>OLFX01000008.1_pt1 | contig 335250 bp, 308 predicted proteins | sample 1605091 | NCBI WGS metagenome assembly OLFX01 (sample SAMEA3888906, study PRJEB22519) | human gut metagenome | biome: human gut; feature: human-associated habitat; material: faeces | place: Denmark | collected 2012
TCCACGCAGTAGGCAGTTTCGCCCTCAACTTTCATGTGTCCCTCATGGAACGTGGATTTGATAGAACCGTCATTCATAATTTGTTCAATGTAGCCGACACGTTCTGCTGATTCTGTCCAGTATTGATTGCCGGAAGCATGAACCGCCGTCACTGGTAATGCCGTAAGAATGGTTGCAAAAGCAAGCGTTCCTGTCAGCAATCGCTTTACTAGCTTATTCATATTTTCTCTTTCTCCTTTCGATTTTGGGTATGAAAAAAGACGCTCATTTCTGAACGCCTAAATATCGAAAACACTGGAACTATGTAGGATAGCTTGTTTTATCTTCATATTATATTGTGTAATGTTGTTCTTACGAAGTCGCCCCAGAGCAGAAAGCGCGCACGACCTACGACAATATTCTGCGTCTGGTCAAGGATCCGGAGGTCTGCGACCCGATCCGCTTTTTACGTCAGCGGGAGATTGTCCACTTCCAGCGCTTCGGCGAGGGACTTCGGATGATTCAGGACGATCTCGACCGCAGTAACTTTTATATGTGTAATCCCGAATTTGATCCGGGATGCGGAAAATAAAAGGAACTGCCGCAATAAGCATATCGTACTTGGGTTTGATAAGTAATATGATCAGAAGATTACACAGTGGGATTTCAGATGAAAATGCAGAGGAAAATTCGGTTCAAAAAATGTGGTATTTCTAACCAGCCGGATGTTTGCATCTTCGATGATCCGTGTCTTTCCAAGTTTGGAGCACTCCGCGGGTCATGTCCGCATCCCGGAAGACAATTTGTAGGACTTTTGTGTGTGTCCCTTATGGGCACCTCTGAGCAAAACATAACCGCGCGAAGCCGATGTCTGAATTGCCATCTGCCATGTTTTTAATAGCAGATGGCAGTGAGTTTCGGTTCGCGCGGTTTTATATTGTCTGTGAAGAGGTGCCCTTAGGGACACCAGAAAGTCCGCCCATTGTCTCTGGTGTGTCGGACATGCACCCGGCGGATTGTCAAAACGTGGAAGAGACACGGAATCTGATGCAAACATTCAGCTGGAAGAAATGCTCACATTTTTTTCCAACGAATATTCCCTCTGCATTTCCACATGAAATCCCCAAGTGCGTTTCTTTATAATATTACTTATCACCCCAAAGAGAGCTGTGCTTATTGCAGCAATTCCTTTTAGTGTTCCCTGAAACAAAAAATTCCATTACACCGGAATGCCGGTTGACAATGCAGAAGCATCATATTAGTATAAGTGAGAATGAATATCAATATCAAAAGAGAAAAGGTGTGTGGAAAATATGACATTAGAGGAACTGCCAATCGGAAAGCGCGCTGCTATTACTGCGGTCGGCGGAGAGGGCACACTGCGGTGCCGGCTGTTAGATATGGGACTGATCCCGAAGACTGCTGTGGAGGTGCGCAAGGTGGCTCCGATGGGAGATCCGATTGAAATACGCATCCGCGGGTATGAGCTTACGATCCGGCGGGAGGACGCAGCGAAAATTGAAGTGAAACCGGAGGAAGAAAAATGATATTTGCATTGGCTGGAAACCAGAACTGCGGTAAGACGACGTTGTTTAATCAGCTGACAGGAGCTAACCAGCATGTCGGCAATTTCCCCGGCGTTACGGTGGATCAGAAGATGGGGGAAATCCGCTCCACGAAGAATTGTTCCGTGGTAGATCTCCCCGGAATCTATTCCATCAGACCTTATACCAATGAGGAGATTGTCACCAGAGATTTTATCTTAAATGAGAAGCCGGATGGAATCATCAACATTGTGGATGCGACGAACATCGAGAGAAATCTTTACCTGACGCTCCAGCTTCTGGAAATGCACATTCCGATGGTGTTAGCACTCAATATGATGGATGAGGTCCGCGGAAACGGAGGTTCCATTGATTACAGGCAGATGTCGCAGGAATTAGGGATTCCCGTGATTCCGATCAGTGCGGCGAAGGATGAGGGAATTGAGGATCTGATTGCGGCGATTGTGGAAGTTGCGGGCAAAAAGATACCGCCCAAAGTCATGGATTTCTGCGAGCAGGGGCCGGTACACCGCTGCATTCATGCGGTGTCGCATCAGGTGGAGGATCATGCGGTAAATATCGGGATGTCCCCGCGCTTTGCGGCGACGAAGATCGTGGAAAATGACACGGACATTATAGAACGTCTGGCTCTTTCTGAGAATGAGCTGGAAATGATGGAACATAGTATTGCGGAGATGGAAAAAGACTGTGGATTGGATCGGAATGCGGCGTTAGCTGACATGCGGTATACCTTTATAGAGAAGGTGTGCCAAAAAACGGTTAAAAAATGTCAGGAGAGCAGGGAGCACATCCGGAGTGTGAAAATCGACGGTGTGCTCACGAACAAGTACCTTGCGATCCCGATGTTTCTACTGATCATGTTTTTAATTTTCTGGCTGACGTTCCATGTGGTCGGCGCGGCGTTGAGCGACTGGCTGGCGGTGGGAATCGACGCGTTTACTGCCGTCTGTGACAGGGGGCTTACCGCGTACGGATTGAATCCGGTTGTACACAGCCTGCTCATCGACGGTGTTTTTGCCGGCGTCGGGAGCGTGTTAAGCTTCCTGCCGATCATCGTGGTGCTGTTCTTCTTCCTCTCGATTCTGGAGGACTCCGGCTACATGGCGCGCGTGGCTTTCGTGATGGACAAGCCGCTGCGTAAGATCGGACTTTCCGGGCGAAGCTTCGTACCGATGCTGATCGGATTCGGCTGTACGGTTCCGGCGGTCATGGCGACAAGGACGTTGTCGAGTGAGAGAGATAGAAAGATGACAATTATGCTCACGCCTTATATGAGCTGTTCTGCCAAAATACCGATCTATGCAGTGTTTGCGGCGGCATTTTTCTCGGGGAACGAGGCGGTTGTGATGATACTTCTCTACACGGCGGGAATTGTGGTGGGCATTTTGTCCGCACTGGTACTGAACCACACCGCGTTCCGCGGGAATCCGATTCCGTTTGTCATGGAACTGCCGAATTACCGTTTCCCGTCGGCAAAGAGTGTCGGACAGCTGATCTGGGATAAGGCAAAGGATTTCCTGGAGCGCGCGTTTACCATTATCTTTGTTGCAACGATTGTCATCTGGTTCTTGCAGACCTTTGATCTGAAGCTTAATGTGGTGACAGACAGTGAGAAAAGTCTGCTCGCTCTGGTGGGGCAGTGGATCGCACCGCTGTTTGGACCGCTCGGTTTTTCGGACTGGAGGGTTTCTACGGCGTTGATTACCGGATTTACGGCAAAAGAGGCGGTGGTCAGCACCTTGAGTGTGTTGACCGGCACGGCGACTGCCAATCTAAGCAGGGTGCTCGGAAGTATGTTTACCGGGCGCTCGGCGGCAAGCTTCCTTGTGTTTACGCTGCTTTACACGCCGTGTGTTGCAGCCATTGCGGCGGTGAAGCGTGAGATGGGAAGTGGCATGCGGGCATTTCTCGTCGTGGTGCTTCAATGCGCGGTCGCGTGGCTGATGGCATTTGCGGTTTATCAGATAGGAGGAATCTTCTTTTGAGTGGGTTGCATGCGTTGGATCTGATTGTGCTGGGGTGTATCCTTTTGTGGATCATCCTGGCGCTTTTGTATATGGGAAAAAGAAAAAACGACAAAGAAGATTGTGGCTGCTGTGGTCACTGCTCATCCTGCAGCGGATGTAAAAGTGGGAGAAAGGATAAGAAAAATTAAAAAAAAGGAACAACCGATTGCGCATTTTGTAAAATAGGTGTAAAATATATAAAATGAGTGCAAAATTGTGTATAAGAACAGAAGAGGCGGCAGAGGGAATTTGCACATACAGATACGAATACAAAGGAAGGGGATTTCAGATGAAGAAGCATGTTATTGCGGCGGTTGCAGCAGCAACATTTGTTACAACAGCAATGTCGGGCTGTACAGGTGCAGATACGACGGCAGGTGGAGAGTCCGTAAACGGTGAACCGTCCGTATTGCAGACGGAGGCGGTCATGGATTCGACAGAGTTGTCCGGCGATGCAGCGGAGGATGACGGCAAGGTTACATTGACCGTATGGGCAGAGGAGGCCAATTTTGATGTTCTGCAGGAGATGATCGACAGCTTCGAGCAGAAATATGCAGGACAGGAAGAGTTTGACATCCAGCTTGCGGAGAATGCAGATGCTGAGACGCGCAAGACGCTGCTTGGAGATGTACATAACGGAGCGGATGTCTTCCCGCTGCCGGACGATCAGCTTACCAGCATGGTTGCAGCCGGTGCCTTAGAGCCGGTACCAAATGCAGATGAGATCCGGGAGGCGAATCTGGATGAGGCGGTTGCAGCGGCTTCTGTGAATGATACGCTGTACGCTTACCCGATGACGGCGGACAACGGATATTTTCTGTATTACGACAAGAATTACCTAACGGAAGAGGACGTCCAGACGATGGACGGGCTTCTGGCAGCAGCGGGCGCTGTGGGCAAGAAGGTGACGATGGACTGGAGTTCCGGCTGGTACCTCTATGCGTTTTTTGGCAACACCGGACTGGATTTCGGTGTAAATGACGACGGGGTGACGAACTACTGCGACTGGAATGCGACGGAAGGCAGCATAAAGGGAATCGACATTGAGGAGGCGCTGCTTGCCATCGCACAGAATCCGGCGTTTTTAAGCTGTACCGACACGGAATTCATGGAGGGCGTGCAGGACGGAACGGTTGTGGCAGGCGTCAGCGGCGTGTGGAATGCATCGGAGATCAAAAAGGTATGGGGCAACGATTACGGGGCAGTGAAGCTTCCGACCTACACCTGCGCGGGACAGCAGATCCAGATGGCCTCTTTCACGGGCTATAAGATGATGGGCGTCAACGCCTATTCCAAGCACAAGGACTGGGCATTAAAGCTTGCAGACTGGTTTACAAACGAGGAGAACCAGATGCTGCGTCTTGAGGAGCGCGATCAGGGACCTTCCAATAAAAACGCGGCTGCGTCGGAGCAGGTACAGGCGGTGCCTGCCATCCAGGCAGTCATTGCGCAGGCGCAGTACGGCAAACTCCAGCGTGTGGGCAACAGCTTCTGGGATGCGACGACGGAGTTCGGCAATCTGATGGCGACAGGCAGCACAAACGGAACGGATCCGCAGGAAGTGATGGATACGCTTGTGGCTGGAATTACACAGTCGACGGTACAGTAACGGGGAGGAGCAGGATATGAAGAAAAAAAGCTATATCAGTACAAAGTTTATTATTCTGATTCCGGTATTTATCCTGGGATTTGTGTCAGTCGTTTCCAATATTCTGGCAGTGACCAATATTAAGAGAGTAAATGCAAATGCAACGCAGATTGCAAACGGCTACATGAGCTGTATTTCAGAGCTCGGCGATATTCAGAAAGAGACGCTTCTGATCCACAGACTGGGACTGTCCCATATCGTGGCGACCGACTTAAATACCATGATCTCGCTGGTCGAGACCATCCGGAGTGAGCAGGAGACCTTAGAGACATATCTGGATGATTTCCAGGAATATGTGACAGACGACAACAAGGCGGAATACGACGCGCTGGTGTCCAACTACGAGGGAATGAAGTACGAGCTTGCCAACCTCATGGCATACAGTGCCAACAACGATAACGAGGCGGCTTATGCGCTGGCAAACGGCAAGATCGCCGATTATTCCAGTGCAATGCAGGAGAGCATTGCGGCAATCCGCACCAATGTCAGCGAAAATGCGGATGTGGCGAAGGAACAGCTTGCAGCGGTCTACCGTACTTCAATCGCGGCGAGCACGGCATCCATCATCATCAGTGTGGCGGCGCTGCTTGCAACTCTGATCTGCGTATTCCGGCTGGTAATTATCCCTCTGTTAAAGACACAGAAGGAGATCACCAATATTATTGAGGACATTGACAAGCGCGAGGGCGATCTGACGAGACGTGTGAGCGTGCACGCGAACCAGGAGGTCGCAGCGGTCGGCAATGGCATTAATGTGTTTATGGACAAGCTTCAGGATATTTTCAAGGTGATCGTGAACAATTCAACCAGAATGGAATCTGTGGTCGGCGAGGTGCGCGACAGCGTCGTGACATCGAATGGCAGTGTGTCGGATCTGTCGGCACTCACAGAAGAACTTTCTGCCACGATGGAGGAAATGTCAGCCAATGCATCCCTCATCAATACGAACACCGAGTCTGTAAAGCAGGAGGTTGACCAGATCGCGGAGCGCACGTCAGAGATCAACGCGTACACCCGCGAGATGAAGGAACATGCGGATTCCATGGAGGCTTCCGCAAGGGAGAACATGGAGTCTACCGGAGCCAAGGTCAATGAGATTTTAACCGTATTAAATCAGGCAATCGAGGACAGCAAGAGCGTAAATCAGGTAAACAGCCTGACCGATGATATTTTAAATATTGCAAGCCAGACCAACCTTCTGGCGTTAAATGCCTCCATCGAGGCAGCGAGAGCAGGGGAAGCGGGCAGAGGATTTTCCGTTGTTGCGACGGAGATCAGCCAGCTTGCAGCCGCCAGCCAGGAGGCAGCCAACCATATCCAGCAGATCAACCGCGTTGTGACGGAGGCGGTTGGAAACCTCACGGAACATTCCAACGGACTGGTGCAGTATATGAATGATTCCATTCTTCCGGAGTTTGAGGCGTTTGTCGATGCCGGAAGTGCGTACCGGGAGAAGGCAACCCACATTGAGACCAGCATGGGAGACTTTACCGAGAAGACGGAGGTCTTAAAGAAGACGATGGCAGAGATCGCGGATTCCATCAACACGATTGCACATGCGATCGAGGAGGGTGTGAAGGGCGTTTCCAGCGCTGCCGACAGCACGCAGGTGCTCGTGGGCGACATGGAGGACATCACGCGCCATATGGACGAGAACCAGCACATCGCGGCAGATTTGAAGCGCGAGACAGAGGTCTTCAAAAAATTATAGGCACAGGATTTGTCCGCTTGCCAGAAGTATCAAATTGTTATATAATAGCCTGTGGTCATGTCACAAGACAAAGGACAGCCACAGGCTGTTGTTATTCAGGAAAGAAACAGCACCGTAAGGTGTTATACAATGGAGGTTTAAGATGAGTAAAGTCAGAACCAGATTCGCACCAAGCCCGACAGGAAGAATGCATGTCGGCAATCTGCGATCCGCATTATATGAGTTTTTAATTGCAAAGCATGCCGGAGGAGATTTCATGCTTCGCATTGAGGATACCGATCAGGAGCGCTATGTGGAGGGCGCTGTGGAGATTATCTACCGCACGCTGCAGGAGACGGGACTTGTACACGATGAGGGACCGGACAAGGACGGCGGATACGGTCCTTATGTACAGAGCGAGCGTATGAAGACCGGCATTTACATGAAATATGCTAAAGAGCTGATTGAGAAGGGGGAGGCATATTACTGCTTCTGTGACAAGGAGCGTCTGGCATCCCTTAAGACAGAGGTGGTCGAGGGCAAGGAGATCACGCTCTACGACAAGCACTGCCTGCACCTTAGCAAGGAGGAGATTGAGGCAAATCTTGCTGCCGGCAAGCCGTTTGTCATCCGTCAGAATATTCCGAATGAGGGAACGACAACCTTCCACGACGAACTTTACGGAGATATCACCGTGGAGAACGCAGAACTGGACGATATGATTTTAATCAAGTCGGACGGATACCCGACTTACAACTTTGCAAATGTTGTTGATGACCACACGATGAACATTACGCATGTGGTTCGTGGAAACGAATACCTCTCCTCAGCACCGAAGTATCAGCGTCTTTATGATGCGTTCGGCTGGGAGTCACCGGTGTACATTCATCTGCCGTTAATTACGGACGAGAACCATAAAAAGCTTTCCAAGCGCAGCGGACATTCTTCCTTTGAGGATCTCTTAGAGCAGGGATTCCTGTCCGAGGCAGTGGTCAACTACATCGCACTTTTGGGATGGAGCCCGGAGGACAACCGCGAGATCTTTACCCTGGATGAGCTGATCAAAGAGTTCGATTACCACAGAATCAGCAAATCCCCGGCGGTGTTCGATTACACCAAGTTAAAGTGGATGAACGGGGAGTACATCAAGGCGATGGATTTTGACCGTTTTTATGAGATGGCGGAGCCGTATCTGCGCGAGGTCATTCACAAGGATATGGATTTGAAGAAGATTGCAGCGATGGTGAAGACCCGTATCGAGGTTTTCCCGGAGATCCGCGACCACATCGACTTCTTCGAGGAACTGCCGGAGTACGATATAGCGATGTACACACACAAGAAGATGAAGACCAATGCAGAGACCTCGCTGGAGGTTTTAAGCGACGTCCTGCCGCTGCTGGAAGCGCAGGAGGATTTTTCCAATGATGCACTCTATGCGACGCTCCTTAAGTATGTTGAGGAAAAGGGCGTGAAGAACGGCTATGTGATGTGGCCGATCCGTACCGCAGTGTCCGGCAAACAGATGACGCCGGGCGGAGCGACAGAGCTGATGGAGGTTTTAGGCAAAGAGGAATCCATTGCGAGAATCAAAAAAGGCATTTCCATGTTACAGAAATAATCAGAGGTAATCTATGAGTTTTAACCCGTCTCAGCGTGAGGCCATCCGTCACAAGGATGGTCCCATGCTCGTACTGGCCGGGCCCGGTTCGGGCAAGACCCTTGTCATTACGGAACGCACCAGACATTTGATAACAGAATATGGAATCAATCCGGCAAACATTCTTGTCATCACGTTTACAAGAGCGGCGGCAACGGAGATGAAGGAACGTTTTTTGCGCCTGATGGGCGGAAAATCTTCCGCAGTGACGTTTGGAACTTTCCACGCCGTCTTTTTTATGATCTTAAAGCACGCCTACCACTATCAGGCGGAGAACATCATCCGCGAGGAGCAGCGGGTGAGCTGCATGCGTGAGATCATTAAGCGCCACAGGCTGGAATATGAGGATGAGTCGGAGTTCATCGCAGCGCTTCTGGGGGAGATCGGTCTAGTGAAAAACAGCGGAATTTCACTCGATCATTACTATTCCACGAACTGCGGGGAAGAGGTGTTCCGGAGAGTTTACAGCGAGTACCACGAATATCTCTATGCGCATCATCTGATTGACTTCGAGGATATGCTTTTGTATACATGGGAGCTTTTCAAGGAGCGGAAGGATATTCTGGCTGCCTGGCAGAAAAAATATCCCTACATTCTGATTGACGAGTTCCAGGACATCAACCAGATTCAGTTTGAGGTGGTCAGGCTGCTTGCGGGTGAGCAGAGAAATCTGTTTGTTGTGGGGGATGACGACCAGTCGATCTACCGCTTCCGCGGAGCAAAGCCGGAGATTATGCTGCGGTTTGAGCGTGAAATTCCGGGGACGAAAACCGTGCTTCTCGACACGAATTACCGGTCGCAGGCCAATATTGTCGAGGATGCGCTGAATCTGATCGGGCACAATAAGGAGCGCTTCCAGAAGCGCATCCGCGCGGCACTCCCGGCGGAGACCGGGGTGGAGTATGCCGTTTTTGAGGATCAGCGGAAGGAGAATCTGCGGATCATCCGCGATATTTGTGATGCGGTGGAGAGGGGAAAGAGCTACCGTGATTTTGCTGTGCTGTTCCGCACTAACACACAGCCGCGTCTTCTGATGGAGCAGATGATGGAGTACAATATTCCGTTTAGGACGAGAGACCGCATACCGAACCTTTACGAGCACTGGATCGCAAAGGATATTTTTGCCTATATCCGGATCGCGCAGGGAAGCCGGGAACGCCGTGATTTTCTGCAGATCATGAACCGCCCGAAGCGCTATATCAGCAGAGATTCATTGGACGAGGACACGGTGGCATTCGATGTGTGGGAATGGTATTTCAGAGAGGCGGAACAGCCGTGGGTGGCGGAGCGGATCGTCACGCTGGAGCATGATGTGATGCAGCTTCGCCGGATGAATCCGTTTGCCGCCATCAACTATATCCGGAAAGGCATCGGATATGACGAGTTCTGTGCCGAGTATGCAGATTACAGGCGTATCCGGGCGGATGAACTTTATGATGTGCTGGATGAACTACAGGAAAGTGCAAGAGGCTATGAAGATTATGACGGATGGTTTGCGCACATCGAGAATTACACCAGGGAATTGGAACGCCTGTACCAGAGCCAGGAAAAGCAGAGTGAGAGCGTAGCGCTTTCCACGCTGCATTCCGCCAAGGGGCTTGAGTACGAAAACGTCTATCTGATCGACGTGAACGAGGGAGTGATGCCCTACAAGAAGGCGGTGCTGGATCAGGACATCGAGGAGGAGCGCCGGATGTTTTACGTCGGTATGACGCGGGCAAAAAAATATCTGCATCTCTTTTCCGTCAAACAGATGAATCAGAAAGATGCAGATATCTCGCGCTTTATTGCCGAGGCAGGAGAGCGTCTCAGTCCTCCATGTCGTTAAATTCTGCCTCGTCAAGCCACTCATCAAAGCGGTCGGATACGGCTTCGTATTCGGCGTCGTCTAAAATATTATCCAGAGACGGATTGCCATCGCTATCCTCCGCATAGCGGTAGATATAGACCTCGCCGTCCTCGTTCGGCTCGCCGGCTTCGGTGAGCGGAAGAAGGGCGATATAGTCCTGCTCGTTGACGGTAAAAATGGTTAAAATCTCACATTCTACCTGGCTGCCGTCATCCAGATCCAGGGTGACCAGGATATCCTCGTCTTCGTTGGTGTTATGGTTGTCTGCCATCATGATATCTCCTTTATTGGATGTTATTAAATAATCGCCTGAATGTAGAGCTCCGGATGCTCCTCAAGATTGATGAAACGTGAGGGGGCGATCTGGATCGTAGGTCTCGTCAGACGCTTATTGATAAAAATAATCTCTCCGGTCTGTCCGTTGTTCAACAGAACCCGGTTGTGCAGGTAAGTGTGCGCAATGTGTTCGAGAAAGGTGAGAATATAGCGCGGCTTGTAGCGCTGCAAGCCTTCCTGTTCAAACTGGGCGATCACTTCAAACGGACACAGCCCCAGACGATAACAGCGGTCGGCGGTCATGGCATCATATACATCCGCGACGGCTATGATCGAAGCGTAGTCGTCAATGTCCGATGCGTACAGACCGAACGGATAACCGCTTCCGTCACACCGCTCGTGATGCATCAGGGCAGCGTTCTTTATGTGCGGATCGAGAGGCTGGTTTTTAAGCAGCTCGTACCCTAAAAGGGGATGGCGCTTGATCTGTTCAAACTCTTCGGAAGTCAGCCTGCCCGGCTTGCCGATGATGCTGGCAGGAATCCGGGATTTCCCGATATCGTGTAAAAGACCGCAGAGAGTCAGTGTGTTCTGGGCATCCTCCGAAAAACCGAGCCAGTTCCCGAGCATGCGGGAGATAATGGCGACGTTGACGCTGTGTGCGTAAGTCGAATCGTCGATTTGCCGTAAGTTATGGAGCATGTCGAACATGGAAAGTGTGGTAGTATGCGACGCAAACAAATCCAGGGTCCCTGCAAGAAGCTTGTCTGTCTCCAGCTTTTTGGCACGTAAAATACAGTCGTTTAACGCAGTGTGAAGCATCGTAGTGCAGCTGTCAAACTTCTGACTGAAAATCTTGTATTCTTCGCTTTGCCGGATACGCTCGGAACGGGAACGAACCGGAGCGTACTGCTTTTGCAGATAATCGTGAAGCCCGCCGGAGGAATCGCTGCTGTCCCTGATCCATACTTCCGGTATGGAATAGTCACGGATGTGCAGGATGGTCTGCGCACTCAAAAGACAGCCCTCATCCAGGATGATCTGCCCCGCGGCAGTGCGAACCGGTCTGGCTGTGAACATTCCGGGCTTTAAATCTGTCGTGGGTATTCGTTTCATATACATCACCTCGATCGTACTGTGACAATAAGAACTCTCGTTTCTTAATATTATAACATGAGATGCAAATGCCGGACAAGCGCATTCTCCCCGAAAAAGAAAAAACTATACAAAAAACAAGCGGGAATGATATAATGTACGCGAAGGCTATTGAGCAGTGCCAGACAGGGAGTTTTAAAAATTTGCCTGCGAAGGCAAAATTTTTTAAAATTCATGGCTGATAGGGCGAAAGCCCGTGAGTCCGGGAAATCTCTGATTTTCCGGACGTGCACAGCGAAATGATGTGTAGGTGCACAGCGAAATGATGTGTAGGTGCATTGCGAAGAGATGCAGACGTGCAGGCAGCGAAGACAAAGGTGGAAGATGGCATGGCGTATACGATAAAAGAGGGCGATTACAGACAATACGGGGCATCAGCCGCAGGCGGCGGAGTCGTGTTTACGTTTGAGGCAGAAAAGGAAGAGGACTGCAGTATTCTTCTGTATGGGAAAGATGGCGGAATCCGGCAGGAACTTAAGGTGCCGGAAAGCTGCTGCAGAGGAGCGATCCGGTCAGTCTTTGTCGCGGGGCTTAAGGCAGAGAGCCTGCGTTATAATTATAAAATCAGCGGGACGGTCGTGACCGATCCTTATGCAAACCGCATCATCGGCAGAGAGCGCTGGAGAGACGCAGGGCGCGTTAAGAATGAGTTCCGGGTCTGCGGTGGTTATTCGGATGACACTTTTTCGTGGGGGACGGATGTACATCCGGAGATCCCGCGCCATGAGATGTTCCTCTATAAGCTCAACATCCGCGGATTTTCGATGGATGCGGGAATCCCTGCAAAGGAGCGGGGAACTTTTGCGGCGGTGCGCGATAAGATTCCCTATCTGAAAGAACTTGGTGTCACGACGGTGGAGTTCATGCCGGTGTATGAGTTTGAGGAACTGATCTTAAAGGAGAAGGCGGTATTGCCGGAATATATCAGCTGGCAGGTGCGGAAAGAGGATCAGATCAAGCCGGAAGCATGTGCGATGCCGGAGCGTGTGAACCTGTGGGGATATGCGCCCGCCAATTATTTTGCGGTAAAGGCGTCCTACGCGAAAGGGCAGGATGCGGCCGTCGAATGGAAAAAACTCATCCGCGCGCTCCATGAGAATCACATGGAATGTGTGATGGAGATGTATTTTCCTGAGAATGTCAATCAGAATCTGATCTTAGATGCGCTGCGTTACTGGGTCAGGGAGTATCATGTGGATGGCTTCCATCTGCTGGGGGAGAATCTGCCCGTCACGCAGATTGCACAGGATGCGTGGCTTAGACGGACGAAGATTTTCTGCGCCGGTTTCGAGAACGCTGTGCTCTGGCACCCGTGCCGTTATCCGCATCTGTATGTATACAATGACGAATATCTGTATCCCGTCCGGGCGCTGCTCAATCACAAGAACGGCGGTATGGATGCATTTGCATGCCAGCAGCGCAAACAGCATCAGTATCACGGATTTGTCAATTACATTTCGGACAATAACGGGTTTTCCCTGCGGGATCTCTTCTGCTATGAGCAGAAACACAATGAAGACAACGGGGAGGAGAACCGGGATGGAAGCGACTGGAATTTGAGCGCCAACTACGGCGTGGAGGGACGAAGCCGCAAGCAGCGGATCGTAAGAATCCGTGAACGGCAGATGTGCAATGCGGTGGCGGTGCTTTTTCTCGCGCAGGGAGTCCCGCTTTTATACGAGGGGGACGAGACGGGAGATTCCCAGGAAGGCAACAACAATGCATACTGTCAGGACAATCCGACCGGCTGGGTGAACTGGAAGAAAGATGAGCGCTACGCGTGGTTCCGGGAGTTTGTGGCGCGGATGGCAGCGTTTCGCAGGGAGCATCCCGTGCTCGCCGCGGATATGCCAAAACAGCTTTCCGATGCAAAAGGAACGGGGTATCCCGATTTGTCCTATCACGGAGAGAATGCGTGGATTTCAGATCTTTCCGGCGAGAGACAGTCTTTGGGCATGCTCTACTGCGGAAAAGAGGATGGCGATGGAACAGAGGGGGAGAAATTCCTTTATGTCGGTTGCAATTTTCACATGGGTCCTACCAGATTGGCGCTTCCGAAGCTTCCCGGGAAGAAAAAGTGGTATCTGCTGATGGACACCGCCAGAGAGCGGGCACCGTTCCTAAAAGAGGAGGAGCGGGTGGATGCGCCGCGGATCGAACTTTGCGGTCAGTCTGTCGTTATATTAACAGGAAAATAAGGTTACATTATTATGAAAGCATGGAAACATTTTTGCACGATCAACCATCACAAGCATCTGGTCATGAAAGGCTGTTTTGCGGTGGGGTTATACAAACAGGGATTATTACATGATCTGTCGAAATATACGCCGACAGAATTTCTGGTGGGCTGTAAATATTATCAGGGAACAATGAGCCCGAACAATGCAGAGCGCAAGGATAAGGGATACTCGTCCGCGTGGCTGCACCACAAAGGGCGGAACAAGCATCACATGGAATACTGGATTGACTACGGCGTGCCGGACGAGGGCGGGGACAAGGGACTCTGCGGCATGAAAATGCCTCTGCGGTACGTGGTGGAGATGTATATCGACCGTGTAGCGGCCTCGAAAAATTACCAGAAGGAGCGCTATACCGACCGGAGCGCATTAGAGTATTACCTGCATGGAAAGGATTTTCATGTCATGCACAAGGATACGCGGGCGCTTCTTGAACTGCTTTTGTACCGGCTCGCTGTCCGGGGCGAGCCGGAAGTCAATACATTTATCCGCGAAGAACTGCTGGCAGGGAAGATCCCCTATGAGCAGAAGGTTCTGGATCAATTAGCGCAGCCATATCACAGGGAAGCGGAGAAGTAAACGTAAGCATCTCCCCGGTGACGGGATGAGAAAAAGACAAACGGTGGGAATGAAGTGCCTGCCGTTTTATTTTTGTGTCTGAAAATGCCGGATAATAGAGCTGGTCGCCTGCCAGAGGATAGCCGAGCGCGGACATGTGGACACGGATCTGGTGCGTGCGCCCCGTTTCCAGATGAAGGGAGAGCAGGGAATAGGGGGCGTGGCATAAGAGACTTTTATAGTGCGTGATGGCATCATCCCCGCAGAGAAAATCAACCTGCCGGCGGACATCGCCCGGTTTTACGCGGGCAATCGGCGCGTGGACGGTGCCGCTTCCGGTGAGCGTGCCGCATACGACGGCGAGGTATTCCCGGCGGATCATACGCTGCTGCATGGCTTTGCCGAGCAGGGCGGCGGAGAGCATATTTTTGGCGACGATGATCAGGCCGCTCGTGTCGGCATCCAGCCGGTTGATGCAGCGGAACGGGCGGATTTCGCCTTTTGCACGGTAATATCCCGTGACGGCGTTTGCAAGCGTATCCCTCTGGTGCGCGGCAGACGGGTGTACCGGCATGCCTGCCGGCTTGTCAATCACCAGAAGATCTTCGTCCTCGTAACAGATCGCGAGGGGAATCTGCTGCGGAAAAATGGAGGTGCCGGAAGTATTCTCCTCCAGATGAAGACAGAGAAGGTCGCCGGTGTGAAGCGTTTCATTCATATGCGCCCACACGCCGTTCAAGAGGGTGCCGTGGTCTGTTTTCTTTAAATGTACCAGTATCGGCCCGGAATAGCCGAGACTTTTTAAATAATGCAGAATGGTCTGCCCGTCCGTGGCGGATAAAATGCGGTAGGTAAGGGTGCGCAGCATAAAAATTCCTCCTGTTTCATGTAACGCTATTATAGCGAAGCGGCGGGGGAGATGTAAAGACGGCATGTATTTGTTTGCGGAAAAAAGAGGGGAAAAGCACGGAAAACATGGCCCATACATAGAATGTATCAATAAAGCTTTTCAGGTGCGTTGTGAAAACTTTCTTATCTCCGCTCACACCAGAACAGGAAATGGAATGCCTGAAAAAAATGAAAGACGGCGACCTTGAGGCAAAAAAAGAACTGACGCTTCGGAATATGCGCCTGGTAGCGCACGTGGCGAAAAAATATCAGAATTCCGATGAAGATATGGAAGATCTGATCTCCATCGGAACCATCGGTCTGATCAAGGCAATCTCTACTTATAAAGAAGATTACGGAAGCCGCCTGGCAACTTACGCGGCGAGATGCATTGACAATGAACTGCTGATGCATTTCCGTTCCAAAAAGAAGACGGCCAGAGAGGTCTCTCTGTATGAACCGATCGGAACGGACAAAGAGGGCAATCAGATTCATCTGCTGGATATTGTGGAGAGCGATGAACCGGATGTGGTGGAGACGATCGAGACCGACAGACGCACCAGAGAGGTGCTGGCACTTGTGCCGAAGCTGCTTTCCGGCAGGGAGCGCTATATCATAGAAAACCGGTACGGTCTCTATGCCTGTAAACCGATGACACAGCGTGAGATTGCAGCGGCGCTTGGAATATCCCGCTCGTATGTGTCGAGAATCGAGAAACGGGCGCTGGAAAAACTGCGAAAAGGAATGGAAAGCGCGGGGGGCGGGAGATAAATTGCCGCTTCCCTTTTTCTACAAATGATGTTATACTAAACATGTCTTTTTAACAAATGTATTTTCTAAGATATTCAGCAGTGTTCACTGCACAGAGATTCCAGATCTTTCTATAATGAAAAGGAGAACAGGTTGTATAGCAGAGTAGCAACAGCAACGATACGCGGTATCCAGAGTGTGCCTGTCTGCGTGGAAGCGGATGTGAGCGACGGGATGCCTGTTTTTGAGATGGTCGGTTTTCTGGCGTCTGAGGTCAAAGAAGCCAGGGAGCGGGTGCGCACAGCGCTCCGCAATGTGGGGTGTGCGCTGCCGCCGCGCAGAATTACCGTGAATTTTATGCCGGCGGACATCCGCAAATCCGGAGCCGGGTTTGATCTGCCGATCGCAGTGGCGGTGCTGGCTGCGATGGGAAGGCTTCCGCATGCGGTACTGGATGATGTGCTGATCGTGGGTGAGATCGGATTAAACGGCGTGGTGCAGCCGGTTCACGGCGTGCTCCCGATGGTGGCGGAGGCAAAGGAACGCGGAATCCGGCGCTGCATTGTGCCGCGGGCGAATCGAAAAGAGGCGGCGCTTGTTTCCGGGATGCTTGTCTGCGGTGTGGAAAATATCGGGGAGGTCATGCGGCTTCTTGAGGATGCGTCGTGGGAGAAGTACGCCGCAGAGGAATATAATATAGAAGAAACACAGCCCGCAGTGCTTCCTGATTTTTCGGAGATCCACGGACAGCGGCTGATGAAGCGGGCGTGTGAAGTTGCGGTAACCGGAATGCACAATCTGCTGTTTGTGGGACCGCCGGGTGCGGGCAAGACCATGGTGGCATCGCGTATCCCGTCCATTCTGCCGCCGCTTGCGGAGGCGGAGCGCATGGAGTTATCCAAAATCTACAGTGTAAAAGGAATGCTTGCCGGGGAGAACGGTCTGCTTACGCAGCGCCCGTTCCGGGCGCCGCATCACACCGTGAGTGTGCAGGGGCTTACGGGCGGCGGAAGAATCCCGCAGCCGGGGGAGATCTCACTGGCACATAAGGGCGTGCTGTTTCTGGATGAACTTCCGGAATTCGCCAGGGAGACGGTTGAGGCGCTGCGCCAGCCGCTGGAAGAGGGGGCGGTTCATCTGGTGCGTCTTGGCGGAAGTTATGTCTATCCGGCAGATTTTATGCTGGTGGCGGCGATGAACCCATGTATTATTAGTTGTAGAAAATTTGCGTAAAAAAATTACGCAAATTTCCAGTAGATAGCAATGCTTCCATCTGCATTCAGCTCTATTTTATCTATCAGGGACTGCACAAGGTTTCGCTGTTCTTCCGTTGTTCCGTTTGTAAATATATCATCGGCCATAGACGCCAAGTCAAAAGCCTTGGACGCACTAAGCTGTGGCTGTTCTTTGTGAAGTGATTCCAATTCAGCAGACAGCGCAGCTTTTTCCTGATTGATCGCATCAGCTTTTGCCTGAACGCTTGCAAGAGGAATGGAACCGAGGGTATACAGATCCATGACCTTATTGAGCTGTTTATCAAGTTCTTCCAGACGTTTTCCTATCGCATCCGCGCTGGCATCCACAGACGATCCGGATCTATGTTCAGATACCATGTTTTCAATCACATCTTTTGAGAGAGCGAGCTTCTTGATTTCCCCGATGATAATAGCATCAAGTTCCGGCTGTTTCCAAGTACGCCCATTGCAGTGCTTCGCCCGGCGCATCGTTTTGTGTGCCGCCCTTGTATAACATATATAGTAATCATAATGTATCATTTCTCCTTTGGCGTTCTTTTTGTTGCATCCATGGTAAAAATACCTTGCACCGCAGTCACCGCACCAGATACAGCCAGTAAGAAGCTTCGTTGCCACGAATGGGCTTTTCTGATGGTCGGACAATCCGCGAGTTACTTCCGCAAGGCGGAGTTGTGTTGCATCCCATGCATCCATAGAGATAAGAGGATCGTGCTGACCTTCATATTCCTTGCCAGCATAGCGCACCCTCCCTATATAAGTTGTATTGCGCAGGACCTTTGAAATAATGGCAGCATTCTTCCATGATCCATATTTATTTGTATATCCACGATTCTGAAGCTCCACCTTAATTGCGTGGAAAGTATAACCTTTCAGGAATAAATCAAATATAAGCCGGATCTGCATCGCTTCGTATTCGTTTACAACAAGACCACCATCTATGTAATCATACCCAATAGGAGCTCCGGATCCGCCGCGCCACAGCCCGGAAGCAGCGCGAGCAATGTTACCCATAGCCATGCGTTCCTTAATTTGTTCACGTTCGAGCTGGGCAAATACAGATAAGATTCCGATCATAGCCCGGCCAAGCGGAGTAGAGGTATCGAAGTTTTCCGTCATGGATATGAAATCGACGCCCTGTGCCAGAAATACATCTTCAATCATGTATAGTGTGTCCCTTTGAGAGCGGGACAATCGGTCGAGTTTATAAACGAGAACAGTATTTATAAGCCCCGATTCAATGTCAGAGAAGAGGCTTTTAAGCGCAGGTCTATCCATATTAGATCCCGAAAACCCCGGATCTGTATATACTTTAAATACTTCCCAGCCACGTGCTACGCAGTACGCTTGCAACTTTTCAGTTTGAACGCCGATAGAATGACCTTCCTCGGCTTGTTCATTCGTAGACACGCGGACATAAACAGCAACACGGATTGTCCCAGTCGCGGCCGGGATTTCATTATTCTTTTTTACTTTCATCACAACACAGCCTTTCTAAAAAAGGGCATAAAAATAGCCCCAAAATTCTACTTGTGCTTTGGAGCCTTGCATTGTATAATGGACTTGCTTGAAAAGTGCATTATCGTAAAGTTGTGCATGGTTCCAAAACCAGTCCCGCCGCCGCTACGCCAATAGCTACGGCGGGCTTTTTCTTTATTCTAAATTCCTAATATTTGCTTTTTCTTTGCAGTAAATTCCGCTTCGGTAATAATTCCCTGTTTATACAGTTCATTATATTTTCGGATTTCATCAGCGCCGGACACCGACGCAGGAGCTGTGCCGGAATTGCTATGTTTGGCAGCGGCTACATGATCCATAATGATGCGATATATCTTATCTGACAACACTGGCGTTTCAGAATTAAAAGCACGCAGGACGACAACATTCTCGTCCTGCATTGTTTCTTTTGAAGTTCCCCATAAATCAGACTTTGGCGCACTTGGATTTGAACCGGCAACAATGAATTGTAAATATCCGTTTGCCATTCCCGGCTTTTTATATCCGACAGAAGATAAATCTTTATAGAAATATGTTTTGCTTCCTTTGAAGCCTTGTGCTGCAAAAGCGAAAAGACCAGTTCTTTCTATGACAACCCTATCATCATAAGCAATGACCGTTCCGTTTGTTCCTTTTAATCTCATTATCTCCATACAAAGTCTCCTATTCTATCCCACGTTTTCTGTGTCGCCTATGGTATTCGAGGCAGTAGATTCCTCGCTCCGCGCAATACCTAAGCTCTTTTCATAAGCCGCCTCAGCGGCGGTTGTATCGGTTGGCATAGCCGGAGTTTCCGGATCCACATCAGCCAGTGCAGCGGTCACTTCCTTAAAGTAAGAAATCATCCCTTCCCTTAATTCAGGACTTAACTTCAAAAACTTTTCTATTGCTATGTAAGAGCCATGATCTAAACCATATTCAGCAGCTAGAGCATCCAGTGCGGAGCTTGGACTCGGCTTGAACATTTCCCCGGTTCCGTTCCGGAGCCATTCTTCATTAACACCGAACTCGCGGCACATTGAGCGGATTGCTTGGTCGCTCGGTATGCTTCGTCCCATTTCGTATGTAGCGATAGTGTTTTGCTTCATACCTATTCTTTCAGCAAATGCGCTTTGCGTAAGATCGAGTTCCTTACGCAGTTTCTTCAATCGTTTATCCACGATAAAAACCTCCTTTCTATGCGTTGATTATACTTTCATACAATCTGTAAGTCAAGATAAAAAATCGGTACATCAATAAAAAATCGGTAAATCAACAAAAAATGTCTTGACAATATTGCACGCCCGATATATGATTATCGTGCAATCAATATTGCAGAGAAAAAAGAAGGGAGGCAAACCTGATGGAAAAAACTAATGTCAAAACTTACGACGAAAAACAGATCAAGGATGCAAGGCAGTTCTGCGGCATCTTGCAGACCGTTCCGGTAGAACGTCGCAATATCTTCATTACGATTGCGAACGCATACATGGACGGAATGGCAGCCGGAGAAGCGATTGCGTCAGGCAAGGCAAAATGACGACGGAGCGTAAGGCGGTCGGGGCTGATTTATCCATGCACGCGCACTTTTCAAGCAAAGCAGCAGATATGGATAAAAAAATCTCTATAACGCATGTCTTGGCGGACGGCAGGAGAGTTGACAGCATAGATGGCTTTACGGTCCCAAACACCGGCGCGACAGGAATGTAAGACCATTGACAGATAAAGTCGAGATCAGCGGACCGAAAGAACAGACCTACAATCTGGATATGACCTACTACATATCGTCCAGCGAAAAGGCTTCCGTTGCCGCTATACAGACAAATGTTGATGCGGCTGTGACGATTTACAACACATGGCAGACGGAGCGCATAGGTCGCGATATTAACCCATCTTACCTGATTCAGAAGGTAATGGAAGCGGGAGCAAAACGAGTTACCGTTGCAAGCCCGGCTTTTACTGTTCTTGCGAATGACACCATAGCAAAGATCGGAAAAGTGACAGTTAAATACGGAGGGCTTGAAGATGATTAAATTGAAGGACAGCAATATCACTGATATTTTACCGGAAGTCTTTACCAAGGAGCCGAAAACGATAGCCCTTGGGTATGCCCTGCAAAGGGCTATGCAGAGGCTTCTTAAATACAGCGAAACGACAAGCGTGTATGCAACCATTGATACCGCAAACGACGCCGTACTGGATATGCTGGCCGCAGAACTTGATACGCAATATTACGACACCACGCTTGACGTAGAAACAAAACGTTGCCTTGTTAAAAATTCCCTGATATGGCACATGGCATCAGGAACCCCGGCAGCAGTAGAGGAACTTGTCGCGGCTGTGTTCGGAGAAGGCGAAGTAAAAGAATGGTTTGAGTATGGCGACGATCCGTACTATTTCAAAATCATTACAAACGCTTTGATGACAGAAGGCATGAGCGATCAGTTTACGGCAATGCTTGACCGGGTAAAAAACGCAAGATCGCACATCCGGGCAATCGAGATACACCGAGAAATAGAGCAGCCGTATTATTCAGGAGCGTGTGCCCATAGCAACGTAAAACCGGCAGCAATCATAGATGGATATGACGTAGACCGTCAGGCAACAGGAGATATTCTTTCAGGAGTTGGAAGTCATATCGTGACACGCCCTGTGGCGGTTCGTGACGGCTTTTCCGTTGAAGGCGAGGAAATTATCGCGCAAGTATATTCAGGCACCCAAATGGCGAGCGTGGCGAAACAGGCAGCCATTATTGACGGTTTCAGGGAAGATGGCGCAGGCATCCAATCTGAAACGCAAGCGGGAGCAGCGCAGGCGTTCACAACCAAACCTCCGGTTATCCGGGAGAAACTTACAGAAGATGCTTCGCCGGTGCAGCAGGCTATTACAACCGGTACACAGGTTGATAGCAAATATAGAAATATTATCAAAGAACAGGAGGAATAACCTATGCCACAACCATTTAATAATGCAGTTATGACGAACGGCGGCGCGAATCTCTTAACCAGAGCGCAGGCCGGGGAGATCAAGATTGAATTTACCCGGATCGTAGTCGGCAACGGAAGTTATACTGCAGAGGAAAAGACGCTTGCCAAATTGCAGCAGGCAACCAAATTAAAGGCGCAGAAAAACAGTTATGCCTTATCGGACATTGATGTGTTCAGCGATCATTCCGTTAAGGTAACAGCCCTGATTACCAATCAGGATCCTGTGACAAAAGCGACTTTAGTAACAGCAGGATATTACATTAACGAGATCGGACTTTACGCAAAGCCTTCCGGCGGAGCATCCAGTACAGAGGTTTTGTATTCCATCGCGGTAACAGCAGGAACGAACGGCGACTTCATGCCACCTTACAACGGTTACAATCCGGCGCAGATTACGCAGGACTATTTCGCAACCGTAAATAATAGCGCGCAGGTTACAATCAATACCGCAGGAGCCGCGCTTCTTGCAGAGGACGCCAACAAGCTCCGCGACGACACCACAAAAATGAAATGCAAAATCGGCATTGATAATGGTCTGATTTACGTTCAGGCAATCAGCGAATAAGGAGGATAAGAGCAAATGGAACTTGGAGAAAAGATTTATGTAGCCGACAAGGCGACACAGGATAAAATTTACAACCTGCTTGCAGCTGAACCGGTGTGGGGCTTCGTAGAGCACATGGATGTAAAGAGTCCTTCCGCGAGAATTACGGCTATCGGACTTAATAAGAATTATAAGAATATTACCAGAAACGGAAGTACTGGCGCAGTCTCCTTGAACGACTGGGCGGATCATCCGGTTATTAAAGCGAACAAGCCTTACATGGTAAAGGCAGACGGCACACCTGATTACAGACTCTCAGAAACAGACTACACAAAGAAACTCGACGGAACCGCTTCTGATGTGTCCAACACATCTTACAATGGAGGAGCATTCTCTTGGTTCCCGAAGATTTACAAGTATGAAAAGATGGAGGGCAACGACCGTACAGTTTTATTCTCCATGCAGGCGAGAGACGGCTACGAGCCTAACGGATTCATTGATCCTTCCAACAATGTACTTGAAGGAGTGTGGCTGCCTATGTTCTATGGTTCCAGACTTGGAGCAGACGGATCCACACCTAAGATGGTAAGCCTTGCCGGTTTACAGCCTTCCTACAATACTACAACGGCGCAGGAACGCACAGCTTTACAGAACTTCTCCACAAGAGCGCAGTTCCTGGGAGGACCTATTGTTGAAACAATCATTGATTTCCTGATTATGATTTCAGGAACCACAGACCTTCAGACAGCCTTCGGTAGAGGTAACTGCAGCGGATATGACGCGTCGCAGGCGCCTACTTACGGCGTGAAACAGAACGCCGTAGTTGGCGGCGGACAGTTCTATGGAACGGACGACGGAAAGAGCTTGAATAAGATTTTCCACAGTATCGTTCTTGGAAGTTATCAGCAGTGGATGAGAGATCCGTATGAGGTTGTAGTAAATGGCCGCGTGAAGGTAAGCAAGAATTACACCTACGATCCTACTGGAGCAGCATATACCGATACCGGAATCAATGTTCCGAACAATATGACATGGGACAGTAACCATAATGCGTTAGATTATCCCGCAGAGTATAGAACAGTTCCGGGATATGGAGCAATCCCTGCTGGAGAAATGAAAGGCGGAAGTACAGCAACCGGAGGCTGTGATGGATTATGGAGAAAAGATCCGACGCAGACATTTACGGGCGTCGCCCTTCGGTTCGGTTATTGTCGCGACGGTTTGCCTACGGGCCCGCGAGCTCGTGCTTGGGCTAACGTTGCTGGGCACGCGCACTGGGACATCTCTGCCGCCGATCTTCTTTTACCACCTGTCGGCGTAGCCGCGTAGGGGGTCTGGGGGTACGCGAAGCGTAATTCCCCCAGTAGTAACAAATTTACAGGTTCTATCCTTAAAAGCAAATAGATTAACAGGGGAGGAAGCAGGCGTCACCTTGGGCGTCGCCCTTCGGTTCGGTAATTGTAACAACGGTTTGACTACAGGCCCGCGAGCTCGTAATTGGAATAACGATGCTGGGAACGCGAACTGGAACATCTCTGCCGCCTTTATTCTATCCAACATCGGAAGATAGACATAGTATTCAAAAGACTCTATGTAAAAGGCGAGATCACAAAGGACGACGTTGCAGAGAGAGTAAAGACAGGAAAGATCACAAAGGCAGATTATAAGTACATTACCGGCGAGGTATACCATGAACAGTAATCTGGTGGAAGTGGTCGAAAAACAGAGTTCCGTTATATCTATTCAGGCTGGCGTTATCAGAGATTTATTTAATCTACTGAGTCAGTATATGAGCGCAGAGGAACTTGACGCACTCCCGGAGGTTGACAGAATTAACACAGCCGCCCAAATTGCGGCTGATTTCTGATAACCATACATTTATAGCATAAACACAAAGAAGCGCTGCGTGGGGGCAAATACGAAGCCCTGTGCGGCGTTATTTGTAGAAGGGAGGTTGCTATGGAAGATGCAGTAGGACGCGCAGAATTTGAAGAGTACAAGAACCGGATCGAGCAGGAAGATCACAGGCAGAATGGACGAATCAAAGAGCTCGAAGAAAGCACCAAGCAGATCAACGCATTAACAGTTTCCATCGAGAAGCTGGCACAATCCGTTGAAAGCATGGTCAGGGAGCAGGAAGCGCAGGGAAAACGCCTTGTATCATTAGAGAGCCGGGACGGCGAAATGTGGCGCAAGGTAGTAGGTTACGTTGCTACTGCGATAATCGGTATCGTAGTAGGATTTATTTTCACACAGGTAGGAATGTAGGAGGTAAAAACGATGAAGAAAATTGATTGGGTAAGAAAACTCACAAGTAGAAAATTATGGACCGCGGTCGCATCATTCGTAAGCATGATGATCGTTGCAACAGGTGGCGCTGAGAACGCAGCAACACAGGTCACAGCACTTATTATGGCCGGAGCTTCCGTTGTTGCTTACATCATCGGAGAAGGGCTTACAGACGCATCATACACAGGCACAGACGACGAGGAGGAATAGAATTATGGGAATAATTGTAGGAAGCGCAAGAATTGATGAAAGGGGAAAAGCCAGCGGAGGACAGTCGGGAGATCAGACCGGCCACGAGGTGTCTACGCAGGCGTATTATATGCATAGCTTAGGATGGTACTGTTATCGTCCTAAATATATCAGCATTGCAAATGCACTGGCGGACGCTATGCTGCAGGCTTGTCAGAACGACAATATTGGCTATTGTCAAGGACACAGGACGGATGTTGTTACCAATCTTAGAAAGTATGGCAGCCTTGCCAAGATCGCAGTTAAGACAGAAGCCGATTGCAGTTCCCTCGTAAGGGCTTGCTGTATTCAGGCAGGCTTCGATCCGGGCAACTTCAACACAGCAAGCGAGAGCTCCTGCCTGGAGAAATCCAAACAATTTATGGAGCGTTTTGCCGTGACTTCCAAGACAGAACTTTTCAACGGAGACATCCTTGTTACTAAGAGTAAGGGACATACCGTTATCGTTGTGTCTGGCAATCCGAGAAAGGCGGCGCAGAGCGGAGGCGGAAGCAATTCTGCAAAGATAGATGCTGCCATGCACAAGGACGCCAACCTTGCTGGTACATACAAAACAACCGGAGATCTTCATATCAGAGCCGGTATTGGAAAAGCCTCACTGGCCATCATGCCAAAAGGTTCCAGCTTTGCAAACTACGGTTATTACAACGTAGACAACACCGGCAAGAAGTGGCTGTATGGTATTTATACCAACAAGAGCGGAAACAAGATCACGGGCTACGCATCCAGCGCATATCTGAAGAAGTAATTTTGTCTATTATGCTGCATTGACTGCATGAAAGAGGTGTAGTATCATGTGGCGCAGAGGGGGTTTAAGGGGGAAATGCATCTTATACACCTTGAAATAATACACAAAGGCAGCTCCGGTATATCTTTCCGGGCTGCCTTATTTTATTTAGTTTCTTCATATTATATATGCACTGTGTCTTTCTACAACTAATAACAGTTGGATGAATCCGTGCCCGTGCGGCTATTATCCCGATATGCAGAAATGCAGGTGTACGCAGACGGCGATCCACCGGTACTTAGAGAGGATCAGCCAGCCGATCTTAGACCGGATTGACATTTGTGTGGAGGCGCCGGCGCTGACATTCGGGGAATTAACCGGACAGCAAAAAGAGGAGACATCGGCGGCAATTCAGAAGCGCGTGGCGGTGGCACAGGACATTCAACGGGAGCGCTACCGGAAGGAAGGATTTTCGTACAACAGCCAGATACCTGCCACGAAGATCCGGGAGTATTGTGCTCTTGACAAGAAGCAGGAGCAGTATATGGAAGAGATCTACGGAAAGCTGCAGCTCACCGCCAGATCTTACCATAAGCTTCTGCGGGTGGCACGCACGCTGGCGGATATGGACGGCGGAGACCGGATTTGCGACCGGCATCTGGAGGAGGCAATCTGCTACAGAAGCTTTGACAGAAAGTTCTGGGAGAGGTGAAGAGATGAATTATGCGTATTGGTTTGCAAATATTCCCGGACTCTCCAACTGTGCGAAAATCAGTATCCATGAAAAGGTCGGGAATGCACAGGATATCTATTTTCTTAGCGAAAAGCAGATGGAAAATCTGCAATTATTGGCAAAAGAAATACAGGCGGTCCGGGCTGCGCAAAAGACGGACATGGAGGAAGCGTACGCTAAGATGTGTGAATCCGGGATCTCGTTTGTGTCGCTGGAGGATGCATCTTATCCAAAGAGGCTCCGCCATATCGCAAATCCGCCGTACGGACTGTATGTAAAGGGATGCCTCCCGCAGGGAGAGACCGTTGCGATTGTCGGTGCGAGAATGTGCTCCGAATACGGGCGGACGGTTGCAAGGGAGCTCGGGAGAATGCTTGCGGCGCGCGGCGTCGGTGTTGTGAGCGGAATGGCGCGCGGCATCGATGCTGCGGGGCATCAGGGAGCGCTTGACGTGGGCGGAATCAGCTGCGCCGTCTTAGGGTGCGGCGTGGATGTCTGCTATCCGAAGAGCAGCCGGGTGCTGTATGAGGAGATTCTGGAACGGGGCTCGGTTGTCTCGGAGTATCCGCCCGGCACGCAGCCGATTCCGGGATATTTTCCGCAGCGCAACCGCATCATATCAGGGCTTGTCCGGGCGGTTGTTGTGGTGGAGGCAAAGCAGCGGAGCGGATCGCTGATCACGGCGGATTTTGCGCTGGAGCAGGGGAGGGATGTCTATGCCATTCCGGGCAGGATTACAGATGCCTTGTCGGCGGGATGCAACAGCTTAATCCGGCAGGGAGCGGGGGCAGTTTCCGATCTCGAATCGTTTATACAGGAGCTTGCGCCGGATCCCGGAGCGGGCGGGGAGACATGCACCTTTGAAAAATTATTACTTGAAAAAGAAGAACGCTTGGTGTATAGTTGTGTAGATTTACGACCGAAAAGTATGGAAGAACTTCTGGAGGAGACAGACCTGTCTGTGCCCGAACTGGCGCAGATTCTGGGGATTCTTCTGAAAAAGGGGTTTGTTACGGAAGCATTTAAGAATTGTTATATCAGACGGATTTGAGAAATCAGCATAAAGGAGATGTATGAATGGCTAAGTACCTTGTTATTGTCGAGTCACCCGCTAAGGTAAAAACAATTAAAAAGTTTCTTGGAAAAAATTATGAGGTAGTTGCCTCAAACGGGCATGTGCGGGATCTCCCGAAGAGCCAGATGGGAATCGATGTCGAGCATGATTATGAACCGAAGTATATCACGATCCGCGGAAAGGGAGATATCCTTGCCAAGCTTCGTAAAGAAGTGAAAAAGGCAGACAAAGTGTATCTCGCAACCGACCCCGACCGTGAGGGAGAGGCAATATCATGGCACTTAAGCCAGGCGTTAAAGCTGGACGGCAAGAATGTGCGGAGAATCAGCTTCAATGAGATTACGCAGAACGCGGTCAAGGCGTCCTTAAAGCAGCCGCGCGATATCGATATGAATCTTGTCAACGCACAGCAGACCAGACGTATTCTGGACCGTATTGTGGGTTACAAGATCAGCCCGCTTCTGTGGGCAAAAGTAAAGCGTGGGCTGAGCGCCGGAAGAGTACAGTCGGTAGCGCTGCGCATCATCTGCGACCGCGAGGACGAGATCAATGCATTCATTCCGGAAGAATACTGGACGCTGGATGCAAAGCTCAAGGCGGACGGCGAAAGGAAGCCGTTGACAGCAAAGTTCCACGGGGACGAGAACGGAAAACTGGCGATTACCTGCCGCGAGAAGGCGGACCGTATCATGGACGAGATCCGCGGAGAGCGGTTTGAAGTCCTGGAAGTGAAAAAGGGTGAGCGCGTGAAGAAAGCGCCGCTGCCGTTTACGACCAGTACCTTACAGCAGGAGGCATCCAAGACATTGAATTTCCCGATCTCCAAGACGATGCGTATTGCCCAGCAGCTCTATGAGGGCGTTGACGTCAAGGGACAGGGAACGGTCGGTCTGATCACCTACCTGCGTACGGATTCCGTCCGTATTTCGGATGAGGCGGATGCGGATGCGAGAGCGTATATCGCACAGAATTACGGGGAAGAATTCGTAGCGACACAGACCGTTACCCAGAAGGGCGGCGCCAAGATCCAGGACGCGCATGAGGCGATCCGTCCTTCCGACATTGCGAGAACACCGGCGGTGGTCAAGGAATCTCTTTCCAGAGACCAGTTCCGCCTCTATCAGCTGATCTGGAAGCGTTTTGCCGCAAGCAGAATGGCTTCTGCGGTATATGAGACGACGAACGTGAAGATCGGTGCCGGAAAGTACCGCTTTGGTGTCGCGGCATCAAAGGTCTCCTTTGAGGGATTTATGTCTGTGTACACGAGCGAGGACGACGAGAAGGACACGAACAATGTTCTGCTGAAAGGAATCGATGAGGATACGAAGCTTACGCTGGACACCTTCGATGAGAAGCAGCATTTTACACAGCCGCCGGCGCATTACACGGAGGCGTCCTTAGTCAAGACGCTGGAGGAGCTGGGAATCGGACGTCCGAGTACCTACTCGCCGACGATCACGACGCTGCTTGGCAGACGTTACATTGTCAAGGAAGCGAAGAATCTGTATGTGACGGAGCTGGGAGAGGTGGTCAACCAGATTATGAAGGAATCCTTCCCGAGCATCGTGGATGAGCATTTTACCGCCAATATGGAGTCGCTGCTCGACAGCATCGGAGAGGGCGCTGTGAACTGGAAGACGGTTGTGCGGAATTTCTATCCGGATCTGGAAGCCGCGGTGGAAGTGGCGGAGAAGGAGCTGCAGAAAGTCAAGATCGAGGACGAGGTCACGGATGTTGTCTGCGACCAGTGCGGAAGAAACATGGTGGTAAAATACGGACCGCACGGAAAATTCCTGGCATGCCCGGGCTTCCCGGAGTGCAGGAACACGAAGCCGTATCTGGAAAAAATCGGCGTGCCATGTCCGAAGTGCGGAAAAGACGTTGTCCTCCGCAAGACGAAGAAAGGCAGAAAGTATTTCGGCTGCGAGAATAATCCGGAGTGCGATTTTATGAGCTGGTCACGCCCGGTAGCGGAGAAGTGCCCGAAGTGCGGCGGCTATATGGTGGTAAAAGGCAATAAGATCGCCTGTGCAGATGCGGGATGCGGCTACACCCGTGACAGAAAAGCGGACGAGGATACAAAATAGTTAAAAAAATATGTCAAATATTACGAAAATATTGAATTTTCAGAATTGACGTGTTAAAATATGAAATATAACGAAAAAGAGATTCGAAACGAAATGGGGGCACGGACATGAGTGTTCAATTGTTGGACAAAACCAGAAAAATCAATAAGCTGTTGCACAATAACAGCTCTTCAAAGGTCGTGTTTAATGATATCTGCGATGTGTTGAAGGATATTCTTGCATCCAATATTCTGGTCATCAGCAAAAAGGGAAAGGTTCTTGGAACGGGCGTGTGTCCCGGAGTGGATGAGATCCAGGAATTGATCGTGGACGAGGTGGGAGGTTTCATCGACCCGCTGCTAAACGAACGTCTGCTCGGAATCCTCTCTACCAAGGAGAATGTCAATCTTGAGACGTTAGGTTTCGTAGATCACGTGAAGGAATACACTGCGATCATCACGCCGATTGATATTGCGGGTGAGCGGCTTGGCACGCTGTTTGTCTACAGAGAAGACAGACAGTACGATATTGACGATATCATTTTGAGCGAATACGGGACAACCGTGGTCGGTCTGGAAATGATGCGCTCCGTGAATGAGGAGAATGCGGAGGAGACAAGAAAGGTTCAGATTGTCAAATCTGCAATCAGCACGTTGTCATTTTCGGAATTGGAAGCGATCATTCATATTTTTGATGAGATGGACGGCAAGGAGGGAATCCTTGTGGCAAGCAAGATTGCCGACCGCGTGGGTATCACACGATCCGTCATTGTGAATGCACTGCGCAAGTTCGAGAGTGCAGGCGTGATTGAGTCGCGCTCTTCCGGCATGAAGGGAACCTACATCAAAGTATTGAACGACGTTGTATTCGACGAACTCGACAAGATCAAAAAGCAGAATCAGAAAAAATAAACAGGACGAAAGGGCGTATCGAAGGGTGCGCTCTTTTTTATTTCCGTGGAACGTGGCTTTTTATGCGGGTTTATTTGACAATTTTGCTAATATCTTGTACTTATTATGCAAAAATCTACAAGATAGTGTAAAAAATAACAAAAATCTCTTGCAATTACGAAACCATATTTTATAATAAAATAAGATAGTTTGGGAAACTAGGTGAAGCGGAGGGCGATACATATGATAACTACGAATGCGTTCGACTATATTAACATCATGGATAAGGCGGCGGATGCCAGCTGGAAACGTGAGTCGGCAATTTCCAACAACATAGCAAATGCGGATACTCCGGGCTATAAGAGACAGGATGTGGATTTTGAATCTGCGCTGAAACGGGAGCTTGGCAGCTCGAAGTATATTCCGCTGGATAAGAAAGTGCGGGGACTGAACTCGGATCTTTCGGGCTTAGATGTGTCTACCTATACGGATTCCTCCAATTATTCCTATCGTCTGGACCGCAATAATGTGGATGTGGATACGGAGCAGGTGGAACTGGCATCGGAGCAGCTCCGCTATGAGATGCTGACGACATCGATCAACGAAGAATTCAATCGTATGAAATTAGTGCTTAAATAAACAGGAGGTAGCATATGGGATTATTTCAGTCTTTTGACATCAGTGCGAGCGGTATGACGGCAGAGCGCTTCCGCATCGACACCATTGCAGAAAACATTGCCAATGTCAATACGACGCGTACGGAGAATGGTGAACCGTACCGCCGCAAGATTGTGACGTTTGCGGAAAAGGATCTGACTCCGTTCAGCAAATATTATCAGTCATCCAGAGCGCGGGCTGTAGGCAACGGCGTGAAGGTTACCTCCGTCAAGGAAGATACAGAGACCGATTTTACAATGGAGTATGATCCGTCCCATCCGGATGCGGATGAGAACGGCTATGTGCGTTATCCGAATGTGAATACGGTGACAGAGATGACGAACCTGATTGACGCGTCCCGTGCATATGAGGCGAACACGACGGCGTTTAATGCCAGCAAGAGCATGATTCAGGCAGCACTTAAGATCGGTCAGTAAGACATAGATTAGGATGAAACGGGGGAAATACAGATGGATATCAGTTTATTGACGAATGCCACTTCACCGGATTACATGAGTGCGGTAACACAGAAGACACTGTTGTCTGTGGACACCGATGAGAGCTTTGACTCGGTGTTGTCTTCGGCGATCAATATGCTCAACGAGACGAATGATCTGCAGAATGATTCGCAGTCGGCAAAGATTCAGTTCGCGCTGGGCGAGGCGGACAATCCTCACGATATGCAGATTGCGGCAGCCAAGGCGTATGAGGCGCTGCAGTACACGGTTGCAGTGAGAGATAAGATGCTCGATGCATACAAAGAGATCATGAACATGCAGATTTAATGAATGGAGTTAGAAATTATGCCGGAACAGGTGCAAAAGATTTTAACGAAGATAACGGATTGGTGGAAAAAGTTTACAACCAAGCAGAGAATCCTGCTCGGAAGCATTGTGGCGGTAATTATACTGGCATTGGTGATTCTGGCGGTGGTTGTCGGGAAGCCGAACATGGTAACGCTTATCGAGTGCTCCTCCACAGCGCAGGCGGGTGAAGTAAAAGACCTTCTGGACAATGACGGAAGCATCTCCTACCAGATGTCGGATGACGGGCTGACATTCTATGTGGATGAAAAGGACAATGCGGCGGCGTCGATTCTGCTTGGACAGAACGGCGTGCCGACGGAAGGATTTTCCATCGATAATGTATTCAGCGGTGGATTCAGCTCCACCGAGGCAGACAAGACTAAGAAATACAAGCTGTATCTGGAGAATTATTTCGCAGATCAGCTGGAGACACTGTCAAACGTCGAGAGCGCGTCTGTGACACTGGACATCCCGAATGATGATGGCACGATTCTTGCAAGAGAGCAGGATTCCTACGCGGCGGTAATTCTTACCTTGAATTCAGATATGAGCGACGAGCAGGCACAGGGACTGGCACAGTACATAGCGACACAGCTCGGCAATGACACGACGGACAACGTTCTGATTCTGGACTCGAACTCCAATGTCCTTTTTTCGGGCGGAGATTCTGATTCGTCGGTCGGAACCGCGAGCAGCCAGCTCTCTCTGAGAACCAAGACGGAGAATCTGCTCAAGAGCGAGGTAAAGGATGTTCTGGTCGGCTCGGGACTTTATGATCACGCGGAAGTGGCGGCAAAGCTGGATATGAATTTTGATGCATACCGCGAGACGGAGCGCCAGTATTCGGCACCAGACGGTCAGACAAACGGTATGATCGATGAGCAGAGCAATTATGAGTCGAACAGTGTCGGCGGCGCAGCTGCCACACCGGGCACAGATTCCAATGACGATACATCCTATGTGATTGAGGATAACAATTATACCGAGTCCACGATCACCGATACCACGACAAAGTATCAGAACAATGAAAAAGTGACGGACCGCACGGCGGCGACCGGAACGATCAATTACGATACTTCCTCCATTGCGATCGTGGTAAAAAATTATGTGATCTATGATGAGGACACACTCAGGACATCCGGTGCGCTGGATAACATGACATTTGACGAGTATATTGCGGCAAACAGTGACCCGGTCAAGACGACGGTGGATCAGGATAATTACACGATGATCGCCAACGCAACGGGGTTTCCTGAGGCAAACATCAGCATCATCGCTTATGACGAGCCGATTTTCCAGTATTCTTCCGGTGGAAGAACCCTGTCGGATTATCTGCAGATCATACTTGCGGTACTGATTCTTCTCCTGCTTGGTTATGTGGTATTCCGCAGCACCAGAAAGGAGAAACAGGCAGAGATGGAGGAGGAACTTTCCGTGGAAAGCCTGCTGGAATCCACAAAAGAGAACCAGGAGCCGCTTGAGGACATCGGCTACAATGAGAAGTCCGAGACGCGTTTACTGATCGAAAAATTCGTAGAAGAAAAACCGGAGGCGGCTGCATCGTTACTGCGCAACTGGCTCAACGAGGAGTGGGAGTAATATGGCAAAAAACGAGGAATTTACAGGACTGCAAAAAGCTGCAATTCTTCTGATTACACTGGGACCGGAGCGGTCAGCAGATATCTTTAAGCATCTTAAGGAGGACGAGATCGAGGAACTTACCCTTGAGATCGCAAATACCAGAAGTATTTCACCGCAGGTCAAGGAGGATGTCTTAAACGAGTTCTATCAGATCTGTCTGGCTCAGCAGTATATTGCGGAGGGCGGTATCGGTTATGCGAAGGAACTGCTCGACAAGGCGCTTGGCGCGGACAAGGCACAGGAGGTTATCTCCAAGCTGACAGCATCCCTTCAGGTGCGTCCGTTCGAGTTTGTGCGCAAGACAGATCCAAGCCAGCTGCTGAACTTCATTCAGGACGAACATCCGCAGACCATTGCCATGATTCTGTCCTATCTGACAGCACCGCAGGCGTCGATGGTTCTGGGGGCGCTGCCGCCGGAAAAACAGGCGGATGTCGCAAAACGTATCGCGATGATGGATCGTACATCGCCGGATGTTATCAAGGAAGTGGAGCGGGTACTTGAGAGAAAGCTTTCTTCCCTGGTCAACCAGGATTACACAATCGTCGGCGGCGTGGACGCTATTGTCAGCATCTTAAATGCAGTCGACCGTTCGACCGAGAAACATATCATGGAGTCTCTCGAGATCGAAGAGCCGGAGCTTGCAGACGAGATCCGCAAGAAGATGTTCGTATTCGAGGATATTCTGCTGCTTGATGACCGTGCAATCCAGCGTGTACTGCGAGATGTGGATAATGCAGACCTTGGCGTTGCCTTGAAGGCGGCGAACGAGGAAGTACAGAATGTTATATTTAAGAACCTCTCCAAACGTCTTGCTGCGATGATCAAGGAAGATATGGAGTTTATGGGACCTGTGCGAATGAAGGATGTTGAGGAGGCTCAGCAGAAGATCGTAAGCGTCATTCGTAAACTCGAGGATGCAGGCGAGATTGTAATCTCAAGAGGCGGAGGTGACGAGATCGTTGTCTAATCTTTATAAACAGTGGTTTGTTCAGACGGATTCCACAAACACGCGCATCATCGATTCCAATGTGATCCTGCAGCAGCACCTGAAACAGGATCTGCCGCAGACACAGACACCGGCACAGAATGTGCAGGAAGAGGAAGGCGGATTTTCAGCCGGACTTGTGACGGGTGATCCGGGTCAGGTCATCAAAGCGGAGCCGCAGATTGATTATGAGGCAAAGGCAAAGGCAAAAGCCGAGGAGATCCTTGCGGCGGCACAGCAGAATGCCGATGCGATACTGGCACAGGCAAACGAAGATGCCGAGGAGATCCGTACATCTGCAAAGACGCAGGGGTACGAGGAGGGCAGAGCTTCGGCGGAGCAGGAGAATGAGCAGCTTCGCGTGCAGCTTGAGGAGTCCTACAGGAAAAAGCAGGGAGATCTTGACAGCGATTACAGGGACAAACGCGAACATATGGAACAGGATCTGGTGGATGTCATCGTTACCGTCTTTGAAAAAGTGTTCCATATTCAGTTTGACGACAAAAAAGAGATACTGATGCATCTGATTGAAGATGCCATTTTAAATATTGAAGACGACAAGCGGTTCCGGGTGAAGGTGGCGGAGGACAATGCACTGTTTCTGGAGAATCACAAGACCGAGATCCTGGATCGTGTGGGACATGACATTGAGCTTGAGATTGTCTCGGACGCGACGGTGGAGGGAAATGACTGTACGATAGAGACCGATTCCGGCGTGTTTAACTGCAGTCTCGGTACACAGCTTGAGAATCTGATCAAAGATATCCGGTCTTTATGTTCGTAAGGTGAGAGAATGATGACACATCAATTTGAAAAATATTTACAACTTGGAGAAAAGACCTACTTCAACCGCCTTGGAAAGGTTGTAAAGATTGTCGGACTTACGATTGAATCTGTCGGACCGGATGCAAAGTTAAACGATCTCTGCAGAATTGTCATTGACAGAGAGAAAGACCACGCGGTGATGGCGGAGGTAGTCGGATTCAGGGATAAGAGACTTTTGCTGATGCCGTTTGAAAATGTGGAAGGCATCGGGGTAGGATGTATCGTTGAGAATACCGGACATCCGCTTGGGGTGCTTGTCGGGGACGGCGTTCTGGGACACACACTGGACGGTATCGGAAGACCGACCGACGGCGGAGTCATTGAGGGCGGATGCGAATATCCGGTCGAGGCGGATCCGCCGGATCCGATGAGCCGTAAGATTATCTCGGAGGTGCTTCCGCTTGGTGTAAAGGCGGTAGACGGGCTGATTACCGTGGGAAAAGGACAGCGTATCGGAATCTTTGCGGGTTCCGGTGTCGGAAAGAGCACCCTGCTCGGTATGTTCGCCCGCAATACAAAAGCGGACATCAATGTCATTGCCCTGATCGGAGAGCGTGGCCGTGAGGTGCGCGAGTTTATCGAGAGGGATCTCGGGGAAGAGGGAATGAAGCGTTCCGTCGTCGTGGTGGCGACTTCCGATAAGCCGGCACTGATCCGTAACAAGGCTGCGAAGACGGCGACCGCAATCGCCGAATATTTCAGGGATCAGGGAAAAGATGTACTGCTGATGATGGACTCTTTGACCCGATTCTCCATGGCACAGCGTGAGATCGGCCTCGCGTCCGGAGAACCGCCTGTAACAAGGGGATATCCGCCGAGTGTATACTCGGAGATGCCGAAGCTTCTGGAACGTGCCGGTACTTCGGACAAGGGTTCCATCACAGGACTTTACACCGTTCTAGTAGACGGTGATGATTTTAATGAGCCGATTACCGATACAGCCCGAAGCATTTTGGACGGACACATCGTGCTTTCCAGAAAACTGGGACACAAGAATCATTACCCGGCGATTGATATTTTACAGAGTATTTCCCGTGTTATGAGCGCCATAGCGACCAGCGAGCACAAGGAGCTTGCCGGACGTTTAAAGAATGTACTGGCTACTTATAACGAAGCGGAGGATCTGATCAACATCGGAGCTTACAAGAGCGGTTCCAACCGTGAGATTGACTATGCGGTTCAGAAGATCAACGCAGTGAATCAGTTCCTGTGCCAGAGGACAGATGAAAAGTTCCTGTTTGACGAGGAAATCGATTTATTGAAGAAACTATTTGAAGATTAAGAACGCTCCGCGGAAAAGAGGCGCAGTGTATGGCAAAGTTTACATACCGGATGCAGAACATTCTTGACATCAAGATCAAGCTGGAGAATCAGGCAAAAATTGCATATGCGACGGCGAGCAGACAGCTTGCGGAAGAGCAGGAGAAGCTTCGAGAGATCCTGATGCGCAGGGCCGGCTACGAGAGAAAATCAAAAGAACTGGTCAACGGAACGCTGGATATCCAGGAGATCCGGGAATGCAAGCGTGCGATCGATGTGATGAAGAGTCTGCAGAGAGCACAGATGATGAAGGTGCACGCCGCGGAAAAGACGCTGGAGATGGCGCGAATCGAACTGAACCGGGTGATGGTGGAGCGAAAGACGCATGAGAAGCTCAGGGAGCGTGCGTTTGAAGAATTTAAGCAGGAAATCGCCCAGGCAGAGAGCAAGGAAATAGACGAGCTTGTTAGCTACAATTACCATGAAGGATAGGCACGGAGGTCTCAAATGGCAGAAGAAGAGAAAGACGAAGTATTAGATAAAAAGGCAGCAAAGGCACAGGAGAAGGCTGCACGTGCAGAAGCGAAGGCACAGAAGAAAGCGGACCGGAAAAAGGCAAAAGAGTTAAATGATGATCTGGATATGGATGACGAGACATCGACTGGCGGCAAGATTGCCGTGTTCTTTGTTACCCTGATCATTATTTTAATCTGGCTTGCCATCATCGTCCTGTTGATCAAGTGCGATGTCGGCGGTTTCGGATCATCCGTTCTGGCGCCGGTGTTAAAGGATGTTCCTTATGTGAACAAAATCCTGCCGGACAGCGCGACTGAGGAAGTGTCAACGGAGGATGACGCTTACGGCTATACTTCCATTGACGATGCGGTTGCCAGAATCAAGGAACTGGAGAAAGAACTTGCGGATGCACAGAATACGTCCAGCGCAAATGCGGAATATATCGCACAGCTTGAGAGCCAGTCCGCAGAACTGGCACAGTACAAGCAGAACGAGGCGGATTTTGAGGCTGAGAAGCAAAAGTTCTATCAGGAGGTTGTGTTTTCAGATTCAGCACCCGATATAGAGGAATATAAGCAGTATTATGAGAGCATTGATCCTGCGGATGCGGAGATCATTTACCGTCAGGTTGTAGAACAGACGGCAGCCAACGACGAGATGGATGATTATGTGAAAGCGTACTCTTCCATGAAGCCAAAAGAGGCGGCTGCAATTTTTGATACCATGACAGATAATCTGCAGCTGGTGGCAGATATCTTAGACAGCATGGACGCACAATCGAGAGCGAATATTCTGGGCAAAATGGACGCGGCTACTGCAGCAAAGGTGACCGCGATCATGGAACCTGTAGAATAGAGAAGGACAGTCTGCTTTTCATAATGGCAGAGGGATTCCTTCAAAAATCAGGCTGCAGGTGCAGCTATGGGAAAGGAGGAAGAGAATGGGAGACAACAATGTTGCAAGCATTGGGAAAATGCTGATGCAGACGCAGAGTGGACAGAGTGTCACAGGCGTTGATGGCGCGGATATCGGCACCACATTCCGGAAGATGGTCGATCAGATGACACAGATCCCGGGAAGCAGCGTAAGTACAGGATCTCAGACAGCACAGAATATGCAGCAGCTTACACCGCACAGTCCGGAGCAGAATTATGACCGTTACCAGTATCAGAAGAATAAGATACCGGAGCAAAGCACGAAGGACTGGACAGCCGGCAGTCAGGTGTCAGAGAAGCTGGAAAGCTTTGAAGAGAGTGTGAGAGACGTCATCAAGGATGAACTTCAGGTGACGGATGAGCAGATCACGGAAGCAATGGAGACATTGGGACTGACCGTGGCCGATCTGATGAATCCGCAGCAGCTTGCAGCTCTGGCGGCAGAATTAACCGGAACCGAAGACATGAGCGCACTTCTCTGTAATGAAGCGTTTATGAACGTGATGCAGTCGGTGGGAACACTGACCGAAGATCTCTTGCAGGAACTGGGAGTCACGGCTGAGGAATTGACGCAGCTTTTGGAGGATGCCGGACAGGCGGACATGAATGCAGATCTGATGCAGACAGTCCAGACAGCAGATGCCGCAGATGCACGGAGGGTTTACGCCGATACGGCGGATGGAATCCGTGATACGGCAGAGCAGCCGCAGACAGCAGCCGTAGCAGAGACAGAGCCCCGGGCAGTTAGATCAAAAGACATCACTCCGGAAGAGACGGATGCGCAGGCTAAGATGGCAGATGCCGGCACAGAGGAAGAGACAGTTGCCGATGTAGCTGCAGGGACGGGCAAGGAACAGGCACAGACCGGATCGAATTCCAATTCCGGACAGCAGGATTTTGCGTCGCAGGCACATGCGGGCGTGGATGTACATACCGGCCCGACGCTGACAGAGACCGTGGCAATGCAGGGCGCCAATAGTGCGGGAGAATATGCCGCACAGGTGGACATCGCGGATGTCGTGCGTCAGATCGTGACCTATACGAGAGTGAATTACACGGCGAATCAGGAAACAACGATGGAGATGCAGCTCAATCCGGAACATCTGGGCAAGATTTATCTGGAGATCACATCCAAAGACGGAACAGTTTCCGCACATCTGACCGCACAGAATGAAGTGGTCAAGGAGGCGCTGGAAAGCCAGATTGCAGATCTGAAGCAGAACATGAACCAGGCGGGCGTGAAGGTGGATGCCGTGGAGGTAACCGTCGGCGGACATGAGTTTGAGAAGAACCTGGAGCAGAATGCAAAACAGGAAGAACAGCAGGCAGAGGAACGGGAAAAGGCAGCCAATGCGACCAGACACATCAACCTGAATGAACTGGACGGACTGTCCGGGCTGATGACGGAAGAGGAGACTCTGGTGGCGAAGATGATGGCAGAACAGGGCAATTCCGTTGACTTTACCGCATAACAGACAGAAAGGAGAGACATATGGCATTAGTACAGGCCGTAGAGAACGGCAAGATTACAGAGAGTACGACAGAGACAACGACCAGTGCCGGCAATGACCTCGGATATGACGAGTTCCTGCAGCTGTTATGTGCAGAGATGCAGTATCAGGATCCGCTGGAACCGACGAGCAATACCGAGTATGTGGCACAGCTGGCAACTTTTTCACAGATGGAGTCCATGCTGAACATGCAGAACAGCATTGAGAGCACGAAGGCAAACGATCTGGTTGGAAAGTATGTCATTGTAAAGACAACATCCGAGACGACCGGCGAGACGACGGCGGTGGCAGGATTCGTGGATTATGTGCAGTACGAGAACAACCAGAAATACATTTATGTCAACGGCAACCGTTATTCACTCGACGATGTATATCAGGTGGCAGACACCGAGTACATGGAGGCGGTTTCACTGGCAGAGGCATTCAAGGCATCTGTGGCAAAGCTTCCGGATGCGGATAAGCTGACGCTGGCATATCAGACGGATGTGGAGAACCTGGCAACCGTGTACAACGGACTGACTTCTTATCAGCAGAGTTATATTGACAGCGATACGCTGGCAACGTTTGTGAAGCTGGACGGAACCATGAAGAGCCTGGTATTTGACAATGCGCTTTCGCAGATTCCATCCGCGGACGAGCTGACCCTTGAGAACAAGGAAGCAGTGGAAGCACTTCGCAAGAATTACGATTCGCTGACCACCACAGAGAAGACTTATATCAGCAAGGATTCCTACGATCAGCTGACAGCACTCGAGGCTAAGATTGCGGAGCTTGAGAAGAAAGCCGAATGATCTGAGAAAGGAGCGTTGGTTATGAATAAGATTACGAACCAATTTGCTTCCATCGAACAGGTAACTGACCGGTATCTGAATCGCAAAAGCACAGAGACTGCGGCGCAGGAAAACAGTGTTTCTTTCGAGGATATATTAAGACAGAAACAGACGACCGCAGAAAGTCAGGAACTTCGGTTTTCCAAACATGCACAGGGACGTTTGAATGACAGACACATCAATCTGTCGGACGAGCAGAACGAGAGACTGGAATCCGGTGTTTTGAAGGCAAGCGAAAAGGGAATACGGGAATCACTCGTGATTCTGGATTCACTGGCGTTTATTGTGAATGTTCCGAGCAAGACGGTGGTCACAGCCATGGATCAGAGTGAGTCAGAGAGTAATATTTTTACAAATATTGACGGTGCCGTGATTGTATAATATGCCGGACCTTACAAGGAGGCAGAAGCTCCCCGAATGACAGAAGGGAGCAGGGCACCAGACATTACAGGAGGTCATTTCATTATGATGAGATCAATGTACTCTGCTGTGTCGGGTCTTAAGACACATCAGACAAAAATGGACGTTATTGGTAACAATATCGCCAATGTAAACACAGTAGCATTCAAGTCTTCTTCCGTGACATTCCAGGATATGCTCTACCAGAACACATCCGGAGCATCGGGAGCAAATGCGGCTACGGGAGTCGGCGGTGTGAATGCCAAGCAGATCGGTCTTGGCGTGACCACAGGTGCGGTAAATATCAGCATTACATCCGCGGGTGCAGCTGAGACAACCGGAAGAGCTTTCGATCTGCGTATGACAGATCGGTCGACCACCAATTTCTTTATTGTCAACAACGGATCTTCCAATCTGTTTACCAGATCCGGATCTTTCTATGTAGACGGTGCAGGCAACCTGTGTATGACGTCTACCGGATATACGGTCATGGGATGGCAGGTAGATAAGACAACCGGAAATATCCGGAAAGATACCGTATCCGCGTTGCGCGTCATGAGCACGGAGAATCTGACAAGCGCACCGGAGGCAACTTCTGAGGCAACCTGCGGCGGTATTATTGATAAGAACGATACCGACGTATTGAGTGACGACGGATTGATCAAGAACCTCAAGTTCTACGATAACCTGGGATATGAGTACACCGCACGTTTTTCCATTAAGTCAACTGGAACAGACGGAGAGTTCACGGTAGAACTGTTGAACGTTTTAGACGGCGACGGAAATACCTACTACGATCCTGAGAATATACAGGCAGGACAGCCGGCGTTAAACGCACTGTTCGGTAACACCGAGGATGCAACAAAGAGTTATACGCTCGGCAAGGATTACACCTATGTATCTGCCAATGTTATCGTGGACAAGAGCGGTAATTACTACCAGTACAATGCGGGAACGCACAGCTATGACCAGGTAAACAGTGCAACAGACATGACGGTTGTCACAGCAGGGGCACTCAGCCTGACACAGGTATACGGTGCAGGAGCGGACATTCTGGCGAAAGCGGATGCTTACACCGGAAATGGCACCGGATATGCGGTTGACGGAACAACCGGGGCACTGACACTTACATACAACAGTGTATATCACAGATTAAGCTTCAGCACGGACGATGGAACATTTTCAAAGGTTGGAAACGTGGCGGATGCGAAGAGTGTTGGACTGAACATGTCCCTGTTCGGCGGACAGTTCGCAAATATCAATGTGGACTTCAGCACCTGCAAGAATACGAACAACGGCGGCAAGTCCACTGTAACGATGAGCAAAGGCGCTACAGACGGAACAACTGGAGCAGGTAAGAAGCTCGGTAACCTGATCGGACTTTCAGTCAGCAACAACGGCGAGATCTACGGTATTTATGACAACGGTAACCGCAACCTGTTAGGACAGATCGCGGTCGCACAGTTCGCCAATGCGGCAGGTCTTGAGAAAGTCGGAGAGAACTGCTACAGCACGACCTTGAACTCCGGTGAGTTCGATGGTATCGGTGTGGATATTACGGCGGACGGAAGCAAGATGACATCCGGCGAGTTAGAGATGTCAAACGTGGATCTCTCCACCGAGTTTACGCAGATGATTACCACACAGCGTGGATTCCAGGCGAACTCCCGTGTAATCACGACATCCGATACGCTTCTTGAGGAGCTTGTGAACCTGAAGAGATAAGCGGCTGCGAGATGACAGAGCAGCATCACGGATAAGATTTTGGAGAACCGGGGTTTTGTCTCCCTGATAAAATCCCGGTTCCATGAAAGAAGAAACACAGAATTTGCAAAAGTAAGTAGACAAGCGGTCAAAAGTTTAGTAAAATTATACAAGATATAGGATGACAACTTGTTGAGATTTCAGTCTCCGCTTGGAGACAGCAATACTATAATATCAAGGATGGTAGGTGGAAGAATTGGATATAGCTTCTTTAGCAGGGATGCTGCTTGGCGTTGTAATGTTTTTGTTCGGTGTATTTTCCAGTGGTGGAGCTTCGGGTCTTTTCAATATGTTTGACTTCCCTTCAATCATTATCACACTGGGAGGTTCCATATCGGGTACATTGGCGTCCAACAAACTTCAGGATTTTATTGCAGGTCTGAAGAGTATTACATTAACATTTAAGGAGGTACCGCAGGATCCTGCGGCAGTCATCCGGAATATCATTGATTTGTCAAATACCGCCCGCAAGGAGGGACTGCTTGCACTTGAGGAGGCGGCAAACGGAATCGAGGATGAATTCCTCAAAAAAGGAATCATGCTTGTGGTAGATGGTACCGATCCGGAACTGGTAAGAGGTATCATGGAGACGGATCTGGGCTGTATCGAGCAGCGACACAAAAAGTCAATCGCTGTATGGGAAAAATGGGGAGAACTTGGTCCTGCCTGGGGTATGATCGGTACCCTGATCGGATTGATCCTGATGCTCAAGGATATGAATGATGCATCAACGATCGGACCGAAGATGGCAGTCGCACTGGTAACAACACTGTACGGTTCGTTGATTGCCAACTGGCTGTGTAATCCGACGGCATCCAAGCTTTCTGTAAACAATAATAACGAGATGATGATGAAGGAAATTACGGTGGAAGGTATTCTGTCGATTCAGGCAGGAGAGAATCCACGTGTCATAGAAGAAAAACTGAAGTCATTCCTGTCACCTTCAGCGAGAGAGGAAACTGCGGAGGGCAGTGTCGGAGGTGAGGAATAGTGGCGAGAAGAAAGGAAGATCCACCCAAAGGCTCACCTGCATGGATGAATACCTTCGCGGACCTTATGAATCTCCTGCTCTGTTTCTTCGTAATGCTTTTCTCCATGTCCAGTGTGAATGAGGAAAAGTTTGAGAAGGTCATTGCCTCTTTCCAGAGTACATTCAGCATACTCCCGGGAGGCGGAGCATCGATCGGCGAGGGTGAATTGATTTCTTCCGGAATCAGTCAGCTTGAGAATTTTGATTCTTATTACAACCAGCAGCTGAGCAGCCAGTCTGACGGACAGACGGAGGAAGAAAAAGACATTACCGAAGCATATGAACAGCAGGAACTGGAAGAGTCTGAGGATATGGCGCAGCAGCTTGAAAATGCACTTTCGCAATATGGGATACAGGACGACGTCGAGGTTGATTTTAATGCAGAGTATGTAACGCTTAACATGAACGGCGCGCTGCTGTTTGATTCTGCAAGCGCAGAACTCAGAGATGAGGCGTATCCGCTGGTCAACAAGCTTGGCAAGATACTGGTTACTTACGATAATAACATCATTGAGGTCGAGGGACACACGGACAATGTGCCGATTCATTCTTCCAAGTATGAGGACAACAACGTACTGTCCATGTACCGTGCGCTTGCGGTTGCCAACTATCTGCGGGATACCACAACACTGGATCCTGCATACATAAAGTCGTCTGGCCGCGGAGAGTATGTGCCGATTGCAGATAATGCAACGCCGGAGGGCAGGGCAAGGAACCGCCGGGTTGAGATTAAAATCTATAACTCATACAACTCGAATGTGAGCGGGACATCCACGGATGACACAGGTACAGAGACGCCTGCGGATGCGGCTTTAAGCACTGAGACGGTGACAGATACGCCGGAAGCAGCGACAACAGGTGCGACTGTGGAACCGACAGAAGTTGTGAACGAATAGGAAGGGAAGCATAATGAAGAAAAATTTATTGGCAGTAATTATTTTGGCACTGGTTCTCGTGAATCTGATTCTGACCGCGGTGCTGGTATTTTCCATTATTCCGCAGACCAAAAAGTCAAACGAACTGATTGATCAGGTGTGCGCTGCAATCAACATCGAACTCGAGGGCGGACAGAACAAAGACAGTTCCGCAGTGCCGATCGAAGAAATTGCAGTTTATAATATCACAGATAATTTTACCGTGAATCTGGCAGACAACGGCGATGGAAAGAAGCATTACGCTGTATTTTCTGTAGGACTTTCCGTCAACAAGACAAGCGAGTCCTATGCCACCTACGGGGGAGACGAGATGACAGAGCTTACGGATAAGGAGACCATTATCCGCAGCGACATCAATACGGTAGTGGCCAAGTATACCGAGGAGGAGTTCAACGCAGATGGACAGAAGGCTGTGAAGGAGGAGATCTTATCCAAGATGCAGGATCTGTTCGGCTCCGACTATATCGTGGGCGTGAATTTCTCAAGCGTGGCAACGGAAGCACACTAGAATAAGACAGTAGGTGGTGAGAGAGAATGGGTGAAGTCTTATCTCAAAATGAGATAGACAGTTTGCTGAAAGCTCTTAGCAGCGGTGAACTGGATGTAGATGAAATAAAAGATGATAATGAAAAACAGGTCAAAAATTACGATTTTGCCCGTCCCGCGAAGTTCTCAAAAGAGCATTTGCGAACGCTTGAGATTATTTTTGAACATTATGGAAGATTGCTTTCAACGAATCTGCCGGTGTACCTAAGAAAAAATGTTCAGGTGGAAGTGATGAGTTCGGAGGCGGTGACGTATTCAGAGTTTGCGAATGCACTATCGAATCCGGTGTTGCTTGGAATTGTAAATTTTGCTCCGCTGAATAACAATATCATTATTGAAATTGCAGAGAATGTCGGCTTTACGATCGTGGATCGTATGCTCGGCGGCCAGGGGGCGCCGCTTGACAAGACGAGGGAGTTCTCCGAAATCGAGCTTCTTCTGATTGAGCGGATCTATAACGTATGCGTGAATCTTCTGGTGGAACCGTGGGCGAGTGTGTGTGAACTGACACCGAGACTGGAGCGGATTGAGACGAATTCGCAGTACGCCCAGATCATTTCCCCGACGGAGATGATCGCGTTAATTACGTTGAATATTAAGATTGGTGATGTCGAGGGACTGATCAACATCTGCCTGCCGTATATCACATTGGAAAGTGTGATGGACAAGCTGAATACAAAATACTGGTATTCCAGCCTGCAGGAGAAGGATGAACAGCAATATACAGAGACCATTGAGGCACTTATTGCACGGGCACCGATGCCGATCAAGGCTGTGCTGGGTAACAGCAGTATATCAGTCAATGATTTCCTTGGTCTGCAGGTGGGAGACATTATCCGTCTCGACACCAAAGTGGATGAGGATCTGTCGGTGTATGTTGGAAATATAAAAAAATTTACTGCTCTGCCGGGAGCATCCGGTGATAATTATGCAGTAAGAGTGACATCAGTAATCAGAGAGGAGCAGTAAGTATGGATGGAGTAATGTCTCAGGAAGAGATCAATGCATTACTGAACGGGTCTGAGGACAGCAGCGAGCAGCCCAAAGAAGAGGTACTGACTGAGAAAGAAAAAGATACAATCGGAGAGATTGCCAATATCAGTATGGGAACGGCAGCGACCACGCTGTTTTCTCTGGTAAACCGAAAAGTAGAGATCTCGACTCCAGTTGTTTCTTTCGCAAACTGGAGTGATATCTGTGAAGCATATGAGAAGCCATGTGTGTTTATCCGGATCGGATATACTGTCGGACTGGATGGCAGCAACATATTGGTTTTAAAGGAACACGATGTAAAAGTAATCACTGATCTTATGATGGGTGGTGATGGAACTAATACGGATGGAGAGCTCGGTGAACTGCACTTGAGTGCGATCAGCGAGGCGATGAACCAGATGATGGGTTCGGCAGCGACATCCATGTCATCTATGCTGAACAAGGTGATTGATATCAGCCCGCCACAGGCGGATTTGATAGATTTACAGGAGACAATCGATGAGAGCGTCATCGATGAGTTCCTGGCAGGCGAGTTTGTAAAGATACGGTTCAGATTGGAGATCGGCGATCTGGTCGACAGTGATATCATGCAGCTGTATCCAATTCCTTTTGCAAAGGAAATGTGTGAGAGTGTGACACAGAATATGGAGGAAGATACGAATTCGACTGCAGGCAGCAAAGGTAGTGCTCCGGAAGCACAGGCGGCACCACAGCCGCAGGCGGCACCACAGCCGCAGGCAGCACCGCAGATGGGACAGCCGGCAATGGGAGCACCGATGATGGGAGGCCAGATGATGGGACAACCGATGATGGCACAGCAAATGCCACAGATGTATGGACAGCAGCCGGTAAATGTACAGCCGGCACAGTTTCAGGCGTTTACCGGAAGCGTTCCGGTGGGATACGGACCGGAAAACATTGATCTGATCAAGGATGTACCGCTTGAGGTAACGGTGGAATTGGGAAGAACTTCAAAATCTATTAAAGAGATTCTTGATTTTGCACCTGGAACTATTATAGAATTAAATCGTATTGCGGGTGAACCGATCGATGTTCTGGTAAACGGCAAATACGTTGCCAAGGGTGAAGTGGTTATTATAGAGGAAAGCTATGGTATCCGTATTACCGAGATTGTAAAGTGATTGGAAACAGGATAAGAAAAGCAATATAAGCAAAACAATATAAGAAAAGAAACAAGGAGAGAATGTTATGGCAAAGATTATGATTTGCGATGATGCAGCTTTTATGAGAATGATGATTAAGGATATCTTAACCAAGAATGGTTATGAGATCGCTGCGGAGGCTGAGAATGGAGCAGTTGCAGTTGAGAAGTACCCGGATGCAAAGCCGGATCTGGTTCTGATGGATATTACCATGCCGGATATGGATGGTATTCAGGCGCTGAAGAAGATCAAAGAGATCGATCCGAATGCAAATATTATCATGTGCTCTGCAATGGGACAGCAGGCCATGGTTATCGAGGCAATCCAGTCTGGCGCAAAGGACTTTATCGTAAAGCCGTTCCAGGCAGAGCGTGTGCTCGAGGCAGTAAAAAAAGTAGTAGGCTAATATGATTTTACTCAGTTCAAGCCTGAACAGTTTTATACAGCTGCTTGGCGTCCTGCTTATTTTTCTGTTTGTTCTTGTGATTACCTATTTCACAACCAAATGGATTGGCGGATATCAGAAGGTCCAGATGTCCGGACGCAGCTTTCAGGTGGTCGATACCATACGGATCGCCAACAACAAACTGGTTCAGGTAATAAAAATGGGAGATGTGTATCTTGTGATCGCGGTTGCAAAAGATAATGTGACCATGCTCGCAAAGCTTACCGAGGAAGAGATGGGACTTACGGAGGCAGAGATCTGCAACGGAAAGACTCCCGGACAGAATGGAGAAAAAGGTCAGATGACCTTCCAGGAGACGCTTGAGAAGTTAAAGGAACATTTCCCGAAAAAACAGGATTAAATTATGACAAAATCAAAATTAAAGAAATCATATTGTATTATGTCGTTTGTCTTTGCGGTGGCAGTGCTGATCATCGCATTGACGTTGTCCATGGGACAGACCAGAGTCTATGCGGCAGATACATCTTCAGATATGATTACTGGCTTGAGCAATACCGATAGCAGCGATGGACTGACGGATGCGACGAGCGATATCAACAACGGCCTGTCCATTACATACAACAACGACACCGGAGCCGTATCCACGCCGATCAAGGCACTTCTGGTGCTGACGATCATTTCACTGGCACCGTCCATTCTGATTATGATGACTTCTTATACCAGAATCATCATCGTGCTGCATTTCCTGCGCACCGCGATCGGTACACAGACAGCACCGCCGAATCAGATTCTCGTCGGTCTTGCCCTGTTTTTGACATTCTTTATTATGTGGCCGACCTTTCAGCAGATTAACGAAGATGCCATACAGCCGTTAGACAATGGCGACATTACCATTGAGGAGGCATACAAGGCAGCGGAGACACCGATTCGCGACTTTATGTACGGTCAGACACAGGAAAAGGATCTGCACCTATTTATGGATATTGATGGAGAAGATTATCCGGATCAGATGACACTGGAGCTTTATTACGATGTTCCGATGACAACCGTGATTCCGGCATTTATCATCAGCGAACTTCGGTATGCGTTTATTATGGGATTCCTCATTTATATCCCGTTTATTGTAATCGATATGGTAGTGGCATCGGTACTTATGTCCATGGGTATGATGATGCTGCCGCCGACAACGATTTCACTGCCGTTTAAGATACTGCTGTTTATTCTGGCGGATGGTTGGAATCTGGTGATTGGAAGCGTTGTAAAGACATTTTACTGATGCGTGCATTTGGAACAGGAGATGAAGTGAAATGACAGAAGGACAGGTATTAGACATTGCCAGACAGGCATTGTATACAATTATTTTGTGCTCGGCGCCGTTGCTGATTATTTCTCTGGTTGTGGGACTGGTCGTCAGTATTTTTCAGACGGTGACGTCCATTCAGGAACAGACGCTTACCTTCGTGCCAAAGATTATCTGTGTATTTCTTGGAATGATGATATTTGGTTCCTGGATACTAACCAATCTGACAGAGTTTATCAATACGCTCTGGTCAGACTTTAGTATATATCTGGGTTAGGTTGAGGAATGTTAAATTATACGTTTTCGTTGGTGGATTTTGAAATACTCATTTTAATACTGGTTCGCATATCCTGCTTTGTGTACGCGGCTCCGTTTTTCGGCATGAAAAATGTTCCGTCCAGAGTGAAGATCGGATTATCGTTTCTTTTGTCGATCCTGATATTCCCTTCGGTCGATCAGTCAGCGGTTACCTACACGGGCATGTTTGGATATGCGGTGATTGTTCTAAGAGAAGGAATTACAGGGTTGCTCATGGGATTTGCTGCAAACATTTGTAATTCCATTATTTTATTTGCGGGAAATATCATTGACATGGATATCGGACTTTCCATGGCGCAGGAGTTCGATCCGATGACCAACTCGCAGGTCACCATCACGGGAAATCTGTATCAGTACCTGCTGCTTCTGATGATGGTCGTGACGAACATGCATCATTATGTACTGCGGGCGCTCATTGATTCCTATCAGGTAATCCCCGTCAACGGGCAGGTGTTTCAATGGGACAGCCTGGCAGAGTCCATGACAACCTATATGGCGGATTCTTTTGTGATCGCGTTCCGCATTGTGCTGCCGGTATTTGCCTGCATGATGATACTAAACTGCATCCTCGGCATTATGGCGAAGGTAGCGCCGCAGATGAATATGTTTGCGGTCGGAATGCAGATGAAGGTGCTCCTGGGACTTACGGTATTGTTCCTCACGGTAATGCTGCTTCCGGGAATTTCCGATTTTGTGTTTAAAGAAATGAAACGAATGATTGTATCGATGATAGAGGGAATGTATTAGCTTGGAACAGGACAGAAGACAGATCCTTCCCTATCACCTCCAGTGGTTTGCGAAGGATGGACCGGGCGGAGAAAAGACGGAACCGGCAACCGCGAAAAAGTTAAGAGAAGCCAGAGAGGACGGTAAGGTCGCCAAAAGCAAGGAGCTTACCGCCGCCTTTGATCTGATTGTGATGTTTCTGATGCTGAAGATTTTTGTCTCCACGATTGGCGACGGATTTCTTCAGATATTTTACTATGTATATAATCTGATTCCGGATTTTATCGGAATCAATGCGATGGATGTGTCCACCTATGCGGTAATGTCTTTCTTTTCACCGGTGAATATACAGATGCTCAAAATCGTGGCACCGTTTTTTATTTTCGGATTCGCCGTGACGCTACTTGTAAATATTCTGCAGGTGGGGTGGAAGGTTTCCACGAAACCGATGCAGCCAAAGCTGGACCGGTTTAATCCGGTGAACGGAATGAAGCGGATTATCTCCAAGGATTCCGTTTTTGAACTGTTCAAATCCCTGATTAAGATTGCACTGATTCTCTATATCGCGTATACTGCAATCAAGGATCACGAAAATGACCTTTTTATTTTATATGATATTCCGTTAAATCAGGCGATCGCACTGTGTGGAGATGTGATTATCGGTGCAGGGCTCAAGATCAGTCTGGTGTATCTCGTTGTCGGAATTGCTGATTTCATCTATCAGAAATACCGCTTTAATGAAGAGATGAAGATGACCAAACAGGAGGTCAAGGACGAGTACAAAAATACAGAGGGAAATCCGGAAGTAAAAGGCAGACAGCGCCAGCGTATGCGCGAGGCATCGAGGCGCCGTATGATGCAGGATGTCCCGAAAGCGGATGTGGTTATCACCAACCCGACCCATCTGGCGGTTGCCATCAAGTACGAACCGGAGGTGCATAAGGCACCGGTGGTTCTGGCAAAGGGTGAAGATTATCTGGCGCAGAAGATCCGTGAAGCTGCCAGGGAGAATCACATTGAAATTGTAGAAAACAAACCGCTTGCAAGAATGCTCTACGCCAATGTCGAAATCGGCAATGAAATTCCGCCGGAATTGTATCAGGCAGTAGCGGAGATTCTTGCAATGGTATATAATATGAGACAGTAAAACGAAGGAGGAAGAGATATGAAAAAGGCTGACATAGGTGTTGCGCTTTATTTGCTTGCTGCAGTCATCTTTTTAATTGTGCCGATTAACTCTACGTTACTTGATGTAATGCTGGCGCTGAATATCTCGATCGCACTGATTGTTCTGTTCAACACATTGTTTGTGAAGGAAGTTCTGGATATGTCTTTTTTCCCGACATTGCTGTTGTTTACTACCATATTCCGTATTTCTCTTAACGTGTCCTCGACACGTCTGATCTTAACGACCGGTGCTCCGGGTAACGTCGTTGAAACATTCGGAAGCTTCGTGGGCGGTGGTGATATGATCGTCGGAGCGGTCGTATTTATCATTTTGATCATCATACAGTTCGTCGTTATCAATAAAGGTTCCGAGCGAGTGGCAGAGGTATCCGCACGATTTACACTGGATGCTATGCCCGGTAAGCAGATGGCAATCGATGCTGACTTAAACACCGGAGCCATTACGGAGACACAGGCGAGAGAGCGGCGTAATAAGATTCAGGAAGAAGCAAGCTTCTTCGGTTCGATGGATGGTGCTACGAAGTATGTCAAGGGAGATGCCACAGCCGGACTGATTATCACGTTTGTCAATTTAATCGGTGGAACCGCGATGGGGATGATGCGCGGTGGACTTGATTTTTCGGAGGCGATTCAGCGCTATGGTCTTCTCACCATGGGTGACGGACTCTGTTCCCAGATCCCGTCCCTGCTGATCTCACTTTCTACCGGTATCCTTGTCACGAAGGCATCCAAGAATGCAGACTTCTCCAACATTCTGGTAAAACAGCTGTTCGGTATTCCGAAGGCACTTTATCTGGTCGGTGGATCGTTGATCTTCCTCGGTGCTGTGACACCGCTGAATGTGGTATTGTTTGCTGCGCTGGGCGCTGCGTTTATCGTAGCGGGCAGAATGGTGGACAAGAACATCGGCATTGAGAATATCGAGGAGGAAGTCAGCCAGGCAGAGACGGAGGCGGAGGAGATCCGCAAGCCGGAGAACGTTGTGTCGCTGCTTCAGGTGGACCCGATCGAGCTGGAATTCGGCTACGGTATTATTCCGCTTGCGGATGTGAACCAGGGCGGAGATCTCTTAGACCGCGTGGTTATGATACGAAGACAGATTGCACTGGAACTTGGTACGGTTGTGCCGATTATCCGACTGCGTGATAACATTCAGCTGAATCCGAACCAGTACATTATCAAGATCAAAGGAATTCAGGTGACCGAGGGAGAGATCCTGTTCGATCACTATATGGCGATGAATCCGGGATATGTGGAGGAGGAGATTACGGGAATTCCGACGTTTGAACCGTCCTTCCACCTGCCGGCAATCTGGATCACGGAGAGCCAGAGAGAGCGTGCGGAGAGCCTTGGCTATACGGTGGTGGATCCGCCGTCAATCATTGCGACGCATCTGACCGAGGTGATCCGTTCCCATATCGCAGAGCTGCTTACCAGACAGGATGTACAGAACCTTGTCAATAACCTCAAGGAGAGCAATCCGGTTCTCGTGGATGAACTGGTGCCGAAGCTTCTTGGACTTGGCGAGATCCAGAAGGTTCTGCAGAATCTGCTCTCGGAGGGAATTTCCATCCGAGATCTGCTCACAATTTTTGAGACGCTGGCAGACCATGCGCCGGCGACTAGGGATACCGATGTGTTGACGGAGTACGCACGCCAGAGCTTAAAGCGCGCGATCTCCAGCAAATATTTCCCGGCGAATGAGACAACCAGCGTGATCACGGTAGATCCGAAGATCGAGCAGGAGATCATGGGTTCTGTCAAGCAGACGGAGCAGGGGGCATATCTGACGCTCGATCCGGAGCGCACGAAGGCGATTATGGCATCCGTTGAGGAGGAAGTGGCGAAGTTGGAGAACATGGGCAAGCCTGCCATCATTATGACATCGCCGATTGTGCGTATGTACTTTAAGAAGCTGACCGAGGATTACTTCAAGGATCTGACGGTGCTGTCTTACAATGAGGTGGAATCCAACGTAGAATTACAATCAGTAGGGATGGTGACAATATAAATGACCATTAACAAATATCAGGGCAAGACAAAGGAAGAGGCCGTCGAGAAGGCAAAGCAGGAGCTGGGCGCGGGGGCGGTCGTGCTGAACGTGAAGGAGATTAAGCCCAAGGGCATGTTTAAGATGTTTAAGAACACGCTGTATGAGGTGACGGCTGCGGTGGAGGAAAAGGAAGCGTTCCCGGCGCAGACGCTCCACAGCGAGACAAAGCCTGTGCACGATACGATCAGTCTGGCTGCAGATGAAAAGATTACCATTCCGGGGGTGGCAAGAGAGAACACCAGACCGGCAGTGGCACCGGCACCGGCGGAACAGGAGGTTGTTCCTATGAAAGAAGCAAAGCGCGAATCTACGAATGAGGGACTGGAAAAGCGGCTGGAGAACCTGTCGAATATTCTGGAAAAGCAGTTTTCCGTGGAGGAGATGCGCAAGTCTCATCCGGTAGAGCCGCAGGAAAAGGAGAACCGCACGGAAGGGTTCCAGTTTATCAAGATGCTCTACCGCACGCTGCTGGAGAATGATGTGAATGAGAAGTATGTCAATCAGATCATGGACGAGGCGGAGAAGGTGCTTCACAACGGAAGCAGTGTGGATTCTATTCTTTCCAACGTTTATCAGAAGCTGATCTTAAAGTTCGATCAGCCGCAGACGATTGAGCTTACAGGCAAAAAGCCGAAGGTGATTTTTTTCATCGGACCGACCGGCGTGGGAAAGACAACAACGCTTGCCAAGATTGCGTCACGCTATAAGGTAGACAAAGAGAAGAAAGTGGCATTTCTGACTGCGGACACCTACCGGATTGCTGCGACAGAGCAGCTGCGCATCTACGCAAATATTCTGGATGCTCCGATGAGCATTATCTATACGCCGGAGGAGATGAACGATGCCATTGCGCGCGTGAGCGAATATGATCTGGTATTTGTTGACACGGCGGGATTCTCGCACCGCAATGAGGCACAGTGCCAGGATATGAAAAAGCTGATCGACGGACTGGATGAGGCTTACGAGAAAGAGGTATACCTCGTGCTCAGTGCGACGACCAAATATAAGGATCTGCTGGAGATCGCAGATACTTACAAGGAAATAGCAAATTATAAGTTGATTTTTACAAAGCTGGATGAGACAATTACTTATGGTAATATTTTAAATATCAAGCTGTATTCGGGGGCAAAGTTATCCTATATGACGAGCGGTCAGAATGTACCAGATGATATTGAAGTATTTGATACACAAAAGATTGTGAAACAGCTGCTGGGAGGCAGATAACACATGGATCAGGCAGAGAAGCTTAGAAGTGTTGTGAAATTAAAAAAACAAAATTATAAGCCGGATGCCAGAGTCATTACCGTCACAAGTGGAAAAGGTGGCGTTGGAAAGTCGAATGTGGCTGTGAACCTTGCGGTGCAGATGCAGAAGATGGGAAAAAGGGTGCTTGTTTTTGATGCGGATTTTGGCCTTGCCAATGTCGAAGTAATGTTTGGCGCCATTCCCAAGTACAATCTGGCAGATGTGATATATCATGGAAAACAGATCACGGAGATCATATCGGAAGGTCCGATGGGAATCGGGTTTGTCTCGGGGGGAACCGGAGTTACCGGACTGGGCAATCTGACCGATGAACAGATCTCTTATCTGCTTCACTGTTTCGGGGAACTGGATCAGATGGCAGATGTGATTCTGGTGGACACCGGCGCGGGGATTGCCAATCATGTACTGGAGTTCGTGCTGGCAAGCCCGGAGATTCTTGTGGTCACAACACCGGAGCCGACATCACTGACAGATTCTTATTCTCTGTTAAAGTCTCTGTACCGGAATCCGAAGTTTGACAGGGAGTACACCAAGATATCGGTTCTTTCCAACCGTGTGATATCTGCTGCGGAAGGCAGAGGAGTTTATGACAAACTGAATACTGTGGTAGGTCAGTTCTTAGAGGGGGAAATTACATATGCGGGGATGATTCCCCAGGATAGCGCGCTTGAAAAGGCGATCCGGATGCAGAAACCAGTATCGCTTCAGGCACCGTTGTCAAAATCTGCAAGAGCATTTGAAGTAGTGGCTGCGGAATTGCTGCAGGGTGAGAGCAGTGACGCATATCGTTCTTTTGGACTGTCAAGATTGTTTTCGGGATTTTGGAAACAGAAGAATGAAGGAGTGGAATGATGACAATAGCTGAAATTATTCAACCGGGAGATAAAGTTGACATCAGTTTCGTACAGAATGTGGAACGGGCAAAAAAAGACCAGTCCATGCCGAAAATCTACAAAAGCCAGGTGCTGGATTTAAAGGAGAACGGCAATCTTGAGATTTCCATGCCGGTGGAGAGAGGAAAACTGGTGCTGCTTCCGCTGGGCATCCGGATGGAGTTTATCTTTTTCTCGAAGGGAACGCTTTACCGCGCCGTCGGCCAGGTGCGGGAGCGCTACAAAAGAGAGAATGTATACATGTTAGAGATCGAATTAAAATCCCAGATCTCCAAGTATCAGAGAAGAGAATTCTTCCGGTTTCCATGTATTATGGACATGAATTATTACACCATTGAGGAACAGGAAGCCGCATTAAAGACGGGAGAAGCCCTATTTATTGAACTGCAGGAAGCGGAGGGAAAGAGCAGAGACCGGGAATATGCCGGAAGGATCGTGGATCTAAGCGGCGGCGGTATCCGGTTTCGGACGGATCAGAAGCTTCGGGAGAATCAGTATGTTCTCTTTGAGATACATCTGCAGAATGAAAATTTAGACAAACAATATTATATCATTGGAACAATTATTTCCTGTATCAAGACAGAAAAAACGCCGGAAACGCCCTACGAGGCCAGAGCCAAATTCCTGATTACCGACAGCAGCGTAAGGGAGGAAATCATCCGGTTCATCTTTGAAGAAGAACGCAAAGCGCGTCAAAGGGGTAGAGCATAAGATATGAGTAAAAAGATTTTGATTGTTGATGACTCTGCACTCATGAGAAGGGTCATGTGTGATATAATCAATTCAGACGGAACATTTCAGGTCACAGATACTTGCTGTGACGGTCTTGAGGCATATGAGAAGCTTAAGACGACGCGCTATGATGGCGTTGTTCTCGATGTCAATATGCCCCGCATGGACGGACTGCAGCTTTTGGAACAGTTACAGAAGGACAGAATCCGTGCAACGGTCATCATGGTAAGTACGACGACAACCAAGGATGCGGATGTCACGATCCGGGCGATGGAGCGCGGGGCAGTCGATTTTGTCACGAAGCCAACCAATGTTATTGAGGCAAAGGGCGAGGAGTTCAAAAAACAGCTTCTCGGCGTGCTCTCGGCGGTATGCGCGACCCAGAGTTACAATCGTGAACGGCGCATCACACCGCAGACCAAGGCTGTATCGGCTCCTGCGGGGACCGCAAAGCCGGTTGCAACAGCCGGACATGCGATCAAGAGTGGCAGCAAGATCGTTGCGCTTGCATGTTCGACGGGCGGTCCGAAGGCGCTGCAGAGTGTCATTCCGTATCTGCCGAAGAATCTGGACGCACCGATGGTACTGGTTCAGCATATGCCTGCCGGATTTACCAAGTCAATGGCAGACAGACTGGACGAGGTCAGCCCGATTCATGTCAAGGAGGCGGAAGACGGAGATGTGCTGATGAAAGGAACGGTGTACATCGCACCGGGCGGCAAGCACATGGAAGTGAAGCGCCAGCCGGATGGAAGTCACAGGATCCGGTTGAACGATATGCCTGCGATCGGCGGCTTGAAGCCGTGTGCCAACATCACGTACGATTCCCTGCGGGACTGCGGTTACGATCAGGTTGTATGCGTGGTTCTCACCGGAATGGGTGCGGACGGCACCAAGGGGATTGTTTCCCTTGCCAGGAAGAAGCCGGTCTATGTGATCGCACAGGACGCCGCATCGTGCGTGGTATACGGAATGCCGAAGGCGGTTGCCGAGGCGGGCGTTGTGGATGAAGTGGTTCCTCTTAATGACGTAGCTAAATCAATTATTAAGAATGTGGGGGTAAAGTAATATGGATGTAAGCCAATACCTTGAGATTTTTATTGATGAGACAAGTGAACATTTACAGAATTTAAGTGACTGCATCATGGAGCTGGAAAAAGATCCGGAGAACATGGACACGATCAACGAGATTTTCCGTGCAGCACACTCCTTAAAGGGAATGGCTGGAACCATGGGCTTTAAGAGAATGCAGCGCCTGACACATGACATGGAGAATGTGTTCCAGGAGGTCCGCAGTGAGAAAGTCAAAGTGACCAGTTCTATGATTGACCTTCTGTTCAAGTGCCTGGATGCGATCGAGGGCTATCTCGACAACGTAAAGGCAAGTTCGGATGAGGGAACAGAGGACAACGAACTGATCATCAAGGAACTGAATGATTTCATCGCGGCGGAGGATGGCGCAGCAGCTGCACCTGCACCTGCACAGGCGGAGCCGAAAAAAGAAGAGGCACCGGCACAGACCGCGGGCGGAGATGATAAAAAGTATTTTGAGTTCGGTCTCAGCGAGTCCGAGAAGGATAAAATCAAGCAGGCGGAAGAGGGCGGCGCACACATTTACGGCATGACCATCTATATCCAGAAGGAGTGCCTGTTAAAGGCAGCGAGAGCATTCCTGGTATTCAAGGCAGTGGAAGAGTTTGGAGAGATCCTTGTATACAATCCGAGCTCCCAGGATATTGAGGATGAGAAGTTCGACTGCGATTTCAGCATTTTTATTGCGTCGGACGAGCCGTATGAGAAGATTGCGGAAGCTGCAAAGTCGGTATCTGAGATTGATAAGGTTGTCGGTGAGGAAGTAAAATACGAGACGCTGGCTGCAAAGCAGGAGAAAGCGGAAGCGGACGCTGCGGCGGCAGAAAAGTCCCAGGATGCACCGGCTGAGGCGGCACCGGCACAGGAGCAGCCACAGGCACAGGCAGTAAAGCCGGCAGCGAAGACACAGAGCAGCGGCAATAAAAAGCAGACGGTTGCAAAGCCTGTCACAAACCGTACTGTCCGTGTAGATATTGAGAAGCTGGATGCATTGATGAACCAGGTATCCGAGCTTATCATCGCAAAGAACAGTCTGGTGTCGATCAGCTCCACCGATTCCGGAGATTTCCAGAACCAGTCCTTCCATGAGCAGATTGAATATCTGGAGCGTATCACGACCAATCTTCATGAGTCCGTGATGAAAGTCCGGATGGTGCCAATCGAGAGTGTAGTTGCAAAATTCCCGCGTATGATCCGTGATCTTTCCAGAAAGCTGGACAAGAAGATGGAACTGTACATGACAGGTGAAGATACAGAACTTGACCGTACCGTAGTCGATCAGATCGGTGACCCGCTGCAGCATCTGCTTCGTAATTCCGCGGATCACGGACTTGAAGACAACGCAACCCGTATTGCAAAGGGCAAGCCGGAAGTCGGAAGCATTTTCCTCAACGCATTCCAGGAAGGCAACAATGTCATCATCCAGGTTGGCGATGACGGTAACGGAATCGACGTGGAGGCTGTGCGCAACAAGGCAATCGAGCGCGGTGTCATCACTGAGGAGCAGGCTGAGACAATGAGCCAGAAAGAGATCATCAATCTGCTGTTTCTGCCGAGCTTTTCCATGGCGAAGAAGATTACCGATATTTCCGGACGTGGCGTAGGACTTGACGTTGTAAAATCCAATATCGAGGCTCTCGGCGGCGATGTGGAAGTAAAGACAGAGCTCGGTGTGGGAACGACCTTTACCGTACGCCTGCCGCTGACACTTGCGATCATCCAGGCACTCATGGTAGAGATCCGCGATGAGAAATACGCAATCGCACTTGGTTCCATTTCCAACATCGAGGATATTCCGGTGAAGGATATCAAGTATGTGGAGGCTCAGGAAGTGATTCACCTCCGCGGCAAGGTAATTCCGCTGATCCGTATGGATCAGGTTCTGGATATTGAGCCGAAAGAAGAAGAGCCGGAGAGCCTGACGGTTGTTATTGTACAGAAGGGCGAGAATCTGGCAGGCCTTGTGGTCGACAACCTGATCGGACAGCAGGAAATCGTTATCAAGTCACTTGGTAAATACATAAACAACAACAAGATCATCAGCGGCGCAACGATCCTTGGCGATGGTGAAGTGGCACTGATCCTTGATGTGAATGTACTGATGTAAGAGGAGGCGGACAACATGGCAGAAAAGAACGTGGAAGTAATTGACAAAGAGTCAAAACAGTATATTGTCGTAATGGTCGGAAGCGAGCAGTACGGAATTGATATCAGCTATATTGACAACATCGTGCGTATGCAGAAGATTACCCGTGTCCCGAAGATCCAGTCCTACTTTAAGGGCGTGATCAATCTGCGCGGTGAGATCGTATCCGTAATGAGTATCCGCAACAAGATGGGGCTGGAGGATGATGTGTTCACGAACGCGAGCCGTATCATCATCTTAAAGCTGGAAGAAAAAGGCGCGATCGGCGTGATTGTCGACGAGGTGAAGGAAGTCGTCAATTTAAGTGAGGATGAAATTGAAAAATCGACCAACAAGGGTAAATTCATCAATGGAATCGGTAAACACGGCGATGATCTGATCTCACTTCTCGAGATTAACTCGGTGGTGGATGACAACGCATAAGCACACAGAACATATGCGTGCATAGACGTGTGCGCAGGTTAGCGGAATGGAATACATTCCGCTAACCTGCTTGTTTTACTACAGGGAATGCAGCGGGAGAGAACCAGAGACATTCCTCTTAGAAAACCATGGATATATTATGTTGAGAGGAGAAAAAACGTTCATGGGTAATATGACACTAGAGCAAGTGAATGACATGTACCTGGACGTATTGCGTGAAATCGGCAATATCGGAGCAGGAAATGCCACTTCAGCCATTGCAAATATGCTTGGCATGAAGATCGATATGAATGTACCGAGCATCCGACTGATGGAAGTATCACAGTTGGGAATGGCGGTAGGAGCGGAAGATGAGACAATTGTCGGCATTTTCCTTGAGGTGGAGACAGATATTGAGGGAAGCATGATGTTCCTTCTGGATATTCCGTCTGCACGTTATCTGGTCAACAAGTTGATGATGACAAACGAACCGGATGACCAGCCGTTTGGCGAGATGGAACTTTCCGCATTAAAAGAGATCGGCAATATCATTGCGGGATCTTATCTGTCCGCATTGTCCTCCCTGACCAATCTTGTCATCACTCCGTCCGTTCCATACATCGCGGTGGACATGGCAGCATCGATTTTGAGCGTGCCGGCGATTGAATTTGGACAGTACGGTGACAATGCATTGTTGATACAGACGGAGATCTGTGCGGATGTGGCGATCAACGGATATTTCATCTTGATGCCGGAGCAGGATTCTTACGAAAAAATATTAACGTCACTTGGTATCTCAATATAAGGAGAATGCGTATATGAGCGAAGTCATAAAAGTAGGCATGGCGGACCTGAACGTTTGCAAGGCTCCGGATGTAATTACGACTTTAGGTCTCGGTTCCTGTATTGGACTGGTTCTTTATGATCCGGTGACAAAAGTGGGAGGCATGGTGCATTATATGCTTCCTGACAGTACAAAAGTAAGAAACAACAGCAATATAGCTAAGTTTGGAGATACGGGAATTCGGGAATTGTTAAAGCGTGTTGTTGCAGCGGGAGCAAGTAAGCCAAGACTGATCGCCAAGATTGCCGGGGGCGCGCGGATGTTTGAGGTAAGCGGACTTTCGGATGTGGGAAATATCGGAGCGAGGAATGCGGAGGCTGCCAAAGCGATTTTAAAAGAACTTGGAATCCGGCTGGTAGCGGAAGATACAGGACTCAATTATGGTAGAACAGTGGAACTGCATTGTGATACCGGAGAATTTTATATTAAGTCGGTGGGCAAGCCGCTTAAGATTATTTAAGGAAGGGCTGTAAGTATGAAAACAAAATCAGTACCTGCGATTGTGATGCTGTCAGCCGGGTTTGTCGCCTGCGTAGCGGGCATCTGTGCACACATGGAAGTGGCAGATTTCATGAAAATGCTTTTGATTGTCCTGATTGTATTTTACCTTCTGGGCGGTGTGGTCAAAATTGTTCTTGACCGCAATTTTGCCGGGATGAATGACGAGGAAACCACGGATGGTACATTGCCGCAGGAAGAAGAGGATCCTGAGGCAGAAGAGAATGAAACGGCATCGGAGGAGACAGAGAATGCCGATGCGAAAGAACAGTAATCTTTAGACGTGGGGGCTTCCAATGAAAACGGTTGACAGAGAAAAACTATGGGGAGAATACCAGAAAAATCCATCGTCTGCGCTGAGAGAAAAGCTGATTACGGAATATGCACCGCTTGTGAAAGTGGTTGCGGGCCGGCTCAGCATGTATCTTGGATACAATGTGGAATACGAAGATCTGGTTAGTTATGGAATATTCGGACTTATCGATGCCATTGATAAGTTTGATCCCGGAAAAGACGTAAAGTTTGAGACATATGCGAGCCTGCGTATCCGCGGTTCCATTCTGGATCAGATCCGCAAGATGGACTGGATACCAAGGACTGTCAGACAGAAGCAGAAGCGGATTGAGGAAGCAATCAAAAATATCGAGGCGCGGACGGGACGTGCTGCGGCGGATGAAGAGATTGCAGGGGAGATTGGAATTGCGGCGGCTGAACTGAATGAGTGGCAGTCGCAGTTAAAAGTCACAAACGTGGTATCTCTCAATGAGTTCGTGGAGCAGGGCGGAGAGCCGGTGATGGATGCGCGCGGGAACTCCCATTTCGCACAGCCGGAGGACAATATTGAGGAGGAAGAACTGAAAAAAGTTCTGTCCGAGACAATGGATCTGCTCACGGAAAAAGAGCGCAAGGTGATTCTTCTGTATTATTATGAAGAACTCACGTTAAAGGAGATCAGCAATATATTGGAAGTGTCTGAATCGCGTGTGTCGCAGCTTCACACAAAGGCGCTGCTTAAGATGCGCAAAAAGATGGGAAGCTATATGGGAATTCTGACTGAGTAGCAGATGAGCGGAGGTGTGTTGCATGTCAATAAGACCAGTTGTTTTAAACGGGATGATTCAGAGGACGCAGGATGTCGGGAATCTGAAGCAGCAGGAGGATAATAGGCCGATTGTCGAACAGCAGAATATTCAGATTGAACAGCAGAAGCACGAAGACCAGCTGACCCATCGTGTGCAGGATCCGGAGGAAAAGGAGAACGATGGCTATCGTTATGATGCCAAGGAAAAGGGCAATAACGAATATGAGGGCGAATCTGGCAGGCACAAAAAGCGCCGCGAAGAGGAGCCTGAGAATGAGGGAAAAGTCATATTAAAAGGGCAGGGCAGCCATTTTGATATCAAGATATAGATAGGTGAGGAGAAGCATATGACCGGAGTAGCATGGATATTACTTCTGATCGGTGTGGTTTTTATGATCGGAAGCTTTTTTGTGACGGAAAAGTTATCGCCGTCAGAATTGAACCAGATTGCAGAGTTGAGCGAAGAGGAATTAAAGAGAATCATTGACCGGGGACTCAAGAATGCGGAGACACGGATTGAGGATGCGATTGATGAGCAGGTTGACCAGTCTTCCGAAAAGGTGGATCGTTCCCTTGAAAAAGTGACAAACGATAAGATCATGGCGATCAGTGAATATTCCGACACGGTGATCGAGAGCATGAATAAAACGCATAATGAGATTATGTTCTTATACAGTATGCTGAACGATAAACACACGGAGCTTACCGGTATGGCGGCGGATCTGCAGCGCCTGGCTGCGGATGTAAGAAGCCTTGAGGAGAAAGCACCTTTGACTGCACCGCAGGCTGCATCGGAGCGTGCCGCAGCGGTATCTGCGGCTTCGGCAGTAACACCGGTACCGGTTGAGACGGCAGATACGACGGAGAGAGAGACGGCTGCTGCACCGGCAGAGCAGAAGGAAGAGATGCCGGAGACGGAAGAGACAAAGCAGGAAGGACTGCATGCAGAGATTCTGAAGTTGAAAAAACTCGGAATGACGGAGGTTCAGATTGCCAAGAAGCTTGGAATCGGAATCGGTGAAGTTCGCCTGGTCAATGGGCTTTACAGAGGAGAGAGTGATTCGTGAAACTGAAATATTATTTGCGGGGACTGGGGATCGGAATCATTGTCACAACGGTGATACTGGCAGTCAGTTTTTCAAAGAAAGAGATCAAGATGTCTGATGAGGAGATCATGGCGCGGGCGGCACAGCTTGGCATGGTCATGCAGGAGACGGAGACAACAGAGCAGGGCGATACGGAGCAGGATCCGGACGGCACGGACACCGGAGCGAAGACGGAGGTTGTGACCGAGCAGACGGCATCCGAACTGTTGGAAGAACGGACCGCGGCAGAAGAGACCGCGCAGAATACGGAAACTGCAGCTGAGGACGTGGCAGCTGAGGCGCAGGAGGATAGCGCGAACACGGATGAGGAGACGCAGGCACAGCAGGAGGCTGCTGGTGCAGAGAATCCGTCCGGCGTATATCGTCTGGTGATTCAGAAAGGGGATGTCTGCCGTATTGTCTGCGAGAAGCTGGCGGAGAACGGAGTCATTTCCGATGCGGAGACGTTCCGGCAGTATTTATCGCAGATCGGCTACGCTTCCAATATGCGTGTCGGCAACTACGATATTCCTTACGGTCTGTCGAATGAGGAAATTGCAAAAATTCTGCAGGCGGGACCGCTTGAAGAGTAAAAAGGTACTTGCACAGCAAAGATGTTTGTGATATAATATGCGAGGTTCAAGCGTGGAAAATCATTTCCACACAATAATACACATATGCTGACCACCGGGCCGGTGCCGAATGGTTGCCTTGCGGGATGAAGCATATGGAAGATTTCAACCATGGAGGTAAGAAAATGAGCGTTATTTCAATGAAACAGTTACTTGAAGCAGGTGTTCACTTCGGACATCAGACCAGAAGATGGAATCCTAAAATGGCTCCGTACATCTACACAGAGAGAAATGGCATCTACATCATCGACTTACAGAAATCTGTAGGCAAGGTAGACGAGGCTTACAAAGCAGTATCTGATATTGCAGCTGAGGGCGGCACCATTCTTTTCGTAGGTACCAAGAAGCAGGCACAGGATGCAATCAAGACCGAAGCAGAGCGCTGCGGCATGTTCTATGTAAATGAGAGATGGTTAGGTGGTATGCTTACCAACTTCAAGACCATCCAGAGCCGTATTGCAAGATTAAAAGAGATCGAGACAATGGCAACCGACGGTACATTCGAAGTACTGCCGAAGAAGGAAGTTATCGCACTTAAGAAAGAGTGGGAGAAGTTAGAGAAGAACCTTGGCGGTATCAAGGAGATGAAGAAGCTCCCGGATGCAATCTTCGTTGTAGACCCGAAGAAGGAGAGAATCTGTATTCAGGAGGCTCATACATTAGGAATTACCCTGATCGGTATTGCAGATACAAACTGTGATCCTGAGGAACTTGATTATGTGATCCCGGGCAATGATGATGCTATCAGAGCCGTAAAACTGATCGTTTCCAAGATGGCAGACGCAGTGATCGAGGCAAACCAGGGTGCAGAGATGACTGCAGAAGAGGCTGAGTCCGCAGAGGCAGATGCAGCAGAGGAAGCATAATAAGTTGGAAACAACGGGTGCCTGATTGGCAGGATCGCCCATATGTCAACAATCGGAAAGGGACGCGTGTTACGTCCCTTTCTGTGGCATAAAGATAAAGAATCAGGATAAATTATTTTTTGGAGGATGAGAAAATGGCAATTACAGCAGCTATGGTAAAGGAACTGCGTGAGATGACCGGCGCAGGCATGATGGATTGCAAGAAGGCATTAAATGAGACAAACGGTAACATGGACGAGGCTGTAGAGTTCTTAAGAAAGAACGGACAGGCTAAGGCTGAGAAGAAGGCAAGCAGAATCGCAGCAGAGGGTCTTTGCATGGTAGTGACCAAGGATGACCAGACAGCAGCGGTTGTTGAGGTAAACTCTGAGACAGACTTCGTTGCAAAGAATGCAACATTCCAGGAGTTTGTTAAGGCTGTTGCAACACAGGCAGTGAATTCCGATGCAGCAGACATGGATGCTTTCATGGCTGAGAAGTGGAATGAGGATGCCAGCAAGACTGTAAGTGAAGCACTGGTTGAGAAGGTTGCAGTGATCGGCGAGAACTTAAAGATCCGCAGATTTGAGAAGGTTGTAGCTGAGCATGGCTGTGTTGTACCGTATGTACACGGCGGCGGAAGAATCGGCGTTATCGTTGATGCAGACACCGATGTTGTAAATGACACTGTAAAGGAAGCAATGCACAATATCGCAATGCAGATCGCAGCACTCAATCCGAAGTATGTTTCCAGAGACGAGGTAAGTGCTGATTACATCGCTCATGAGAAAGAGATCCTCTTAGCACAGATCATGAACGATCCGAAGGAGTCCCAGAAGCCGGAGAAGGTAATCAACGGAATGATCGAAGGACGTATCAGCAAAGAACTCAAGGAAGTATGCCTGGTAGATCAGGTTTACGTTAAGGCTGAGGACGGCAAGCAGACCGTTGCCAAGTATCTTGAGGAAGTATCCAAGGCAGTTGGCGGTACTGTGAAGGTTAAGAGATTTGTTCGTTTTGAGACTGGCGAAGGTCTTGAGAAGAAGCAGGAAGACTTTGCAGCAGAAGTTGCAGCACAGATGAACGCATAATTTGATATTGTGCTAAACTGTTGAAGGATAATGACCCCTACGAATGGTGGAGACACTATTTGCAGGGGTCATTTTGTAAGAAAAAACCTTATCGAACCTGGTTATGATTCGATAAGGTTTTTGCGTCATAAAGTATAAATGCTACAGTCCCATGATTGCGTCGACCGGCAGAGCAAAGCTGACGCCGTGCGCCGGTGTGTCAATGCCGTGCTGCTTGCTGATGGCGGTCATGATTTCGGTCTTTTTATCCTTTGGAACGACGATGGCAAGGACTTCCTGCTCCTCCTGAAGAGCCATACCGAAATGTTTGGCAACCTCCTCCGGACTGCAGCGCAGACCCTTTAAGATCGTTCCGCCGGTAGCGCCGGCAGCGCGCGCGGTGTACATGACATCATCGCTGTATCCCTGATTGATTGTGACAAGAATCATTGCATGTGTAATCGTTTCACTCATTTTTTTCACCTCTTTTTCTATCTCCGGCTCAGAGGAGTCCAAAGAACCGGAACCGAGAACTTTATAGAGCCATCCCTGAATGCCGGATAACGGTATGCTGACAGCGATACCGGTTCCTCTCTTGTGAAGCTGCAGCGCCTGATTCATCTCCGCCAACAGCATCCGGGTGCGTTCCTTCGGGACGATGCATAACATGATGGTTTTGTGGGTGTCGCCGAGACCGCACAGATTCAGAAAATCGGAACTGACGGTGCCGACGCCGTGCATCTGGTAATAGATCGGGATGGAGGCATCGGTGAGAAATTCGGTCAGTTTATCACGGATATTGGAATCTATGATAATGACGAGGCACCGGAATGCCGGCATCTTTTTTTTATGTTGCATGGTATGATCCTGCATAATTATTCCTCCTCAATATCCATAATGGCATTGTCGTCGACATCGATCATGATAAGCGCGTCGGATGTCGCTCTCTTAAGCTTCAGCTGATACAGTACGCCCATGATCTGAATGGCAATTAACGGTGCCATTGCGACCATCGCCACGACGCCGAACGCATCGGTTACCACATTGCCGCCCACGGCGGTACATGCGCCCATGGCAAGCGGAAGAAGAAACGTGGAGGTCATGGGACCGCTGGCAACACCGCCGGAGTCGAAAGCGATACCGACAAATACTTTTGGAACAAACCGGGTGAGCACCAGAGCAATGATGTAGCCCGGAATTAAGAGCCAGTAAATGTTAAGTCCGGTCAGAACCCGGAGCAGCGCCAGCGCAACGGAAGCGGAGACACCGATGGAGAGACAGAGGTTCATCGCATTGCGCGAAATGGAACCGTTTGTCACATCCTCCACCTGCTTGTTGAGCACCTGCACGGCAGGCTCGGCTTTTACAATATAATAACCGATTAACGCGCCGATGGGAATCAGAACAAAGCGCCATGTCTGTGCGGCGAGATTGCTGCCGAGCAGACTTCCGACGGGAGCAAATCCTACGTTGACACCGGTCAGAAACAGGATCAGTCCGATGATAGTGTAGAGAAAGCCCATAAGCATCTTGATCATCTGGTTCTTGTGGTAGCGCCTGGAAATAAGCTGAAACAGTAAAAAGACGATCAGTACCGGAAGGATGGAAGAAATGACTTCCCTGCCATAGTCCGGCAGCATATGTACAAACTGGCGCATGACATCCTGCATGGTTACAACATCCGGTATTTCGGTGGCATTGTAGGATGCGCCGGCTGGATGGTAGAAAATACCGAGCAGGAGCACCATGGCGATCGGTCCGATGCTGCAGAAGGAGATCAGACCGAAACTGTCGCTCGAGCCGTCCTTGTCACTTCGCGTGGAGGAGAGACCAACACCGATGGCCATAATAAAAGGAACGGTCATCGGACCTGTCGTCACACCGCCGGAGTCAAATGCGACTGCGATGAAATCAGCCGGCGCCGCAAAGGAGAGCAAAAACAGTGCGGCATAGAGGATACACAGCAGCATGGGGAGGCTCAGCTTGAAAATGATACGCAAAACAGCGATGACCAGAAAGACACCGACGCCGAGAGCGACCGTCCAGATTAAGGTTTCGTTTGGAATAGAAGGAACCTGATTGGCGAGAACCTGCAGATCCGGTTCTGCGATTGTGATGATGACACCCATCACAAAGCAGACAATAATCAGAATCGAAAGACGCTTTGTCTTCATGATATGGGAACCGACACCTTCGCCGAGCGGCGTCATCGCCATCTCAGCACCCAGCTGGAAAAATGCCATGCCGATGATCAGCATGAACGCTCCGACCAGAAACAGGGCAATGGTTCCGGTCTCCATCGGTACGACAAAAATGCTGAGCAACAGCACAATGACGGTAATGGGAAGAACGGCGCTTACAGATTCGTCGAATTTCTCTTTTAATTTTTTGTTCAAAATAGCATCACACACTTTCTAGAATATGGTTAATAGAGTTACCAGTTAAACAGTTCACAAATCAACTATTATTTTATCGGTTGTTGTGTAGAAAGTCAACCGAGTCGGAGTGATTTTTCTGAAATCTTAACACTTTTTTAATTGACTTTTATACAGATTTCAAATAAAGTTTCTATATAAACAGTTCACAAATCAACTAAAGCAAAGAGAAGGCATGAACCGGCGGAAAGGAGGGGGAATATGCTGGAAGACTTTTTTGAAAATTATTTTAAGATAGAGAAAGCATACCGGAAATACTTTCAGGATGAGATGGAGAAATATCATCTCACGCCGAACGAATTGCTGGTGCTTCTTTTTTTGGCACGCGACAACGGCGGATGCAATACGGCGCGGGATATTGCGCAGTACGAGGGGGTGTCCAAGGGACTGGTTGCCAGATCGGTGGAGAGCCTCGTGGAAAAGCAGTTTCTTGTGGTGGAACGGGATGCTGCCGATAAGAGAATCTGCCATTTATATCTCACGCAGCAATGCAGTGCGCTCACAGAGCAGATGACGGAGAAAAAAGCTGCGTTTTTCCGCAGGCTGGCCGAAGGTATTCCGGAGGAAGCGATTGCGACGACGGAACAGACACTGCGCAGGTTTATGGAAAATATATCCGCATCTATTGACAAGTCGTAAGTGCTTTGCTATCGTGAGGAAAGAGTCTTGGAATGGGAAAGGAGCAGGGAACATGCGCAGTGCAGATAGAAGAAAAGCATTTTTTGCGGTTTGCATGATGGCGGTTCTGCTGTTTTCCCATCTTGGTGTCTGTCTGTGGCAGACACAGATCGCCCAGGTGCAGAATCTGACGGCAGAGGTCGGAGGGGAAGCACAGGGTATTTTACGGACGACGGACTCCGATTATGTCTCAAACGCGCTCTCAGCGGAACCGGAAGCAGGATTGTCACAGAGTATGATTGTCGTGATGAGAAAAATGACCGGGGCGGCGGAGCAGCGTCTTTTTTTTCATCTTTTTACTGCTGTTTTATTCAAAATAGCAGAGATTCCCTATGCAGAGGCGGTAGTGCTTACCGTCACGGCGGCGTGCATCTGCCTGGCAGGTTACCGCATGGTGCGTTTTGTGCACAATTCCGACGGTAAAAAAGATTTGCCCTTTTGGTTATCACAGGTATCAGAAGCGTCATAAGATTAGGATAAGAAAAGGGAAAAGAAGAAAATGGAATATAGAAATTTTTTTGCACTGCTGGGCGGGCTTGCACTCTTTTTGTATGGAATGCATCAGATGAGCGAGGGCTTAAATGCTGCCGCAGGTGAGAAGATGAAGCAGATCCTGGAGCGGCTGACAAAGAACCGCTTCCTTGGCGTGGGCGTCGGAGCAGCGGTGACGGCGGTGATCCAGTCATCCTCAGCCACCACGGTCATGGTCGTTGGCTTTGTGAATTCCGGGATGATGACTCTGCGCCAGGCGGTCTGGATTATCATGGGGGCAAATATCGGCACCACAATCACCGGTCAGCTGATTGCACTGGATGCGGGAGCCGTTGCGCCGCTTCTGGCTTTTTTGGGGGTGGTTCTGATTCTGTTTGCGGGAAAAGACCGGATCCGGTACACAGGCGAGATTGTGGCGGGGCTTGGAATCCTGTTTATCGGCATGGATATGATGGGGGAAGCCATGCAGCCGCTCTGTGATTCGCAGGTGTTCCTTCAGGCAATGACAAAGTTTGAACATCCACTGCTTGGAATCCTGGCGGGCGCGGCGTTCACGGCAGCCATTCAGTCATCCTCGGCTTCGGTCGGTATCCTGCAGACTCTGGCACAGGGAGGAGCTGTATCTTTCGTGGGGGCGGTGTATGTTCTGTTCGGTCAGAATATCGGCACATGCATTACGGCGGTTCTGGCTGCCATAGGCACCGGAAGGAACGCCAAGCGCACGACGATCATTCATCTTTCGTTTAATCTGATCGGAACGGTGGTGTTTACCGTGCTGTGCATGACAACGCCGCTCGTTTCGCTGGTTGCGCAGCTGACACCGGGACGACCGGCTGCCCAGATTGCCAACATGCATACGATTTTTAATATCGGAACGACCCTGCTTTTGCTTCCGGCCGGAAATCTGCTGGCAGGGATGGCAGAGCATCTTCTTCCGGATAAGAAGAGCGAATCGCTTGCGGCGGAACAGAGAAAGGCAGCATGCAAAAAAGTGGAGGATGTATGGAATTCATAAAGAATGTCATAAGAGGAATTACGATCGGAATCGCCAATGTAGTTCCAGGAGTGAGCGGCGGTACGATCATGGTGTCGCTGGGGATTTATGATGAACTTCTGCAGGCGGTCACCGGTTTTTTTCGTCATAAAAAGGAAAGCATCTTAAAGCTGTTTCCGTATCTGTTTGGAATGGGGATCGGAATTATCTGCCTTTCCTTTATGATCGGTTATCTTTTTGAGAATTTTCCGTTCCAGACCGCGATGCTTTTTATCGGACTGATTTTCGGCGGCGTGCCGCTCATCTGGCGCAAGGTGTCCAGGGGATATCCGAAGGTGCCGGAGCTGGCACTGTTTTTGGGATTCTTCTGCCTGATGATTGGAATGCAGTTCCTTGGAAAAGGCAGCGAACAGGTTCTTGCCGCCGGTCCTGGGACGGCAGTGAAGCTTTTTGCGGTGGGGCTGGCTGCCGCGGCTACGATGGTCATTCCGGGGGTGAGCGGTTCGATGCTTTTGATGGCGCTCGGATATTACACGCCGGTCATTGACCATATCAATGCGTTCGTTGTGGCGGTGGTCATGCTGGATGCCGGGACGGCGTGGTACTGTCTTGTCCTATTAGTCCCGTTCGGATGCGGCGTGCTTGGAGGTATTTTTCTTGTCGCAAAGCTGATGGAATATCTGCTCTGCAGGTTTGAGAGGCTGACCTACTGGGCAATTTTCGGGCTGCTGGCGGCGTCCCCGGTTGCCATATTAGGGAAAATCCCGCTGCGCGGGACATCGTCGGCTGTCATCGCCTGGGGCGTGATGCTGTTTAGTGTGGGGGCGGTGGTCACCGGGCTTTTAGCGGGAGAAACATAAAAATTCAGAAAATACATGAAAAAGTGTAGAAAAATCATACGATTTTTTTGCGCTTTTTTCTTTGAAAAATACAAAAATGTGATACAATAGATAAAGTATTATGATTAACTTGGGGGTTCTACATGCAGGATAAGGATTCTGAGGCACTCCGCAATCAACGCAGGCGGAGAAAGCGGATTGCAAGAATGAAACATACCATAATCGCGATAATTGCCGGGTGGATCATCCTGTCCATGATTCTGATCATTTTTCTGCTTGTCCGGACGAGATCCATGGAGAGAAAGTTAGATGAACTCTGGCAGATGCAGCGGGTGATGAACCAGCAGGTGCCGGATACGGAGGCACTACCCCAGGAAGAGACCAGCGGCATGGATACGGAGACAGTGGCTGTGACGGCACCTGCATCCGGGATCGACGAGACAGACAATCTGGCACAGGATGGAGATGTACATAAAGTTTATCTGACGTTTGATGACGGGCCGTCTGAGAATACGGACGCCATTTTAGATGTGCTGTCGGAGTACGATGTCAAGGCAACCTTTTTTGTGGTCGGAAAAGAGGATGAGGCATCGGCAGCCATCTACCAGAGGATCGTGGATGAGGGGCATACGCTGGGAATGCATTCCTATTCTAATAAGTACAGTCTGATCTATCAGTCGGAGGATGCGTTCGAGGCGGATTTTCATCAGCTGCAGGATTATCTCTATGAGGTGACCGGTGAAAAGAGCCGCTATTACCGGTTTCCGGGCGGGAGCAGCAATCAGATCAGCAATGTGCCGATGAGTTCGCTGATCCGGTTTTTAAACAGCGAGGACGTCGTTTATTACGACTGGAACGTCTCGGCAGGCGATGCGGCAAATGCTGCATATACACCGGAAGAACTGGTCGAGAATGTTGTTTCAGATGTTTCAAAATACAAGACCTCGGTTGTGCTTTTGCACGACTCGGAAGATAGGTCAACAACGGTAGAAGCGGTAGGACCGCTGATCGAGGCATTGCAGGATATGGATGCCGAGATTTTACCGATTGATGAAGATACACAGGTTATCCAGTATGTCAAAGCCGACAGTGCCAGATGACCAGATTATAAATGGAGGTAAGAACATGGGATTTTTCAAGGACTTTAAGGATGATTTCTCACAGGCAGTGAATGAACTTATGCCGGGAGAAGACAATCTCGAAAGCACGGACAAGGATGATGACATGGTCGTGAACACACTGGAAGATGAAGTGGATGTGGCGAGCGAACTGTCGAAGCTGGATGGCCTGTTAGAGCAGGTGACGAAGCAGGAGCCGGTGGAAGTGCGGACACCTGCAGCGTCGGCAGAGCCACAGAAAACAAAAGAAGAATACACGCAGCATGCAATGGCAGCAGCACAGGAGGAGAAGAAAATGGCTGATAATACAGTAACACCAGTACAGGTAGCACAGACAGGAGCACAGGCAGCGGCAGCACCGCAGAGCGCACCACAGGATAAGCCGATCGTATCGGACGAGGTTTCCGTGATTACAGAGGGAACGATTATCAACGGTGATGTGATCTCAAACGGATCTCTCGACATCAGAGGTCAGGTAGACGGAAATGTAAGCTGCAACGGAAAGCTTACCGTGACAGGCGTTGTCAACGGCAACAGCAACACTTCTGAATTCTTTGCAGATTCTGCACAGGTGGAGGGTGAAGTCGTAAGTTCCGGTACGGTTAAGATTGGTCTTGGCTCCGTGATTATCGGTAATGTGACATCCAGCTCCGCAGTGATCGCGGGTGCTATCAAGGGAGACATCGATGTTCAGGGACCGGTTGTTGTGGATACTTCCGCAGTAGTTATGGGTAACATCAAGTCCCGGTCTGTTCAGATCAACAACGGCGCTGTGATTGAGGGATTCTGCTCTCAGTGCTATGCAGATGTGGATGTTCAGAGTCTGTTCAATGCCAAGAAAGGAAACTAAGCATTATGAAGAGAGTTCTGTTAAAGTTAAGCGGCGAGGCGCTTGCGGGCGATAAGCACACAGGATTTGACGAGCCGACAGTCACAGAGGTTGCAAAGCAGGTAAAGCAGATCGTGGATGGCGGTACCGAGGTGGGTATCGTGATCGGCGGCGGCAATTTCTGGAGAGGACGCACCAGCGAGACGATCGACCGCACCAAAGCGGATCAGATCGGTATGCTCGCCACGATCATGAACTGTATTTATGTCTCAGAGATTTTCCGCTCTGTGGGCATGCAGACACAGATTCTGACACCTTTTGAGTGTGGAAGCATGACAAAGCTGTTTTCCAAGGATCGTGCAAACAAGTATTTTGCAAAGGGAATGGTTGTATTTTTCGCGGGAGGAACGGGACACCCATATTTCTCGACGGATACGGGCATTGTTCTGCGCGCAATCGAGATGGAGGCAGACGGAATCTACCTCGCAAAGGCGATTGACGGTGTGTATGACAGCGATCCGAAGCTGAATCCGAACGCAGTGAAGTATGATGAGGTCTCCATTCAGGAAGTGATTGACAAGAAGCTTGCGGTGGTGGATCTGACAGCTTCCATTATGTGCATGGAGAACCGGATGCCGATGTATGTATTCGGACTGAATGAAGAGAATAGTATCGTAAAAGCCATGACAGGAGAGTTTAGCGGCACGAAGGTTACAGTTTCATAGAATTGATAGAAAGGCATGGTGTATATATGGATCAGAGATTAGCGGTATTTGATGAGAAGATGGGCAAGACAATGAACAATCTTGCGGAGGAGTTTGGTGGGATCCGTGCAGGACGCGCCAATCCGCATGTGCTTGACAAATTGAGAGTGGATTACTATGGTACTCCGACAGCAATTCAGCAGGTGGCGAATGTCAGTGTTCCGGAGCCGCGTATGATTCAGATTCAGCCGTGGGAGGCATCCATGGTAAAGGAGATTGAGAAGGCGATTCTTACTTCCGATCTTGGAATCAATCCTACGAATGATGGAAAGACAGTCCGGCTTCTGTTCCCGGAGCTTACCGAGGAGAGACGTAAGGAACTTGCAAAAGATGTAAAGAAAAAGGGCGAGAACGCGAAGGTTGCAATCCGCAATATCCGCCGTGATGCCAACGATTCCTTTAAGAAGCTTGCCAAGGAGGAAGATGTCTCCGAGGATGAGATCAAGCAGCTGGAAGATCAGGCACAGAAGATGACCGATAAGTACATCGCAGATGTGGACCGTGCGGTCGAGGCAAAGACAAAGGAAATCCTTACGGTATAGTTTGGATAGATTTGAAACGAGAGGAGATACAGATGTTTATGGAGGCATACATCTGTATCTTTTCCGTTATTTTGTATAGTTGATACTTCAGTACAGATACGAGGGAGAAGCACAGGTATGGAGACGGGAAGAAAGATTCCACAGCATATAGCGATCATACTGGATGGAAACGGAAGATGGGCAAAAGCAAAGGGAATGCCCCGGAATTACGGACATACAGCGGGAGCCAAGAATGTCGAGACGGTATGCCAGGCAGCACATGATCTCGGCGTAAAGTATGTTACCATGTACGCATTTTCGACGGAAAACTGGAACCGCCCGGAGGGCGAAGTGGAAGCGCTGATGAAGCTTTTGGAAAGCTATCTGAAGAACTGCATTAAGACAGCAGACAAAAACAATATGCGCGTGCGCGTGATCGGCGATACGACGAGACTCAGTGAGCGCTTTCAGGAGCGCATCCGTGAACTGGAGGCTGCCTCCGCAAAAAATGACGGCTTGAATCTTCAGATTGCCATCAATTACGGCAGCCGCGACGAGATGACACGCGCAATGCGCCGTATGAGCGAAGATGTTGCGGCGGGGAAGAGAAAGCCGGAAGAGATCACAGAAAGTGTGTTTGAGGAGTATCTGGATACCGCAGGCATTCCGGATCCGGATCTTTTAATCCGCACGAGTGGGGAACTCAGGTTGTCCAATTTCTTACTCTGGCAGCTCGCATACAGTGAATTTTACTTTACCGATGTGCCGTGGCCGGATTTTCACAAAGAGGAATTAGAGCGTGCCATTGAAGCGTATAATAAAAGAGACAGAAGATTTGGCGGTTTGACGGACAATAAGTAGGCTGGACTGCCGGATGGAGGAGATATGTTTAAGACGAGATTATTGAGCGGAATCGTTCTTGTGATTGCCGCATTGGTATTGATTATTACCGGCGGGGATGTGCTGCTGGTGTCCACGTTGCTGATTTCCTGGATCGGGATGTTTGAATTATACCGGATTTTTCATATTGAGAAGTCTGCGCCGGGCATTGTCGGGTATGCAACGGCGGCGGTCTACTATGCGAATCTGCGCTTCGGCTTTCTGCCGGATCTGATGATGCTGGTTTTAGGTCTTCTGATCGTATTGATGTTCGTGTATGTGTTCACTTACCCGAAGTATCAGACGGAGCAGCTGCTCGCCGCATTTTTCGGCGTGTTCTATGTGGCAGTGATGTTGTCCTACGTGTACCAGACCAGAATGCTTAGCGCCGGAACCTACATTGTGTGGCTTATTTTTCTGTGTTCCTGGGGATGCGACACCTGCGCGTACTGTGTCGGCATGCTGATCGGGAAGCATAAGATGACGCCGAAGCTGAGTCCGAAAAAGTCCGTGGAGGGCGCCGTGGGTGGTGTGATCGGAGCTGCGCTTCTCACCGTGATTTACGGCATGGTATTTCGCGGGGCGATGGGAAGTGAGATGTCACATGTCTGGATTATGGCAGCCATCAGTGCGGCGGGCGCACTGGTATCCATGGTGGGAGATCTGACAGCTTCCGCCATCAAGCGCAATTACGGCATCAAGGATTATGGAAAACTCATTCCGGGACACGGCGGTATCCTGGATCGTTTCGACAGCGTCATTTTTACGGCGCCGCTCATCTATTTCCTTGCCGCTAATTTGATTGTATTGTAATTTTGGGAGAGACCTATGATGAAGATAGCTATTTTGGGATCGACAGGCTCCATTGGGACACAGACGTTAGATATTGTGCGGGAGCAGGGCGACATACAGGTGACGGCGATTGCGGCCGGAAGCAACATCAAAAAGCTGGAAGAGCAGATGAGAGAGTTTCATCCGCTGCTGGTATGCGTTTTTCAAGAGGACGCCGCCAAAGAACTGCGCGATCGCACGAAGGATCTGAATATCCGCGTGGTGTCCGGCATGGATGGACTTCTGGAGGTGGCGGTACAGCCGGAGAGTGAGATCCTTGTGACGGCGATTGTCGGGATGCTCGGCATAAGACCGACGATTGCAGCCATTGAAGCGGGGAAAAAGATTGCACTTGCGAACAAGGAGACGCTTGTGACGGCAGGTCATATCATTATGCCGCTGGCAAAAAAATGCGGCGTGCCGATTCTGCCGGTCGACAGCGAGCACAGCGCTATTTTCCAGTCGCTGCAGGGAGAAAACGGGAACCGCATTGCGAAGATTCTTCTCACGGCGTCCGGCGGACCGTTCCGCGGGAAAAAGCCGGAAGATCTGGCACACATTCAGGTGGAGGATGCGCTGCGTCATCCGAACTGGACAATGGGACGCAAGATCACGATCGATTCGTCAACGCTTGTCAATAAAGGCCTGGAAGTTATGGAGGCAAAGTGGCTGTTTGATGTGGAACTGGAGCAGATTGAGGTGGTTGTCCATCCGCAGAGTGTGATTCATTCTGCGGTGCAGTATGAGGACGGCGCAGTCATTGCGCAACTCGGCACACCGGATATGCGTCTGCCGATCCAGTATGCGCTCTATTATCCGAAGCGCAGACCGCTCTCGGGCGACAGACTGGATCTGTTTGCATTGGGACAGTTGACGTTTGAGAAACCGGACACGGAGACGTTCCGCGGTCTTGCGTTAGCCTATCAGGCGATGCGCCGCGGCGGTAATATTCCGACGGCATTTAATGCGGCGAATGAAAAGGCGGTAGCGCTTTTCCTGGATCGAAAAATTGCCTATCAGCAGATCCCGGAGATGATTGAATCGTGTATGGAGGCAGCTGATTTTATTGCCAATCCGACGGTTGATGAGATCCTGGAGACGGAGGCAGCCGCATATGAACACATTGCAGGCAAATGGGGAAAGGTTTTTGCATGAAGATTATTATCGCAATTCTGATATTCAGTCTGATTATTATTTTTCATGAACTGGGGCATTTCCTTCTGGCGAAGGCAAACGGAATCCGGGTGAATGAATTCTGTCTCGGGCTGGGACCGAAGGTGTTTGGCATCACAAAGGGAGAGACGACATACTCCCTGCATCTGTTCCCGATCGGTGGAGCGTGCATGATGGAGGGAGAGGATACGGAGAGCGAGGACGGCAGGGCGTTCGGGAAAAAATCAGTCTGGGCGCGCATCAGTGTGGTGATTGCCGGGCCGGTATTCAATTTCCTGATGGCGTTTGTCTTTGCTTTTATTCTGTTATGCAATATCGGCTATGATCTGCCGGTGCTCGCCGGAGTGACGGAGGGATATCCGGCCGAGGAGGCGGGAATGCAGGCGGGAGATACAATCTTAAAGATTGATCACACCCGGATACATTTTTTCCGGGACATCAGCGCCTACACACAGTTTCATTCCGGGAACGCGGTCACAGTGACCTATGAGCGGGACGGAGAACGCTATCAGACGGTGCTCACGCCCAAATATAACGAAGAATACGGCTATTATATGTACGGCTTTCAGGGAAGCGCGCAAAAGACGAAAGGTTCTGTGCTTTCCAATTTAAAATACAGCGTATATGAGGTGGAATACTGGATCCGGGTGACGATTGACAGCTTAAAGTCTCTGGTGGGCGGAAAGGTAAGCGTCAATGACATGAGCGGTCCGGTCGGGATCGTCAATATGATCGGGGACAGCTATGAGCAGAGCGTGACGTACGGCTATTATATGGTATTTTTGCAGATGCTTTATATTACGATCTTCTTATCGGCGAACCTCGGTGTGATGAATCTGCTGCCGCTTCCGGCGCTGGACGGAGGCAGACTATTGTTTCTGATTGTCGAGGTGATCCGCGGAAAGCGCGTCGATCCCGACAAGGAAGGCATGGTGCATTTTATTGGCATGATGCTGTTGTTTGCACTCATGTTCTTTACATTTTTTAACGATATCCGCAAGCTGTTCGGATAGAAAGGCAAAAAGATGACAAAAGTAGTGAAAATTGGCGACCGGGTGATCGGCGGAGGCAATCCGATCCTGATCCAGTCCATGACAAATACAAAGACGGAGGACGTGGCTGCAACTGTGGCGCAGATTCAGGCGCTTACCGCTGCCGGATGTGATATTATCCGCTGCGCCGTGCCGACTATGGAGGCGGCGGAGGCATTGACCGAGATCAAAAAGCAGGTGAGCATTCCCGTTGTGGCAGATATTCATTTTGATTACCGCCTGGCGCTTGCCGCGATCGAGCACGGTGCGGATAAGATCCGCATCAATCCGGGAAATATCGGAAGTACAGAGCGTGTGCGCGCAGTGGTGGATGCCGCAAAAGAGCGCGGTATTCCAATCCGTGTCGGCGTCAACAGTGGATCTCTGGAAAAAGATCTTGTGGAAAAATATCACGGTGTGACGGCGGAGGGGATTGTCGAGAGCGCCCTCGATAAAGTACATCTGATCGAGGATATGGGGTATGACAATCTGGTCATCAGCATCAAATCCTCCGATGTGATGATGTGCGTGAAGGCGCACGAGCTGATTGCGACACAGACGGATCATCCGCTGCATGTCGGTATCACGGAGTCCGGCACCATCATCAGCGGCAATATCAAATCTTCGATCGGACTGGGACTCATTCTGCATCAGGGAATCGGTGATACAATCCGCGTATCGCTCACGGGAGACCCGTTGGAGGAGATCAAGTCCGCGAAGCTGATTCTGCGTACCTTAGGGCTGCGCAAAGGCGGTGTGGAGGTCGTGTCCTGTCCGACCTGCGGCAGAACCAGAATCGATCTGATCGGGCTTGCCAACCAGGTGGAAAATATGGTGGCAGACATCCCGTTAGACATCAAGGTGGCGGTTATGGGCTGCGTTGTCAACGGACCGGGTGAGGCAAAGGAAGCGGATATCGGTATTGCCGGAGGAATCGGAGAGGGACTCTTGATCAAGAACGGGGAAGTGTATAAAAAGGTGCCGGAGGGCGAACTGCTTGAGGCATTGCGCTATGAGCTGCTGCACTGGAATGAGCAGCAGAAGTAGAACAGACTGAGGAAGAAGTGAGAAAAGGGCATGGCAAAACGGTTTTTTGATGTATTTCCATCACTGCAGGTAGAAGGCGACATGAAAAATCTGCTGACGGAGACGGAAGTAACGAAGGTGGGCATGAATCATGAGCGCGATCATCTGCGCGTCTATTTAAGCAGCACGCGTCTGATTCACAAAAAAGATATCCGCCAGTTGGAATCTGCCATTGCACAACAGATTTTTAAGGGCAGGATGATGCAGGTCAAGGTCATTGAAAAGTATCATCTCTCGGAACAGTATACGCCGGAAAAGCTGCTTGATCTGTACCGCGACAGCATTTTAGAAGAACTGAAAGATTACAGCCTGATGGAATACAATCTTCTTCGGACGGCGAAGATGGAGTTTACGAGCGAAAGCCACATGCTGCTCACGCTGGAGAACACGATTATCGCACAGACACGTTCCCATGAGATCGTGGAGTTTTTAGAGAAGGTGATCTGTGAGCGCTGCGGACTCGATCTGGCGGTGGAGCTTGCCTATGAGGAGCCGAAGGAGAGCAAATATAAGAAAAACAGTGATCTGCAGATTCAGTTTGAGATTAAAAACATCATGAAAAAGGTACATATCCGCAATGACGACGGGGAGAGTGTGCCGGCGGTCGCAGAAGGCGGTGCCGAGGCGGTTTCCGATGGCACAACAACATCTGGTGGTACAGGCGGCAATGTCACCACAAATACCGTTTCTTCTGCAAAAAATACTGCAAAACCTGCGGAACATGCAGGAAAAACTGCAGGAAATGGCGAAAAAGGGAAGAAGGAATTCAAGCGCAGATTCGAGGGCGGCGGCTTTAAAAAGTCGGACAATCCGGATGTGATCTACGGGCGTGATTTTGAGGATGAACCGATCGCGATCGAGAAGATTGTGGGAGAGATGGGAGAGGTGACGATCCGCTGCCAGGTCATGACGTTAGAGACCAGGGAGATCCGGAATGAGAAGACGATCGTGATTATGTCCGTGACGGATTTTACCGATTCGATTGTATTAAAAATCTTTACCAGAAACGATCAGCTGCAGGAACTGCTTGACGGGGGACTCGCAAAGGGAGCGTTTTTAAAGATCAAGGGTGTGACGACGATCGACAAGTTCGACAGTGAGCTTACGATCGGTTCTGTGGTCGGCATCAAAAAGATTGCGGATTTTACGTCCACACGTGCAGACACCAGCCCGGAGAAGCGCGTGGAGTTGCACTGCCATACGAAGATGAGCGATATGGATGGCGTCTCGGATGTCAAGGATATTGTAAAACGCGCCATGAAGTGGGGACACAAGGCGATCGCCATCACGGACCACGGCGATGTACAGGCTTTCCCTGACGCGAACCATGCGGTTCCGCCGGATTCGGATTTTAAGATCATCTACGGCGTGGAGGCGTATCTGGTGGATGATCTGAAGGATATTATCGTTGACTCAAAAGGACAGAGCTTAAATGACAGCTATGTCGTATTTGACCTGGAGACAACCGGACTTTCGCCGGATAAGAATAAGATCATTGAGATCGGTGCCGTCAAGGTGGTGGACGGAGCTATCACGGAGCGTTTTTCGACCTTCGTCAATCCGGAGGTGCCGATCCCGTATAATATTGAGCAGCTGACGTCCATCAAGGATGACATGGTGCTCGATGCGCCCAGGATTGAGGAGATCCTGCCCGAATTCATGAAGTTCTGCGAGGGAACCGTCATGGTGGCACACAATGCAGAGTTCGATACCGGATTCATCCGCAAGAACTGCGAGCGCATGGGACTGCCGTTTGATTTTACCATCGCAGATACCGTGGCGCTGGCGAGAATCCTGCTGCCGCAGTTAAACCGTTTCAAGCTGGATACCGTGGCAAAGGCGGTCGGTGTATCGCTGGATCACCATCACCGGGCGGTCGATGACGCGGCATGTACGGCGGAGATTTTTGTCAAGTTTATCGAGATGCTTCATGAACGCGGCATGGAGACGTTAGACGATGTGAACCAGATGGGCGCGACGTCGCCGGAACTTGTGAAAAAGTTAAAGAGCCATCACGCGATCATACTGGCGACAAACGATATCGGACGCATCAATCTCTACCGTCTGGTCTCCATGTCACACCTGACTTATTTTCACAAGACACCGCGTGTGCCAAAGAGCGAATTTGTAAAGTACAGAGAGGGACTGCTGCTCGGATCTGCCTGTGAGGCAGGCGAACTCTACCGTGCGATTTTAGACGGCAGACCGGAGGAGGAGATTATCCGTCTCGTGAAGTTTTACGATTATCTGGAGATTCAGCCGATCGGCAACAACAGCTTCATGCTGCGGGATGAGAAGAGCGCCATCAACTCTGTCGAGGAGCTGCAGGATATCAACCGGCGGATTGTAAAGCTGGGCGAGACATTCAACAAGCTGGTGGTCGCCACCTGCGACGTGCATTTCCTTGATCCGGAGGATGAGGTATACCGCCGTATCATCATGGCGGGCAAGGGATTTAAGGATGCCGATGACCAGGCACCGCTGTTCCTTCGGACAACGGAGGAGATGTTAAAGGAGTTCGAGTATCTCGGAAGCACCAAGGCGGAGGAGGTTGTCATCACGAATCCCGGCAAGATTGCCGATATGTGTGAGAAGATCGCACCGGTGCGCCCGGACAAGTGTCCGCCGGTCATTGAGAATTCCGATCAGATGCTGCGTGACATCTGCTACACCAAGGCGCACAGCATGTACGGCGAGGAGCTTCCGTCCATCGTGAAGGAGCGATTGGACCGTGAGCTGAATTCCATCATTTCCAACGGCTATGCCGTAATGTATATCATTGCACAGAAACTGGTGTGGAAGTCCAACGAGGACGGTTATCTGGTAGGCTCCAGAGGTTCGGTCGGATCTTCGTTCGCGGCGACCATGTCCGGTATCACGGAGGTCAATCCGCTGCAGGCACATTACCGCTGTGCCTACTGCAAGTACAGCGACTTTGATTCGCCGGAGGTCAAGGCGTTCTCCGGGCGAAGCGGATGTGATATGCCGGATAAGATCTGTCCGGTCTGTGGCAAGAAGCTGGTAAAAGACGGGTTTGATATTCCGTTTGAGACGTTCCTGGGATTCAAGGGAAACAAAGAGCCGGATATCGACCTGAACTTTTCCGGTGAGTATCAGAGTAAGGCGCATGCCTACTGTGAGGTTATTTTCGGATATGGTCAGACATTCCGTGCTGGAACGATCGGTACGCTGGCGGACAAGACGGCGTTCGGATATATCAAGAATTACTACGAGGAGCGCGGTGTCCACAAGCGGAACTGTGAGATTGACCGTATTGTGCAGGGATGCGTCGGCGTCCGCAGGACGACGGGACAGCACCCGGGCGGAATCGTCGTGCTTCCGGTGGGAGAGGAGATCAACACGTTTACGCCGGTACAGCATCCGGCGAACGATATGACGACAGCGACGGTAACGACACATTTTGATTATCACTCGATCGACCACAACCTGTTAAAACTCGATATTCTCGGACACGATGATCCGACGATGATTCGTATGCTGCAGGATCTGACGGGAATTGACCCGACAACGATCCCACTCGACGATGAGTCGGTCATGTCCTTATTTAAAAATACATCGGCACTCGGTGTGACGCCGGATGACATTCATGGAATTCCGCTCGGATGTCTCGGTATTCCGGAGTTTGGAACCGATTTCGCCATGCAGATGGTTATCGATGCCAAGCCGCAGGAGTTCTCGGATCTGATCCGTATCTCCGGTCTGTCCCACGGTACGGATGTATGGCTCGGCAATGCGCAGACACTCATCGAGCAGGGACTGGCAACGATTTCCACAGCGATCTGTACCCGTGACGATATCATGATCTACCTGATCCAGAAGGGACTTGACAGTGAGCAGTCCTTCACGATCATGGAGTCGGTGCGTAAGGGAAAAGGCTTAAAGGAAGAGTGGAAGACGGAGATGCGCGCGCATGATGTGCCGGAGTGGTACATAGATTCGTGTCTGAAGATCAAGTACATGTTCCCGAAGGCACATGCGGCGGCATACGTTATGATGGCATGGCGTATCGCCTACTGTAAGGTATATTATCCTCTTGCCTACTATGCGGCATATTTCTCGATCCGCGCGACGGGATTTAACTACGAGATCATGTGTCAGGGCAAGGAGCGTCTTGAATATTTTTACAAGGATTACACGCGGAGAAAAGATTCGCTCTCCAAAAAGGAGCAGGATACTTACCGCGATATGAAGATCGTGCAGGAGATGTATGCCAGAGGATTTGATTTTACACCGATCGACGTGTACCGTGCAAAGCCGGACCGTTTTCAGGTGATTGACGGCAAACTCATGCCGGCGTTAAACACGATCGATGGTATGGGCGACAATGCTGCGATTGCGGTTGCCGAGGCGGCAAAGGACGGCAAGTTTTTGTCCAAGGACGACTTCAGGCAGCGCACCAAGGCGACCAAGACGGTCATCGATCTTATGGCAGACCTTGGACTGCTCGGCGAACTGCCGGAGTCAAATCAGCTGTCGCTGTTTGATTTTGCATAAATTGATATTAAAAATTCAATCTTCCGAAATTCCTTGAGTTTTCAAGGCTTACCGCCTATCAAATATCAAAACCTTATGTATTTTCCCTTGTTTTTGCCCTTATGAGCCGAAACAAGGGAAATTTTTTATGCTTCGCCCACAACCTTATCCAAGAGCCTTGCGGAAGTCCGCTTTGCTTCTCTGGTAGAGTGGGCATAAATGTTCATTGTGGTACTGACTCAGCGTGTCCGAGAAGTTCCTGCACATCTTTGGGTTTTGCACCGCCTGAAAGCAGATTGCTTGTGTAGGTATGGCGGAGTGTGTGGAAATGAAAGTCCTCCAATCCCTCGACCTCTGCCTTTGCCTTGCGGCAAATCTGACCGACTGCACTTGCAGAAACAAAAGCACCGTCCTCCTTTAAGCAGACAAAGGATAATTCCCTGTCATCTTCGGGCGTTCCCTGCGTCCTTTGCAGACTGTAAACCTCGTAATAGGTGCGCCCCTTTTCTTTGACTGTCTTACAGTAGTTCAGATGATACAGTTCGCCATAGCGGAAACGGTTTTTATGCTGTTCCGTCTTTGCTTTCCGTAAGATGTCTGCCAATGTGTCGCAGAAATCAACGGTACGGACTTTACTGCGTTTTGTCGTGCCGACTTCGTGCTTATGCCTTGTGCCATTGTACCGCATACTGCGTCTTACAGTTAGATATTGCTCGTCAAGGTTGATGTCCTGCCAAGTCAGACCGCAGACTTCTCCGATACGCAAGCCTGCATAATAGGCTATCTGCACCGCAAGCAGCGCTGGGTGTTTCTTCCCAGTTAAGAAGTCCGCCAGCTTTTGGTATTCCCCATGTGTAATCGTAGGAATAACAGTTTCTTCCTCGCTGTCCGAGAAAATATCTGTTTCCTCTTTTTTGCCACGCAGTTTTACATACTGCATCGGGTTAAAGGTTATCAGCTTTTTGGGAAATACCGCAAAACGGAATGAGTCTTGCAGCACCGCCGAGAATTGCAGCATATAGCCTTTGCTCATAGGCTTTGAAGTTGTACCGTCTGGGTTTATCCCGCCGTAGCTCATAAGGTCGATAAACGCCTGTAAATGGTCGGCGGTCACGGTTTTCAGTTTTCGACTTTCCCGACAAACTTCTTTTCCTCATAGTCAGCGATTGCCTTTCTGAGCAGGGCTTCGGTTTCCGACTTGCTTTCTGTTCCTACAAACTCTTTCTGTACTTTTCTGCCGCTTTCATCTTCGATGTAAAAGCGAGCGTACCACTTTTTACCTTTTTTTCTTACAGAACCTTTTGCCATAGATAAAATTCCCCTTTCTATCCGTGGCAATCGGGACTGTGACATATGGTGTGCGTAAAATAATAGTGTCACTTATGCCGGTGAATGTCAATCGGCATTTTCACTTGTCAAAGTGCCACGGAATTTTTCTTTTTCAGCAATCCGTTCTTCGGCTGCTGTCACTACGGAAAGGCTGTACCGTCATTAAAAAGAGCGAGGTTTACGAAAGTCACCTCTTTACCGTGAAAGACGATAAATTCAAGAGCGAGCCTTTTCTTCGGGAGGTAAAAGCGATTTATACCGACCTTATCAATCGGCATATCTCTGATCTCGAACAACAGTTAAAGGTATTTGATAAGAACAGCGTTTATCTTCCTACCAAGAAAATCGGCATGAATAACCCCAAAGCCGCCGAGATTGAAGCGGACAATACCGCAAGACAGGAATGGAACAGGACAGCGGATATGGCGCAAAGATTTTAGAGGTCAAGCAGACCGAGATACACGAAAAAGCAAGCCAATCTATCAAGAGCAAAGGCTGGCTGCCTAATCTGTTCCGAGGGATTGTGGCAAAGGCAAAAGACTTTCTGCAAAACCTTATCCGTGAAAAGGATATGCTGCCCAAGCCTACGCTTGATATTGATATGGCAGAGTTTCGCCATATGCGGAATCTGATGATAAAGGCGCAGGACAAAGCGGCGGAAATCAAACACTTGCAGGACGAGGTACTGCCAAAGTTAAAATCACAGCTTGCCGAAGTAAAAGGAATATTCAAAGGCAAAGAGCGTAAAAGTCTTACCGAGCAGATAGAGCAGACCGAAAAGAAAATATCTGAGAAGCTGGAAAAACTGCCCTATGTTCTGAAGAAAGACGGTTATCCCGATGTACAGGCGTTTATGCGTATTTTCCGAGAAATGGAAAGTGTTGTAGAGCAATACAACCGTGATCTTGTCGAGTGGGAATACCAAAGCAGAAGAAAATCCGCAGCCGCCAACAAAGAACAGCGCAGACCGCCCGAAAAGCAGAGTGTACTCAAACATCTGCACGAGATACAATACAGGAGCGAAACAGACAAAAGCCACCGCAAAAAATCCTTTGACAGAGATAGCCAATAGGCATTGAAAAAACGCCGTTATGGTGTTACCCATAGCGGCGGCATACATAGCAATCTCATTTCTTCTCACAATTTTGTTTTATTGGGTTGACTAAAATTGTATAGATGATATAATGTACTTGCACATTAAGTACACTCGTGAAATAAAAGGCGGTGAGGTATGGAAATCATTATCAGTAATAATGCCAACAAGCCCATATATGAGCAAATCACATCACAGATTAAAGCCATGATAATGAGTGGCGAATTGAAAGCTGGTGACGCAATCCCCTCAATGCGAGCATTGGCAAAGTCAATTCAGGTAAGCGTCATTACTGTTCAGAAAGCCTATGAAGATTTGCAAAGGGACGGTTTCATAGAAACCACGGTTGGTAGAGGAAGTTTTGTATCTGCACAAAACAAAGAATTTTATCAAGAAGAACAGCAGCGTATAGCAGAAGAACATTTACAAATAGCTGCCGAAATCGGGAGAACAAGCAATATTTCTCTTGAGAAATTGACAGAATTATTAACTTTATTTTATAAAACGGAGGAATAGCATGGAAAATATTTTAGAATTACAGCAGGTTTCCAAGACATTTTCAAAATCAAAATTTTCATTGGAAAATGTGTCCTTCAACTTGCCGTATGGGGCAATTATGGGGTTTGTTGGAGAAAATGGAGCAGGAAAAACAACGACGATTGGTTGCATATTAAATACAATAAAAAAGGACAGCGGAAAGATAAAACTGTTTGGACAGGAAATGTCAGACGCAGACACAGATATGCGTGAAAAAATAGGCGTTGTTTATGACGGAGATAATTTCCCGACTTATTGGACGGCTACACAATTAGCAAAAGTTATGGCAGGCTTTTATAAACAATGGGATAATATCTTGTTTCTGAAGTATTTAGAAGAATATAAACTACCTGCAAATCAAAAAATCAAACAATATTCCAGAGGAATGACAATGAAATTAGCGATTGCGGTTGCTTTATCACACCATCCACAACTGCTTATTTTGGACGAAGCTACTGGCGGACTTGACCCTATTGTTCGTGATGAGATGTTAGATACGTTCCTTGATTTTGTACAGGAAGAAAACCATTCTATTTTACTTTCTTCTCATATTACAAGTGATTTAGAAAAAGTTGCAGATTATATTACATTTATTCATAACGGGAAAATGATTATGACCGTATCGAAAAATGATTTGGTTTACAATTATGCGGTTATGCGTTGTAAGGAAAATCAATTCCTTGCATTAGATCCAACAGATATTATTGCCTATCGAAAGCGTGATTTTCAAATTGATGTCCTAGTTTCTGATTGTAAAGCAATGCAGAGAAAATACAAAGATACGGTGATAGACCACATTTCAGTTGATGATATCTTTTTACTATTGGTACGAGGGGGGAACGTATATGAAAGGGCTTTTCAAAAATAATTTTCTTGCCGTATGGACAAATGCAAAAATATTTTTATTTTTTATGCTTGTAATGGGTATTGTCGTTATCATTATCCCAGACCAGACATGGCAAATGTATTTCATAATTATTGGAATTGTTGGATTGTCAGTAAATGCAGCTACTGCTATCGGAAATGAATTTTCCTCAAAATGGGGGAAATATAAGCTCACTTTGCCAGTAAAAAGGATTGATATTGTAAAAGGCTTATACATCAATCAGTTATTGTGGATTGTGATAGGGACACTTTTCGTTGGTAGTATAACAGCCTTATCCTATCTGTTACATGGAGTTCCTTTTAACCAGTTTGAAGGTATAGCAGGTGTACTTATATTAGGACTCAGCATAAGCCTTTCAATGGGGGCAATATTTATTCCTAGCATTTATTTAGCAGGGGAAGATAAACTGATAGTGTTTCTTATCATATCTTTGCTTTCCGCAGTTGGTATTGCTGCAATGCTTTTTAATATACCGTCATTTGGACAGTTTATTTTAATAAGTGGTTCTATATTGCTATTTATCCTATCTTTTCCTTTGACTGTCCGTATTTTCAAGAAAAAGGAATACTAAACGAGATAGCAAAGTCAGCCGAGCCAGTCAACGGCAAGTAAATGGGCTGCCCTCAACCGTTGACAGCCCCGACTGTCCTTACAATATGGTAATTAAGAGAGCGACAGCAAAAATGCTGTCGCCCTCTTTTTAGGTATAAATCAGTTCTTGATATACAATTTCTCTCGCCCTTGCTTGTATCTCATTCATTCTTCCAACCCATAACATCGGGCTTTCTACTTTTAGTTGTTCGGTCACGCCCTCTTTGTCAGCCATTTGCTCGACCAAGCGAAACATCATATCCGTTGCCTGTTCGTCAGAGGTTTGCAGGATCAGTTTAATAACAGTGATGCTTTTAACGGGTATTTGCGATCAGCAGGAACGAATACAGGTCACGGGGTCAACAAGGCATATATATTTACATCAAGTCGAGAAAGAGAAGTATTCAAAGGAGAAAAGCATTAAAACTTATAAAGAGTTTATGGAAGAGATGTACATTGTCAATAAGAGAGTGTAAATATGAATACAGAAACAAGACCGTTATTTTTAACTCTGGTCTTGTTTAGAAAGTCGGTGGTGTAGGTTTTTTGGAGCAGAGCAGCGCCGATGTATTTTTCGTTACGGAGAATTTTGTTGATGGTGCTTGTTCATAAATATTCCTTTCTTCCGCAAAGGGCGTATAAAATTCAAAGTTTCGTCATAAAATAATCTATGCAAATGCTTGCAATCGCAAGCAAATGCAAATATAATAAAGAAAAAGGAGGCGATACTATGGCAAATACATCCGCTGTTTATGCAAGAATAGATACCAATCTCAAGGATAATGCTGAGAGCATTCTTTCTCAGCTTGGCATTTCTCCATCCAGTGCAATTCAGATGCTTTATAGCCAGATTGTACTGAAGAAGGGTATGCCATTTGAACTGAAACTTCCTTCTTCTAAGCCATTAGCTGTTGGTGCAATGACCAGAAAACAGCTTGATGCAGAACTCCAGAAGGGTGTTGATTCCATCAAAGCAGGAAAGGTATATTCTGCAGATGAAGTCGATGCGGCACTTGCAAAGGAGTTTGGCATATGACAGATAGCTATAAGGTCGGCTATTCTGTAGATGCACTTGACGACTTACGCGAGATCTATTCATACATTGCGAATGAACTCCTTGTTCCAGAGACTGCTTCTGCTCAGCTTGGCTGCATCCGAAAAGAGGTGCGCTCATTGGATTTCATGCCAGCTCGCTATGCGTTAGCTCATTGGGAACCTTGGCATTCGATGAAAATGCATCAGCTTCCGGTAGACAATTTTATTGTGTATTATCTGGTTGATGACGAAAAAAGGGCAGTTACAGTAGCTCGAATATTCTACGGTGGTCGTGATATTGAAGAAATCATAAATTCAAATAAATAAACAGTAATGGAGCTTTTGAGTAAAAAACAAGAGCTCCATTTTTATATGAATAAAATTCCTCGGGAGCATCCCAAAGTTTGTGTAAATCTCCAAACTGATGTAAGATAAAATTACTCAGTTTACACGCCAGAAAATGAGAGAATTTATTAATGAAGATAAAGATAAGTTTTTTCAATTGAAGGCGGAAGTGAAAGATCAAGATGGCTATACAGTTTCTAGTAGTCATGTTTTTTCGATTATGGAAAGGGAAGAGTACAAAAAAATAACATCTGAATCAGCAGGACTGAAACAGATGTTATTACTTTTCCTAAGCTCTTTCTACTTTGCCGGACTTTAAACAGGAAGCACATACATATAACTTCTTCGGTGTTCCGTTCACTTTACAGCTGACACGCTTGATGTTCGACTTCCACATTCTATTTGATCTTCTATGAGAATGGCTCACGTTGTTACCGAAATGAGCGCCCTTTCCACAAACTGCACATTTTGCCATGATTTTGCACCTCCTTGCATATTTTATCCTGGTGATGCAGGACTTGCCCGCACATTCTACAGGTAAAACCTGTATAGCATACAGGCTCACAACATGATTATTCTATCAGAAGAAAGTACATATTGCAAGTAAAATTTAAAAAAAATATAAAATTCAAAAAACAGGGCTATGAATTTGTGCAAAAAGCGGTTATAATAGCAATAAACTAGCGTTAATATGGCTTTGAAAGGAGCATCGTATTATATGAATGGACATATGGAGACCCAGTTGGGCAAGGTTACAATAGATCCGGAAGTGATCGCAACGTATGCAGGATCGGTTGCAGTGGAATGTTTTGGAATTGTCGGTATGGCTGCAGTCAACATGAAGGACGGTCTGGTGAAGCTTTTAAAGAAGGATTATCTCACGCACGGCATCAATGTCGTCATTGATGAGGAGAACAAGATCACGATCGATTTTCATGTGATCGTATCTTACGGCGTCAGCATCATCACGGTATCCGATAATCTGATCGAGACGGTAAAATATAAGGTCGAGGCGTTTACCGGAATGGAAATTAAGAAAATGAACATCTACGTCGAAGGCGTACGAGTGATTGATTAAGGAGGATTTTTGAGGTGGAGATCACTACGATAAATGCCGAGGCTCTCGCAAAAGCGTTTCTGGCCGGAGCGAAAAACTTGGAAGCAAAGAAAGAGTGGATCAACGAACTGAATGTATTCCCGGTTCCAGATGGAGATACCGGTACCAACATGTCGATGACGATCATGTCTGCCGCGAAGGAAGTGGCGGCGATGGCAGAGCCGGACATGAAGTCACTTGCAAAGGCAATTTCCTCCGGTTCCCTCCGCGGAGCGAGAGGTAATTCCGGCGTCATTCTTTCCCAGCTGTTTCGCGGGTTTACCAAGGTTATTGCAGAGTATGATGAGATTGACGTGCAGGTATTGTCCGATGCGTTTGAGAAGGCAGTAGAGACCGCATACAAGGCGGTTATGAAGCCGAAGGAAGGTACGATTCTTACGGTTGCCAAAGGGATGGCGGTACGTGCGGTAGAGCTGAGCGAGGAGGAGACGACCGATCTGCTTGCGTTCTGCGAGGAAGTCATCAAAGAGGGCGATCATGTCCTTAGCATGACGCCGGATATGCTTCCGGTATTAAAACAGGCGGGAGTTGTGGATTCCGGCGGACAGGGTCTGATGCAGGTGATGAAGGGTGCGCTTGACTCCCTGCAGGGCAAGGAGATCGATTACTCGATTGAGACACCGGAGAAGCAGCCGGCGGCCGAGACGGGAAGCGCCTCCTACAACATTGAGGCACAGGCAGCGCAGGAGATCAAGTTTGCGTACTGTACCCAGTTTTTGATTATGTTGGAGAAGCCGATTTCCACAAGACAGGAGACGGAATTCAAAGAGTACTTAGAGAGCATCGGTGATTCGATCGTTGTTGTCGCTGATGACGAGATTGTAAAGGTGCATGTGCACACGAATGATCCGGGACTTGCGATGCAGCGCGGTCTGACTTACGGAAGCCTTACGACGATCATCATTGAGAATATGAAGTTAGAGCGTGACGAGAAGATCTCTGCACTCAAGGAAAAAGAGATGCAGTCGGAGACCATCGAGGACGTGGAGAAGCAGCTGAAGGACGAGGAAGCTCCAAAAGAGCAGGAACCGCCGAAGGAGATGGGCTTTATCTCTGTCAGCATCGGCGACGGTATCAATGAGATCTTTCAGGGACTTGGTGTGGACTACATTATTGAGGGCGGACAGACGATGAACCCGAGCACCGAGGATATGTTAAACGCTATCGAAAAAGTGAACGCGAAGAATATCTTTATTCTTCCAAATAACAAGAATATTATTCTCGCAGCCAATCAGGCAGCCTCTCTTGTGGAGGACAAAAAGATCATCGTGATCCCGACCAAGACGATCCCGCAGGGAATCACGGCGCTCATCAACTATATTCCGGACAGCACACCGGAGGAGAATGCAGAGCGCATGAGCGAGGAGCTTGGCACGGTAAAGACCGGTCAGGTGACCTATGCGGTGCGCGATACCGTGATCGATGACAAGGAGATCAAGCAGGATGATTTTATGGGCATCGGCGATCAGGGAATCCTTGCCGTTGGGAAGGAGCTTGAGGCTACGGTGTTGGATATGATCGAACAGCTCATCGATGAGGATTCGGCGATTGTCAGCATCTACTACGGGGAGGATGCCAGGGAAGATGCAGCGAATGCGATCGGTGAAAAGATCACAGAGGCGCATCCGGATGTCGAGGTGGAAGTCCACTATGGCGGACAGCCGATCTATTATTACGTGATCTCCGTCGAGTAAGACGAAAAGTGTAAATAACATAAGCACAGGCAGGGCTGCTGCACGGACATCGCTTGAGGCGGTTGACGGTGCGGCAGCCTTTTTCTAAAGGAAACAGAGTATGAATCAGAATACATCCATAATAGAGATCAAGGGAATCGGGGAAAAGACAGCCGCCCTGTTCCAGAAATTAAATATCGAAACGGTGGGGGATCTGCTACTTCATTATCCGAGGACGTATGTGCAGTTCCCGGTAGCAAAAGAGGTGGCGGAGGTCACTGACGGCGAGACGGCGGCGGTACTCGGCAGGGTGAGAAAGACACCCGTTGTGAGACGCACGAGAAGCATGCCGGTCACGGTGACGACCATCGGCACGGATGAGGCGGAACTTGAACTGGTGTGGTTTCGGATGCCATACATCAAAAGTCAGCTTGCACCGGGCAATACCTATGTATTCTACGGGAAAGTGGCGCGCAAAGGCAGCCGTCTTGTGATGGAGCAGGCAGCCATCTATTCCGGGGAATCGTACGCCGCCATGGAGCAGGCATTTTTGCCGGTGTATGGTCTGACCGGAGGAATCTCGAACAATCTGGTCACAAAGACCGTGCGCTCGGTGCTCGGCAGAGAAGAACTGTTTAAGGAATATCTGCCCCGGGAGATCCGCAGCCGCTACAAACTCTGTGAGTACAATTATGCGATCAAAGAGATTCATTTTCCGGAAAATATGGACACGCTGATCGCGGCGCGCAACCGTCTCGTGTTCGATGAGTTTTTCCTCTTTATTTTAAATATGCAGTACCACAAGGAGAAGCGGATCAAGGAAGCCAACGAATTTGAATTCCGGGAGGATTCCTTTACCGATGAGCTGATTGCCAGGCTGCCGTATGAGCTGACCGGCGCGCAGAAGCGGGCGCTCTCGGAAGTGAAGCGCGATATGCGAAGCCCTTATGTCATGCAGCGGCTGATTCAGGGAGATGTCGGTTCCGGAAAGACGATCATAGCGTTCCTGGCGATGGCAGATGCCGCGCACAATGATTACCAGTCGGCGATCATGGCGCCGACGGAAGTGCTTGCCAGACAGCACTATGAGACGTTTCAGAAGCTGTGTGAAGAGTTTGGATTAAAGATTCCGGTGGTGCTTCTCACCGGCTCCATGACGGCGCGTCAGAAGCGCATGGCATACGAGGCGCTGCAGCTTTATCCCAATGCGATGGTGGTCGGAACACACGCGCTGATCCAGGAGCGCGCCATCTACGATAACCTGGCGCTCGTCATCACGGATGAGCAGCACCGCTTCGGCGTCCGCCAGCGGGAAATATTTGCGGAAAAGGGCAGACATCCGCATATTCTGGTGATGAGCGCCACACCGATCCCCAGAACGCTCGCCATTATCCTGTATGGGGATCTGGACATCTCGGTGGTGGATGAGGTGCCTGCAAAGCGTCTTCCGGTCAAAAACTGCGTGGTCAATACCGGATATCGGAACAAGGCGTATGCATTTATCGAAAATGAGGTCAAAAACGGGCATCAGGCATACGTGATCTGTCCTCTGGTGGAGGAAGTCGAGGGCATGGAGACGGAGAATGCCACGGACTACGTCAAGAAGCTCCGGCAGATTTTTCCGGAGGAGATTCAGCTCGGACTGCTGCACGGGCAGATGAAACCGGCGCAGAAGAACAAAGTCATGGAGGCATTTATGAAAAATGAGGTGCAGGTGCTGGTGGCGACCACGGTCGTGGAAGTCGGCGTCAATGTGCCGAATGCCACGGTCATGATGATCGAAAATGCGGAGCGGTTCGGCCTGGCGCAGCTTCACCAGCTCCGCGGCCGTGTGGGAAGAGGCGATGAGCAGTCCTACTGTATTATGGTCAACTGTTCGAGCGCAAAGACGGCGGAGCGCAGACTTAAGATCTTAAATGATTCCAATGACGGATTTCGGATTGCAAGCGAGGACTTAAAACTGCGGGGGCCGGGGGATTTCTTCGGGATCCGTCAGTCCGGCGAACTGCAGTTTGCACTTGGCGACATCTATCAGGATGCTGCCGTGCTGCGGGATGCATCGGAGGCGGTCGGCGAACTGCTCGGGGAAGACCCGGATCTTATGTCCGGTGAGCATGAGAACCTGCGGCATTATCTCGAAGCTTTCCTTATGCGGGAACAGAATCAGATGAGCTTATAATTTCACACATAAAACGGGACCGGTGCAAGCGCCGGTCCCGTCTTTTTCTTTGGTATTTTTTTCTCTTTCTCGGAATGTCTGCAACGGGCGGGTTACTTGCCTGCCATCTGCTTTTCCTGTGCCTCAATCATTTTCTTGACCATATAACCGCCGACAGAACCATTCTGTCTGGAGGTAAGATCTCCGTTGTAGCCGTCCTTTAACGGCACGCCGATCTCGCTCGCTACTTCGTACTTGAAGCGGTCCAGTGCACTTTTTGCCTCAGGGATTGCTGCTCTGTTAGATGAACGATTTGTCATGATTTTTTCCTCCTTTGGTGTGTTAATGATCCTTTGTTATCATTGTTATGATCACTTTGTCTGTCTTAGACTTTTGGGTCACAGACTTCGTCTGAACTTGCGCCATCTGCGTTTGTTCAGGAATAGTATGTGAGAATTTAAGAGAGATAAACATGCAGTTTTTGTCAAAAAAACAGGAAAAAGCTTCCATTTTTTGTACAGGCTTCCCTGCGGTTTGGTTCTTGCAATCTTGCGGGACTATGATATAATGTGAAAAAGTTAGTTAAAGCTAACGGCTGTCTGCAAAAAGGAAACAGGAATATTCCTGCATGGGGATGTTCCGGAAAGAGGAGATTATGTCGGAGGAAGAAAAGAAATTTCTGGAAATTGTTGATCTGAAAAAGGGATTTGGAAGCGGCGAGACACGGCAGGAGGTACTGCGCGGGATGAACTTTTCCGTGGCGAAGGGAGAGTTCTGCGTGCTGCTCGGACCGTCCGGCTCCGGAAAATCGACGCTGCTCAATATTATCGGAGGCATTGACAGCGCGGATTCCGGTTATATCTCGATCGGCGGTGATAAGCTGGAGGAGATGAGTGAGAAGAAACTAACGCAATACCGGCGCAAGCATCTTGGTTATGTCTTTCAGATGTATAACCTGATCGGGAATCTGAACGTAAAGGAAAATATCGAGGTCGGCGCGTATCTGTCCGATCATGCGCTGGATATTGATGAACTGTTACATACGCTGGGACTTTATGAGCACAGATACAAGCTCCCGAATCAGCTCTCCGGCGGTCAGCAGCAGAGAGTATCCATCGGAAGGGCGATCGTCAAGAACCCGGATATTCTGCTCTGTGATGAGCCGACGGGCGCACTCGATTATCATACGTCCAAAGAGATCTTAAAGCTGATCGAGGATGTGAATATAAAATACGGCAATACGGTTATTATGGTTACGCACAACGAGGCGATCCGGCATATGGCAGATCATGTGATCAAGCTGCGCGACGGGGAAGTACGTCACAATGAGATCAACACGGATAAAGTTTCAGCGGCAGATCTGGAATGGTAAGGAGTGTGACCGGCATGAAGAAGAAAAAGACAAGAAATCCGCTGATCAGACGCATACCGAGGGAACTGGCGGGAGACTGGAGAAAATATCTGCTCGTGAGCCTGTTCCTCATTTTGACAATCGGCTTTGTATCGGGAATGTACGTTGCCAACGAGAGCATGATGAAGGCTGCAGATGAGGGAGTCACGAAATATAAGCTGGAGGACGGACATTTTGAACTGAATGAGGAGGCGGATCAGACACTGCTCGCCGCGATTGCCACGGGAGAGAAAGCGGATGTAAAGCAGTATTACACGGACAAGGCAAGGCGTGAGCTGGATGAGAAGTTTGACGATGAATTTGAGGACAAGTTCAAGGACGAATTCGACAGCCAGTTCAAGGAGGAATTTGACCGGAAATTCAATGCGGAATTTCAGACACAGTTCGACCAGACATTTGCGGCGCAGGTAAAACAGACACTGCTGGCACAGGGGATGGATGAGACCATGGCTGCAGCGATGCTAGATACGGCGGTGGCGCAGGCAAAGCAGGCGGGAAGTTATCAGCAGGCCTACGATGCCGCTTACGAGAGCGCGTATCAGAAAGCCTACGATACCGCCTATGACGAGGCGTATGGGAAGGCACATGACGAGGCGTACGAGAAGGCTTACGACGAAGCCTGGGACAAGATTCTGGATGAAATTGATGAAAAATATCAAAAGGCGGAAGACAAATACGAATTGAACTATCCTGATTTTGCGGCGGTTCCGGTGAACATATCCGAGAATTTCTACCGCAATGAGGAGGAGGATCACGACGGCGACGGCGTCTCGGACGGAACCGTCCGCGTCTATCAGAAGACAGATGACATCAATCTGGCATGCCTGATGGAGGGAAGCTTCCCGGCATCTTCTGATGAGATTGCGGTGGACCGCATGCATGCGGACAATGTCGGCATTGCGGTGGGAGATACCATAACGGTTGGAGGAGAGGCGTATCGTGTCGTCGGACTGATTGCCTATGTCAACTATGCCACACTGCATGAAAAAAGTACGGATCTGATGTTCGATGCGCTGAAATTCAATGTGGCGATGGTGACGGAAGACGGGTTTGCGCGCCTGCACGAGAAGGTGCACTATGATTATGCATGGAACTATGTGACAGAGCCGGCGGATGAGGCAGCAGAAAAAAATCTGTCGGATGATTTTATGAAAGCCCTGCTGACGCAGGTGGTTGTCGCGGATGCGGAGATTGAGGATTATGTTCCGGAATATGCGAACCCTGCCATTCATTTTGCAACGGATGACATGGGCTCTGATGAGGCGATGGGCGGTGTGCTGCTCGATATTCTGATTGTGATTATCGCTTTTATTTTTGCCATTACAATCAGCAACACGATTGCCAGGGAGTCGTCCACGATCGGAACACTTCGCGCTTCGGGTTACACGCGCGGGGAACTGGTGGCGCATTATCTGTCGATGCCGGTCATTGTGACGCTCGTCGCGGCGCTGATCGGAAACATTCTCGGATATACGGTGTTCAAAAATGTTGTGGTTTCGATGTACTATAACAGCTACAGTCTTCCGACCTACGAGACGATATGGAATCCGGATGCGTTTATAAAGACGACGCTGATTCCGCTGATTCTGATGTTTGTTGTGAACCTTGTGGTGATTGCGCGGATGATGCGCCATATGCCGTTACAGTTTTTGCGGCATGATTTAAAGAAGACAAAGCGTAAAAAGGCGATGCTCCTGCCGCGGTTTCAGTTTTTGAGCCGTTTCCGTCTGCGCGTCATGTTTCAGAATATGGCAAATTATGCGGTCCTTTTTGTCGGGATATTTTTCTGCATGGTCATGCTGGCGATGGCGGTCGGCATGCCGGATACGCTCAGCTACTATAAGGAGAACGCCAAGGATCTGATGTTCGCAAAGTATCAGTATGTGCTTGCGTCCTGGGAGGATGAGGACGGCGACATCATCACAACAAAGGAGCCGGGTGCGGAAAAATTCAGCATGACATCTCTTTTACGGAAGAGTGATACGCTCGACGAGGAGGTATCGGTCTACGGCATCTCCGATGAAAGTCAGTATGTGAAGATCGACGATCTTAATTATTTAAAAGAGAACGAGGCATATATTTCCGCCTCCTATGCAGACAAATACGATGTCTCTGTGGGCGACGATGTCACACTGGATGAAAAGTACGAGAATCAGCAGTATACCTTCCGGGTGGCGGGCATTTTTGACAAGTCCCAGAGCATTGCCGTATTTCTGCCGATTGAAAATTACCGGGAGGTATTTGAACAGGATGCGGATGCGTTTGGCGGTTATTTCTCGGACACGGAGATTACGGACATTGCGGAGGAAAATATCGCGACGGTAATTACGGAGCAGGACATCACGAAAATGTGCGATCAGCTGGACCACTCGATGGGATCGTATATGAGTTATTTCCAGATCTTATGCATCCTGCTGTCTGCGGTGTTAATCTATCTTCTCACAAAGATCATTATTGAGAAGAATGAGACGGCAATTTCCATGACAAAGATCCTGGGCTATGAGAACCGGGAGATTGCTAGCATTTATCTGCTGTCGACCACGATTGTTGTGATCGTGGCGGATGCAATCTGCGTGGTGCTTGGCGCGCTCGTGATGAATGCCGCATGGAAAGTGATCATGTACAGTTACAGCGGATGGTTTTCCTTTGTCATTCTTCCGGCGGGCTATGTGAAAATGTTCGCGTTTGTTCTGATCGGTTATCTGATCGTGATGATGTTTGACTTTATGCGGATCAGAAAAATTCCGATGGATCAGGCATTAAAAAATGCCGAGTGAGATGCACCACTGGAAAAGAGAGGGATATCTATTGCATAGTTTCCGAAATTCTTCTATAATCAAGGGGATGTTTTTTGAAAAATCCCCGAGATAAAGGAGCAGAACATGGACAAAATAGAAACCTATATTGACGAATTGCTGGAGAAGAGTACTCCGGACCGCCCGATCTGGAATATTGAGAAGATTCTGCAGGGCTTAAAGTCCACCTGGAATTACATAGACGGATGCATGATCAAGGCGATTCTTGAGATGTATGCGATCACAAAAGACGAGAAATATTTTCGCTTTGCCGACAATTTTATCGACTGCAAGGTCAGAGAGGACGGCTCGATTGAAGGCTATTCGGTAGAAGAGTTAAATATCGACAATGTCAATGCGGGGAAAACCCTGTTTGAACTCTACGATCTGACCGGAAAAGAAAAATACCGCAAAGCGATTGATCTTGTATACAGCCAGATTGAGCAGATGCCGCGCACGGCAGAGGGAAATTTCTGGCACAAGAATATTTACCCGAATCAGGTCTGGCTGGACGGACTGTATATGTGTCAGCCGTTTTATATGGAGTATGAGACGAGATTTCATGAGAAGAAGAACTACGACGATATTTTCCGCCAGTTTTTCAATGTGGTGGAACATATGCGTGATCCGAAGACCGGACTGTACTATCATGCCTACGATTCTTCCAGAGAGATGTTCTGGTGTGACAAGGTGACGGGATTAAGCCAGAATTTCTGGCTGAGAGCGCTCGGATGGTATTCCATGGCGCTTCTTGATACGTTGGACAAGGCGGACGCGTCGGTTGGCGAGCCGTATGAGCGCTTAAAGGGCGTGTTTGTGGATCTGATGGATGCCATGTTAAAGTATCAGGACGCCAGCGGCATGTGGTATCAGGTTGTGAATTTTGGAGGCATGGAAAAGAATTATCTGGAGACCAGCGGAAGCTCGATCATGGCATACGCGCTGCTTAAGGGCGTGCGCCTGGGCTTTCTGCCGGAGAACTATCAGACATACGGTGCAAAGGCATTCCACGGCATCTGTGAGAAATATCTCTCTGAGGATGCGGACGGAAGCCTGCACTTGGACGGCATCTGCTTAGTTGCCGGACTTGGCGGAAAACAGATGCGCTCCGGCACCTACGATTATTATATGTCGGAGCCGGTGGTAAAAGATGATGCAAAGGGCGTCGGCCCGTTCCTGCTCGCATACACAGAGATGCGCAGAGCAGGACTGATCGAAGCCTAGGGCGCTTTTACTCGATCAGGGTCAGCCCGGAGATGTCCGGGTGAATGGTCAGAGAATAATTGGTATAGTATACAACAAAGCCGGGCGCGCTGCCGTTCGGCTTTTTTACGTTCTTTTTCTGGAGATAGTCAATCTCAATCTTGTCGTTGTCCCTGCCTTTGGAATAATAACCGGCGAGTCTTCCGGCTTCCTCAAAGACGCGGTCCGGCAGTTCGTCGTTGCCGGATTTTACGATGACGTGGGAGCCGGGCATTCCTTTGGCGTGAAACCACCAGTCGTTGCCGGTGGCAAATTTAAACGTCAGTTCCTCGTTCTGGTAATTGTTCTTCCCGACATAGATGTCATACCCGTCGGAGGAGCGGTAGTGGAACGGCTTGCTCTTACTCTTGGCCTTCTTGTCGGTGCGCTTCCTGCGGATATAGCCGTATTCGATCAGCTCTTCCTTGATCTGCACGAGATCGTCTTCCGTGAGTGCAATATCGAGCGAGGTTGCGATGCTCTCCAGGTGTTCGATCTCGGCGCGCGTCTCCGCGGTCAGATCCGTGAGGGCTTCATACGTGCGCTTTAACTTATTGTATTTGTCGAAATATTTCTGGGCATTCGCCTTGGCATCAAGCATCGGGTCGAGCGGAATTTTGATCATCTCGTTGGTGTAGTAATTGAGCGCCTCCAGTTCCTTTGCGCCCTCCGCAAGTCCATAGCCGTAAGTGTGGATCAGTTCGCCGTAGACTTTGTACCTGTCGCGCTTTTCCGTGTCCTTTAACTGCTTTTCCTGCAGCTGGTATTTCTTGCGGTTGCGGTCTAGGGCGGTGGCAACAATCCGGCGCAGATCGACGGACTTCTGCCGGATGCGCGTGTAGACGTTGCGTGAGGCGTAATACTGTTCCAGAACCGCTGAGATCGAAGAAAAGTGCTGCATCGTGTATTCGCTTTCGTTTGCGTCTGCACCGGCAAAACCTGCGTTGCCGGCGGAATCCGTGGCAACAGTAGAATTTGTGGCTTCCACGGCATCATCGCTGCCGACATATTCGGTCAGACGGAAGCAGGAAAATTCGACCGGCTCCCTGCCGCGGGTGATGATGTTCGGCTCATAGCGGTGCTCTTTTACATCCTCCATCAGCCAGGCAAAGTTGTGATAGAGATGCTTTTTGGCATCCGGGGTAAGCGAATCCACGGACATGTCGCCGTCGATGGAAGCGCGGTGGCAGATCTCGTTGGCGACGACGGGGCTGACGCCGGTAAAAGAGGTGTAGAGCGCCTTCGCGATCGGAAGCGGCTTTGTCATGGCGCTGTCCCAAAACGTCTCCTCCGTGACCTCCAACGGATTCAGACGGTCGTCCTGCGTCGCGGGAATGCAGTAGGTGCGTCCCGGCAGGACCTCGCGCAGCGAACTCATCGCCGCCGATACGTGCTTGATGCTGTCGATGATTCTGCCATTTGCATCGCAGAAAATGATATTGCTCCGCTTGCCCATCAGCTCCACAATTAAGGTTTTCTGACACAGATCGCCCATCTCGTCTAAGTGTTCGATCTTAAAGTTGATGATGCGCTCCATGTGCGGCTGGCTGATCTCCACGATCCGCCCGTTTGCGATATGCTTGCGCAGAAGCATGCAGAAATTCGGCGCGGTGAGCGGACTCGGTTTGTTGGCGTCGGTCAGATATAAAAACGGCAGGGAAGCGCTCGCCGACATGGCAAGGCGGTACTGGCCGTTTGATCCTTTTAAGGTGAAGAGCAGCTCGTCGGTTTCCGGCTGCGCGATTTTGCTGATTTTGGCATTCAGAATCGTGTTGTTTAATTCGTATACTAAATTGGATATGACAAATCCGTCAAAAGCCATGATGTTTGTACTCCTTCATAAATAATGTGAATCCATTATAGTAGAAAACGCCGCAAAATACAAATGGAAAGAGGAGGCGGGGAGTTAGAAAAAACAAACTTGGTCTTTACAATTCGGCTTAGGGAAGGTAAATTAAGAGAGGGATTTTATAACCCTTATTTTATGCGGTGCGACCGAAAACGGGGACACCGGACAGGAGGTTATCTATGGCAAAAGAATTACCAAAAAGAAGTGAGGTAAAAGAGGAATATACATGGGATGTAAGTGCGATGTATGCTTCTAAAACAGCATGGGAGGCAGATCTTAAGGAAGTGGATGCGATCGTTTCTGATCTCGCAAAGTTAGAGGGCAGTGTTATGGCTTCCGCAGAGAAGCTTCTTGCGGCGCTGGAGCTTGGCGCGCGCGCAGAGCAGAAGATCGATCTGGCGTTTAATTATGCGGAGCGCCTGTTTGACCAGGATCAGAAGAACACCGAGCATCAGGCAATGTCGCAGAAAATGTACGGTGTTGTGACGGATTATCAGAGCCGCACGGCATTTGTTGTGCCGGAGATTCTGGCAGCCGACAAAGCGACGCTTGCACAGTATTTTGCTGAAAAAAAGGAACTGGAACTCTACCGCGGACTGGTAGATGAGATCCTGCGCACCAAAGAGCATGTCCTCTCGGCGGAGATGGAAAAACTGGTGGCGATGACCGGAGAGATGGCACAGACGCCGGAGCAGGTATATTCCATCATCAACAATGCGGATCTGATCTACCCGGAGATCGAGGATGAAAACGGGGAGAAGGTGCGCCTTTCCCACGGCAATTTTGTGCCGTTCGAGGAATCGGGCGACCGCCGCGTCAGAAAAGATGCGTTTGAAGCTTTTTACAGCATCTACAAACAGTTTGCCGGAACGATTGCCGGACTTTACAACGGACAGGTAAAGCAGCAGATTTTCTATGCGAAGGCGAGAAATTATGCGTCTACGCTGGAAGCGGCAGTCGATGCGAACAATGTGCCGGTGAAGGTTTACCGCAATCTGGTGGAGACCGTAAATGCCAACATGGACAAGATGCACCGCTATGTAAAGCTGCGCAAGAAGTGCCTCGGGGTGGACGAACTTCACATGTATGACGTCTACACGCCGATGATCGCGGATGCAGCCAAAAAGGTTTCCTATGATGAGGCGAAGGAGACGGTGCTTAAGGCGCTCGCACCTCTTGGTGAGGACTACGTTGCAACGGTAAAGGAAGGCTTTGAGAACCGCTGGATCGATGTCTATGAGAACGAGGGGAAGCGGAGCGGTGCATACTCGGCAGGCGCGTTCGGCACGCACCCGTATGTCCTGTTGAATTATAACGATACGTTAGACAACATGTTTACGCTCGCACACGAGATGGGACATGCCATGCATTCCTGGTACTCGAATGCAAATCAGCCTTATATTTACTCCCAGTACAAGATTTTCGTGGCGGAGGTTGCCTCTACCTGCAACGAGATCCTTCTGATGGAGTATCTGCTCGCGAACACGACGGACAAAAAAGAGCGTGCCTACCTGTTAAATCATTATCTCGACAGCTTTAAGGGAACAGTGTACCGCCAGACCATGTTCGCGGAGTTCGAGATGAAAAGCAACCAGATGGCGGAAGAGGGCGAAAGCTTAAATGCTGAGAATCTCTGCAAACTCTATTACGAACTGAACCAGAAGTATTTTGGCGAGGATATGGTCTCCGATCCGCAGATCGCTTATGAGTGGGCAAGAATCCCGCATTTTTACTATAATTTCTATGTATACCAGTATGCGACCAGCTTTTCTGCAGCGGTGGCGATCGCGCACGGCATTCTCGAGGAGGGCGCACCGGCAGTGGAGCGCTACAAGAAGTTCCTCTCCGGCGGATGCTCCATGTCTCCGGTAGATCTGTTAAAACAGGTCGGCATCAATATGGAGGAGCCGAAGCCGATTCAGGATGCACTCGATGTATTCGGAAAAGTGCTCGACGAGATCGAGACACTGATCTAGCAAAAAGATGTAAATGATTGATTACGGCAGCGGAAAGTCTGGAATACTATACCATAAAAGAAACAGGAGGTATGGTATTCGTGAAACAGGTAGAAGTGCTGCTGAATGCGCCGGAGCGCGCACTAAGATTCTGCAATATCCTAAGTGCCTGCGAGGGACCGTTTGATCTTGGGCGGGGCAGTTACACGGTGGACGGCAAGTCCATTCTGGGAATCTGCACAATGGATCTTACTGTGCCGCTCACACTTTCCATCTATGATGAGACGGAAAATGTGCTGGAAAAAATCCGGGAGTTTCTGGTGTAAATTCCGGATGCGGCGCAGGGTTTTTCTGTCTATAAAAACGGTTTCAGTTCGCATGCGAGCAGTTCTTCCATGCGGATGAGTTCTTCTGCCTTGCCTCTGGCCTCGCGGTCAGCGGCAAGGTACTGGTTGATGTGCCGCTGCATTGTCTTGGTGCCCATGTGGCAGCCGTCCGTAATCAGATCTGCACAGACCCGGTCACTGTCGTCGATGGCAAGTTTTGCGTTCGTTTTGATCCAGGACATGCCCTTGGCGATGACGCCCGGGTCTTTTGTCGTATCGCCGTATTTCTGCAGCAGAATATGCAGTTCGTTGCCAAGCTGTTCGTGATGGTTTTTGGATGAGATCAGAATCTCACGCAGCTTCTGATCTTTGACATTTTCCAGAATCTCGCCGATGGAATAGACTGCCATCTGCGTTCCGGCGTTGCACTCGCGCAGCAGATAAATGGTATCTTCGTTAATCATAGTTGTCTCCTTTTGGGAACCTGGTCTGAAGCGACGGCATCCCTTTTCGATAATATGTCTTTTTTATTTTGGAATTATACATGACAAATTGTCTGACAAATTGTCTTGACAATTTGTCATAACAACTGTCTTGTCATCTGTAAAGATATGTGCTATACTCGGATGAAATGTGACCGGCGTATCAGATGCCGGGATACGAAAAGAGGGAATAAATAAGATGAGAGATATGTACTATGACGTAGTGATTGCAGGCTGCGGAGTGGCAGGGCTGTATACGGCGCTGCGTCTTGGAAGAGACAAGAAGATTCTGATGCTGTCCAAAGAAGATCTGGAGAGCTGTGATTCCATGCTGGCACAGGGAGGCATCTGTGTGCTGCATGATGAGAACGACTATGATTCCTATTTTGAGGATACCATGCGGGCGGGACATTATGAGAACCGGAAGGAGAGCGTGGATCTCATGATCCGCGGAAGCCGGGCGATCATCGATGATCTGCTTTCCCTCGGGGTTCGTTTTGCGAAGAATCCGGATGGCACGCTTGCCTACACGAGAGAGGGAGCACATTCCAGACCGAGAATCTGTTTCCATGAGGATATCACCGGCAAGGAGATCACCACGACGCTGCTTTCGCATGTGAAAAAATTGACGAATGTGACCATCATGGAATATACTGTAATGACAGATATTCTCGTCGTGAATGATCACTGCTGCGGCATGATCGCGAAGACAAGGGACGGCGAGACGCTGCACATCCATGCGCAGGATACGGTCATGGCGACAGGCGGCATCGGCGGTCTGTATGAGCACTCCACGAATTTCCCGATTCTGACGGGCGATGCCTGCCGGATTGCGGAGCAGCACGGAGTAGAATTGGAGCACATGGATTATGTGCAGATCCATCCGACCTGTCTCTACAGCAAAAAGCCGGGCAGAAGCTTTCTGATCTCAGAGTCCGCCAGAGGCGAGGGCGCGATTCTCTTGAATCACAAGGGAGAGCGGTTCGTCAACGAACTGCTTCCGCGCGATGTCGTGACGAAAGCGATCCGCGAAGAGATGGAAAAAGAGGGTGTCGACCATGAATTCATCTCCTTTGAGAACGTACCGGAGGAGATCATCAAGGGACATTTCCCGCACATCTATGAGAAATGTCTGGAAGAAGGCTATGACATCTTAAAGGAGCCGGCGCCGATCGTTCCGGCACAGCACTATTTTATGGGCGGCGTCCATGTGGACCGCGATTCAGAGACAACGATGCCGCATCTGTATGCGGTCGGGGAGACAAGCTGCAACGGGGTTCACGGGAAGAACCGGCTTGCCAGCAACAGTCTCCTGGAGAGCCTTGTTTTTGCAAAGCGCGCCGCACAAAAGATCGAACTTACACAGAAAGGAAAAGAAGAACATGAATCCAATTACCATGCAGCTTGTTGCTGACAAATATATCAAGATGGCGTTAGAGGAGGACATCAACAGTGAGGATGTCTCCACCAACGCCGTGATGCCGGAGTACAAAAAGGGCGACGTACAGTTGATCTGCAAGGAGGACGGAATTATTGCGGGTTTACAGATTTTCGAGCGTGTGTTCACACTGCTGGATGAAAAGACGCAGGTGGAGTTCTTCGTGAAGGATGGCGAGAAAGTGAAAAAGGGACAGACTCTTGCGGTTGTGACCGGCGATATCCGGGTACTGCTGTCGGGAGAGCGCACGGCACTCAACTATCTGCAGCGCTTAAGCGGCATTGCAACTTACACGCACAGCGTGGCGAAGCTTCTGGAGGGATCTAAGACGAAGCTTCTGGATACCCGCAAAACAACGCCGGGCATGCGTATTTTTGAAAAATATGCGGTGCGCATCGGCGGCGGATGCAATCACAGATATAATCTGTCGGACGGCGTGCTTTTAAAGGACAATCACATCGATGCGGCAGGCGGCGTGAAGGAAGCCGTTGCGGCAGCGAAGGCATATGCACCGTTTGTGCGCAAGATCGAGGTGGAGACAGAGAACCTTGATATGGTAAAAGAAGCCGTGGAAGCAGGCGCGGATATTATCATGCTCGACAATATGACACCGGAGCAGATGGCGGAAGCGATCCGCGTGATCGACGGACGTGCCGAGACCGAGTGTTCCGGCAATATCACAAAGGAAAATATTAAGACCATTACATCTCTTGGTGTGGATTACGTGTCCAGCGGCGCGCTGACACACTCTGCGCCGATCCTGGATATCAGTCTGAAACATTTGCGTGTGCTGGAAGGGTGAGAAAATCTATGGAAAAAGAAATGACCGGTGCGGACAGAAGAAAAAAACTGATCTTTCTGATGCGGGAGTCGGAACAGCCGCTCTCCGGGACGCAGCTTGGACAGGTCACGGGGGTGAGCCGGCAGGTCGTGGTGCAGGACATTGCGCTGCTTAGAACAGAAGGGTATCCGATTGTGTCGACCGCGAAGGGCTATCTGCTCAACGAACCGAAATGTGCGACCCGCGTGCTTAAGGTCTGCCATACCAATGAACAGGTTGAGGAGGAACTCACGACGATCGTTGATCTGGGCGGCACCGTCTTAAATGTCATGGTGAACCACAGGGTTTACGGGCGCGTGGAAGCGGCGCTCAATATCAGGAACCGGCGGGATGTGCAGGGCTTCTTAAATGATCTTAGAACCGGAAAATCGGTTCCGCTTTTGAATGTGACTTCCGGCTATCATTTTCACAAGATTTCCGCGGAAAGCGAAGAAGTGCTCGACGAGATAGAGCATGCACTGCAGAAAAAGGGCTTTCTGGCGGAAGTGATGCCCTACGAGCAGGAGACACATGCCTAAACGGCACGATATGCCGCATGACACACCGCATGGCATGCCATGCGGCACCTGTATGTCATAGAGAATTGCTGCCATGTCGTAAGGAATCATTTTGCGGCTCTTGACTTCAAACCGGATTCGATTTATAATAAATCGAATTAGCATCAGAAGCTATCATGTTAGGGAGACAGTGAATGATTAAGAGCATGACCGGTTTCGGGCGCGCGGAGGTTGCGGATGCAAGCCGCAAGTTTACCGTGGAGATCAAGTCCGTGAATCACCGTTATCTGGATGTGAATATCAAGCTGCCGAAGACGCTGAATTTCTTTGAGAGTGCGATCCGCAGTCTGTTAAAGGAATATATCGAGCGCGGCAAGGTGGATGTATTTATATCTTATGAAGATTACACAGAAGAGAATTATTCGTTAAAATACAATGCGGGGCTTGCAGAGCAGTACATGACCTATCTGAAGGAGATGGCAGAGCAGTTCGGCATCGAGAATGACGTGCGCGTGAGCACGTTGTCCCACTATCCGGACGTCTTCGTGATGGAGGAGCAGAGCCCGGATGAGCAGAAGCTTTGGGCGGGATTGGAGCAGGCGCTCCGCCAGGCGGCAGCGCAGTTTGTGGAGAGCCGTATCAAAGAGGGAGAGCGTCTTAGGACGGATCTCGTGGAGAAGCTTGACGGCATGATTTCCTATGTGGATTACATTGAGGAGCGCTCGCCGCAGATCCTGGACGAGTACCGCATGCGGCTGGAGAGCAAAGTGCAGGAGCTTTTAGGCGACAGGCAGCTCGACGATGCAAGAATTGCGGCGGAGATTACTATTTTTGCCGACAAGATCTGCGTGGATGAAGAGACGGTGCGTCTCAGAAGCCATATCTTAAGCATGAAGGAGACCCTGCTTGCCGGCGGCGGCATGGGCAGAAAGCTCGACTTTATTGCGCAGGAGATGAACCGCGAGGCGAACACCATCCTCTCAAAGACGACCGATCTTAAGGTTTCGGACGTCGGCATCAATCTGAAGACGGACATCGAGAAGGTCCGTGAGCAGATTCAGAACATTGAGTAGGTGGCGTCCATGGCTGGGTTAATCAACATCGGCTTTGGCAATATGGTCAACACCGATAAGATCATAAGCATCATCTCGTCGGATTCCGCTCCGGCAAAGCGGCTGATACAGCGCGGCAAGGAGACGGAGACGTTAATCGATGCGACACAGGGCAGACGCACCAAGAGTGTGATCTTTACCGAAAATAATAAAATTATATTGTCGGCATTGCAGCCGGAGACACTGGCAGGAAGATTTAACGGCAATACCGCAGAGGATTATGACGATGCAAAAGAATAAAGGAATTTTGACAGTCGTATCGGGGTTTTCCGGTGCGGGAAAAGGTACGATCATGAAGGCGCTCATGCAGGCACACAGCGAGACCTACGCGCTCTCGATTTCCGCGACGACGCGCGCACCGCGAACCGGGGAGCGCGACGGTATCGAGTATTTTTTCAAGAGCCGCGAAGCGTTTGAGCAGATGATCGCGGACGATGCGCTTGTGGAATATGCAGAGTATGTGGGCAACTATTACGGCACACCGAAGGCATATGTGGAAGAGCAGCTTGCCAGGGGCAAGGACGTGATCTTGGAGATTGAGATTCAGGGTGCCTTAAAGGTACGCAGACAGTTCCCGGATGCGCTGCTTTTGTTTGTGACTCCGCCGAGCGCGGAAGTGTTGAAGAACCGGCTGATCGGCCGTGGAACAGAGACCATGGACGTCATTGAACACCGGCTGGCACGCGCGTTAGAAGAAGCCGAAGGGCTGGAGGAATACGACTATCTGGTAGTCAACGATGTGCTTGAGGAAGCGGTCAGGGAAGTGCATGAGATCATCCAGAATGAGCACTACCGCGTAGCGCGCAATGCAGACAAAATCCGTGAAATGAGAAACGAGCTGAAAGGCTTCACGCGTCAGTAACAGGGCGTCAGAAAGGAGATTTATTATGATACATCCATCTTATGTAGAGTTAATGAAGGTAGTCAACGAGGGCGTAGAGATCGGTGAGGAACCGGTGGTAAACAGCCGCTATTCCCTGGTGATTGCAGCTGCAAAGCGCGCACGCCAGATCATCGCCGGAGATGAGCCGATGGCAGATAAAGTCACCTGCCCGAAGCCGTTATCCATTGCCGTGGAAGAACTTTATGAGGGCAAGGTAAAGATTATTCCGGAGTCACAGTCCGAGGAAGAGTAATCATTTTTTCAGATAGTTTCAGATGGGAAAAGGATGATATGCTTATCATCCTTTTTGGCGTTAAAATACAATGATGGAGACAACGATGAAGTTATTATTTATATCCCTTGGCTGTGACAAGAATCTGGTAGATACGGAATTCATGCTTGGAATGATCCGGGATGCCGGCACATTTGACGGACAGCCGATCGAGATGACCGATGATGAATATCAGGCGGATATCATCATCATCAACACCTGCTGCTTTATCAACGATGCGAAGGAAGAGAGCATCAACACCATTTTGGAGATGGCGGAGCACAAGCGCGATGCAAAGTTAAAGGCGCTGATCGTGACCGGATGCCTGGCGCAGCGCTACAAGGAAGAGATCCGCAAGGAGATTCCGGAGGTGGATGCGATCCTTGGAACCAATTCCTACGAAGATATCGTGAATGCCATAACGGAGGCGCTGGGCGGCAAGTTCTACGAGAATTTTGAGACGCTGGAGGGACTGCCGAAGCTTACAGCCAAGCGGAGCGTGACGACGGGCGGACACTTTGCTTACCTAAAGATTGCGGAGGGCTGCAACAAGCGCTGCACCTACTGCATTATTCCGTATATCCGCGGCAATTACCGCAGTGTTCCGATGGAGGAGCTGGTGGCACAGGCGAAGGAGCTGGTGGCGGCAGGCGCGAAGGAACTGATTTTAGTGGCGCAGGAGACGACGCTTTACGGCGTGGATCTCTACGGGGAGAAGTCCCTCCACAAGCTGCTGGATGCGTTAAATGAGATTCCGGGACTGTTCTGGATCCGCATTATGTACTGCTATCCGGAGGAGATCTATGAGGAGCTGATTGACGCCATTGCCCGCAATGAGAAAGTCTGTCACTACCTGGATCTGCCGATCCAGCACGCCAACGATACCATGTTAAAGCGGATGGGCAGACGCACCAGCAACGCGGATCTTGTGCGCATTATCACGCATTTGAGAGAGCGGATTCCGGACATCACGCTCCGGACAACGCTTATCTGCGGATTTCCGGGAGAGACGAAGGAGATGCACGAGGAGCTGATGCAGTTTATCAATGATATGGAGTTCGACAGACTCGGAGCTTTCACCTACTCTCCGGAGGAGGGAACACCTGCGGCGGAGTTCCCGGATCAGATTGACGAGGAGACGAAGAAAGAGTGGCAGGCGGATGTCATGGAACTGCAGGAGGAGATCATCTTCGACAAGAACGAGGAGATGAAGGGCAGAGAGCTTTATGTCTTTATCGAAGGAAAAGTGAGCGATGAGAATGCCTATATCGGCCGCACCTACCGCGATGCGCCGGATGTGGACGGCTACATTTTCATCAACACGGACGAGGAACTGATGACCGGTGATATTGTACGCGCCAGAGTGACAGGAGCGTACGAGTATGATTTGATAGGAGAATTGTTATGAATTTACCAAACAAATTAACCATTATGCGTGTAATTTTGATTCCGTTTTTTGTATTCTTTCTGCTGTCGCCTTATTTCCCGGCATACGGCAACTATATTGCAGTGGCGATCTTTATCGTGGCGAGCCTGACGGATATGCTGGACGGCAAGATTGCAAGAAAGTACAATCTTGTGACAAATTTCGGCAAATTTATGGACCCGCTGGCAGATAAACTTCTGGTGTGCTCCGCCATGATCTGTCTGATCGAGCTTGACCGCCTGGCGGCATGGATTGTGATTGTGATCATTGCAAGAGAATTTATCATCAGCGGTTTCCGTCTGGTGGCATCCGACAACGGGGTTGTGATCGCAGCAAGCTACTGGGGAAAGTTCAAGACAACGTTCCAGATGCTGATGGTGATCGTTCTGATCCTTGACATCCAGATGCCGTTCTTCCAGATTCTCGGCACCGTGCTGACGTATGTGGCGCTGATTCTGACCGTGGTATCTCTGATCGATTACATTGTGAAGAACAAAGACGTCTTAAAAGACCAGAAATAGAGAAGGAAGAAAAGATGGCAGCAGAGGGACAGAACGGCAGCAAGATGCTTGATGAAATGTCGGAGTATCGGATTTTTGAATTGTTAAAAAAATATCATTATACACTCACGACAGCAGAGTCCGCGACCGGCGGGATGATTGCCTCAACGCTTATCAATGTGCCGGGGATCTCCGCATTTTTTACGGAGGGATATGTCACCTATTCAAACGAAGCGAAGGTGAAGATGATCCATGTGAAGCCGGAGACGATTGAGCGCTACGGCGTTGTGAGTGCCGAGACGGCTGCGGATATGGCGGTATCTGCGGCGCGGACGGCAGATACGGATGCGGCGCTGTCCGTGACCGGCGTGGCAGGACCGGACGGCGGGACCAGGGAATGTCCGGTCGGGCTTGTCTACATCGGCTGCTGCCTGCACGGACGGGTTGTCACGGAACGGCATCTGTTTGCGGGAGACCGGATGCAGGTGCGGAAGAGTGCCACAGATGCGGCGCTTCATTTACTTGCCCGCACGATCACAGAGGAGGGAACCATATGCGAATCATAGCAGGAACGGCGAGAAGCCTGCCGCTTAAGGCACCGGAGGGAATGGATACGAGACCGACCACGGACCGGATCAAGGAGACGTTGTTTAATATCATACAGGATGAAGTACCCGGGGCATATTTCCTGGATCTGTTTGCGGGAAGCGGTCAGATGGGATTGGAGGCAGTCAGCAGAGGCGCGCGCTATGCGGTGTTTGTCGACAATGGCAAAAAGCCGGCAGCCTGCATCGAGGAGAATATCCGGTTTACGAAGTTTGAACATCAGACAAAGCTGTATCCGACGGAAGTGTTGAGCGCGCTGCGCGCCATGGAGGGCAAATATCAGTTTGACCTGATTTTCATGGACCCGCCTTACCGCAAGGGAATGGAGCAGGAGGTTTTACGGTATCTTGCAGGATCTTCCCTTTTAAAAGAGGACACGGTTCTGATCGTAGAGGCTGCGTTAGATACGGATTTCAGCTATCTGGATGAGTATGGAATGACACTTTCACGCCTCAAGATGTACAAGACAAATGAGCACGCATTTATCCGCAGAAAATAGCCGGAGCATGCGAAAAGGAGAAGAAACCTATGAAGAGGGCAATATATCCCGGAAGTTTTGATCCGCTTACACTGGGACATCTGGATATGATTAAGAGATCCGCAAAAATCGTGGATGAACTGGTGATCGGCGTACTGAATAACAGCGCAAAAAATTCGTTGTTTTCTCTTGACGAACGTGTTAGTATGATAAAAGAGATGACGGAATCCATGCCGAATGTCACGGTTGCATCTTTTGACGGTCTTTTGGTAGACTATATGAAGGAGATCAACGCGACGATCATAGTGCGTGGGCTTCGGGCTGTGACGGATTTTGAATACGAGCTTCAGATTGCACAGACGAATCATGTGGAGAATCCGGAAGTGGAGACGATTTTTCTCACGACGAGCCTGCAGTATTCCTATCTGAGTTCCACCATTGTGAAGGAGTTCGCATCCTACGGAGGCGACATCTCCAAGTTCGTTCCGGCGAGATTCATAGACAGGATCTATGAGAAATATCACATCTCAAAATAAGGAGAGGCTTATGGCAAGTAGAATTGAACAGATTATAGAAGAAATCGAGGAGTATATCGATGGCTGCAAGCCGCAGACATTTTCCTCTTCTAAAATTATCGTAAACCGCGAAGAGATGGAGGAGCTGCTCAACGAACTCCGCATCAAGACACCGGAGGAGATCAAACGCTATCAGAAGATCATAAGCAATAAGGAAGCAATTCTGGCAGATGCCCAGGCAAAGGCAGATGCGATCATCGCACAGGCGCAGGTCAAGACGGACGAGCTGGTCAGCGAGCATCAGATCATGCAGCAGGCATATGCGCAGGCGAATGAAGTGGTCATGATTGCAACCAAGCAGGCACAGGAGATTCTCGATAATGCAACGAATGACGCCAACAATATCCGTATGGGTGCCATGCAGTATACGGATGACATTCTGCGGAATCTGGAGAACACGATCTCACATTCCATGGATGCGGCGAAGGCGCGCCATGATGCTTATGTAAGTTCCCTGCAGGGATTCCTGGATGTAGTGACGGCGAACCGTGCCGAGCTTAATCCGACTGCCGAGGAGCCGGAGACCAAGACGACGGATGCGCAGGCATCCCAGGCAGACGGTCCGAAGGTGGAGATCTCTTCGGATATGCTGGGCTGACCGAACGCACTGTCTCACAGATGAAAGATCTGTGAGACGAGGCAGGCGAGCAGTCCGCAGCAGGCAGCAAGAAGCAGCTTTGCGATGCAGTAGTGTTTTATGGAGAGTGGTGTGTCACGGATCATGGAACTTGTCTGGGCGATACCGGACAGTCCGCCGAAGGCGGTATAGACCACGGCCAGCACATACTGAACGGACTGCGGCAGACCCGAATCCGGAAGCATGGCAATCCCGTTTGTGATTTCAACCATTCCAGTAAGGATCAGTGTGACGACACGGGGAACGGGAAGCTTCTGCAGGAGAGAGGCGATCATGGAAAACAGCATAATATACCCACCAAGTCTGGTCAGTGTTTCAAAACCATCCATGATGCCGGTATCTATGATTTTAAAATTCATTTGAGATCCAGATGCCGGCTGTTTTTGCGCGTGGAACGCGGTGCGGCCTTTTGTGCGGCGTGCGTCTGCAGAGAGCAGGATACTGCCCAGCAAAAGCGCCGGAAAATACAGGATCAGCAGGGTAACTGCCGACAGATGGGACAGCCCAAGCTGGGTGTAGAGGATGAAGCTTGTGACAAAGACCGGACTGATGTTGTTGGTAATGATAAATAAAACATCGGCTTCCCGGCGTGTGATTTTTCCGCTTGCAAGCAGGGCGGCGCAGTTTTTGCTCCCGATCGGAAAGCCGAACAGAAAGCCGCTTAACAGAACAAAAGCCCCGTTGTCGCTGACCGGAATGAGCCGGGATACAAGCGGTGCGGTGATTTTGTTCAGATATTGCAGGTAATTTGAGTCCATCAGGATATTGGACAGAATGACAAAGGGGAGCAGCGTTGGAAGAACGCGCGTGTACCATAGAACGAGTCCCACGGATGCGGCGTTTACGGCATCTTTCGGGGCGGTTAAGATATAGGCAATAAATAATAGCAGACAAAGGAATATCAATTTCTTTTTCATACTAGAATGTATGAAGAACAGGAGGATTCTATGAGCAGTTTAAAAGAAATACAGGCATTACAGTTACAGTCGGAGAAAGTGTTTGATTATTTTGAGGAGATCTGTGCGATTCCGCACGGTTCGAGGAACACAAAGGCCATCAGTGATTATCTGGTTGCTTTTGCAAAAAAGCATGATCTGACCTGGTATCAGGATGAGTCCAACAACGTGGTGATCGTGCAGGAGGCGACAGCCGGCTATGAGCAGGCAGATACCATCATTCTGCAGGGACATATGGATATGGTATGTGAAAAGGAAAACGGCTGTGCGATCGATTTTGAGAAGGACGGTCTGGATCTCTACGTGGACGGAGATTTCTTAAAGGCGAGAGGAACCACGCTGGGCGGCGATGACGGCATTGCCGTTGCCTATGCGCTTGCCATTATGGATTCGCCGGAGATTGCGCATCCGCGCCTTGAGGTTGTGATCACGGTGGACGAGGAGATCGGAATGCTCGGTGCCGAGGCGATTGATCTGTCCATGTTAAAGGGACACAAGCTTTTAAATATTGATTCCGATGTGGAGGGTCATTTCCTGACCAGCTGTGCAGGCGGCATGACGGTGGAGACTACGATTCCGGTTGACCGTATGTCCCAGAACGGACTTGCGGTGACGCTGACGGTGACAGGACTTTGCGGCGGACATTCCGGAAGTGAGATTGACAAAGAGCATGCGAATGCCAATATGGTCATGGGACGTGTGTTAAAATACGTCTCTGACCGGATGGAACTGGGCGTTGTGACCTTAGAGGGCGGTTTAAAGGACAATGCCATTCCGCGTGAATGTACGGCAGGTCTGCTGATTCCGGAGGAGAAAAAAGAGGAGCTTACCACCTATATTAAGGAACTTACGGCGGAGCTTAAAAAGGAGTATGCGGTATCGGATGCGGGAATAACGATTGACTGTGCTTTCGGAGAGAAGGGGGAGGCATCGATTCTTTCCTATACGGCGATGGCGAGAGTGATTTTTTACCTGCGCCATGTGCCGAACGGCGTACAGCATATGAGCACGGTGATGCCGGGGCTGGTGGAGACCTCATTAAATCTTGGCATCTTAAAATTGGAGGATCAGGCGCTTCTTGCGACATCCTCCGTGCGAAGCAGTGTGTCTTCCCGCAAGGAAGATCTGCGTGACCGTCTGGAGCATATCGCAGAGTTCTTAGGCGGAGAGATTGCCGTAAGCGGTGATTATCCTGCATGGGAGTATCAGGCGAAGTCCGAGATCCGCGATACCATCAGTGCCGTATATGAGGAGCTGTTCCAGGAGGAGCCAGTATTTGAGGCAATTCATGCCGGACTGGAGTGTGGTATCCTTTCCGGAAAGATCAAGGAGCTTGACTGTGTATCGTTCGGACCGAACAATTACGATATTCATACGCCGAAAGAGCGTCTGTCCATCTCCTCGACCGAGAAAGTATGGAAGCTTCTGGTGGCATTTTTAAAAAAATGTAAATAAAAAAGGAATGATATGAATTTCAGACATGTCCGTATGCTGCTGTTACTGTTTACCATGATCCTATGGAACGTTCTTTTAAACGCATGGATTCTGGAGAGAACCAGACAGATAAACTGTTTTTCCTATGAGACGGCGCTTTACAGTTTCCGGGAACACCGGGTGAGCGGGGAACTGCTTGCCCGGATGCAGGAGGAGGCAGAAGAAAAAGGAATGTCGGAAAAAGAACTGCTTGCCGTCTATTTTGCGGAGGATGGAAGCGTCACCGATCCCGGGCAGCTGGCCGTAGAGGCTCTGTATGCAAAACGGTATCAGCCGCAGGCATATGCGCGGATCTGCGGCTATCTTTCTGCCGTGTGGGACGATCTGGAACGTTTTCCGGTCGGGACGGTGGCCTCCGACGGGAATGCGGGAGTGAGCTTTGCAGACAGCTGGATGCAGAGCAGGAACTTTGGCGGTGAGCGGGGACATGAAGGCTGTGATATTATGGCTTCGGTGAACGAGCGAGGCATCTATCCCATATACAGCGTATCCGACGGAGTCGTGGAAAATGTGGGATGGCTTCGCCTCGGCGGGTACCGCATCGGCATCCGCAGTCCGTCCGGAGCCTATTTTTATTATGCGCATCTGGCGGAGTATGCGAAGGAGTTTGAAGTTGGGGAGACAGTCCTTGCAGGCACCCATCTGGGCTATATGGGGGATACCGGTTACAGCGATATTCCGGGAACCACCGGCAACTTTCCGGTGCATCTGCACTTTGGAATCTATATCAACGATGAGAACGGGCAGGAACTTTCCGTAAACCCGTATCCGATGGTGTTATATCTCTGGGAACAGCAGGGAAAGTACACATTCGGTGAGACAAAGAGACAGTGAGGGAGAAAAATGGCACTTCGTCTGGATAAATATCTGACAGAACTGGGCGCAGGAACCAGAAGCGAGGTAAAAAAACAGATCAAAGCCGGTCTGGTCACCGTGAACGGAGCGGTTGCAAAAAAGCCGGAACAAAAGGTCGATGAGACGGGCGATGAGGTATGCCTGCGCGGGGAGCGCCTGCTCTATACCGCTTTTGAGTATTATCTGTTTCACAAGCCCGCCGGCTGTGTGTCGGCGACACAGGACAATATGCACCGCACGGTGATGGATTATCTGAGCGACACCGCAAGAGGAGATCTGTTCCCGGTGGGAAGGCTGGATCTCGACACCGAGGGACTGCTTTTGATCACGAACGACGGTGCGCTGGCACACGCGCTGCTGTCGCCGTCCCGCCATGTGGCAAAAACATATTACGCCCGGGTGCAGGGCGTGGTGGATGAGACCGATGTCAACCTTTTTAAAAACGGGGTTGACATCGGGGAGGAGAAGCCGGTCAGACCGGCAGATCTGGTAATTCTGGGCTGTAAAGCGGATGTGTCAGAGATTACGCTTACCATCACGGAGGGAAAGTTCCATCAGGTAAAGCGGATGTTTGAGGCGGTCGGGAAAAAGGTACTGTATTTGAAGCGGATTTCCATGGGACCATTGGTGCTGCCGGAGGATCTTGCACCGGGAGCGTACCGGAAACTGACCGCGGAAGAGCTTGCTGCGTTAAAGAATGAGCAGCCGAAGAGAAATGAGGATTAGAATGAACAACGGATTTTTGCCAGTCAGCCGTGCGGAGATGGAAGAGCGCGGAATCAAACAGTTTGACTTTGTCTATGTGATCGGGGATGCCTACGTGGATCATCCTTCGTTCGGTCACGCCATTATCTCAAGACTTCTGGAAGCACACGGCTATTCGGTCGGAATTATCTCGCAGCCGGACTGGAGAGATAAGGAGTCTGTCTGTATCTTCGGGGAGCCGCGGCTCGGGTTTTTAGTGTCTGCGGGCAATATGGATTCGATGGTGAATCACTATTCGGTGTCCAAGAAAAGGCGCGCGACGGATGCGTTTACGCCGGGCGGCGTGATGGGAAAACGGCCGGATTACGCGACCATTGTCTATTGTAATCTGCTCCGGCAGACCTACAAGCACACGCCGATCATTATCGGCGGCATTGAGGCCAGCCTGCGCAGACTGGCGCATTATGATTACTGGTCGAACAAGATGAAGCGGTCCATTCTTCTGGATTCCGGGGCGGATCTGATCTCCTACGGTATGGGGGAACACAGCATTGTGGAGATTGCGGATGCCTTAAACAGCGGACTGGCGGTCAGCGATATCACATTTATCGACGGCACGGTCTATAAGACCAGAAAGCGTGAGGACATCTATGATGCCATAGAGCTTCCGCATTATGAGGAGGTGCTGGCGGACAAGGCGGCATATGCGCGCAGCTTTTATACCCAGTACTGCAATACCGATCCGTTTGTAGCCAAACGTCTGTTTGAAACGTACGACGGAAAGCTTTTTGTCGTGCAGAATCCGCCGGCGAAGCCGCTGACACAAAGCGAGATGGATCAGGTCTATGCGCTGCCGTATCAGCGCACGTATCATCCGAGTTACGAAGCGCAGGGCGGGGTTCCTGCAATCGAGGAAGTGCGTTTTTCTCTGGTCAGCAACCGCGGCTGCTACGGAGGATGCAGTTTCTGTGCGCTTACGTTCCATCAGGGACGGATTATTCAGGTGCGCAGCCACGAGTCCATTCTGGCGGAGGCGGAGAAGATCGTCTGGGAACCGGACTTTAAGGGATACATCCATGATGTCGGCGGGCCGACGGCCAATTTCCGCGCGCCTGCATGTGACAAGCAGATGACAAAGGGCGTATGTCCCAACAAGCAGTGCCTGTTTCCGACACCGTGCAAGAACTTAAAGGTGGATCATAAGGATTACCTGAAGCTCTTAAGAAAGCTACGGGAACTGCCGAATGTGAAAAAGGTGTTCATCCGTTCGGGTATCCGTTTCGATTATCTGATCTACGATGAGGACCGCACCTTCCTCAGAGAACTCTGTGAACACCACGTCAGCGGTCAGCTAAAGGTGGCGCCGGAGCATATTTCCGATGCGGTCTTAGAGAAGATGGGCAAACCGCGCGTGGAGGTGTACAAGCGGTTTGTGAAGGCCTATCAGGATATGAATGAGAAGCTCGGGAAAAAGCAGTATCTGGTGCCGTATCTGATGTCATCCCATCCGGGATCGACGTTGAAGGAGGCGGTGGAACTCGCCGAATTCTTAAGAGATCTCGGCTATATGCCGGAGCAGGTACAGGATTTTTATCCGACCCCGTCGACCATATCCACCTGCATGTACTATACGGGACTTGACCCGCGCACGATGCAGCCGGTCTATGTGGCGGTAAACCCCCACGAGAAAGCCATGCAGCGCGCGCTCATCCAGTACCGGAACCCGAAGAATTACGATCTTGTTGTGGAGGCGTTAACCAAAGCGGGGCGGACGGATCTGATCGGCTTTGACAAACACTGTCTGGTACGGCCGCGGGGCATCGGCTACGGCAGAACAAACGCCAAAGACCGCTACGCTGGAGGTGACAAGAACCGCCGCACGGCAGGCGGCGGGAATAACCGCGGAAGAGCAAATGCTTCCGAGAAGAAAAATACGAAAAAGACAATCCGCAATGTTCATCATAAAAAAGCAGGTGCGGGGAAAAAGTAAGCGGGCGAATGGAGAGAGACTATGCAGGAATTGCACATCGGCGAGAACGACGCGGGACAGCGTTTTGACAAGTATTTAAAAAAGCTTCTGGCAGAGGCTCCCGGCAGTTTTGTCTACAAGATGCTGCGCAAGAAAAACATTACCTTAAACGGCAAAAAGGCGGACGGCACGGAGAAGCTCTCCTGCGGGGACGAGGTGAAGTTGTTTCTCTCGGACGAGACCTACGAGAAGTTCCGGGCAAAGTCAAAAACGGTGATGCCAGAAGCTTTCAGTGGTTCAGAAAAGACTTTAAGGCAGCTTAAAGTCCTTTATGAGGATGCGGATATTCTTATCATAAACAAGCCGTCCGGCATGCTCTCCCAGAAGGCGAGACCCGAGGATGTTTCCGCCAATGAATATATCTTAAGCTATCTGCTTAGGGAGGGAGCGCTGACCGAGGAGGAGATGCGCACCTTCCGTCCGTCAGTCTGCAACCGCCTGGACCGGAATACTTCCGGTATTCTGATTGCGGGAAAGACTTTAAAGGGACTTCAGGAGATGTCTAAGGCATTAAAGGAGCGGACGATCCAGAAGTATTACCGGTGTGTGGTAAAAGGGGAAGTCCTTAGAGAAGATTACTTGAAGGGGTGGCTCGTTAAGGATGAACGTGAGAATAAAGTTACCGTCAGTACGGTAAAACCCAAAAGTGCGGATGCCGCGCCGATTGAGACCGCGTACCGGCCCATCTGGACGGGCGGCGGTTACACCGGGCTGGAGGTTCATCTGATCACCGGACGTTCCCATCAGATCCGGGCGCATTTGGCGTCCATCGGACATCCGATCATCGGGGATGTAAAGTACGGCGACGCCGGCACAAACGAACAGTTCCGCAGACAGTGTAAGGTAAAATCACAGATGCTTCACGCATACCGCATTGTCTTTGCGGACGGGAGAGAAGTGATCGCGCCCTGCGGCGCAGAGTTCGCGCGCGTGGAAGAGTGGTGTAAGAACCGGTAGACAGGTTGTGGCAGAAAGAATTGCAGCACAAAAAATGGAAGTTCAACCTTAAGCTGAACTTCCATTTTTGTCGTTTTCGATGAAATCTTTCCTGTACGGAAATGGATGTGGCGTCTGACCGCCTCAGATCTTTCCTGTACGGAAATGGATGTGGCATCTGACCGCCTCAAATCTTTCCTGCACTGGAATTGATGTGGCGCTTGATCGCTTCAAAGCTTTCCGCACTGACATCGTGCTCGATCTTGCACGCATCCTCTGCGGCAACCCGCGGATCAACCCCAAGCATCGTCAGCCAGTTGGATAAGATTGTGTGGCGCTCATAAATTTTTTCCGCGACTTCAAGTCCGCTTTCCGTCAGATGGATGTATCCTTCCGGGCTGACGGTAATATAACCGTTCTCACGAAGATTCTTCATTGCCACGCTGACGCTTGGCTTCTTAAAGTTCATCTCATTGGCGATGTCGACAGAGCGCACGTTGCCCAATCTATGATTTAAGACCAGAATCGTTTCCAGGTAATTCTCGTTTGACTCATTCATGACCATCTGGCATCCCTCCCATTGCTAACCTTCATTCTAGGATCTTCGGGTAAAACCCCTCTCTGGGTTCAAGTATATCATAATTGGAGAGGTTTGACAAAGGGATATTTTTATTGTGTACCTACTGAGAATTCTATATAATAGAGAAAAGAAAAGGATGAAAGATGCATGACGGCAGCTAACTGCCGGTGTGTCAAGAGAGTATCTGGAGGCAATATGGCAACTTGGAATTCAAGAGGACTGCGTGGATCAACGCTGGAAGAGTTTATCAACCGTACCAATGAGATTTATCAGGAGAACGGTCTTGCGCTGATTCAGAAGATTCCCACACCGATCACGCCGATCAATATCGACAAACAGACCAGACATATCACGCTGGCGTATTTTGACCAGAAGAGCACGGTGGACTATATCGGTGCCGTACAGGGAATACCGGTCTGTTTTGATGCAAAAGAATGTAATACGGATACCTTTCCACTTGCCAATATTCATGAACATCAGGTTGCGTTCATGGAGAACTTTGAAAAACAGGGAGGGGTATCTTTTTTCCTGCTCAGTTTTACGAAGCGGGATGAGTTCTACTATCTGCGCCTGGATATGCTCTTAGAGTTCTGGAAGCGCGCAAAGGAGGGCGGAAGAAAGAGTTTCCGCTATGAGGAACTGGACCCGGAGTATTTCCTGCCGCGGCAGCGTGGCGTTTTGGTTCCGTATCTGGATGCACTGCAGAAGGATTTGCTGCGCAGGGATTGACAATTATTCTAAGATCTCCTATAATAAACAGAGTTTCACTTGCTATCATGCTACCATAGTAGCAAGGTAAAGTATAAAAGTATCAGGGAAATGAGGGCGATCATGAAAAGACAGTTATTGCATACGCCGGAAGGTGTGCGGGATATTTATAATGATGAGTGTGAGAAGAAAATGCTTCTTCAGGACCAGCTATATCATATATTACGTCTGCACGGTTATCATCCGATTCAGACGCCGACATTTGAGTTTTTTGATATATTCGGACGGGAGATCGGCACCACGCCGTCGAAGGATCTCTACAAGTTTTTTGACCGGGAAGGCAACACGTTGGTGTTAAGACCGGATATCACGCCGTCGATTGCACGCTGTGCCGCAAAGTATTTTGGCGAGGAAGAACTTCCGATCCGGCTGTGCTACATGGGGAATACTTTCATCAATAACAGCAGCTATCAGGGACGACTGAAGGAATGTACACAGCTTGGCGCGGAGCTTTTGGGAGATCCATCAGTGGATGCGGATGCGGAGATGATCTCCATGGTGATTTCCTGCCTGAAGGCGGCGGGGCTTAAGGAGTTCCAGCTTAGCATCGGACATGCGGATTTCTTCCGGGGACTGATGGAGGCAGCAGGGCTTTTGGAGGAGCAGGAGGAGGAACTGCGCGAACTCATTTCCAACAAGAACTTTTTCGGTGTGGAGGAGTTCGTGGAGACTTTAAACCTCGAGGAGAACTTAAAGAATCTCTTTGGCATGCTCGGGAATCTCTACACGGGTTCGGATGAACTTTCTGCCGCAAGGGAATGTGCAGCATCCTATCCCAGGATCTTAAAGGCGATCGGGGATCTGGAGGAACTTCATAAAATACTGGAAGTCTATGAGGTTTCCCGTTATGTTTCGTTTGAACTTGGAACGATCAGCAACTACCAGTATTACACCGGTATCATATTTGCGGGATATACGTTCGGAAGCGGAGAGGCGATTGTAAAGGGAGGCAGATACGACCGGCTCCTCACCTGTTTTGGAAAAGATTCAGCATCCATCGGCTTTGCGTTTGTGATTGACCAGCTGATGGCTGCACTGCAGAGACAGAAAATTGATGTTCCGGTGGAACGCTGTGTGGAGCTGATGGTCTATAAATCTGCCAAACGGCAGAAGGCGATTACCGCAGCGGCGACAGCGCGTGCAGTCGGACGCTGTGTGGAGCTGATGTTGTGGGATGAGACGAAGCAAAGGAAAGATTACGAGGATTATGCAGCTCGCAGCCGGATGACAAACGTGCAGTTTTTCGCGTAGAAGGCAGAGAAGGGAGAGACGTTTTAATATGGAGGATATGAGATATCTGACTTTTGCGCTCGGCAAAGGCAGACTTGCAAAAAAGACACTGGAACTGTTTGAGAAGATCGGCATTACCTGTGAGGAGATGAAGGATAAGGACACGAGAAAGCTGATTTTCGTGAATGAGGAGTTAAAGCTTCGTTTTTTCCTTGCCAAGGGACCGGATGTGCCCACTTATGTAGAATACGGCGCCGCGGACATCGGTATTGTCGGGAAGGATACCATACTGGAGGAGGGACGCAATATCTACGAAGTCTTGGATCTCGGGTTTGGAAAATGCCGGATGTGCATCTGCGGACCGAAGGATGCGGAAGAGTTGCTGAAGCACCATGAACTGATCCGTGTTGCAACCAAGTATCCGCACATCGCCAAGGACTATTTTTACAATAAAAAGCATCAGACGGTGGAGATCATCAAGCTGAACGGTTCCATCGAGCTGGCGCCGATCGTCGGGCTCTCGGAAGTCATCTGCGATATTGTGGAGACCGGCTCGACTCTGCGCGAGAACGGTCTGGTGGTTCTGGAGGAAGTATGTCCGCTGTCTGCACGGATGGTGGTCAACCAGGTCAGCATGAAGATGGAAAATGAACGGATCACGAAGCTGATCGCGGATTTAAAGAGAGAGATAGAAAGGAAGGATCTGGCATGAGAATCTTAACGTTAACCAAAGAGACACAGCAGAATATACTGGAGAATCTGTTAAAGCGCAGCCCGAACTCCTACGGGGAGTACGAGGGGCGTGTGAACGCCATCATCGAGGAGGTGCGCGCCAACCGCGACGCGGCTGTTTTTTCCTACACGAAAAAGTTTGACGGTGCCGACATTGATGCCGGAAATATCCTTGTCACGGAGGAGGAGATCAGGGAAGCCTACGAGAAGGTAGATCCAAAGCTCCTCTCCGTGATCCGCAAGGCACTTGTCAATATCCGAGACTATCACAGCAGACAGCGCCAGAATTCCTGGTTTGATTCACAGGAATCCGGCATTATCTTAGGACAGAAGGTGACTCCGCTTGCGAGAGTCGGCGTGTATGTGCCGGGCGGCAAGGCCGTCTACCCGTCGTCGGTGCTCATGAATGTCATTCCGGCAAAAGTGGCGGGTGTGGAGCAGATCATTATGACGACACCGCCGGGAGCAGACGGGAAAGTCTATCCGTCCACACTCGTGGCGGCAAAGGAGGCGGGCGTGGACGCCATCTATAAGGTGGGCGGCGCGCAGGCGATCGCTGCGATGGCGTTCGGAACCGAGAGCATCCCGAAGGTGGACAAGATTGTAGGCCCAGGAAATATCTATGTGGCACTTGCAAAAAAGGCTGTGTTCGGTTATGTCAGCATCGACTCCATCGCGGGGCCGAGCGAGATCCTTGTCCTTGCGGACGAGACAGCGAATCCGCGTTATGTGGCGGCGGACCTGCTGTCGCAGGCGGAGCATGACGAGATGGCTTCCGCTATTCTGATTACCACAAGCCGCACGCTTGCCGGGCAGGTGGCGGCTGAGATCGACCGCTTTGTGGAGAAGCTGTCGAGAAAGGAGATCATCACAAAATCGCTGGAGAATTACGGATACATTCTGGTTGCCGACAGTCTGGACGATGCGATTGCAACGGTCAATGAGATTGCGTCCGAGCACCTGGAACTTGTGACGAAGAATCCGTTTGAGGTGATGACGAAGATCCGCAACGCCGGAGCAATCTTTATCGGCGAATATTCCTCCGAGCCGCTCGGCGACTACTTTGCGGGACCGAATCATGTGCTTCCGACCAACGGTACGGCGAAGTTCTTCTCGGCGCTTGGCGTGGATGATTTTATCAAGAAATCCAGCATCATTTCCTATTCCAGGGAGGCGCTTGAGAATGTATACAAGGACATCATCCAGTTCGCGGAGTGCGAAAAACTCACGGCACACGCCAATTCAATCCGTGTCCGGTTTGAGGAAAATTCTGAACAAAAGTAATTCCTTTTTCGTGGAAACCGTAATATAATAAAAGTTGAAGTGTTGGGAAGGAACGGGAGTCAGTATGAGCAGAACAGCAGATTATGTGCGAAAGACCAAGGAGACAGACATCACGCTCAGTCTGGAACTGGACGGGAGCGGAGTAAGCGAGATCGATACCGGGATCGGCTTTTTCGATCACATGCTCGAGGGCTTTGCCAGACACGGTTTTTTCGATCTGTCGGTCAAGGCGGAGGGCGATCTGATCGTGGATTGTCATCACACGATCGAAGATACCGGAATTGTGCTCGGCAATGCGATCAAAAAGGCGGTCGGGGACAAAAAGGGCATCAAGCGTTACGGAAGCTGTATTCTGCCGATGGACGAGACACTCGTTTTATGCGCGGTAGATCTCTCCGGACGGCCGTATCTGTCCTTCGACGGTAATTTTACCGTAGAGAGAGTCGGATACATGGACACGGAGATGGTGAAGGAGTTCTTCTATGCGATCTCCTACACGGCAGGGATGAATCTGCACATCAAGGTGCTGACGCCGGGCAATAACCATCACATGATTGAGGCGATGTTTAAGGCATTTGCGCGAGCCCTCGACGAGGCGACATCTTATGATCCGCGGATTACGGATATTTTGTCTACGAAGGGCAGTTTATAGAAAGGTATTATATTTTTATGGAACAGAAAAATATCGTTGCAACGATTTACTTAAAGAACGGACAGGCGGTACGGGGGATTGAGGATCACACCCCGCTGGCGGACGTCATCGAGCTGGCAAAGCTTTACAATGACAACGGAATTGACAAGATTATCATTTTTGATCTCTCTGACGATGATGAGGAGCATGAGAAGAATATTCACACGATCAAGAACATCAACCGTAACGTGGAGATCAAGACCTGCGCGGGCGGCAACATCAACCGCCTCGAGGACATCAAAAAGTTTATCTATGCCGGATGCCTTCAGGTCATTGTCAACGGCGCCAAGGCGAACAGCATCGAGCTTGCCGAGGAGGCGAGCAAGCGTTTCGGAAAAGACCGGATCCTCGTGTCGGTGGAGAATGTGGACTTCGTGTTCAAACATCAGGCGAAGATGAATGAGAATTTCCATGAACTTCTGGTGTTAAACACCGGTGTTCTGGATGCAATTGAGAATATTACGGATGTTCCGTATGTGGTCTATTTTGAGACCTGCGATTACGAGAAGATCATTGAGGTGTTAAAGCGGAGCAACACGCGCGGAATTGCCGGCGGTTTCTTAAACGATCCGAATACCAACATCATGGAGATCAAGTCACAGCTTTCTTCCGCGGGCATCAAGATGGACAATTTTGACCCGGCGTTAAAGTGGGATGATCTGAAAAAGAATTCAGAAGGCATGGTTCCCGTGATCGTGCAGGATTACCGTACAGATGAGGTGTTAATGCTTGCCTACATGAACGAGGAAGCTTTTTATACCACAATCAATATCGGTAAGATGACCTATTTCAGCCGGAGCCGTCAGGAACTCTGGACGAAAGGCATGACCTCCGGCCACATCCAGTATGTGAAGTCTTTGACGGCAGACTGCGATTATGACACAATCCTCGCGAAGGTATCCCAGGTGGGAGCAGCGTGCCATACCGGCAATCCGACCTGCTTTTTCAACGAGATTGTCAAGAAGGAATATGTGGAGAAGAATCCGCTTAAGGTACTCGAGGATGTCTATGAGATTATTCTCGACCGCAAGGCACACCCGAAGGAGGGATCTTACACGAATTACCTGTTTGACAAGGGAATCGATAAGATCTTAAAGAAAGTCGGCGAGGAGGCGACCGAGATTGTGATTGCGGCAAAGAATCCGGATCCGGAAGAGGTAAAATACGAGATCTCGGATTTCCTGTATCACATGATGGTGCTTATGGCAGAAAGAGGAGTCACATGGGAGGATATCACACAGGAACTTTCCCAGCGGTAAAGCCGCCGCGAAAGGTTTATATGGATGTTCTGCGCGTGATTGCGACGGTGTTTGTGATCTGTGTCCACACCGTCGCGCTCGCGAAGACGACAGCAGCGCCGGGGACGCTGCTTTTTCGCGTATTGGAAGTCTTTAATTATACGTTTTTGTCCTGCAACCTGTTCTTTGTCATGATCAGCGGAGCATTGCTGCTGCCGGTAAAAGGAGAGCGGTGCAGGGATTTTTTTGCGCGCCGTTTTACCCGTGTCTTCATCCCACTCGTGGTCTATTACAATCTGTATGTCTGTGCCAAAGAGGGAATCGGACGGCTCGCTCCGTCGCAGTGGGGACTGATGCTGCAGCGGTTCTTCATCGGACCGCCGGTGGAAGCGCCGCATCTATGGCTGGTGTACGTCATTATCTGGCTGTATGTGCTCACCCCGTTTTTGCGGTATCTGGTGCAGAACATTCCCGATCCGGTCATGAACGGCGTGATGCTTGTGATCTTCCTTCTGAATGCGTATGTCACCTATGTGCCACTGTTTGGCGTTACGCCGCCTGCGGTACTCTCCGGTATTGTGAATTCGTATGCGGGGGCGTTTCTGCTTGGCTATTATCTCGCGAACCGCGCGGGGAAGCGGGCAGAGAATTTTTTCCTTGCGGCGGGTCTTGTGTCATATCTGATCACCTGCTATGTGATTCTGTTCCATGGCTGGTATGACGACTATATTTACAACAATGCGCCTACGATGATGTTTTATGCCGCCGCCGTGTTTGTGCTCATAAAGCGGCTGGTGCCCTGCGGCAGCAAAGAGAGCCCCTTTGTGCGCGTCATCGGGAAGTACAGTTATTCGATTCTGCTGATTCACTGGGGCGTGCTCCACTATGCCGTCAAGCAGGTGCTTCACGTCAATGTCCTGTCCGGCGGCATCGTGGGAGGCTGTCTGCTTGCCGTACTTCTCACGTTTGCACTGTCATTTGTGGGAGCCGTCATTTTGGATCAGACCATCATCCGTTTTTTGACGTTTGCGGTTTCAAAACTGATCGATGTTCTGCGCACATGTTTTTCCCAAAAATCTCATATAGTATCCTAGAGCACAGGCGGGATAGGAGAGGTGCAGTATGACAGACTATGTAGAACGGCGGAGAGCGTATGTCTCACAGGTCCGCAGTTCCTTTGAGACGGTAGCGGATGCGGGAGAGCCTTTTGACAGAGAGGAGCCACAGAGAGGGCGCGCGGGGGGACAGCTCCGCTTTCTTGTGGCACTGCTGCTGTTTTTGTTCTTTTTTGCATGGGATGACAGTGGAAATACGGTTTGCGGCGTCACTCCGGCGAAAATGATTGACATGATCGAAGATAATCGGTATGATACAATTTTGCAGGAGTGCGACGCAGTGCTTGCAGAACTTCTGCATACAGAATGAAAGGATAAAAGAAATGACAAAGTTAGCGTTATCCGATGAGATACTGATGAAGATTGATAAGCCGGCGCGCTACATTGGAAACGAGTTGAACAGCGTCTGTAAAAACAAAGACGAGGTATCGATTCGTTTTGCCATGTGCTTTCCGGATGTATATGAGATCGGTATGTCCCATCTGGGCATCCAGATTCTCTATGATATGTTTAACAAGAGAGACGATGTGTGGTGCGAGCGCGTGTATTCCCCGTGGCCGGATCTGCACAAGATCATGAAGGAGGAGAACATCCCGCTGTTTTGCCTGGAATCACAGGAGCCGGTGAAGAATATGGATTTTCTTGGAATTACCATCCAGTATGAGATGTGTTATACCAATATTCTCCAGATTCTTGACTTAAGCCAGATTCCGCTGCTTGCCGCAGACCGTGACGATACCGTTCCGATCGTGATCGGCGGCGGTCCCTGTACCTACAATCCGGAACCAATTGCAGACTTTTTCGATCTGTTTTATATGGGAGAAGGGGAGGTCGTATATGACCGCATGTTAGATCTCTATCAGGAGATGAAGCGGGCGGGCAGAAGCCGCAGGGAGTTTTTGCATGAGGCGGCAAAGATTCCGGGAATCTATGTGCCTTCCCTGTATCAGGTGGAATATAAAGAAGACGGAACGATCGCGTCGTTTACACCGGTGGATGAGGAGATCCCGGCAACGGTGACCAAGCAGCTCGTGATGGATATGACGGATGCGGTCTATCCGGAAAAGCCGGTCGTACCGTTTATCAAAGCCACGCAGGACCGCGTTGTGCTTGAGATTCAGCGCGGCTGTATCCGCGGCTGCCGTTTCTGCCAGGCGGGAATGGTGTACCGTCCGGTGCGCGAGAAAAATATTGAGCGCCTAAAGGCGCTTGCCACACAGATGATTGAGGCGACCGGGTATGAGGAGATCTCACTCAGCTCCTTAAGTTCATCGGACTACAGCTCTCTGGAGGAACTTGTCAATTTCCTGATCGACGAGTGCAGGGAGCGCAGGGTGAATATTTCGCTTCCGTCGCTCCGCATCGATGCGTTTTCACTGGATGTCATGAGCAAGGTGCAGGACATCAAAAAGAGCAGCCTGACATTCGCACCGGAGGCGGGATCACAGCGCCTGCGCGACGTCATCAACAAGGGACTGACGGAGGAGGTCATCTTAAACGGCGCCCAGATGGCGTTTGAGGGCGGCTGGAATAAGGTCAAGTTCTACTTTATGCTGGGACTTCCGACCGAGACAGAGGCGGATATGCGGGCGATCGCGGAGCTTGCCAATGAGACGGCGGCACGCTATTATGACACCGTTCCCAAGGAGAAGCGGAACGGCAGATGCCAGATCACGATCAGTACCTCCTTTTTCGTCCCGAAGCCGTTTACACCGTTCCAGTGGGCAAGAATGTACCCGCCGGAGGATTACATCGGACGTGCAAAAGTGGTCAACGACACGGTCAAGGAACAGTTAAACAAAAAGAGCATTAAATACAACTGGCATGAGGCGGATGTGACAGTTTTAGAGGGCGTATTGGCGCGCGGCGACCGGAAAATCGGACAGGCTATCTTAAAGGTTTATGAAAAGGGTGGCATTTTTGATGCATGGTCCGAATATTTTGACTATCAGAGATGGCTGGACGCTTTTGCGGAGTGCGGCATTGATCCCGATTTTTACACGATGCGCGAGCGTTCCATGGACGAGATTTTCCCATGGGATTTTATCGATACCGGCGTGACCAAGGAATTTTTAAAGCGTGAGTGGAACAATGCCATGAAAGAGACCGTGACGCCGAACTGCCGAATGCGCTGTTCGGGCTGCGGTGTGAAAAAGTTCGGAGGAGGTGTCTGCTATGAAAATTAGAATCCGTTTCCGCAAGTACGGTGTGATGAAGTTTATCGGACATCTCGATGTGATGCGGTACTTCCAGAAGGCAATGCGCAGAGCACACATTGACATCTGCTATTCGGAGGGATTTTCCCCGCACCAGATCATGTCGTTTGCTGCGCCGCTCGGCGTGGGCATCACGAGCGACGGCGAGTATATGGACATTGAAGTGCACACGAGTGCATCCACGGAGGAATCCCTCCGGGCGTTAAACGGCGTCATGGTGGAGGGCGTGGAGTGCACCGGTTATGTGAAACTTCCGGATCAGGCAAAGACGGCAATGTCGATCGTTGCCGCCGCAGATTATGATCTGTATTTTAAGGAAGGGTATGCGGCACCGGTTTCTGTTTCGGCGTTTGCTGACGGTATCCGCGATTTCTTTGAGAAACCGGATGAGGTTCTCATCACCAAGCAGACGAAAAAGAGCGAGCGCGTGCTGGATATCAAACCACTCATCTACGGCTTTCAGGTGACGGACCGCGGCGGCGTGCCGTCCTTCTATCTGAAACTTTCCACAGGAAGTACGGATAATCTGAAGCCGGAGCTGGTGTTTGAGGCGCTGTTTTTACACATGGGACTTACCTATGATCCCAATGCGATTCAGATTCACAGGAAGGATGTCTATGCGTCCGACGGGGATGATTTTGTGTCCTTAGGCGCGATGGGAGAAGTAATCGAATGAACCGTTACATGATAACGCGAGAGAAGATAAAAGGGCAGGAATATCTGATTTCTGCCCTTTATGATGAGAAAAAACATATGATTGAGGTATTGCCGGAGGCGGCGGGGGAGACATCACTGCTCGGCAATATCTATGTCGGAAAAGTCGAGAACATTGTCACCAATCTAAATGCCGCATTTGTCAAGATAGCGCCGGATATACGGTGCTATCTGCCGCTGTCCGATGTGAAGAATCCCGTTTTTACCAGAAAGCTGTCGCAGACAAAGGCGCTTGCGGCGGGCGATGAACTTCTGGTACAGGTCTCGCGCGAGGCGCTTAAGACAAAAGATCCCGCGGTGACGACAAACCTGACGATCGCGGGAACCTATGCCGTCTTAACTTCCGGAAACCGGAAGAAGAGCGTCTCATCAAAGGTAAAGGGGGAGGCCAGAGAGCGTCTGGTGAAGCTTGTAGAGCAGACGGCAGGGGAGTACGGCGTGATTCTCCGCACCAATGCCGCAGAGACTTCCGATGAGACGGTTCTGCTTGAACTGGAAGTGCTTTCGGAGCGCTATGAGACGATGGCGGAGGCGGCGGCACACAAGAACTGTTACACGCTTGTATACATGGAGGAAGCGGGATGGCTGCGCCATATCAGAGACCTGCGGAAGGACGATCTGGAAGAGATTGTGACAGATGACCGTGGAATGTTCGAGGATATCTGCAGTGCCTGCCGGATCCATAAGCAGGCGCTTACGACGGGAGGAAGCGTGCCCGTGCCGGTGGACGATGTAATGACGGCGGATGGAATCCGGATCCGTTATTACAAGGATCCGGCGCTCTCCCTTGGAGCACTCTACAGTGTCCGGTCGGAGCTGAAAAATGCATTGAGTGAGCGCGTATGGTTAAAATCCGGTGCCTATCTGGTCATTCAGCCGACGGAGGCTCTGACGGTGGTGGATGTCAACACCGGAAAGAATGTGGCAAAAAAGGAGATGCAGGAGAACTTTCTGCGCGTGAACAAGGAAGCGGCAGAGGAGATTGCCAGACAACTGCGGCTGCGGAATCTCTCGGGAATGGTTCTGGTGGATTTTATAAATCTGACATCAAAATCCGCGGAAGAGGAACTGCTTAAGACATTCCGGGCGGCACTGCAAAAAGATCCGGTTCCGGCGCAGCTTATCGATATGACCGCACTCGGTCTGGTCGAGGTGACCCGCAAAAAAATAAAAAGACCGCTGCATGAGATTTTTCCGGACGGTCTGGGATTCTAAAAAAAAGATACCTTTTAAAAAAAAGGTATCTTTTTTTGTGCCTGTTTTTTTCCTTAGAATAATAAAAAAATGAAAGGAAACTTGCAGGATGCAGAATACATATCAATTTATCAGTGATAAGGGAGTTTTTTCTCTGCCGGGGGCGGCAGATTACAGTGATCTGTATTTCCCGGTCGCAGGGGAGTGTGGTATCAAAAGCGCGGTGACGCCGACACTTGGCGGGGACTGCAAGCTGGATCAGAATACGTTTCTGCTGGAGCCGGTGAGCGTGGAGAATCTTCATAATAATCGGAATGCCAGAAATTTCTGGTGCCATATCGGAACGCACGGAAGCTGGTCCGCCACGGGCAATTCGGCGGAAGAAATCGCAAAAAAATTTACGGATCTTGCGGATGAAAACGAAGTGACAGCCGGTTTTATGTGGCAGACCGTGACGAGAACCTCCAGGAAGTATCAGCTTTCGGCACAGATCACGTCGTTTGTTCCGCTGGACGATCCGATGGAGATCATGTATGTGGAGATTACCAATACAGGCAACATGCAGGTACGATTCACGCCGACCGCAGCCATACCGGTCTATGGCAGGAGCGCGGACAATCTGAGGGATCACCGGCATGTGACATCGCTGCTGCACCGCATCCGCACGGTGGAGAACGGTGTGCTTGTGACGCCGACGATGTCTTTTGACGAGCGGGGGCACCGCCCGAACGAGATGACCTACTTTGTGTGCGGATACGACCAGACGGGGGAGGCACCGGAAGATTTTTACCCGACCGTGCAGGATTTTATCGGCGAGGGAGGTAATTTTGAGCGGCCAAAGGCGGTTGTCAAAAATCTTGCCGGTGTGCCGGCGGGCAGTGCATATGCCGGATGTGAGGCGGTCGGCGGACTCCATTTTAAGGAGAGGATTCTTGCACCGGGCGAGACCGCAGGATACACGATCATGATCGGGGCGGTGCGAAAGACGGAATATGCCGGGGAGACGATTTTAAGCATGACGGCAGCGTACCGCACGGCGGCGCAGACGAAGGCGGCGTATGAGCGCATGAAAACATACTGGGAACAGAAAGTAAATGTATCCTACCACACGAAAGACCGCCAGTTTGACCGCTATATGCAGTGGGTCAGCTTTCAGCCGATCCTGCGCCGGATCTATGGCTGTTCCTTTTTGCCGCATCATGATTACGGAAAGGGAGGAAGAGGCTGGAGAGATCTCTGGCAGGACTGTCTGGCACTTCTTTTGATGAATCCGGACGGTGTGCGCGAGATGCTTCTCAATAATTTTCAGGGTGTCCGCATCGACGGAACCAATGCGACCATTATCGGAAGCAAGGAGGGAACCTTTATCGCCGACCGCAATCAGATTACGCGCGTGTGGATGGATCACGGGGTCTGGCCGTTTGTGACGACAAAGCTCTATATCGACCAGACCGGCGATCTTGCGGTTCTGGAGGAAGAGATCCCGTATTTTAAGGATCAGCAGGCAGGGCGCGGGACAAAGAAGGATGCGGCATGGAAGGAGCAGGACGGCTGCTGGCAGAGGGATGCCGCGGGAAATGTCTACCGCGGAAGCGTGCTGGAGCATCTTCTGCTGCAGAATCTGACGGCTTTCTACGAGGTGGGCGAACACGGACATATCCGCCTTCGCGGCGCGGACTGGAACGATGCGCTGGATATGGCGGGCGAGCGCGGGGAGAGCGTTGCATTTACCAACGCCTATGCAGGCAATCTCCGGGAACTCGCGGAGCTGCTTGCACTCTACGCAGAGAAAACCGGGAAGGAGTCTGTGCCGTTAAATCGGGATCTTTTCGTGCTGCTTGCGGATGACGACACCCTGTATGCATCGGTTCAAAAAAAGCAGGAACTCTTAACGCGCTATACCGATGCGTGCATCCATGAAGTAAGCGGGCAGAAGATGGCGGTTTCGATTACAGAGCTTGTCCGCAGCCTGCAGAAGAAAGCAGCCTTTCTGACCGGACATATCCGTGCCACAGAGTGGGTGACCGATGAGGAGGGAAACGGCTGGTTTAACGGATACTATGACAATCATGGCAGGTGCGTGGAGGGTGTCTTTGCGCAGGGCGTGCGCATGATGCTGACCAGTCAGGTGTTTGCCGTTATGGCACAGACCGCGACGGATGAACAGGTGGCAGAGATTGTCCGCAGCGCAGACAAATATCTGTACTGCGACGCGATGGGCGGTTACCGGTTAAATACGGATTTCGGTGAAGTGAAAATGGATCTGGGAAGAATGTTCGGGTTCGCTTACGGGGAAAAGGAAAACGGTGCGGTCTTTTCACACATGGCGGTGATGTTTGCAAACGCCCTCTATAAGCGGGGATTTGTAAAGGAAGGGCACCGGGCATTGGATGCGCTTTACCGTCAGTCTGTCCATTTTGAAACCAGCCGGATTTATCCGGGAATCCCGGAGTATTTTAACAGCCGCGGAAAGGGAATGTATCATTATCTGACGGGGGCGGCAAGCTGGTACATGCTTACCGTGATTACGGAAATGTTCGGCGCGAAGGGATGTGCCGGCAATCTGATGTTGGAACCGAAGCTGGAGCGGCAACAGTTTGATCTGGATGAAAGAGCGGAGCTTTTCTTTTCGTTTGCGGGACAGTCGCTGCATCTGGTCTACGAGAACAAAGAGCACAAGGAGTACGGCGCTTACCGCCCGGGAACGATCCGGATTGACGGGGAATTGTGGGATTATTCCGGGGGAGAGAAAGAGACGCGCAGTGTCTGCATCGACAGGGAGCGGTTAAAGCAGCTGGATTTTGATGTCACGCATGAAATTTTGGTGGAACTGGTGTAAAGGAGAATGAGATGACAGGGAAAAATGAGACGTTTGTAATGAATGATTATGGGAAAAAATCCACATTTGCGAGTTTTCTGCCGGGAATTGCAGGAATACGGGGAATCCCGATCTGGTGCTACTATGTGAATCGCGGACAGTGTGTGGTGAGTTTCGGCGTGGACAATAAAGATCATGCGATCATGGAATTTTATCCGGCGCATCAGGCATATCAGAATGTAAAGACCACAGGGTTCCGCACATTTTTAAAGAAGAACGGTACGGTTTTTGAACCGTTTTCGGATGAGAACATCACGCAACGGATGCAGATTCACATGAATGGTCTTGCAATCGAGGAGCAGAACCGGTCAAGTGGAATGGACACAAAAGTGGTGTACTATACACTGCCCGGAGAAAATGTCGGCGCGCTTGTGCGCGTGGTGAGTGTCACCAATCAGTCCGGGGAGCCCATCGAGCTGGAACTGCTTGACGGCATGCCGGCGGTGATTCCGTACGGCGTGTCCATGGACAGCATGAAAAATATGGGGCAGACCGCGAAAGCGTGGATGCAGGTCGAGGATTTAAACGAGGGTCTGCCGTACTACCGCGTGCGGGCAAGCATGGATGACACCGCGGCGGTGCGCAGGATCGACGGCGGCAATTTCTCGGCATGCTGCGAAGCGGATGGCAGACGGTTGCAACCGATCGTGGATCCGTCTTTGGTTTTTTCCTATGATCTGTCGCTGAAAAGACCGGTCGGTTTTGAAGAACGCCCGTTAAAGGAACTTCTTCTGGAAGAACAGATGACGCAGAACCTGCTGCCGTGCAGCTTTTACGGCATCACGCGCACCCTTGCCCCGGGCGGAAGCGTCACCTTATATGAACTGATCGGACAGGTGGAGAACAAGCAGCTTTTAAAGGAATATTTTGCGGAAAAGAAAGATGCCGCCTATTTTGAGGCGAAAAAAAGAGAAGCTGATGAACTTGCAGAGGCGCTGACAGACGGTATCTGCACCAGGACAGCTTCCGCGGCGTTCGATGCCTACTGCAGGTACACTTATATGGACAATGTGCTGCGCGGCGGTTATCCGATGCAGCTGGGGAACAATAAGATCTTTTATGTCTATTCCAGAAAACACGGTGATCTGGAGCGGGATTACAATTACTTTTCCATGCTGCCGGAATTCTATTCGCAGGGAAACGGGAACTTCCGCGATGTCAATCAGAACCGCCGCTGCGACACCTTTTTTGCACCGTTCGTCGGCAGAAAGAATATACAGGAATTCTACAGTCTGATCCAGCTGGACGGGTACAATCCGCTTGGCGTCGAGAAACTGACCTACCGCCTTTCAAAGGAGCGGGCAAAGAAGCTGTTGACAGACGTGAAGGAGGAGCAAAGAAGCGCGCTGATTGACTTCGTGACAAAGCCGTTTACGCCTGGAGCACTCTGCCGGAAGTTCGGGGAGGTATTCGGCGATACCTGGGATGAGACGTTATTTATCCGGGTCATTGATTTTGCGGAGGAGATGGTGAACGGATCGTTCGGGGAAGGCTACTGGAGCGATCACTGGACCTACAATCTCGATCTGATTCTGGATTACCTTTCCGTGTTCCCGGAGCAGGAGAAGGAAATGCTCTATGAGGAGGTCTATACCACCTTTTTGTCCAGAATCAATGTGAACCGCAGGTTCCGCCGCTATGTGGAGACGGAGAATGGCTTAAGGCAGTACCGGGCGTTAAACGAGGCGTCCAGGCGGGCGGACTTGGGGGAAAAACTGGTGAGAACCGAATACGGCAGCGGGGATGTGCTGACCATGACGCTGATGGAGAAATTGATACTGCTCGGTGCTGTGAAATTTGCCACGCTGGATGCTTACGGAATGGGAATCGAGATGGAGGGCGGAAAGCCCGGATGGTATGACGCCCTAAACGGTATGCCGGGACTTTTCGGTTCTTCCATGGCGGAGACCTACGAGCTGGCGCGCATGCTCTCCTACACCATAGAGGCCTTAAAGCAATATCCGGGAGAAGTCGCACTCATAGAGGAACTGGGATGTTTCCTGGATGAACTGAATCTGATCACGCGGCTGGAGCACGACAATATCATGCGGGACGAGGAACTGTTGTCCTTCTGGAACCGGATCAATGACGCGAAGGAGATTTACCGCGACAAGACCTATCAGGGCGTATCCGGTAAGAAGATGGTCTATCACACGGAGCAGCTTGCGGCGATTCTGGAAGGATTCTTGGAGATTGTTACCTGCGGAATCAAAAAGGCGCGCCGGATCTCCGGGGAGATCTGCCCGACGTATTTTACTTACGAGGTGCCGGAGTATGAAAAGTTAAAGGACGGCGGCATCCGCCCGTTAAAATTTGTTCCCCAAAATATGCCGTATTTTCTGGAGGGACCGGTGCGCTATCTGAAGCTGCCTGTGGAGCAGGGCGAGAAGCGTGCCCTGTACGAAGCGGTCAAAGAGAGCGATCTCTACGACGGGGAACTGTCCATGTACAAGGTGAATGCTTCCCTTGCGGATTCCTCTTTTGAACTTGGGCGTGCGCGTGCATTTACCCCGGGCTGGCTCGAAAACGAATCCATCTGGCTTCATATGGAATATAAATATCTTCTTGAACTTCTGCGCAGCGGTCTCTATGAAGAATTTTTCGCGGATTTCAAGAAGGCTGCGATACCGTTCCAGAACCCGGAGATTTACGGAAGAAGCATTTACGAAAATTCCTCGTTTATAGCCAGCAGCAGGAATCCGAATCCGTCCTGCCGCGGAAGAGGATTCGTGGCAAGACTCAGCGGATCAACGATCGAATTTATCAGCATGTGGAAAGAGATGATGTTCGGCGCACATCCTTTCCGGACGGAGCAGGAGGAACTGGTCTTTTCGCTTGCACCGGCCATTCCGGCGTATCTGATTCCGGAGGATGGCAGACTTTCCGCTGCGTTTATGAGCAAGACGACCGTGTGCTATGAATTTGGCGGGCACAGGGATTATGTGCCGGGAACCTACCGGATCCGCCATATGGTGTTTTTCTATGAAAATGGCAGTCAGGCGACCGTTGAGGGGGAGAAAGTCTCCGGAAAACTGGCGGAGGATATCCGCGCCGGAAGGGTCAGAAAAATGGAGGTTGCCGTGGACTAAAAAAATGATACCTTTTTAAAATTTGGATCATTTTTTGAGGAAATGAAAGCATCTATAATGCAAGTATCAAAACAACAGAGATGTTGAAATAAAAGGAGGATATTTTTATGAATTGGAAAAAAGCAGTATCCGTCATGCTCGTTGGCATTATGGCATTATCAATGACCGCATGCGGCGATTCGGGAGAAACAAGCACAGATGCAGCTTCTGGTGGGGGAAGTACCGCAGAATCTACGGAGGGTGCAGGCACGTCCGCTTCCGGCGATGATAAGCTGGTGGTATGGACACTCTCAAATGACCTGATCGACTTTGGTGAGCGCTTTGAAGAGCAGACCGGAGTTGCCGTTGACACGGTTGTCATTGAGCCTGCAAACTATCCGACCAAGGTGCAGACAGCGCTTTTGGGCGGCGAGAGCGAACCGGATATTATCGTAGGCGAGCCGAAGATGCTGGAGGATTTTTACGACGCAGGATTTTTTGAGGATCTGAATCAGGCACCGTACAACGCACAGGACTATGCAGATCAGATCGTTGATTATGTATGGAAAGTCGGACAGGATTCCGAGGGCATCCAGAGAGCCATTTCCTATCAGATCACCCCGGCAGGTATCTATTACAGAAGAGATATTGCCAAGGAAGTATTCGGAACGGATGATCCGGATGAGGTCGGCAAATTATTTAAGGATTACCCGACTATTCTGGATACCGCGCAGAAGTTGAAGGACGCGGGATACCGTATTTTCTCCTCAGACGCAGAGATGGGCGTATTTTCCGGTGATTCCGCATGGGTGGTTGACGGTGTCTTAAATGTAGACCAGGCAAGATTTGATTACATGGATCTTTGTGTGGATCTGTATCAGAAGGATCTCACCGCATATGCCAACCAGTGGTCCACGCCGTGGTATCAGGCAATGGCGGGAGAGGTTCCGATCTTAACCGCAGATATCCAGAATTACGCGGATGATTCTGTCAACGTATGGGATGCAACAGAGTTTGCAGAGGCAACCAAGGGCATGGACACCACGACGGTCTTCGCGTTCGGACTGCCGTCCTGGGGCGTGCTTACCATGAGAGATAATGTCGGCGACACCTCCGGTTTGTGGGGCGTCTGCAAGGGACCTTCCTCCGGATTTGACGGTGGTACCTATATCGGTATTTCCTCCCAGTCCAACCGCAAAGATACCGCATGGGAGTTTGTAAAATTCTGTACATTAAATGAAGACACCGCAGACTGGTGGATCGATTTCTCCCAGGGCGATACCGTTTCTCTGAAATCCGCGCTTGAGAAGCACAAAGATGATGAAAATGCAATCTACGGCGGTGAGAAACTGTACCAGTTCTGGTTAGAGCAGGCGAAGGAGATTGATACCTCCAAGGTAACCCGTTACGATCAGGCAATCGGTGATGCATGGGGCAATGCGATCTCTGCGGTCAAGACAGGACAGATGACCAAGGAAGAGGCAGTGAATGATTTCTATGACACGATTGAATCTACATATCCTGATATCACAGTAAACAGATAAGAGCAGGGTAACTTGGTATCCTCCCGGACGGCAGCCACAATGTCCCCAAAGGATGTTGTGGCGGTGCCGGAGGGGGAATACAAAATGAGATAGAGGGGATTTCCTATGGCAAAAACAAATCCGAAAAAAAAGACATCAAACCTCACAAAGTATAACCGGGCAGGCTACTTTTTCGTGGCTCCCTTTGTGATCGTTTTCCTGATTTTCAGTGTGTACCCGGTATTCCGCACACTCGTTTTAAGCTTTACCGACAGCAAGCTGGCAGGAATGCCGTACCATTTTGTCGGTCTGAAAAATTATACACGCGTATTTACCGATAAGTTTTTCTGGAGAGCGCTCTGGAATACAATCAGGATCTGGGGCGTTAATATCGTACTACAGTTAGGACTCGCATTTTTGCTGACCGTTGTGTTCAGTGATATTAAATATAAATTTAAGGGGCTGCCGGTGTTTCGGGCACTGTATTATCTGCCGAACCTGATCGCAGCCACCTCTGTCGCTTTTCTCTTTAAGACACTGTTAGACTGGAGATACGGTACGTTTAACCAGATCTTAAATTCCGTCTATCAGTTCTTCGGAGTGAACAAGGCGCCGGTAGACTGGCTTGGAAATTCCGGCACCGCAGGAAGCGTCATCGCAGTCATCAGTGCATGGATGTGGTTTGGCAACTCCTTCATTATGCTGATGGCAGGCGTGCAGGGAATCAACAAAGATTACTTTGAAGCCGCAGCGATTGACGGGGCAGGGCGCTGGACGACATTTGGAAAAATCACGCTGCCGCTGTTAAAGCCGATCATGCTTTACGTGGCAATCACTTCCTTGATCGGAGGACTGCAGATGTTTGACCTGCCGTTCCTTATGTCGGAGAAGACGGCGGCATCCTACAACTCAATTGAGACCGTGGTAATGTATCTGTATAAATTTGGTTTCTCGACAGGCACAACACAGACCGGATATGCATCTGCCATTGCATATGCATTGTTCTTAATCATTCTGATTGTATCTGTGCTGCAGTTAAAATTAGTCAACAAGGAGGATTAGTTATGACGACGGGTGATAAGATAAAAAAGAGCGTTATTTATATTCTGCTTGTCCTGCTTGCGGCGGCGTGCCTGTTCCCGTTTCTTCTGATGATGGTCAACGCGACCAGGGACGGTGTGGAGATTACACATTTCTTTACGCTGATACCGAGCACGCATCTGAAAGAAAACTGGGAGACCGTATTTAGTTTCTTTAATCTGTTCCGCGGAATGGCAAACAGCTTACTGGTTGCAGTTCCTGCCACACTGCTGACGGCGTATTTCTCGGCGATGACGGCATATGGACTGGCAATGTATCGATTCCGCGGCAACAAGCTGATCTTTACGGCGATCCTTGTGTTTATGATGATTCCGGGACAGCTCAGCCTGATCGGTTTTTACAATTTATGTACCAAATTAAAACTGGTAAATTCCTATATCCCGCTGATTGTGCCGGCGGTTGCGGCACCCGGAACGGTGTTTTTCTTAAGACAGTACATTTTATCGGTGATGCCGCCGGCACTGGTGGAGGCAGCCAGAATCGACGGTGCAAGCGAATTATATTCCTTCCACAGGATTGCGCTTCCGATTATGTCTCCTGGTATTGCGACGATGGCGATCATGGCATTTATCGGAAACTGGAACAATTATCTGCTTCCGATGATTATCTTAAACAAAAATGAGAAGTTTACATTGCCGGTCATGATGGCGACGTTAAAAGCATCGACGGACATTCAGAGAAATCAGGGCGCTATTTATCTGGCGGTGGCAATCTCTGTCATACCGATCCTGATTGTGTTCTGCTTCTGCTCGAAATACATTATCAGCAGTATTTCGGCGGGCAGCGTCAAAGAATAAAATGCCAGCAGGTTTCAAAACTTTATTTTCATAGTTCTCCTCTTAGAAAGAGGCACTTTCCGGAAACGGAAGGTGCTTCTTTGTGTGCGTTATGCTGGCGAAGGAGCGTGGGAAACGGCTTTTCCTGATGGAAATATGCCGGGAAATATTATATGATAGAGACAGGAAAATCTTTGATTTTACGGAGAAAAACGGGGGATTGGAATGGGTGGCAAATATAAAAAACAATGGGCGTGTGTAACGCTTTTTTCTCTTATAACAGCGGCGCTGTGCGGTGCATGCGGGAATGTTATGACCGGCGCTTCCGGAAATGTGCCGGAAACGGAAGCAGCCGGACAAGTGCAGCCGGACGGGGATCTTCCGGCATGGCAGACGTACGCAGACGATCCGGTGACGCTGGACTGGTATATCAACTACTCCTGGTTTTCGACGCCGTGGGGCGAGAATCTGGTGTCGCAGACGATCACGGAGGAGACGGGCGTGGATATTCATTTTATCACGCCGCTCGGAAATGAATCCGAAAAACTGAACGCCCTGATTGCGTCCGACTCGCTGCCGGATTTAATCACGCTCGGATGGTGGGAACCGCAGGTGAGCGAGATGACAGAAAACGGCATGGTCTATGCGCTCAATGAGCTTGCGGACAGCTATGATCCGTATTTCTGGGAGGTCTCGGACCCGGTGGCCGTGAACTGGTATACCACGGACGACGGCAATATTTACGCCTACCCGAACTCCTCCATCACGCCGCAGGATGTAGAGCAGTGCGAGGATTTAAGCAGCAATCAGACCTTTCTGGTGCGCAAGGATATCTACGAGGCGATCGGAAGCCCGGATATGACAACACCGGAAGGCTTTTGCGCAGCGGTAAAGAAGGCAGCGGAGATGTTTCCGGAAGTAGACGGGGAGCCTCTGATCCCGATCGGTGCGCACGTGTTCGACAACGAGGGAAATGTCTCCTTTGACAAATACCTGATGAATTTTCTTGCCATTCCGTGGGAGAAAGACGGCGTCTACTATGACCGCTATACCGATCCGGAATATTTTCGCTGGCTGAAAGTATTCAGACAGCTGGGAGAGGAAGGTTATCTTGCGAATGATATTTTTGTGGACACCCGGACACAGATGGAGGAAAAAGTGGCGCAGGGCCGCTACTTCTGCATGCTGTATCAATATTCGGATATGCTGACACAGCAGAAAATTTTATATGCCAATGATCCGGACAGCATTTATATGGCGGTGGAAGGTCCGAGAAATGCAAATGGGGACGATCCGCTGCGCCCGACAACCACGATCAACGGGTGGACGGTGACGCTGATTTCCAAGAACTGCAAACACCCGGAGCGCGCGATTGCGTTTCTGGATTATCTGATGAGCGAGCACGGGCAGCTTCTCACCTATCTGGGCGTCGAGGGTGTGACTTACGATATAAAGGACGGAAAGCCGGTACTCCGCGATAGCATCAAGCAGATTCTGGACACGGACCGCGCAGCTTACGACAGGGAATACGGGGCGGACGATGCCTACTGGATGCTGCAGGACAATGTGATGCAGCTTCAGTGGAAACAGGAACCATCGCCTGCAACGGCACAGCTGGAGGAATGGGGAAGAAAATATGTCGTATACAACGGTCAGTATGATGTGGTATTTGACTCCGGCTCCAAGGAGGCATCGGAGGAGGACAAGATTACAAAGCTCTGGAGCCAGACGCTTCCGGCGCTTCTTATGGCACCATCGGAGGAGGAGTTTGACACCCTTTTTGAAGAATTTATTGAGAAGCGGGATGAGCTGGGCTATACGGATGTCATGGAGAAGAAGACGGCATATATGAACAGCGCCAAAGAGAAGCTTGGCATCCAGTAAAGAGACGGAGAGTGTTACATGAATTGGAAAAAACGGTTTGTCAGCCAGAAACTGAATGTAAAGTTTACCCTTGTGATTATTCTGTTTATGGTGATTCCCATCGGCATTCTTGCCGGCATCCTTTTTTACAATATGGAGAAAAACGTCGTATCGGAGAATACCGGATATATGGAGTACACCATGGAGCGCAACAAAGATGCCGTTGCAACCAAGATCAATTCCATCAACATGTCCACACAGTTTTTCCTGAGCGATGAGCCGCTTTTGGAAATGCTTAAAAGAACGAAGGACGGGGAGACTTTTTCGGCGGAGGAATGGTACAGCTTTAAGAACAGCGATATTGTGTCCCTCGAGCGTCTGGTAAACAACAACCAGCTTCTCTACGGCGTGCGTGTGTATGCGTCAAACGACCGGGTACAGGAGATGATGCCGATTCTCTATGCAGCCTCCCGCATGGAAAAGCAGCCCTGGCAGTCGGAGGAGACTGTTACCGGCTGGCATTACGACTTTAACGATCAGATTTTTAATTCTTACACGATGAGACAGAACCGCAAGATCTTATCGCTCGTGACGGAGATAAAGGACAGCGATTCCGGGACGCTCGGAATGATCGAGGCGGCTATGACGATGGAAAACATGTTTCCCAGTCTCTACGAGAACATTGAGGACGAGTGGAGCTGTTTTCTGACAGAGGACGGCGGGTGTTATTTTGGAGAAGGTGACGGGGAGGACGAAAACACAGGACGGCAGGAACTGCTCGCCGAGATCATGGCACAGTATACGGCGGACGAGGAAATACAGACCTGCTATCTGAAGCTGCAGGGACAGCATCTGATTGTATCCTACCTTCCCTTGCAGGAATTAAACGGGACCCTGCTCTGCGTGAAAAATATTACGTCCAACATTCATCACGTATACCGCATGCGCAACACGTTTGTGGCGGTCATGCTCGTGTTTTTGGTTGTTCTGACATTTTTTATCAATGCGATCGTAAAACATCTGTTAAAACAGCTGTACGAGATTCTGCGCGCAATCCGCCGCGTGCAGGGCGGAGATCTGGACGTGGTGATCGAGCACTGCGGACCGGATGAGATGGGAGAGCTGGGAACACAGATCAACAAGATGTTAACGAGGATCAAGCAGCTCATGGACGACAATCTAAAGCGCGAAATGCTGGTAAAAAATTCAGAGATCCGTGCGCTGCAGAATCAGATTAACGCGCATTTTATCTATAATGTCTTGGAGTCCATCAAGATGATGGCGGAGATCGACGAGGAGTACGATATTTCGGATGCGGTCACATCCCTCGGGAAGCTCTTACGCTACAGCATGAAGTGGGTATCAGGCAATGTCCTGGTGGAGCAGGAACTGGAATATATCAAGAATTATATGGCGTTAATCAATCTGCGGTTTGATTACGAGATCTATTTATCACTCAATCTGCCGGAGATTATTTTACAGCAGGAGATTCCCAAAATGTCGCTGCAGCCGATCGTGGAAAATGCCATCTATCACGGAATCGAGCAGATGGCGGAAGATACCAACATCTACATCAAGGGGCGCGTGGAAGGAAACGACTGCGTGATTGAAATTACGGATGCCGGGCGCGGCATGACCGAGGAAGAGATGGCACAGCTTCGTCAGAAGATTGCAGGGGAACTGGATTCGAGCGGGGGTTCCGGAAACGGAATCGGCTTAAAAAACGTGCAGGATCGGATCCAGATTGCATTTGGCGGGGCGTATGGCATAGAAGTGGCGTCGCAGATCGGATGCTATACCAAAATTATCGTCCGCATTCCGATGACGCACAGGGGAGAAGCAGAATGAAGACTGTATTGATTGTTGAGGATGAAAAACTGATCCGGCAGGGACTCCGCAAGATGATTCAGCGGAGCGGTGTCCCGGTGGAAGTGATTATGGAATGTAACAACGGTGAGACGGCGCTTGAGATTTTAAAAGAGCAGTCCATCGATGTCATGTTTACGGATATCCGTATGCCAAAGATGGACGGAATCGAGCTGGTGGAGCGCATGCAGGAATGTGAACACATACCGCTCACCGTTGCGATCAGCGGTTACGATGACTTTAACTATGCGGTGGCGATGATGCACAACGGGGTGCGGGAATATCTGTTAAAACCGATCGAGCGCGAAAAAATCTGCGACATACTTGCCAGGCTGAATCAGGAGATTGAGGAGGGCAGGGAGCAGGAGAAAACGCGCCAGAAGCTCGGACAGCAGCAGATCCGTCATCTGATGCTTCTGGCAGAGATGCCGGAAGAGGAGCTTACCATGTTGGAGACCCAGTATGACCAGCATTTTATTTTAGATCTGAGCGGAAAGCCGTATGTGGTCTGCTGCAGGAACCGGAAAAAAGAGGAGGAATCCTGCCCGAAGGACTGCCTGTTCCTGGGCGATGTCGAGGGAAATGATCTCTTTTTAATCGAGGCGGAAGCACTTTCGGACCGTCCGGGGGAATATCCTTTTTTGCAGGGATATACCGGAATCAGCCGGCCGCATCAGGGAATCCGCGAACTGCGCGAGGCATATCTGGAGGCGCGGGAAATGCGCAGGTGCGCGTTTTGCACGAACCGCAGTCAGATGCGCTATGGGCAGGAGATGCCGCGTGTCCCACAGAAGCTGGTGCAGGAGGCGTCAAAGCTGGTTGCAGACGAGATGAAACTGCAGCGGGTGCAGTTACTTGGAACCGACCGCACCGAGGAACTGCAGCACGTCTGGACGCAATTTTTTTACGAGGTAAAGCATGGCCGCATCGGTGTCCGGGACTTTGAGGAGTGCATGACGGATTTCCTTACGGAGACGTCAAAAACGTACCGGAATGTGCTGGAGGAAAAAGAAAACTGCGGGGAGATCAAAGAGATTACAGACCCATTCGGGGAGGACGCAATCGACCGCTACGAACAGAAGGTGCTGGCCTTTGTGACCGGTCTGCAGGCGCGGATTTTAAGCCAGTTTGACACAAACGGGAATCAGCAGAAAATGAAGCAGGCGGTCGCCTACATTGAAGAACACTATGCCAGTGATCTGAATATGGCGGTTGTCTCTAATTATCTGTCCATGAATTATTCCCTGTTTTCTTATTCGTTTAAGCAGTATACCGGAAGTAATTTTGTCAATTACTTAAGAGACATCCGCATGAAGGAGGCGAAGCGTCTGCTCGCCGGAACGGATATGCGCATCGCGGAGATCTCCCAGGCAGTCGGCTATGAGAACGAGAAGCATTTTATGAAGTTGTTTAAGAGCAGCTGCGGCGTTTCACCAAGCGAATACCGGAGAAATATGGGGCTTACCGGGTAAAAAGATCGAACTGGACTGGTCAAAAATAGCAAAACTGGACATATTCATTCGTCCAGAAATGGGGTATCATGGCTCTAACAAAAAAGAAAGAGAGATAGAGCCATGTCAGAAACCAAAACTATGAGTAGCACAAAAACAACCAGCACAGAGCAGGTGCGTTTTCTTACCGTCACAGCGATCGGAATCGCACTGGTATATGTATTTACTTGGCTGATTAACATTCGTCTGCCGTTTGCGCCGCAGGGCGGATTGATTCATCTGGGAAATGTCCCACTGTTTATTTTCGCAATCGTGTTCGGCAAAAAGACGGGAGCCATTGCCGGCGGAGTCGGCATGGGACTGTTTGATCTGTTGTCCGGCTGGACGGCATGGGCACCGTTTACCTTTGTGATCGTCGGATGCATGGGATTTGTGATGGGATGGATTACAGAGAAGAAGCAGGGCTTTCAGTGGTATGTTGTGGCAATGCTTGCTGCCTGCGCGATCAAGATCGGCGGATATTACATCGCAGAGGGAATTATTTACGGCAACTGGATCACACCGGTGACATCGATTCCGGGCAACCTGCTTCAGATCGGAACAGCAGCTGTGATCGTTCTTATCATCATTGCACCGTTAAAGAAAGTAGCTGCAAAACTGTGGAACTAAGGAGGCGTTTCCATGTATAAGATTATGACACCGGGACCTACGCAGGTCAAAGAGAATATCCGCATGGCGCGCAGTTTTCCCTGCACCAATCCGGATCTGGATGAAACTTTCGTAGATTTTTATAAGGAGACCTGTGAACTGATCAGCCGCCTGCTGCACACCGGAAATGAGACCCTGATTTTAGGCGGAGAGGGAATTCTGGGACTTGAGGCTGCCTGTGCCTCCCTGACGGAACCGGGCGATCCGGTACTAGTGCTGGATAACGGCGTATACGGCAGAGGGTTTGCTGATTTCGTTTCCATGTATGGCGGAAAGCCGGTTCTGTATTCCGTGGATGAGAAAAATCCGATTGATCCGGCCGCCCTGGAAGAATATTTAAAGGAACATCACGATTACAAATATGCAACGCTCGTGCACTGCGATACCCCGAGCGGCATGTTAAATGACATCTCTGCGCTTTGTCCGCTTCTGAAAAAATACGGGATACTCACGGTGGTGGATTCCGTCTCCGGCATGTTCGGCGAGGATGTGCGCGTGGATGATTTTCAGATTGATGTCCTCTGCGGCGGTTCCCAGAAAGCTGTTTCGGCGCCTCCGGGACTGACGTTTGTCACGGTGAGTGATGCGGCATGGGCAGCCATCGATGGCAGAAATGTACCGATTGCCTCTTTTTATGCAAACCTTAAGGTGTTTGAGGGATATTACGAGAAAAAGTGGTTCCCGTACACCATGCCGATCAGTGATATCTACGGACTGCGCGCCGCGTTCGACAATATCGCGGGTGATCCGGATATGTTGGCGCGGCACGCGCGGATCGGTGAGGCATGCAGGGCGGCAGTCCGCGGAGCGGGACTGAACTTACACCTTGCGTCCGGTTTCTCCAATACCGTCACGGTGTTTGACGTCCCGAAAGAGACGACCGCGGATGCTATTTTACAGACCATGCGTCAGAAGCACGGTATCATGCTGGCTGGATCGTTTGACTCCCTAGCGGGGCAGGTGATCCGTATCGGACACATGGGAAGCAATGCGAACGTGGTGGACATGATCGAGACGTTAGATGCATTGGATGACACCCTGAGGGAACTGAATGTTCCGCTGAAAGGGCAGCTTCGCATGATCTTTCAGGAGGAAGTGTCCAAAAAGGGGCTGGTACTTTAGAGGGCAGTGAATTTTGAAGCGATAAGTAATATGCCAGAAAACACAGCATGTAGATTTCAGCTGGAACTGCATAGGATACAATTATTTGAAAAAAATGAGAGCATTTCTTCCTGACGGAGGTTTGCATCTGATTCCGTGTCTCTTCCACGTTTGGACTCTCCCGGTGTGTGTCCGACAAGCCACAGACAATGAGCGGACTTTTTAGTGCCCCTAGTGCCACCGCTTCACAGACAATATAAAACCGCGCGAACCGAAACTCGTTGGCATCTGCTATTGAAAACATGGCAGATGCCAATTCAAACATCGGCTTCGCGCGGTTATGTTTTGCTCAGTGGTGGCACAAGGGGCACGCACAAAAGTCCTAAAATTGTCTGTTAGCTTGCGGACACAGTCCGTGGAGTGTTCCAAACTTGGAAAGACACGGATCATCGCAGATGCTTTTGACAGATGTTATTTTCTGCTTCCGACCGCCTTATGGTAGATATAAGCGGCGATGACCGAGGTGACTGCTTCGGTGATCCAGAAAGCATGCCATACTCCGGTTGGTCCAAAGATACGGCACAATACAAAGGCTGCCGGGATCATGAGAATTACATAGCGGAACAGCGATATGACAAGGGACTGCGTTCCTTTTCCAAGTCCCTCCAAGGCGCCGGAGGCTGTGACGGACACGGAGGAGATGATAAAGCCTGCGCTAATGATGCGCAGTGCGGTTCCTCCGGCTGCGATCGTCTCGGCATTTTCGGTGAACAGTTCCATCAGACCGCGCGATGCCACCAGGCATAAAATTGTGCCGAGCGCCATAATGACAGCACTCATCGCAAGCGTAATCTCATAGATCTTTTTCACGCGCTTCTGCTCGCCGGCACCGTAATTATAGCCGATCAGCGGACGCATGCCCTGGACAATGCCGTTTGCCGGAAGATAGAGGAAGGTCTGTAATTTGTAATAGATTCCCAGAATGACCACATAGATCTGGGAGTAAGCTGCCAGAATACCGTTTAAGACGGATACTAACAGCGATGGCAGGGCAAGATTTAAGATGGCAGGAACTCCGATCGAGTAGAGACGATGGTCGGTTTCCTTATGAAAAGCAAGGTATTCTTTGCGGATTTTGACCGGGATCGGGCGCTTGTTGTACACCGTCAGGTAAAGAAGGAGGGTACACAGCTGACCGATCGCTGTGGCAATCGCTGCGCCGGCGATACCAAGCCTCGGGAAAATTCCGATGCCGAAAATCAGGAGCGGGTCTAAGATAATATTAGTAATACTTCCGCACAGCAGGCCGATCATGGATACTTTCATGCGTCCCACGGACTGGAAGATTTTCTCAAAGGAAAGATTCGCCATGGTGATTGTCGAAAACGCAAATACGATCACCGCGTACTCCATTCCCATCTGATATACCTGCACATCGTTGGTGAACATGTCCAGGAAAGCCGGCATGATGGAGATGCTTAACACAGTGACGACAACGCCGTGGATGAGTGCCAGAACAAGTCCCTGTGTGGCGGCGCGGTCGGCGCCTTTTTTGTCGCCTGCTCCGAGAAAATAGGCAATCAGTGCATTGATACCAACGCCGAATCCGATGGCAAGCGCGTTGACAAAATTCTGAATCGGGAAGACGAGGGACAGCGCTGTCATGGCATTCTCATTGATTCTGGCGACGAACAGACTGTCTACAATATTATAAAGTGCGTTTACCATCATGGATATGACCATCGGAAGCGCCATGGAGGTAAGCAGCGGCAGGATAGGTTTTTCTTTCATAAATGTTTCGTTCATGTGGTATTTCCTCCTATATAATAGTCTGGGTTTATTGTATCCAGGATAAAACAGAAAACGCCACACAATGACTCAAAAGAATCATTGTGTGGCGAAAAAAAGTCAGACTTGAAAAGTCCACACCAAGTTTTAGCGAAGAGAGTATAGCACGATCCATAGGAAAAAGTCAAGAATTTTGGCAAAAAAGTCAAAAAATCTGTTGACGAAACCAAACTGCTATGCTATTATAATCGAGTATGCCGCACAGTGAGGTCTCAAAGTCCGTCCGGATTGCCCGGGCGACACCACAACTGGCGAGTAATGATAATAGGAGGTGCCATATGTACGCAATTATAGCAACAGGTGGTAAACAGTACAAAGTATCCGAAGGCGATATCATTACCATTGAAAAGCTTGGTAAAGAAGCTGGTGAGAAAGTAACTTTTGATCAGGTTTTAGCTGTATCCGACAACGGAATTAAGGTTGGTTCTGATGTAGCAAACGCATCTGTAGAGGCTTCCGTTGTAAAAGAGGGAAGATCTAAGAAAGTTATTGTTTACAAGTACAAGAGAAAGACCGGCTATCACAAGAAGAACGGTCACAGACAGGCGTTTACACAGGTTAAGATCGAGAAGATCAACGCTTAATCCTGGAAGGTTGTTATGACAAAGATAACGATTTTCCGCAATCATGACGGTGAGTATTTGGGCTTCGACTGCCTGGGACATGCCGGGTATGCCGATGAAGGCGAGGATATTGTATGTGCGGGAATTTCTGCACTGGTTATCAATACGATCAATTCCATCGGGCTGTTTACCGACGAACCATGCGAGACGGATGCCGACGAAGACGATGGCGAGATTCGCCTGCGATTTACTTCACCGGCCGGTCACGATGCCGGATTGCTGATGCAGTCGCTGGTACTTGGCCTGCAGGGAATACAGAATACTTATGGGAATGATTATATCATTCTGAATTTTAGGGAGGTGTAGAACATGATGAATATGAACCTTCAGTTTTTCGCTCATAAAAAGGGAGTTGGTTCTACAAAGAACGGCCGTGACTCTGAGTCTAAGAGATTAGGCGCTAAGAGAGCAGACGGACAGTTCGTGAAGGCTGGCAACATTTTATACAGACAGCGCGGAACAAAGATTCATCCGGGCGTTAATGTAGGCATCGGCGGTGATGATACATTATTCGCACTGACAGATGGTATCTTAAGATTCGAGAGAAAAGGAAAAGACAAGAAGCAGGCTTCTGTTTATCCAGTAGCTGAGTAATAAGATGCAGAGTGTAGACCCGACTATGCAGCGCTTACCTGATGGCAGGCGTCTATAGCCGGGTCTTCTTGTATCTGGATTTGTAACCGTTCGGTAGGTGGCAGCATCTGCTGCCTGAAGTTGAATTGAGGTAGAATATAATGTTTGCAGACAGAGCAACAATTATCATAAAATCAGGGAAAGGCGGCGACGGGCATGTGAGCTTCCGCCGTGAAAAATATGTGCCGGATGGCGGTCCTGACGGCGGCGACGGCGGCAAGGGCGGCGACGTGATCTTTGTGGTGGATGAAGGTTTAAACACTCTGACGGATTACCGTCATCGCAGAAAGTTTGCGGCACAGCCCGGAGAAGAGGGCGGCAAGCGCAACTGCCACGGCAAAAACGGTGAGGATCTCATCTTAAAGGTGCCGGAGGGAACCGTGATCAAGGATGCAGAGTCCGGCAAGGTCATCGCCGATATGTCCGGAGAGAACCGCAGACAGGTCATTTTGCGGGGCGGCAGAGGCGGACTTGGCAACCAGCATTACGCGACATCGACGATGCAGGCACCAAAATATGCGCAGCCGGGCGGAGATTCAATCGAGATTGAAGTCAAGCTGGAATTAAAAGTAATCGCGGACGTCGGTCTGGTCGGCTTCCCGAATGTCGGGAAATCCACGCTGTTATCGCGCGTGACCAACGCACAGCCGAAAATTGCCAACTATCATTTTACAACGCTGCAGCCCAATCTTGGCGTGGTGGATTTAGACGGCGCGAAGGGTTTCGTCATTGCTGACATTCCTGGACTGATTGAGGGCGCTTCCGAGGGTGTTGGACTTGGACTTGAATTTCTGCGCCATATCGAGCGCACGAAGGTAATGATCCACATGGTGGATGCTGCCGGCACCGAGGGACGTGATCCTGTGGCAGATATTATCGCGATCAACAAGGAGCTGGAAGCTTACGATCCGGCACTGTTAAAAAAGCCGCAGGTCATCGCGGCAAATAAAATGGATGCGGTCTACGGGGACGAGAATGAGATTATCCAGAAGTTAAAAGACACCTTTGAAAAAGACGGAATCCGTGTGTTCCCGATTTCTGCCGTAAGCGGCAAGGGATTAAAGGAACTGTTGTACTGCGTGAGCGAGCTTCTCGACCAGTGCAGCAAGGAGCCGGTTGTCTATGAGCCTGAATTCGATCCGGCACTCCGTTTCTTTAAGGATGAGCCATACACGATTACGGTGGCTGACGACGGTGCATTCGTTGTGGAAGGACCGAAGATCGAGAAGATGCTTGGCTATACGAATATGGATTCCGAGAAGGGATTTCTTTTCTTCCAGAAGTTCATGAAGGAGCAGGGCATTTTAAAAGACCTGGAGGCACAGGGAATTGAGGACGGCGATACCGTGCGCATGTACGGTTTTGAATTTGATTATTATAAGTAAAGAGGAGGAAGCAGGATATGGAATTGACAAGTAAGCAGCGCGCCTATCTCGGCGGATGTGCAAGCACCTTAGATCCAATCTTTCAGATCGGCAAGGCAAGCCTGACACCGGAGATTATCCAGGCGCTGGATGAAGCATTAGAGAAACGGGAACTGATTAAGATTTCCGTATTAAAGAATTGTGCGGATGATCCGCGGGAGATTGCACAGGTCATCGCAGAGCGCACACATTCTGCTGTTGTAAAAGTCATCGGCAAGAAGATCATCTTATTCCGCCAGGCGAAGAAAAACAGCAAGTTTGAACTTCCGGCATGAGAAAGATCGGAATTTTAGGCGGCTCGTTTGATCCGATTCATCAGGGACATCTGAATATTGCAAGGAGCGCCTACCGGGAGTTCGCGTTGGACGAGGTGTGGTTCATACCGGCAGGGCACTCTCCGAATAAGGAGGAGGCGGAGATGACACCCGCGCAGGTGCGCGCGGAAATGACGCAGGCGGCCATCAAAAATGATGCGTCATTTAAGCTTTCACGTATAGAAATAGAGTCTTCCGGGACAAGTTATACGTATAAGACGCTGCAGCATCTAAAGGAACAGTTCCCGGAGGATCAATTCTTCTTTATCATGGGAGCCGATTCCCTGGACTACTTTGACAAGTGGAGGCATCCGGAGATCATCTGTCAGAATGCCACCGTGCTTGCAGCGGTCAGGGATACCTTAGAACTGCCGCAGATTGAGGGAAAAATACGGCGCATCAAGGCGTTGTTTCCGGCTGAGATCTATCCGCTTGCGGGCGGACGGACCGATGTCTCCTCGACGGCAATCCGCGCACAGATTCGCATGACAGGTGAATGTCCCGCCATGCTCCCGGGCGAGGTGTGGGAGCTGATCAAACGCTATCATCTGTACGGCGTATCGAATTTGGGAGAATAAAAATGGAACAGCATGAGATTCGTAAACGATTAAAAAAAGAGTTGGATAAGGGACGGTATGAGCACACGAAAGGTGTCATGTATACCGCCGGATGTATGGCGATGGCTTATGAGACATCGATCGAGCAGGCGATGCTCGCAGGTCTGCTCCACGATTGTGCCAAATGTATTCCGGACGATGAGAAGCTTCAGATCTGTGAGGAACATGACATTCCCATCAATGCCGTAGAATATGAGAGCCCGTTTCTGCTGCATGCCAAGCTGGGAGCTTATCTGGCAGAGACGGTCTATGAAGTAAAAGATCCTGAGATCCTGCACGCCATCAAGGTGCACACAACCGGCGCGCCGGATATGAGTACGCTCGATAAGATCATCTATATTGCGGATTATATCGAGCCGGGAAGGAACAAGGCCGCAGATCTGCCGAGGGTGCGGAAACTGGCATTTGAAGATCTGGATGCCTGTATGGCGGAGATTCTCTGCGACACATTGAAATACCGCTCCAGGGTCGGCGGACCGTTAGATCCCTCCACACAGCTTGCCTATGAATTCTACCGGCAGTACCAGAAGGAACAGACAGATCCGGTTTGACGGATTACCTGTTAAAACGAACAAAGAACAGATAGAAAGGAAACATGCAATGACATCACAGGAATATTGTAAAATAGCAGTAGCGGCTTTGGAAGACCGCAAGGCGGAGGATGTTAAGATCATTGATATCCGTGAGATTTCACCGGTTGCAGATTATTTTGTGATTGCGGACGGAACGAATCAGAATCAGATTCAGGCAATGCGTGATGCCTGCGAAGAGGCATTATACAAAGCGGGACTTAAGACCAAACAGATCGAGGGAAATTCTAGTTCTACCTGGATTCTCATGGATTACGGTGACATCATTGTCCATATTTTTTCCAAGGAAGATCGTTTATTCTATGATCTGGAGCGTATCTGGAGAGACGGAAAGATCGTAGATGTGGCTGATCTGTAAGATTCCGGAGAAATGGAAAGGTCATAGATGCGGCGGATCCGTAAGATTCCGGAGAGACGGAAAGGTCATAGATGCGTGTTTTGAACTTAAGAGTGTCGTAAAAAGAGTATGCCTCCCTTCTGGCTGACAGGAAAGGGGGCATACTTTTTTCTATATAATAGGAAACTTCGTTCCTGTTACATAGAAAAGCTCCGCAGGGATGTGCACTCGCGCGATGTCGCTAGAGCAACCCGCCGCAGGCGGAGAATCCTGAAAAGCAGGATTCTTTCTTGTACATTATAATAGGAATCTGCATTTTATTCCAGGAATACCGAACTTCATCAGGAAAGAAAACGGAAAATACCAATGACCTTTCCGAGAATCTGGCAATCTGGAACAATGATCGGATCCATCGTGTCATTCTCCGGCTGAAGGCGGATATAACCGTCCTCCTTATAAAAGGTCTTAACTGTAGCGGAATCCTCCACCAGCGCGACGACCATCTCGCCGTTGCGCGCGGTCGACTGCTTCTCAACCAGCACATTGTCTCCGTCGAAGATGCCGACGTTGATCATGCTTTCGCCCTTTACCCTCAACATGAACGTCTCCGCGTTCGGGAGAAATTCGGTCGGAATCGGGAAGTAGGTCTCAATGTTCTCGACTGCGAGTAACGGCTGACCGGCAGCCACATTCCCGAGAATCGGGACATTGACAACCTCGCGTCTGGTGAGGTTAAAGTTATCATCAATGATCTCGATCGCACGCGGCTTCGTCGGGTCGCGGCGGATGTATCCGTTCTTCTCAAGTGTCTCCAGATGGGAGTGGACGGAGGAGGTAGACTTCAAGTCAACTGCCTCGCAGATCTCACGCACAGCGGGCGGATATCCCTTATTCAATATCTCCTGTTTAATGTATTCGAGAATCTCTCTCTGCTTCGTGCTGATCTTGCCGTATGCCATGCATATACCTCCTGTCAATCATTACCAATGCTATTATGTATAATTTAGTTTAACACAGCATGCGTAAAAATGCAAACATATATTCCGAAAATTTGTTCGATTTTCTTGTTGACAAACGGATGTTCTGGTATTATGATAGGAACATAAACAAATGTTCGTAACAAACGTTCGGAATGAACGTTCGATTAACATGACAGGAGGTATTCTTATGAGAAGCAGAAGAGCAGCGGTAAAGGCGCAGAGACGCACATTCATGTTGGGATTGATGGTTTTAACCGTCATTGTGATCGGTTCTGTCCTGCTGGGAACGATCCGCACACAGGCGGCTCCTGCAGAACCTTCTTATAAATATTACACAAGCATCCAGATCCAGAAGGGAGATACCCTCTGGAATATCGCAGATGAATATATCACAGACGATTACGACAGCATGGACGAATATATGGAGGAGATCTGTGCGATCAATCACATCCTGCCGGGGGACATTCATTCCGGACAGTATCTGACCATCCCGTATTATTCGGCAGACCATCTCAAGTAAGATGGTATTTTTTGTGCAGCGTCTCCGGTCGGTTGTGTTTTTTGGGTAAGTACGGTATAATGAATTCTGACGAGCTCATATTGTGCGGGAAGGCAGCACAGAGAATATGAATTACGGAGGATGAGTTATCTCGTATGATAAAGTTTATCTATGTGATTTTAATGAATCTTTTCAGAGCGCCTTATATGATACCGAAGATGCGCAGGGAGGCGGATCATCCTGAAAAGTATAGTGTAGAGGAGCGCTACGCGCTGGCGCGCCATGTGATTCGCCTGATGAAGGTAACCGGCGGCATCCACACAAAATCTTACGGCACAGAGCTGCTTCCGACAGAAGGCGGCTACATGATGTATCCGAATCATCAGGGAAAGTACGACGCACTCGGCATTATCTACACCCACAGGGAGCCATGTTCGCTTGTGATGGATAAGGCGAAGTCCAATACCATACTGGTTCGTGAATTTGTGGATCTGCTTCAGGGAAAGCGGCTGGATAAGAAGGATGTCAGACAGGCATTGACGATCATCAATGAGGTATCCGAGGAAGTAAAGCAGGGAAAGCGTTATATTCTGTTTCCGGAGGGCGGATACGAATTTAACAATAAGAACCATGTGTGTGATTTTAAAGCCGGCAGTTTTAAGATTGCGTTAAAGACAAAGGCACCGATCGTACCGGTGGCTCTGATTGATTCTTATAAAGTTTTTAACAGCTTTTGTTTGGGACCGGTCACCACGCAGGTACATTATCTGAAACCGATCTTATACGATGAATATGGCGGTCTCAAAACGCATGAGATTGCGGATCTGGTGAAGGTACGTATCCAGGAAAAGTTAGATGAAGTTCTTAAGCCAGCAGAAGCTCCGGTCGGATGACTGGAGCTTCTTTGTGAGCTGCTTTTTTATAAACAGCTTTTTGTTTGTCAGAGTCTTGCCAGAGCCACGGATCTGATAGGACTTAAGGCGATAGATGCATCTCCGGGGAACACTAGACATCACGGAGCTTTACATATTTGGCTGCGCTGCGTCGTCGATCATCGTCGATGGCAGCGTAATGCTTCCGCGTCGTGTTGACGTCCTTATGGCCGAGTACATCCGCGACCAGATAGATATCCCCCGTCTCGCGATAGAGGGAGGTGCCGTAGGTACTGCGCAGTTTGTGCGGTGTAATATGCTTTAAGCTGGTCACCAGTTTTGCATATTTTTTGACCAGATTTTCGACCGAACGCACGCTGATTCTCCGGTTCTGCAAGGAGAGAAAGAGGGCGTTGATACTGCCGTCTTCGGCGGTTATTTTCTGGCGCTCAGCCATATAAGCGAGAAGTGCTTCGCGTACTTCTTCCCCAAAGTATACAACAACCTCTGCGCCGCCTTTTCGGTGAATCTTGATGCCGTTATTGCGCATATCAACGTCTTCCAGATCGAGTCCGACACATTCCGAGACACGGATTCCGGTTCCGAGGAGCAGCGTCATAAGGGCGAGATCTCTTGTCTTTGTGCGGTCGTGATATTTTTGCTGGCGGGGAGTCAGACTTTCGCCGGATTCGACTTCGTCTAACAGTCTCGCGACCTCATCGATGTCCAGCCGGATAATATTTTTGTCGTGAATCTTGGGCATGTCCACTTTCACGGCCGGATCATTTTTTATCAGGTCGTTTTTGAAATAGTAGCGGTAAAAGGAGCGGAGAGAGGCCAGCTTTCGCTTGATACCGCGCTCGTCGTTCGTGTGTTCCACACTGTTTTTTTCGTAATACTTCAGATAGGAGAGATATTCCTCAATATCCATAGGCGTGAGCTCGTCTAAAAGCGAGAGCGGAATATCCTTTACGGTATAGTTCTGGCAAATAGGATTCACATCGCAGAGATAGTCAAAAAAACAGCCGATATCGTAAGCATACGCGATTCTGGTACGCGAGGAAGTGGTTGGCTCAATGCCGATGAAAAACTGTTTGCAGAAATCCGGAAGCTGTTCCAGAAGCTTGCGCAATTTTACTTCATTTTTTACATTCACATTTTCATAATATGCTTTTTCTTTCATAAACGAATTGAATTCTCCTTTTCCTCAGCGACGCCTGTCTGCCATCCGGGGATATTTCCATGTAATACTGCATGAAAAAGCTGTTTTTTGGCTCCGGGATGATCCAGATTGATCTGTCGGATCAGATTTTTCACGTAAGCACGCTGTGTGTGCCCGTCTGCAGGACATGGATTAGCGACGACCGGAAGCTTCATCTTATTCCGAAATCCTTTTACTTCCGCTTCAGAGACGTATAGTAAGGGGCGTATGACCACAAGCTGTGTGCGGTCTAAATGTGTGCTCGGTGGAAACGCATAGAATCTTCCCACAAAAATCATGGAAAGAAACGCCGTCTCAATCACATCATCCATGTGATGTGCGTAGGCAACCTTATTGCATCCTAATTCCAGAGCCGCCTCATTGAGTGCTCCCTTGCGCATTTTGGCGCACAGCGCACACGGAGATCCCTTGACTGCTTTGTCCGACACGCTGTCGCCGTGAAACAGGATACGTGCAATCTCTGTTTTTACAATGTGGTACGGTACCTTAAGTTCCTCGCAGAGCTGCTTTATGGGAGTAAGATCAAAAGAGTCATATCCCAGATCGACGGTGATTGCCGTGAGTGTGAATTTCTTCGGATAAAAGCGTCTGAGTCCGGCAAGCGCGTAGAGGAGAGTGAGAGAGTCCTTGCCACCGGAAATACCGACCGCAATATGATCGCCCTCCTCAATGAGTTTATAATCGTCAACCGCCTGGCGTGTATAGCTTAAAAGTTTTTTTAATTCCATAGATTGCATATCACCTCGTAACTATTTTATAATAAAATTATCTGTCATGAAATGATCTATCATGAAATGAAATTCAGGATCAATAAAGTAAATAATTCAAAAAGGAGATTGATAAAATGAAATTTGTAATACAGCGCGTAACCGAGGCATCCTGCACGGTAGACGGCAATGTCACCGGCGCAATTCAAAAAGGATTTTTGGTTCTGATCGGAATTGCCGATACCGATACGACCGCAATCGCCGATAAAATGATCAAAAAGCTGTTGGGGCTTCGTATTTTTGAGGATGCGGACGGAAAAACAAATCTATCGTTGGCGGACGTCGGCGGAAGTCTTTTGCTGATCTCGCAGTTTACCTTATATGCGGACTGCCGCAAAGGAAACCGTCCTTCCTTTGTCCGTGCCGGGAAGCCCGAAATGGCGAGCCGGATGTATGATTATATTGTCGCACGGTGCAAAGAACAGATTCCAGATACCGGCTGCGGTATTTTCGGTGCGGATATGAAGATCTCTCTGTTAAATGACGGTCCGTTTACCATTCTGCTGGATTCCGAAGAGATCTGTTAAAACAGAACCCGTAAAACATCCGGCACAGCGTAGAACAGATTTATGGTTGTTTTATGCTGGCAACTATTCGTTAAACTTGTGTTTTGCGAATAAATATCTGTATCTCTACTATAGCACACCGATGCCCACATTTCAAGGAATATGTGCGTTTTTCCTGCATTTTGCCGGTGTTTGTTTGCGCAGACATAAAGAGGCGGCACCTTAAATCAAATAAGTGCCGCCTCTTTGAAACCATTTGAAACCATTTCGTTCACGTTGTATGATATTAGCCGATGATGTTATCTGGATGCATCGAGGATTTCACGAAACTTTAAGATCATATCAATACAACCGTCAATTCCCAGTTTACCGGAGTCCAATGTCAGATGATAGCTCTGGGAATCACCCCATTTTTTGCTCGTATAATAGTTATAATAGCTTGCACGCTGCTTATCCTGTTTCTGGATCAGATCCCTGGCTTTGTTTTCCGTAATATTGGCGCGTTGGCTGATAATCTTAACGCGTTTGTCCATGTCCGCATGAATAAAGATATTGATGCAGTCCGGATTGTCTGATAATGCGTAATCGGCGCATCTTCCAACAATCACGCAGGATTCCCGCTCTGCAATCTTTTTGATGGTGTCAAACTGCGCCAGGAACACTTTGTGGTTTAAAGGCATATCGAGAAACGGTGCCGAATGATAGCCGTTCAGCGAATATGTATCCATGACCAGGGAATACAAAAAGCTGCTGGTCGGTTTCTCATCATGATTCTCGAAAATCTCCTCACAGAAACCGCTTTCCTTTGCCGCCTGCTGTAACAATTCTTTGTCGTAGAGCTTAATTCCAAGACGTTCCGCAAGCTTTTCGCCGATTTCTCTTCCCCCGCTGCCAAATTCACGACCAATGGTATAGATTTTGTTGCCCATAAAAGATCCCGCCTTTCCTAACATTCTATGAATATATTATAATACATTTTTTTGAAAAACGGAATTATTTTTTGAAATTATCGCAAATCTTTTAGAATTTTTTCAAAATATTCTGGAAGAGGCGCCGTAACCTCCATGTACTCTCTGGTTCTCGGATGAATGAAGCCGATCGTCATGGCATGAAGCGTCTGCCCCTGCAGCTTATAGGGACTTCTTCCGCTGGAATACAGCGTGTCGCCAAGCAGCGGATGACCAATGCTAGCCATGTGCACGCGGATCTGATGGGTGCGCCCGGTCTCCAGTTTAAACTCCATGTATGTGTACCGCTCAAAGCGTTCCAGAACCTTGTAATGGGTGATGGCAGGCTTGCCGTTTTTCTCATTGATCGCCATTTTCTTGCGCTCGATGGGATGGCGTCCGATCGGCGCATTGACGGTACCCTCTTCCTCTTTCACCACACCGTATACGATGCCGCGGTAGCGCCGGTTCACGGAATGTTCCTTGATCTGCTCCGCAATAAAGACATGGCTCTCATCATTTTTGCAGACAATCAGTGAACCCGTTGTGTCCATATCGATGCGGTGTACGATGCCCGGGCGGATCTCCCCGTTGATGCCGGACAAACTGTCCCTGCAGTGATACATGATGGCATTGACAAGCGTGCCGGTATAATGTCCTGCGGACGGGTGGACGACCATTCCCTTCGGCTTGTTGACGACTAAAAGATCGTCATCCTCGTAGAGAATGTCAAGCGGAATATTTTCCGGAAGAATCGGCGTCTGTACCGCATCCGGAATCTCAACGCAGATCATATCATCTGCCTTTAACCGGTAGTTGGCTTTCTGCGCCGTATCATTGACAAGCACATGCCCCTCTTTGATCAGTTTTTGAAAAAAGGAGCGCGACTGCGCCGCATCTGTCTCGCTGAAAATGAGATTCAGATACTTGTCCAGCCGCTCTCCCTCATATGCAATTCCCGCTTCAAATGTTTCTCTAGTCATTGTCTTTTTTCTCCGAAGAATGTTGTCTGGAAGAACCCGATGGGAAAATCTGTTCAAAATCTTCTTCTTTGTAATAGAACAGACATAAAAAGATCAATAAAAATGCCGCTGCTGTCACATAAATATCCGCAACATTAAAGATCGGAAAATTGATCAGGCTGAAATAGAAAAAATCTACCACATAGCCCTGTCTGACGCGGTCGATGAAATTCCCGATGGCTCCCGCAAAAAACAGTACGGCAACCGCATTGAGCCAGAAAAAGTGTCTCGTGGCGGGAAGTTTTTTGAAAAAAAGATACAGAATAAGCAGCGTCACCACGACGGTAACGGGAATTAGAATTATCAGCTTATTCTGCATCATTCCGAATGCGGAGCCACGGTTCTCCAGATAGCGCAGCTCAAACACGCCGTCTATGAGTACGTTGGACGGCTGATTCTTCAAATGGGCTACCGCAAGCATTTTGGTAAACTGATCGAACAGAATGAGGAGCACTGCAGCCACACAGCCGGTCAGATTGCGTTTCAAAATAGGTGAATGATCTTTCATAGATAGATTGTCCTTCCATGTTGTTTTCCCTGCCAGACCGGGATTACGCCCGGCATACATAACGAATGCCGTCCAGAATCTGCGCGTCGCTTAACTCGCGGTAAATATAGGCATCTCCGATGGTATGCAGCAGAATAAATTTGACCTGGTTTCCGACCATTTTCTTATCGGATTTGGTGGCAGAAAGCACAGCATCCGTTGAGATTCCATCGATCTGTGTCTGAAATCCAAAGGCAGACAGGCACTGCCTGATACCGGCAAGCTGCTCCTCGGTCAGATTTCCCTGCTTTTTAGAAAGATAAGCCGCAGCAAGGATTCCAAGCCCCACACATTCCCCATGGTACAGGGAAAAACCGCATAACTTCTCAATGGCGTGCCCGATGGTATGACCAAAGTTTAACAGTGCGCGCTCTCCCTTCTCCGTCGGGTCGTGCTCTACAACTTCGCGCTTGATCTCACAGCTTCGTGCGATCATCTCTTCCATGACAGCCGGCTCCAGTGCCAAAATGGCATCATGATGTGCCATCAGCCATTCATAGTAAGCGGCATCTTTGATAAGACCGTGCTTTATAATCTCTCCCATCCCGGAAATGATCTGCCTGGAAGGAAGGGATTGCAGAACGGACAGGTTCATATAGACCAGTTTGGGCTGATAAAAAGCACCCACCATATTTTTGTACTGCATAAAGTCCACGCCGGTCTTCCCGCCGATGCTGCTGTCTACCTGGGAAAGCAGCGTGGTCGGCACCTGGATAAAATCAATGCCGCGCAGGTAGGTCGCCGCCGCAAAACCGGTAAGATCGCCGACAACGCCGCCGCCTAAAGCGACAAGCAGATCCTGACGGTCAAAATGCTGCTCGATCAGCGTCTGGTACAAAGAGTTCACCGTCTCCAGATTTTTATTGTGCTCTCCTGCCTCAAACGTATGAAGAATGACCGTGTCAAACTCTTTTTCCAACAGATCCTGTACGTCCCTCGCATACAAAGGCGCAACGTTGGAATCGGTCACAATGCAGATTTTCTGACTGTGCCCGTAGCCAAGTCCCTGCAGAAACGCAGGGAGCATTGAAAAATCATGAACCAGTTCAATATGATAAATGATACTGTCGTTTGCTTTTACCGGAATCGATTTTGCCATGAAAAACTCCTTTCAGTTTGCATAGAGGTCGTAATGTATTTTGAGCCGTCCCTTTCCGGTCGTCCCGTATTCCCCGCGGTAGATAAAGCGTCCGTAACCGCGGACAGAAATAATATCATCCGCATGGCAGGTATAGGATGGATTCTGCATCAGCTTTCCGCTGACAAAAACCTTCTCCTGGCGCAGCAAAAGCGATGCCTGACTGCGGGACAGATGATAAACGCACGCGATGACGGCGTCAATCCGGTCTGAGGTTACGATCCCGTCCTGTGACTGGAATTCCTGTGTGATCTTAAGATCACACAGGCTGCACGGCTCGACTTTCACGAGGGTGTGGCGTATCTTTTCAAGATGCTCCGCAAAATAGTCCGCAACGGTCTCCTCACACAGCAGATAGGCTTCCTGCTCCCCTACCAGAATATCGCCTAATTTGCAGCGGTCAATGCCAAGCTGCATCAGCGATCCGAGGATGTCCCGATGTCCAAGCTTCTCGGCAAATTTGGGATAAGCCGGGGTAATTTTTAAGGCGGAAATGGGATATTCCCAATCATAATAAAGAGCATCAGGAAGAAAGGCAATCATCTGACGCTCTGCACATGGAATACCGCCAAAACATTCGGTCCTCGTCGCAAACAGCTTCTCGGACTGGTGGTATATATTCAATTCATTTAAATTGAGGAAATCGCTGAATAGAACGATTCCCTTGCGATCCGCCTGTCTGGAGAGATCAAGCAGACGCTTCTGACAAAGATCCTGTTCGTTCATAGACTCTAAAAATCGGTCTGGACACTGCGTGTCGATTGGAACGTGTCTACCAGACTTAAGAAATCGCCGGAAATGTCGACCGATGCCGGTGTAATGATAAAGATATAGTTGGAGATCTTCTGAAGATTACCGCTGATTGCAAAGCAGGAACCCGATGTAAAATCGATAATCCGCTGTGCGATCTCGACGTCCAGTCCCTCAACGTTCAATACGACTGTGCGGTTATTGAGAAGCGTCTCTGTAATCTCTCTGGCATCTTCCACTGAGGTTGGTTTGATGACACATACTTCCATGCCGCTTCCTCCCTGCTTCTTGACCGGGCGAATCGGTGTGACCTTCGGAGAACTCTTGACGGCTTTCTCGTGGATAGAATGATCTTCTTCATAATCATCCTCCTCCGCCTTCTTCTTGTCCTTGCGGAAAGAACTCTTCGGTTTTACCGGTTCATCCTCTTCATAATCATCATCGTAATCATAATCTTCATTGTAAAAATCGTCGTCATCGTCCGGATTAAGACGCATGACATTTAAAAATTTATCTAAAACACTCATGTTATACTCCTAATGCGATTCATTGCTTTTTTTGTAATTGCGTGCACCGAAAATTCCGGTTCCGACACGCACCATCGTCGCTCCTTCTTCAATGGCAACCTCGTAATCTCCTGTCATACCCATAGACAGAATTTCCATAGATACATTATCTATGTTTTTATTTGTTATGTCAACAGATAATTGCTTTATTTTCCGAAAATAAAGGCGGTTATCCTCCGGATTTTCAACGAACGGCGCAATCGTCATAAGTCCCCTGATCCGCACATTTTCCAGTTTGGAAATCTCTTCCACAAGCAACATGGCATCTTCTGCCGTTGTGCCGAATTTGGTCTCCTCGCCGGCGATATTAACTTCCACCAGAATCGGCACGATGATGCCGCGTTTCTTTGCCTGGATATTGATCTCTTCTGCCAGCCGGTATGTATCAACCGAATGAATCAGGGAAACCTTTCCGACAATATATTTGACCTTGTTGCGCTGCAGATGGCCGATCATGTGCCAGCGGATGTCGGACGGGAGCTGCTCCATTTTATCGCACAGTTCCTGCACTTTATTTTCTCCGAAATCGCGGACGCCCTCTCCGTAGATTTCCTGCAGCATTTCCAAAGGTTTTGTTTTGCTGACAGCGATCAACGTCACTTCCTCGCGGGAACGTCCTGCACGCTTACAAGCCTCCTGTACATGCTCTTCCACTGTTTTTAAATTTTCCTTTAACATATCTATTTCCTCCGTTTAATTGATCAGATCATTTTCGTGAATTTTGCTTCCGTCGAGCGCTATATGGTCATAGAGCGCAATTCCGTAGGTTGTCCCGGTCCGCACGATGGCGTATTCCTCATTCTGATAGAGAATGTCGATCTGTTTGAAGATGGCATATCCCTTATTGATATTATAAACGCCCTGCAGGCGCGCCGTGCCGGAACCGATCTGGTACGTCTCCGTAGAATCCGCCTTTCGGATGATATCCGAAGCGCCAACCTCCTCACCGTCGATGTAATAATCGGTATCCGTCTCATAGTAGATGGTCGGGGCAATGAACTCCGCCCCTGCTTTCCCGGAGGAATCGCTCCTCTGCACCAGAATGCCCAGACTGCCGGAATCGCCGCCTTTCATGAAGAAATCCTTGGGAACGGTATAGAATTCCTTCTCCGTGATGGCGGAATTGGGGATCTTAAGTCCGGTCTCCTCACTAAGCAGCAGCTCCACCTCGGCATAGCGGTCCTTGGCATAGCGCACCATCCCCGAGCGAAGCGTCAGAATCAGATAGGTGGAACCTTCCTTTTCCGTGATGGTATAGGTCGCATAGGTCGTGGTGTTATCCTTCATAAAACGCAGCTGCAAGGTATCATCGTCCGCCAGCCGCTTTGCCAGATCGGAGCCGATTGGAATGACAAGCGACCAGTATTCACTTGTAATCAGCTTATATAAAGGGGCTCCTGCCGCAACCTGCAGTGCCCGCTGACCGTCCGTACGGTCGTAGGATGCCTCATCAAACATGGACGACTGAAACGTATCCGTGGTAACGCCCTCATACCCGTCGGTGGAATAGACGACAATGCCGGGCTGATCGGCATGATAGGTGTGAAATGTATTTTCTGCCTGCGCCGCCGCGGCGTAATCAGAGATTCCGTCCAGCGCGGCAAGGCTCAAGGATTCATTCAGTGCAGAGTCAAGATCTTCCTTAAACGTGGAAACGTTATAAAAATTCTGGGCGCTGTAGGAAGTCTGAAATTCGCTTATGGAATCCTCAATCTCCGAGAGATCATGCGCACTCAGATTGGAAGCGTTGCCGGCTGCCTCCTCGATTTTCTTGGACACACTGCCACCTTCATCGACGGAGCAGATCAGATTTCCGTAACCCACCCGGGAAGCTTCCTTTACATATACATTCAGCGCTCCCGCCGTATCCGAGGAATAGACCTGCTCCTGGCGGAGAATCAGTCCGCGGTATATATTATTTTCTGCCATCGTGCCCTGCTCTACTTCATACGTGGAAATATGCTCCGTCGTCATGTAGGAGAAAATGTTAAATATCAGATAGATAAAAATAATAATAAAAATGATCATTCCGATATTGACATTAAACGGCTTGCGATAGCGAACCACTTTTTTATTTTTACTCAAAAAATGCCCCACCTTTTTTCAAATTCAACATTTTTATTCTACCATTTTCAGCCCCGGAAAACAACTTTTTAGCGGCAATAAATTCGGGATTTGTTCCCGGAGTGAACAACAAGTCCGGCAAAGCAGAATAAAACCGGCGCAGCATGTCCATACTATGATAGAAAAAGGAGGCATAGAAAATGAATACAAATTGGTTGGATTATACACTGCTTACGCTGGTGATTATCGGAGCCATTAACTGGGGACTGATCGGATTTTTCCGTTTTGACCTCGTTGCCTTTATTTTTGGCAATATGTCATGGTTCTCCCGGATCATCTATGCGCTTGTCGGACTCGGCGGTCTCTATCTGATCAGCCTGTTCGGGCGCATCCGCTCTGTCGATCAGGCATAAGAAGTCCCTGCCGGCAAAGAAAAAGTGCTGTATCGCTACAGCACTTTTCTTACGGCATTTTACATTTTATAAGGAAATGACAATTTTTGCTTTGGCGCAATCCGGAAGAGATGCCTCGTTCCTGGAGACGCTTAAAACAAATTTTACGTTGTATTTTTCACTGATGATATCCAGTTTCTGAATTGCATGACAGATCTCGTCATCCGTCTCTACGGAAGCGATCGTAAGAAAGCTGTCCAGATACATTTCTTCCAGATCATGATCCTGTGAAACAATACCACAGATAAATCCGAGGAACTCATCACAATTATCGATCGGATAATCGGTAACATTGATGAGACGAATCTTGTTGCTGAGTTCGTACATATGCTTCTGACTCTTATCAAGGTATACGATGCTTCCGGATGCAGAGGCAACCGCAGCATTTACCTTGGTCAAAAGCTCTTTTGTCTTCCCTTTTCCCTTTTCGCCTGAAATAATCTCTATCATAGTCATTTCCTCCTGCTGATGCTGCTTCCTACACAAAATCCGTTAATATGTATAAAAGCAGTTGATTTTATAAATTGATTATAGTCTATATGCACATAAAATACAACCAATTTTCAAATAAATATATACAATCAGGGATCCACCGTCTAAATGGCGAATCCCTGCAGCATTTCGTTCATTAAAAGATAGAGATTGGACTTACCGTCCGCTTTGAATACGATCGATATGATCGGCTGGCCGGATGGATTATATGAATACAGTACCAGACAGTAGCCCGCCTCGCCCGTGGTTCCGGTCTTACCGCCCACAATCTGAAATCCGTCCGGTGTGGTTGCATTCCCGGTCAGATACTGATTGGTGTTCTCCCACGTATGAGTCACTGCCTCGCCGGAAGCGTCGGTATAGGTAACATCGTAGGAGGTTGTGCCGATGATGGATACAAAGGTATCGTTTTTGACCGCATTGGAAAAAATCAGATACATATCATAGACACAGGTGTAATGGTTCTCATCCGGAAGGCCGTTCGGATTGACAAAATGGGACCTTGTCGCCCCCATTGCTGCCGCCTCCTGATTCATCAGAGCCGCAAACGAATCGACATCTCCCGATATGTATTCCGCAATGGCAACTGCAGCGTCGTTCCCGCTGCGCAGCATCAGACCGTATAGTAAATCCCGAAGCCGGATCACGTCGCCGGCTTTTAAATTGCAGACGGAAGAATCGGATGCCTGATTGACGGCATTCTCGCTGACCGTCACCATAGCGTCCAGATCATCACAATATTTTAAGGCAATGTACGCCGTCAGAATCTTTGTGGTGCTGGCGGGATAGAGCCGCTCATACAGATTCTTGGCATACACTACGGTATTTGTCTCAAGATTAAACGTGCCTGCGCCCTCTGCCACCTGGGAATCCGTGGAATCCGTTCCGATCGCCACATCTTCCGAAACGCAGAGATTACTCGCAAAATAAGACTTTGCCTCTGCGGTGCCATTCGAGGACAACCCGAAATCCGCTGCGGTTGCATACACATCATAGGGCTGTTCGATGGCAGCTGACGTCTTACCGCATCCGCTGACGCAGGAAACTGCAATCAGAAGGGACAGACAGATCCATTTATTTATACATTTCACGCCACTCTAAGTCTCCTCTGTCCAGTGATTTGATTAACAACTCGGCCGTTGCCAGATTGGTTGCAAGCGGAATATTGTGGGTATCACAGATGCGCACAACCGTATTGACATCCGGCTCATGGGACTTCGGAGTCAGGGGATCGCGCAGAAAGATCACAAGGTCGATCTCATTGTGTTCGATCTGTGCTCCGAGCTGCTGTACGCCGCCTAAATGTCCAGCCAGATATTTGTGGACGTTTAAGTTGGTGACCTCCTCGATCAGTCTCCCTGTCGTTCCTGTTGCATAAAGTTCGTTTTTACATAAAATTCCACGATAAGCAATGCAGAAATTCTGCATGAGTTTTTTCTTTGAGTCATGTGCAATCAATCCGATGTTCATAATTTAAGTCCCCCCTGTTAATATTTTTTCGGCTGCAGACCTACATTAAGAACAAGCCCTATACCGATATATAATGACCATAGCGACGTAAGCCCATAGCTGACAAACGGGAGCGTAACACCGGTATTCGGCAGTAATCCCGTCGCTACACAGATATTGACAATACTCTGAAATCCAATCAATGCCGCCATGCCGCAGCAGATCAGTCTGCCCGCCGCATCTTTTGCTTTTCTAGCAATAAATATACACTCAATCGTAATGAAAAGCAAGAGAATTATAATGGTGACCGTTCCCACAAAGCCCATTTCTTCCCCCGCTACGGCGAAAATAAAGTCGTTCTGCGGCTCTAGTATAAACTTGCCGTTTTTTACGGAGGTAGGATCGGTATTGCCGAGTCCTTTTCCCCACAAAAGGCCGGAACCGATCGCCATGATAGAGTTCTGCTGCTGGTAGGCAATATCCGGATATTTATCCGGATAAAGCCATCCCATAATACGTCCGAGCTGATAGCTGTGTATAAACGGAAACTTATCCTGAATGATTAACGTCAATACGATAAAAAAGGTCGGAACGCACACGGCCAGCACGCCCACCACGATCTTATAACTGAGCCCCGCGGCAAACAGCATCGCCGCAAAAACGAGCGCCAGAACGATGGTCGTGGAAAGATTGGGCTGTGCCAGAATAAGGGCAAGCGGAATGCCGATCAGCACAAAAGATCCGAACAGCACCCGCGGGGAATTTATTTTTTCCTCGTACCGCATAAAATAGTAAGCCAGAAAAAGGATCATCAGAATCTTGACCAGCTCGGACGGCTGGAACTGAAATCCGCCGATCTTAAACCAGCGCTGCGCACCCTTGCTCTGCTCTCCTGCCACAATGACAAGCCCCAGAAGACCGATGGCGCCCAGATAGATCAGCCAGGAAAAACGCAGTATAAAATTATAATCAATATAGGATACCAGAAGCATAATGATGATCCCGGATACCATACCGATGATCTGCTTTTTCTGGTCGCCCGGGCTTGCACTTCCCACCAGCGCCACACCGATGGTATTTAAGATCACCACCAGTGCAATCAATATGAACTTGTAATTCTTTAGTTTGTATTGTTTGAACATATGTAATCCTTAAGTATGATTTTAATTTCAACGTTTTCGGGTTCAATATCGACATATCTGGTAACGATTTCGCCAATTTCGTGGCGGATCTGCGCCAGGGTCTCGTCATCCAGCTGTTTCCTTCGGCTGTCGATCATCAGCTTCAGCCGCTCTTTTGCAACACCCTTGCTTCTATGACACATCCTACACCAGCTTTCCGGCATGATTCCGCCAGAAGAATCTGGAGAACATCCCTTTGTGATGAAGATAATCCGGTATTGCGACTTCCATGCCGGCAATCCGGCGTGCAATATTCTGGTAACAGGTGTCGGAAACCGTATGCTTCCCGATCACCGGTTCCCCGTGGTTCTGGCTGATGATAATCTCCTCGTCTTCCAGAACAACACCCAGAAGCTCCGCTTCCAGAAGCTCACAGATATCCGGAATATCGAGCATGTTGCCGTCACGCACCATCTGTCTGCGGTAACCGTTGACCAGCAGATCGATCCGGGGCACCTTTTTCCGGTGCAGAAGCTGGATTACACAGTCCGCATCGTGAATCGCCGCAATCTGCGGCGTTGTGACCACAATAATGCGGTCGGAATCCGCCGTCGCCAGCTTAAAACCGCCGTCAATTCCCGCCGGACTGTCAATCAGAACGTAATCAAATTCTTTTCGCAGGTCCGACAGCAGATTTTTCATTTGTTTTTCATTCAGATTGTTTTTGGAGTCACCGGAGCACGAAGACGGTATGATCCAGAGATTCGGATACCGCTTGTCCCGGATCAGCGCCTGCTTAACGCGGCATCTCCCGGTCAGGACATCGACCAGATTATAGAGGATCCGGTTTTCCAGTCCCATGACTACATCGAGGTTCCTTAAGCCGATATCGGTGTCTACCAATACCACCTTTTTATCTAACAGTGAAAGTCCCGCACCGACGTTAGCTGTTGTAGTCGTCTTGCCAACGCCGCCTTTTCCTGAGGTAAACGTAATTACTTCACCCATGGAAGACCTCCTGTTTTTATAGTCTTTACGAGAAAGACCTTATATTAATAATACCGTCACAGAGGAAAGCCATTTTCGCCTGTGTGGTCTTATTACGCTTGGAAAAGATGGAATTTTTTGCTTTTTCCATCGGACTGCCGTAAACGCCGGCAATGTTATACTGCTCGGGCAGGAAAGAAAGCGCCGTGATCGTGGCATTGGTATTGCCGCTCATTCCGGCAAAGGCGCTTCCCGAGAGTTCGCCGAGCACCACGATATCCGATTGGGATACCACCACCGCTTCCTGCGGGACATCGCCGATGATGACGATGCTCTCCTCGGTCTCAAGGCGCTCTCCCGGCAGAAGGGAGCCACGGTAAAAGCAGCCGCGGCTCTGTCTTCTCGCCTCTTTCTCTTCGTTTGTCTGCTGCATCTCGCGGCATTTCTGTTCGATCACCGCATCACGGATCTCATCACTGTCTAAAATACACAGGATTTTGACTCTGGTCTGTTCCATGATGGCGTCTACGACCTGGTATTTTTCTTCATCGCTTAATTCTCTGCCCTCAAAAGAGATGGCAAACGATGCGTTCGCGAAAAAGCGCTCCGCCTCCGTAAATTTGTGAAGAATTTCTGTGAGCAGTTCCGGAAACGGCATCGATGCATCCAGCACCAGATTGATTCCGTTTTTACTGCTTTTGATAATGACTGCCTGACTCATTGTCTGCGCCTTTCTCTCTTAATCACTGATCTCGTTGGATGAAGAATTGCCGTTTGCAGCCTGACCGTTTAACAGTTCATCTTCATTCTCGACATTAAAGTAGTAGGCAAATACATTCCGGGCGAGCTTCGCCGCATTGTGGGAGGTATAACCGTATGCGATACGCGTCGCGATCGAGATTTCCGGATCGTCGTAAGGCGCATATCCCACAAATAATGCGTGGTTCGGCCGCTTTAAATTCTGCTGTGCCGTACCGGTTTTTCCGGCTGCCTCGATCGGAAAACCGTCAAACTCTTTTGTATTCTCCACCACCATGCGCATACCGGAATGGATGGCATTCCACTCTTCCGTATCAAGCACGTCGATCTGATTGCGCACCTGCGGCTCAAATGTCTGTAACACATTTCCGTCGGAATCCTCCAGGCGGTTCAACAGTGTATACTGGTAGACGGTTCCCTCATTGGCGACGGCTGTCACATATCTGGCAAGCTGTACCGTGGTGTAGTTGTTATTACTCTGTCCGATAGCGGCCATGACCGGGAATTCATTGGCGATCTGCGGCGCCGCTTCCTCGATCTCGATTCCGGTGCGTTCGTTTAAACCGAAGAGGCTCGCGTATTTCTGAAGCTTTTCAATGCCGAGCGAATCGTTATATGCCGTGGAATAATTGTTCGTGGCAAGCCGGTATCCTACCTCGTAGAAATAGTAGTTACAGGAATCACGAAGCGCTTCGGAGACATTGATCTCCCCGTGGGTTCCGCCGTTGGATGAAAAAATCCAGCATTTTGGATGGTTGCTTACGTTCTCATAGACGCCGAGATCACGGATGCGCTCCCCGATTGTGATGCTGCCCTCCGCCAGACCTGCCGTGGAGGTTACCATCTTGAAGGTAGATCCCGGTGCGGTCTCCTGCTGGGTCGCGTAATTGTACTGCGGGAGTGATTTGTCATCCTGCAGACTGTTAAAGTATTCGGTGTCGACGTTGTTTGCCAGACGGTTGCTGTCATATCCCGGGTAGGTGACAAGCGCTAACACCTCTCCTGTCTTGGTATTCGTGACCACACACGATCCCGAGCACGGATCCAATGCCAGCTGGGCTGGTGTGATCTCCAGATTCTGTATCTTTTCCTTTAAGAACGATACCGCTGTCACAGAGCCGTTGTTTAACGCTGCAATCTCTTCCTCGTTGTACGGAAGCACGCCCTGGTCGAATAGAATCAGACAGAGCTGTGTCCCGGAAATCTGCCCGCCGGTAATCAGATATTCATAAATGATCTTGGAAAAATCTTTTTCATAGAAAAGCTCTTCCAGAATATAATTACACAGGGCATCATATATTTCCGTGGAATCCGAGTATTTTTCATCCACCGTAAACTGGGTAATGTCAATCCAGTTCTGGGCAATGGCGTGATTCAGATAATCTTTCGGACTGCACTCCCCCTGCTGCCACTGCTGGTAGACCTCATCGGAGGTATCGATGTTGCTGTCGGCAAGAATATTATTTTTGCGGAGTCTCCGGATAATATAAGTGAAATAATCCTGCTCCTCCTCGCTGAGATCCTTAAAATCCGTCGGCGTGCTGCCGGTAAGCTGCTCTCTCAACTGGCTTTTTACCACATCCTGCCGTGCGGAAAAAATGGCGGATACCGACTGCTCCGCCGTCGATGCGTCGGTACTGTCAAAGTGTGAGAGATCGATGACGTTGTTATTGATTAACGCAAAGTAGACATCTGTGATCGGGATCGGAATATCGGAAGAAGGATTATCAATATTGGAATATACGATTCCCGCAATCTCCTGCTCCAAAAGATTGTATACCGCAATCTGCAGATCACTGTCCAATGACAGGTACAGGTTATTCCCGGCCTTGGACTCTTTGCGGTCAATCACCTCGATGGCTTTTCCGAGATAGTCGACATACAGCTTTTCGTAGCCTTTTTCACCCTTTAAGTAGGAATCCATATACTGCTCAATGCCGCCCTTGCCGACGACATCGTTGGTGGTATAACTGTCATCCGTCTCGGATAATTTGACGTATTCCTCGGAAGAAATTTTACCGGTGTATCCGAGAATGGAGGCAAAATATTCGCTGTTATTGTACTTGCGGATGGTGTCATCCATCACCTCAACGCCCTGCAGTTCCTGTGCGTGCTCGCTGATGTACGCCACGGATTCTTCGGATACGTTGGTCGCAATCGTGGTTGCGATATATTTCTGGTAGGCATTCTGCGCCATGGCGAAACGCACGATCGTGATCTTGAACGCCATCTCGTCGCTGTAGCTGTCGTCGATGCCGTAACAGTCGTTGCGGAGATAGTCCATAACCTGATCCACGGTCGCCTGGGAGGTGTCGTAGCCAAGCTTTTTGTTCATGCCGAGATCATCGTAGCTGCTCTCGCCGTAAACATCCGCCAGGAAACGTTTTAACGAGGTACCTGTGACATTGAATTCGTAGGTACCCTCTCCGGTGCGGTCAATCTTAAAATCATCGGTGATCGCATCGCCGTTTTTCTCCAGTGCAGTGATAACCTGGGCAATCTCGGCGTTTAACGATTCGTTTTTCTTATCGGTGCTGCTGTAACTGCCGTTGTCCTCGATGGTGATCGAATAAGCCAGCTCATTGTATGCGAGCAGTTCGCCGTTGCGGTCGTAGATATTGCCGCGCGTACTGTTCAAGGTCCGCTCTTTTACGATCTTTAAGGTGTAGTTGTCCTGATATTTCTCGCCCTTTACGATCTGCAGGTAGAACACGCGCCACAAAAGCACACCGAACAGCACCGTCATAAGAACGGCAGCAACGGCAAGTCTCGATTTAAAAAACATGCGGAAAACTTCTTTTATATTCTCAAACAAACTTACTTGCACTCCTTTTTTCCAATATCTCAAGCCGCTGGTTGACTTTCAGGATAATCACATACAAAAAGATCGTAATCAGCATGGTGTAGACAAGTTCCGGCAACATGATGTTCCACAGATAATATTGAAAATGATAACGATTGCGGAACAAAAACAAGAAAAAGTAGATCAACAGATTGCATCCCAGATCACTGCCGGCAATCAAAAGCATGGGCAGCTTTAAGTCTTCCGGGTAAAACATTTTGCGGAAACAGCCGTTGATGTAGCCGATATACATATAGAGCAGCGCATAAAATCCAAGAATTCCGCTGCCGAAGATATCAAGCAGAAGCCCACAGGCAAAACCGATATACATTCCTTCTTTTTTCCCACGCATAAACCCGAAGGACGACACGACGATAATCAGAAGGTTCGGCGAGATCGATGCGAAAGACAATGCCTGAAACAGCGTGGTCTGAAGCAGGAAACAGATTGCAATGATAATAAACACATTTACTTTTCTTCTCATAATATGAATCCTACTCCCCGGCTGACTGCTTCTTGTCCAGAATGACAAGAACCTCTTCGATATGCTCAAAATCCACTGCCGGCGTGATCGTGCCGGATTTGGTAAGGTTGTTGGAATCCGTCGAAAGACTGCTGATGTAGCCGATTAAGATTCCCTGCTGATATTTATCTGAAATGTAGGACGTGACAACAGGGTCGCCAACCGCCACCTTATTGTCGCTGTCATTCAAATTGGAAAACTCGATGACCATGTTCTCATTCATGTTCTGGAGACTTCCGTTTACGATCAGGTTGTCGGAGGTTGTCGTCACCATACCGCTGACCTGCGCCGTATCGTTGATAATGGAAGTGACTTTGGCATAATTCGGACCGACGTCCGTGACAATGCCGACAAGTCCGCTGCCGGCGATCACATTCATGTCGACTTCAATTCCGTCGTCGGTTCCCTTGTCGATCGTGAAATAGGAAAACCAGTTCCCGCTGCTCTTGCCGATGACATTGGCAGCCACCTTCTCATAGCTCGGGTATTTCTGGTCCAGTGCCAGAAGCTCGCGCAGATTCTCAAGCTCATACTGCTCCAGATTGTTGGTATTCAGTTCGGAGGTAAGCTCATCCACCTGCTTTTTGAGCGCATCGTTTTCCGCCATGACATCGCTTAAATTTTTAAGATTGTCGGCTTTCTCCGTAATCCATGCGCCGACCGTGTTGATCCCGCGCTGCATGGGAACAAACACATAACCGGCAACCGCGTTGAGCGGACCGCCGGAGATATTGAGCGTAAAGCTGGTAATCATGGCTGCCACGCAGACAACGGTCAGAATCAGCAATATGTACTTGGCAGGCAAAACAATTTTGGGTTTCCGTTTCATAATTTCCTCTATAACAATATCTTATTCTTCATACTGAATGCCAGATGCTTAAACTTGGCATCGGATACGATCTTTAAGAGTCCGCGCACCACACACTCCTCCGGCTCCTCGCAGGTATTGATCTCGATTCCTGTAATATCGCGGAACAGCTGATCCAGATCATGAATCTGGGAGCTTCCTCCCGTGATATAGATGCCGGAATGAATAATGTCTCTTGCAAGTTCAGGCGGCGTCTTCTCCAGGATCATTTTGATGGAATTGCAGATCGTGTTGAGGTTGTCCTTGATCGCCTCATAGACAACAGCTCCCGACATCTCCATCTCAATCGGCAGACCACTCACCACGTCGCGTCCGACAACCACCATGGTCTGGGTGTTGCCCGGGATACCGCTTCCGAGGGTCTCCTTCATGCTCTGCGCGGTCTTCTGTCCGATGACAAGATTGTACTTGCGCTTCACATAAGTGATAATGGATTCGTCGATCTTGTTGCCGCCGGAATGTAACAGATCACTTAAGACCAGTCCGCCCAGCGAGATGACGGAAATCTCTGTGGTATCCGCACCGATGTCCACCACCATAATACCGGTCGGCTCGTTGACGTTTAGACCGAGACCGACGGCATCCGCGATCGGCTTCTCACATAACAGCACACTCTTTGGCTTTAATTTGCTCTTGTAGAACATGTCGAAAAATGCACGCTTCTCCACGTCCGTAATATCTGTTGGAACAGCAACAATGAATTCCGCTCCGCGCAGCTTGCCCTTGGCGTGGGCCTCCAGATAAGTCTGAAGCATTACCTGAAGATTATTAAAATCCGCAATCACGCCTCCCACAACCGGGAATGTCACCTGAATCGTTTCCGGCGCCTTCTCATACATTGCATAAGCGTCATCACCGTAGGCATACATCTCATTCTTATTCACCAGAGCGATGGTGTTCTTCTCGTTCATAATCTTGTTGGACGCCTTACAATAAATCTTCATATTGCAGGTACCAAGGTCAATACCATACACGTTATTCGTCATTGTTCTCTCCCTTTATTGTATTCTTTTGCATTCTCTGTAGCTGTAGTACGTGCGGTCACCGATAATAATGTGATCCACAAGAGGGATGCCAAGAAGCGCTCCGCACTCCGCCACTCTCTTTGTCACTGCATCGTCCTCCGCCGAAGGGGAGGGATCACCGCTGGGATGATTGTGCATCAGCACAATCTGAATCGCACTTTTGTCCAATGCAGCGAGAAAAATCTCGCGCGGTGAGACAAGTGCAGCCGTCGCACTACCGACAGACATCATAACCTTCTCCAGCAGGCGGCATTTGGCGTCAAAGAGAAGCACCATCGTACGCTCTCTGCTCTCATGCCGCATATCCTCCATGTAATAACTTGCAATGGAGCCCGGATCGCCAAGACAGATGCGCTCTTTATAGCGCGTCTTCGCCATCCGTTTGGATAATTCTGCAATGCATTTTAACTGGATCGCCTTCACCTGTCCGATTCCGGGAATCTTCTGCATATCCTGAACAGATAACGTGTAGAGATTCAACAGATCGTGTCCGTCCTGCCGCAGCAATTCCTGCGCCACTTCCACAGAACGCGTCCCGCGCGTCCCTGAACGTATGATGACGGCAATCAGCTCCGCATCGCTTAAGGATTCGACCCCGGATATTAAAAACTTCTCATATGGCTTCTCCGAGTCCGGCAGTTCCTTAACCGTTGTAAAATGATGATTCATAAAGATTTCCCGTCTCTCCCCGGCAATTCCCTATGATGGTTTGTAGAATTTATGTCAACCAATTACGGGACAAAAACTTACATCATATTTTAGCATAACGCATCCAGATTCACAAGTTTTCGTTCCTTAAGTTTTTGTAAAGATTTCAAAATGCCGAGTTTCGCATGGTACCAGGTCAGACCGCCCTGAAAATACACGGCATACGGCGGTTTGATTGGTCCGTCGGCAGACAGTTCGATGGAGGAACCCTGCACAAATGCACCTGCCGCCATGATGACATCGCTGTCGTAGCCCGGCATCGCCCACGGTTCCGGCGTCACGTAGCTGTCCACAGGCGCCGCAGCCTGAATTCCCTCGCAGAAGGCGATCAGTGCGTCCGGATTGTGGAAGGAAATCGCCTGGATGATGTCGTGACGGCTCTCACTGCCGTCCGGCACAACGTCAAATCCCAGCTTTTCATAAATATTTGCCGCAAAAATAGCGCCCTTTAACGCGCCGCTCACCACGGTCGGTGCCAGGAACAGTCCCTGGTAGAACGACTGCAGAATGCCGAGGGAAGCGCCGACCTCCTTGCCGAGTCCCGGGGAAGTCAGACGGTATGCCGCATTTTCCACACATTCTTTTTTGCCGACAATATAGCCGCCGATCGGTGCAAGTCCGCCGCCCGGATTCTTGATGAGGGAACCGACAATCATGTCTGCCCCGACCTCAATCGGCTCACGCTCTTCCACGAATTCGCCGTAGCAGTTGTCGACCATGCAGATCACGTCCGGTTTGATGTCCTTGATGAATGCGATCAGTTTTCCGATGCGCTCCACAGAGAGCGTCTTGCGCGGCGCATATCCCTTGGAACGCTGGATGGTGACAAGATGCGTGCGCTCGTTGATGGCGGCGCGGATGCCTTCATAGTCAAACTCTCCGTCCGCAAGCAGATCCACCTGACGGTAGGTAATGCCGTACTCGGCGAGCGATCCCTTGGACGGCCGGATGCCGATGACCTCCTCCAGCGTATCGTATGGCTTGCCGACCGGGGATAACAGTTCATCGCCCGGCCGCAGATTGGACATCAGAGCCAGCGCCAGCGCGTGGGTGCCGCACGTGATCTGCGGACGCACCAGCGCATCCTCCCCGCCGAAGCAGGAGGCATAGACTTTTTCCAGGGTGTCTCTGCCCAGATCGTTGTAGCCGTACCCGGAAGTCGTATTGAAACATTCTGCCGAGACACGGTTGTCCTGCATGGCTTTTAACACTTTTAGCTGGTTGTATTCTGCGCGTGCATCAATCTCTTCAAAACGCTGCTTCAAGGAAGCTTCTATTTTTTCCCCGAATGCACTTACCTCCGGGGAAATTCCCAGACGCTCGTATTGTTCCTGTAATAACTGATTCATATCTCTGTACCTCTCTTTTATGCCGGCAAAATTTCTTTCGCCTGTAACACATCCATCATGTATGTAAGTATTTTTGTATCGTCATACTCAAAATCCGGCTTGTTCAGCCAGATGACATCCCGCTCCCTGCGGAACCAGGTCAGCTGCCGCTTGGCAAAATGTCTCGATTCGCGCTTGATGATATAGATGGCTTCCTCCAGGGTGCTGGTGCCGTTTAAATACGCCAGTATCTCTTTATAGCCAAGTCCCTGCATGGACACCATATCCGCATGGCAGCCCATCTGCTGCAGCCTTGCCACCTCATCGACAAGCCCAGCCTTTACCATGGCATCAACGCGCGCATCGATGCGGCGGTAAAGCTTTTCGCGGTCGTCATTTAAGACAAAATAGGCAAAATTGTAGGGGGATGTCTTCTGGCTCTCCCGCTCGTTATGCTCGGAGATCCGCTCGCCGGACTCATGGTAAAATTCCAGGGCGCGGATGACGCGCTTGCGGTTATTCTCGTGGATCGCCTCTGCAGATGCCGGATCTACCGCCTTTAGCATTTCGTGAAGATAATGATTCCCGCGTGTCTCTGCCAGCTCTTCCAGCTGCCTGCGGTATGCACTGTCACACTCCTGCTCCGTAAAATCAATATCGTAGAGCAGCGCCTGGATATAGAATCCGGTCCCGCCCACCACAATGGGGATCTGACCGTTTGCCGTAATCTCTTTTAACGCCTGCTTTGCCATCTCCACAAAACGGACGACATGGAACTCATCGGATGGATCCAGTTCGTTCACAAGATAGTGCCGGACACCGTCCATCTCCTCCGGCATGATTTTTGCCGAGCCGATATCCATGTATTTATACACCTGCATGGAATCCGCAGATATAATGGCTCCGTTTATTTTTTTCGCCAGTGCAATGGATAGCGCTGTCTTCCCGACCGCTGTCGGGCCGGTCAGAATTACCATGGGATTTGGTTTCATTGTCATACAATCCTCTTAAACTTCTTTTCAATCTCATATTTGCTCATGGAGATAATGGTCGGCCGCCCGTGCGGACAATGGTAGGGATTCTCCAGGGACAGCAGCTCGTCGATCAGCTGTTCTGCCTCCGCCATGCTGATGGAATCGCCTCCCTTGATCGCCGCCTTGCAGGACATAGAAGCCACCTTTTCCAAGATCAGTTCCGGTGCTTCCCTGCCGCTTATGTTGGTAAAATCGTCCAGCATGTCCAAGAACATGCCTTTCATATCGACCGCCTCAAAATCGGCTGGAATCGCCGTGATGGCAAATTCCTTGCCGCCGAACGGCTCCACCTCATAACCGAACAGACGGATCTGCTCCCCGTAGCGTGTAAGCATTTCCTGTTCCTCGGCGCTCAACGTCAGAATGATCGGCGGGCTTAAGGTCTGCGAGGCAAAATTCTGTGTGCGGACGCGCGCCATGGTGCGCTCATAGAGCACTTTTTCATGGGCGGCATGCTGGTCGATAATGAACAGCTTATCCTCGTATTCAATCAGCCAGTAGGTGTCAAACACTTCGCCGATGATCCGGTGCCGGCTGGCTGCATCCGGCGTGAAAAATCCGGTGTCCGCCGCCTCGAGCGTCTGCTGCTCGTACACGACCGTGTCCGCTGTCTCCTGCGGATTCTGCGTCTCCTGCACATTCTGTGTGTCTGTCTCCTGCACATTCTGTGTGTCTGTCTCCGGCATATTCAGATTCTCCGGCGTATTCAGATTCTCCGGTGTATCAGGAGTTCCCCGCACGGCCTCTGCTTTAGGAATCGGCTCCGGCTGCACATCCGGCTGTTCATCAACCGGTTTTGCCGGCTGCCCGGTATCCGCCGCCGGTATGCATTCCGCTTCCCGTGACATCTCCTGCATCCGGCTGCCGTCTTCGGTCGAAGCAGAACCCGCAGATGCGGAATCCGTATGATAGCTGCTCTCTTCCCGCACCAGAAGCTGCCGGAACACGTCCAGATTTTCCGGTGTTCTGACCGGTTCCGGCGTCACGTTCTGCCCCTGCGGCAGCACCTGTGTCTGCGGCGGGATATGCAGACGTTTTGTCTCAAACGGCTCCGGCAGGCTCCCTGTAATGACCGGACGCTTTTCTTCTTTCTTTTCCTCCACCGGGACAGCCGGAATAAATTCCTTGTGAGTCAGCACATCGCGGATCGTCTGATATAGCTTCCGGTACACTTCCTCATTGTTGGAAAAACGAAGCTCCATCTTGGTCGGGTGCACATTGACGTCCAAAAGCTCCGTATCCATGGTAAAATACAGCACGCAGAACGGATACTGATGCTGCATCATAAAGCCCTTGTACGCCTCTTCCACCGCTTTGGAGAGCAGTGCGCTTTTGATGTAGCGTCCATTGATAAAATAGCTTTCGTAGCTGCGGTTTCCGCGGGAAATCATCGGTTTTCCGACAAAGCCCTTTACCGAGAAATATTCTGTCTCTGCGCAGACCGGAAGAAGCGCCGCCGTAATATCGCGCCCGTAGATATGATAGATCAGATCTTTTTCATTGGAGTTGCCGGAGGTATGCATCTTGGTCTGTCCGTTGCTGATAAACTTAAAAGAGACATCCGGATGGGACAAGGCAAGGCGCTCCATCAGGTCACTGATATAATTTCCCTCCGTCTGCGCGGTTTTTAAAAACTTTTTCCGTGCCGGCGTATTGTAAAAGAGGTTTCTGACGATGAAGGTCGTGCCGTCCGGCGCGCCGATCTCATCGTTGCTCATCTCTCTTGAGCCTTCAATGACATAGCGCGTTCCGGTCAGATCGCTGTAAGTCTTGGTAATCAGCTCCACCTGCGATACGGCGGCAATGCTTGAGAGCGCCTCACCGCGGAACCCGAGCGAATGGATGCATAAAAGGTCTTCCACACTCTTGATCTTGCTGGTGGAATGGCGCAGAAACGCGAGCGGTACCTGCTCACGCTCAATTCCGCAGCCGTTATCCGTAATGCGCACGAACGTTGTGCCGCCCTCCTTGATCTCGACCGTGACAGCGGTTGCCCGGGCATCGATCGCGTTCTCGACAAGCTCCTTGACCACCGAGGACGGCCGTTCCACCACCTCCCCGGCTGCTATTTTATCGATTGTTTCCTGTGAAAGCAGTGTTATCTGCGGCATTCCATTCCTCCCATCTGCCTTTGCCAAAGGCGCTTCCGGTTACCAGCGGTTCTTTACCTTGTTCTGAAGTTCGTATAATTTGTTTAAAGCCTCAATCGGCGTCAGATTTCCGACATCCACATTCCGCAGTTCCTCTATGATGTCATCGTCCCGCACGGTATCAAACAACGACATCTGCGTCAGATCCACCTCGTCCAGTTTTTCTTTTTTCTTTTTGCTTCCCGTATCGACGGAGATATTTCTCGCAACTTCCGTGATGTCGTTGGCACTTAATTCCTCCACGATCTCCTTGGCACGCGCAATGACAGAATCCGGCACGCCGGCAAGCTTTGCCACCTGGATACCGTAACTCTTGTCCGCGCCGCCCTTTACGATTTTGCGGAGAAATACAATGTCATCGCCCTTTTCCTTTACCGCCACGCAGTAATTGTTGACGTTGTTTAATTTGCCTTCCAGCTCTGTCAGTTCATGATAATGTGTGGCAAAAAGCGTCTTGGCACCGAGGAGCTTCGGGTTGCTGATATGCTCCACCACCGCCCAGGCGATGCTCAGCCCGTCGTAGGTGCTTGTGCCGCGCCCGATTTCATCCAAGATCAGCAGCGAGTTGGAGGTGGCGTTGCGCAGAATATTGGCAACCTCATTCATCTCCACCATAAACGTACTCTGCCCGCTGGCAAGATCATCCGACGCTCCCACACGTGTGAAAATGCGGTCCACGATACCGATCTTCGCGGATGCCGCAGGCACATAGCTGCCAAGCTGCGCCATCAGAACGATCAGCGCCGTCTGGCGCATATAGGTGGATTTTCCCGCCATGTTCGGTCCCGTAATGATCGAGATGCGGTGATTGCCGTTGTCGAGGTACGTGTCATTGTCAATAAACATATCGTTGTTGATCATCTTCTCGACCACCGGATGACGTCCGCCCTTGATGTCAATGATGCCGTTCTCGTTGATTTTCGGACGGCAGTAATTATTCTGATCCGCGACAAGTGCGAGCGACACGAATACATCCAGACCGGCAACCGCCTTGGCGGTCCGCTGGATGCGCACAACCTCCGCAGCGATCGTACTCCGCACCTCACAGAAGAGATCGTACTCTAATGTGACAAGCTTGTCCTCCGCGCCGAGAATCATGTCCTCCAGTTCTTTTAATTCCGGCGTGATATAGCGCTCGGCGTTGGCGAGCGTCTGCTTGCGCATAAAATAATCCGGAACCAGATCCTTGTAGGAGTTGGTCACTTCCAGATAATAGCCGAATACCTTGTTATATTTGATTTTTAAATTCTTGATGCCTGTCTTTTCACGCTCTTTGGCTTCCAGTTCCGCCAGCCAGGTCTTCCCTTCCGTCTTCGCCTTGCGGTATTTATCGACATCCTCGTTGTAGCCGTCCTTGATCAGACCGCCGTCCCGCACCGAAATGGGCGGTTCCTCCATGATAGCCCGGTCGATCAGTGCGCAGAGCTCCTCCAACGTATCCATGTCCTCGCGGATTTCTCCCAGCAGCTCGCACTGAAAATCGCCCAAAAGACTCTTGATCGGCGGCAGCATGGCAATCGAACTGCGGAAGGCAATGAGATCCCTGGGATTGGCGGTCAGATATGTAACACGCGTAATCAGACGCTCCAGATCGTAGATCGGATTTAAGTATTCCCGGAGTTCCTCTCTGGTAATCACGTGCTGATTCAGCTCACAGATTGCATCCTGGCGCTTCTCGATCTCCGCCTTGTCAATCAGCGGCTGTTCCACATAGGAGCGGAGCAGTCTGGCACCCATCGCCGTCTTCGTCTTGTCAAGCACCCACAGGAGCGATCCGCGTTTCTGCTTCTCGCGCAGCGTTTCCACAAGCTCCAGATTCCTTCTGGTCGAGCTGTCGATGATCATGTATTTTCCGGTGGAATACGGATGAATCACGGAAATGTTGTTGAGATCGTTCTTCTGTGTCTCGTACAGATACTTTAACAGTGCTCCCGCAGCAATCATGCCGCAGTCATAATCGGCAAGTCCCAGCGCCTCCAGACTCTTTACCTTAAAGTGTGTAAGCAGTGTTGTCTCTGCAAGCTCATCCCCAAAATACCATGTCTCCAGCGCATAAATTGTAATCTTGAGTCGATGCCTTAAATCTTCTATATCGACACCACTCATATAAAAACTTTCGTTGCATATAATTTCAGATGGCGAAAATTTTGTGATCTCATCGAAAAGCTTCCGCTCCGAATCCACCTCGGTGACATAGTAGTCTCCGGTTGAGACGTCCGCAATGGATACGCCGTAGCGGTCTGCCAGATACACGATGCACATAATATAATTGTTCTTGGATTCGTCCAGCGCCTGCATATCCAGGTTCGTTCCCGGCGTCACGATCCGGATGACCTCGCGCCTGACCAGTCCCTTTGCCAGCTTCGGATCTTCCACCTGCTCGCAGATGGCAACCTTGTGTCCATTTGCCACAAGTTTATTTAAGTATCCCTCCACCGCATGGTACGGGATGCCGCACATCGGTGCGCGCTCCTCCATGCCGCAGTTTTTTCCGGTCAGCGTCAGTTCCAGTTCTTTGGACACCAGTTCGGCATCCTCAAAAAACATCTCGTAGAAATCTCCCAGCCGGTAAAACAGGATACAGTCTTTATATTCTTCCTTCGTCTGCAGATATTGCTGCATCATTGGTGTAAATTCAGCCACGTTGCTCCTCCATATCTCTCATAATCACCTCTGCCACTTTCAGTCCGTCCATCGCCGCGGACATGATGCCGCCTGCATAGCCCGCGCCCTCCCCACACGGATAGATGCCGCCTGCAGCCACAAGAAGCTTCGGATCGCGCACCAGGCGCACCGGTGAGGACGTCCGGCTCTCCACGCCGGAGAGGATGGCGTCTTCCCTGTCAAAAGCCGGAATCCGGCGGCTGAATGCGTGCATCCCCTCGATAAAGGACTCTTCCAGTGCCTGCGGCAGCAGACCTCTTAAATTGCCAAGCACACATGCGCCCTTTGTGGCGCTCTCAAACGCCCCGTAAGACACCGAGGCACGATTGCTGCAATAGTCTCCAAAAAGCTGCTGCGGAATCCGCCCTTTTCCGATAGCGAATGCCCGCTCCTCGAGCATCTCCTGAAAACGGACACCGGCTAGCGGATCTTTCCCCGCAAAGTCGTCAGGAGTTACCGCCACAATAATTGCACTGTTTGCATTTTTCCCGTCACGTCCGGAATAGCTCATTCCGTTGACCGCAAGCCTGCCCTCCTCGGAGGATGCGTTTACCACATATCCGCCCGGACACATGCAGAAGGAATACACGCCTCTGCCGTTTGCGAGGTTCGCTGTCACTTTGTAGGGGGCTGCCGGAAGTTCGTGTGCATGCAGCGCTCCATATTGCTGCAGATTCATCATCTCCTGCGGGTGTTCCACACGGAAACCAACCGCAAACGCTTTTGCCTCCATGACAAGATCCTGCTTCTGATACAGCATCCCAAACGTGTCCCGCGCACTGTGACCGATTGCAAGAACGAGTCTGGAAGTCTCGATCCACTCCTTGTGGTTGACCTCAACAAACATCTTTCCGTCCGCTTCCCTGCGGTAATCTGTCATACAACTCTCAAAGCAAAACCTGGCGCCGCGCGCTTCCATCGCCTGCCGCATGTTTTTGATGACTCCGGCAAGAATATCCGTTCCGATGTGCGGTTTGTTTTCGTACAGAATCTGCTCCGGCGCTCCGAATTTTACAAAGGTTTCCAGAACAAACCGGTTCCTGCCGGTGGGATCCTTGACCAGTGTATTTAATTTGCCGTCCGAAAAAGTTCCTGCGCCGCCCTCTCCGAACTGCACATTGGAAACCGTATCCAACACTCCGCTCTCCCAGAAGCGCTCCACATCCTTTGTGCGCTCCGTCACTGAACGCCCGCGCTCAAGGACAACCGGTGCACAGCCGCTCATCGTGAGCGCATACGCGCAGAAAAGTCCCGCAGGACCCGCACCGACAATCACCGGCGGGATGGACGGCGTTGGCGAAACCGCTCCCGGCAGATAATAACCGGTCTGCTTTACGATCGTAACATTCGGATCGTTTGCCCTTTTTATGATTTTCTCTTCTCCGGAAGTGGAAACCTCCACGGAATACACCAACGACAGTTCCGGTTTCTTTCTCGCGTCAATGGATTTTCTGATAATCCGGTAGCGAAGCTCCTGGCCTCCCGAAAGTCCCAGACGTTTTCTGATTTTCTGTTCCAGTGCTGCCGCATTGTGATGCAGCGGCATTTTTATCTGATTGATCCGTATCATCTCTGTTCTGACATTCCTTCCTCTGCTGCATGCATCCCCGCCACAAAGCCGCTCGACCACGCCCACTGCAGATTGTAACCGCCGCAGGTGCCGTCAATATCAATGACCTCGCCCGCAAAATAGATACCGTCTGCCAGCTTTGACGCAAGCGTTGTAGCTTCAATCTCCTCCGTGTCAACGCCCCCTGCGCATACCTGCGCCGCTTCCATTCCGTTGCTTCCGGTAATATCAACCCGGAAATTCTTGACACACTTCACCAGCCGGTGCAACGTGGCGCGTGCCACCTCCCCGGCATAGAGTTCCGACCGTATGCCAGCTTCGGAGAGCAGTACCTCGCTCAGCTTTCTGTTAAAGAGACCGATCAGTGCCTCCCCGGCGCTCTTGCCATGTGTATTCTCGTAGAAGCGCTCTGACAGCAGATCAAAAAACTCCTTGTCCGTAAGATCCGGCGCAAAATCAATCAGCACGTAGGGATGCTTTTCGTCCGCAAGCGCTCTTGTCGCATAACGGCTGATCTGAAAGACCGGGATACCCGAGATTCCGGAAGCCGTAAGCTGAAGTTCGCCCCGCTCACTGCACACCACGTCAGGCTTTTCTCCCCGGGCTGTCCCACGGCTGCCTTTTGGTTGAAATTGCGCATTTTCCAGGTAGAGTGTTACCTGCATTTCTGCACGAATTCCTGCAAGTTTCTTGAAAAATGCCTGTTTTCCATGCAGTTGCACGAGAGCTGGCACCACATCTACAAAATGATGACCAAGTGCTTCTATATATGGAAATGCACTTCCGTCGCTTCCTGTCTTGGGTGCTGCCAGCAATCCGGGCGCAAAAATCACTGTTTTGGTTGAAAACGCGCCTTTTGTGGTGCGTATTTCATACCCGGTACAGGTTTTTTGAATGGATTGCAGTCCGCAGGACGTCCACAGATCAACGCCGAGGTAATCGCATTCCATGCCAAACACTTCCACGACAGACACCGCCTGCTCACTCGCCGGATAATAGTAACCGTTTTTGATCTTCGGATAGATTCCAAGTTCTTCAAACAGGCGCACGGTATCCTCCTGCCCGAACTGCTCAAAAACAGGCAGCACAAAAGCAGGGTTCTCTCCACGATAACAGGAAAGCCCCTGCACTGCATTTGTGTAATTACATTTTCCGTTGCCGGTGGATAGAATCTTTTTCCCAATCCGGTCCATGTGTTCGATCACCCGTGTTCTCGCGCCGCACCTGGCTGCACTGACCGCCGCCATAAGTCCTGCCGCGCCGCCACCGATCACCGTAACATCTATATCTGTCATTTCAACCTCTTATCTAACCGCTGTATCATTCTGTCCGTTCTTCTTAACCGTAACAATTTTACCACACAGCCCTGTAACATTCAATGAATAACTTCTCTTACGTCAGCTGGAATAGCTTTCGAGCAGATCGTACAGTTCTCTCTCATCGTCTACCGGAATTCCGTCGGAAAGCTGCTCCCTCGTCTGCACGGAAAGCCGTTCCGCACGGATGTTGGTCTCAAATAAAAGGGTTATCCCGTCCGCCTCATAGACTTTTAAGATGCCGTCGTCATCCATGCGGAGCAGATAGCGGCAGGTTTTCTGGATCTGCATGCTCTCCGCAGTCCGCTCCGTCTGTGCCACTGCGGTATCTTCCGTGACCGCCTCCGTCTCCTCTGCCGTACGGATCCTTCCTGCATCAAATGCGGTTTTCCCGCACAAGCCTCCGACAAGCAGCATCACTGCCGCAAAAAGGCAAATACCTATCGTCCGTTTCATAATGTCCTCCCATTCTCTGCGATAAGTATCTGCCAGTTCTTTCCTTTTTATTCAATTAACGCAAAAGATGCATCTTCCGCGCGAGTTTTACAAGCGTTCTGCCTTTCGGGAAGCGCAGGATTTCCTGCTCGGTCAGTCCCTTAAGCATCAAAAGCAGCGTCGCGTAGGTAAAGACGCCTGCAACAATCGATACAAGCGTTGCGATCAGATTGCTCCGAAGCAGATAGAGGAACAGACGGTAAACAAGCCATACCACCACGCCCATTCCAGCCGCTGAAACCGCCGGCACGAAAAACGTGCGCCGCACTTCCTGACGATATCCGCTGTAACGGCGGATCGAGCGCGCATTTAGAATACACATGATCAGTCCGAAGCATGCATTTGCGATGATCACCGCAAAAATGTTCAGATCCAGCCCAAGCATCAGCGCCACCAGAATGATCAAGTGAAGCGCCAGTGCAATCACTGCATTCTTGATTGGCTCCTTCATCCGGTTCATCCCCTGCAGCAGACCGTTGGAAAGGGTCGACAGGGAGAAGAAAATGATGGCCACGGAACCGGTCTGCAGCATTCTTGCCGCAAGCTCGGAGGAATCACCAAACAGCATCTGAAGAATCGGGGAGGCAAGCACGCCCATTCCGACTGCACACGGGAATGCCACGACCATGATAAAGCGTGTGGCAAGCCCGATCTGCCGCTTTGCCTCGCCCCGTTTTCCGCTCGCATAAGCAGCAGAGAGCGCCGGCACACTCGATGCCGCAAGGGAGGATGCAATGGCCAGCGGCACATTGATTAACACCTGGTATTTTCCGGTATAGATACCGTTCCAGGTACCGTAGTCCGTCTTGGAATATCCCTGCCATGCCGCGATATTCTTGTAGACCGCCTGGTCAATGGTGGCGTTGCAGTTGTAGATCGTGCTGCTCACCAGCACCGGAATAATGGTGATGATCAGCAGTTTAAAAATCTCTCCGTACGAATCTGCGCTTGTCTTCCGCTCCTTGCGAAGCGTCTTTTTAAACACCCGCAGATAGACAACAAGGACAAAACCCGCAAACAGCAGCGCACTCAGCGCTCCGGCAGCGGTTCCGATCGTTCCGCCCGCCGCACCGTAGGCTGCGCCGTAATCCTCGGCATTGCCTAAAAGCGCTCCGGCTTTGGAACCGTAGGAAAAAAGGACATACGCCGCCCACACGCTGACAATCGCATTTACAATCTGCTCTAAGATCTGGGATACGGCACTCGGCATCATCGTGCCAAGTCCCTGGAAAAAGCCTCGCATCACACCTAAGACCGCAACAATTACAAGAACCGGCACTAAAACCTTTAACGCAAAGATACAAAGTGGGGTTCTAAGCAGCGTACCCGTAATAAAATCCGCTCCGAAATAGAGAATTGCCGCGGCAGCGGTTCCGGACACCAGCGCAAAAATCAGCGCGCACTTTAAGATGCGGTAGACATTGCGCCTTCTGCCCTGTGAGATATTTGCCGAGACAAGTTTGGATACCGCGAGCGGCAGGCTGTAGGACGAAATAATTAACAAAATATTATAGATGGTATAGGCACTGCCATAATAGTCGTTGCCGGTATCTCCAATAATCGCCGTCAGCGGCATGCGGTAAATCAGTCCGATCACACGGCTGATCAGCGAAGCCGCCGCGAGGATTGTGCCCTGCGCCAGAAAACTTGTCGTATTTTTCCTTTTTTTATTGCCCATAAAAGTACCTCAAATCCTTTCGGAAGCGCCACGGCGCCGCCGTTCGTTAATCACGCGAGATGTTCATCTCCTCCAGAATCTGTCTCTGCTTCGGCTCCATGACTGCCGCGTCCTCCGGCGTCATGTGGTCATACCCGAACAGATGAAGCATGCTGTGCACGATCAGAAACGCAAATTCCCTGCGCTCGCTGTGTCCGTAGGCGGCAGCCTGCTCTCTCACCCGGTCCACCGAGATGACAATGTCTCCCAGCATGATCTCCCCGGTATCCGGATTAAAATTATCCTCATAATCCTCTTCCAACGCCGAGAAATCGCCCGCCTGCTCATAGGAGAGCATCGGGAAAGACAAAACGTCCGTCGGTGCATCAATCTGCCGGTACATCCGGTTGATCTCATGAATTCCTTCATTGTCTGTCAGCGTCAGATTCACTTCCGCCTCATAAGGAAAACCTTCATGGTCGATGGTAAAAGCGACAACCTCGCCCGCCAGCGCTTCATAATCAAATGTAAATGGCACGTCCACTTCGACTTCTAAATTCAGGCTCATACCAGTAATGCCTCCTCGTTCACAAGATATTCCCGTATTTTCAAAAACATATTCATGCTAAGCCCGGAACGGTCATACAGCCCCGCGGCAGAATATTCATTCAAGGTCTGATAGATCACCATATCCTGGTTCCAGTTGCTGCCAACGGTATCCTCATCCAGAACCTCCAGTTTTTTCAACAGCCCGTCCACCATATGTACAATCGCCGACTCGATGGTGGATGGCAGGGCTTCTTCCCCGTTGTATTCCCCGATAATGCGGATTACCTTCTCCGGGAAGCAGGCTCTCTGTGCCATTTTCACACCGTTTTTTGCAAGCGGTGCGCCCTCCAGTACGCCGATACGGTAATACATCCCCGCGGCGCTGCACACACGTTGGTCTGCCCCGACCACAGCAGCACATCGCGCCGCCACAAGCATCACCCGCCTTGCATGGCTGTAGTCTGCCCTGGAAAAACTCGCCAGCTCCCGCGCCAGCGGATAGGATTCATCTGTGATGTCGACCATGACCTCATCGACTTCCGCATTTCTTGCATCCATCAGCTTCCGGTAGCACAGATGCAAAAACAAAAAGACGACCACACCGTCCGCCACGGCAGATACCATGATCCGGATGCTGATCTCCCGGTAGGTCAGATAGTAGAACAGAACCGGAAGAAGCATGCCTGCCATGCCGGCAAACCATTCATACCAGAACTGCTTTTTGCTGTTTTCCACTGCGTCCGCTGCCACCGCTCCGATCAGAACCAGCAGGATATACATGGAGAATTCCTGGATGGTTCCACCGCACAAAAGACCGAGCAGGCTGCAGAAAAAGAGTCCGCTGCACAGGGAAAGCTCGATATTCCCCACACCGAGCATCAAAATGGCAGATAGCATCACAGGTCTTGAAAATTCCGGAAGTACAAGACAGACCGCCGTCACGCCAAGCGACGCCAGATACCCTGCAAAAATACGCCGGTAGCTTGTCTCACGGTTTCCCGCAATGCTCCGCTTCATCCGGCAGTGCTCCAATAAAAAGAACCACAACGCCAGAAATACCAGATTGATGATAACAAGGACGATCCACTCGTCGAGATACTGTCCCCTGATAAATGCCGCCGCTGTCGTAAACAGGATCGTTGCGGCAGACATGCCAAGCAGATATATTACTCTCTTTGCCACATAGCGATCATCCATTCGTGTTCTCTCTCCTGCTTCTCGCACCGGTTCTGCCCGCTCCGGTTCTGCTCGTGTTCTTTCTCGTGCCGGACGTCTTACCGGCGCGCTTCTCATAATCCTCGTATGCCTTGACAATCTTCTGCACCACCGGATGCCGCACGACATCCTGGCTTGTCAGTTCGCAGATACCGATCTCCTCCACATTGCGCAGCACTTTCAGCGCAATGTCCAAGCCCGATGCGGCATCCGGCGCCAGATCCTTCTGGGTGGCGTCACCGGTGATGACCGCCTTTGAACCGAAACCGATTCTGGTCAGAAACATCTTCATCTGCGCCGGCGTCGTGTTCTGCGCCTCGTCCAGAATGATAAACGCGTTATCTAACGTACGTCCGCGCATGTAGGCAAGCGGAGCCACCTCAATCAGTCCCTTTTCCATATTCTTCTGGAAGCTTTCCGCCCCCATAATCTGATACAGCGCGTCGTAAAGCGGTCTTAAGTAAGGATCAACCTTGCTCTGCAGATCGCCCGGAAGGAAGCCAAGCTTCTCCCCCGCCTCAATCGCAGGCCTGGTGAGGATAATCCGCCCGACCTCCTCGTTTTTAAACGCGGTGATTGCCATCGCCATCGCCAGATAAGTCTTACCGGTACCCGCCGGTCCCATGCCGAACACGATCATCTTTTCGCGGATGGCATCCACATAGGCTTTCTGACCGAGTGTCTTGGGCTTTACCGGCTTGCCGTTGATCGTGTGGCAGATGCAGTCGCGGTCGATCTCCACGATCGCCGACTCTTTTTCCTCCGCCATCAATGCCAGTGCATAGTTGACATTCTGTTCCGTGATGACATTTCCGCGTTTGGACAATTCCAGAAGCTGCATGAAAACATCCTGCGCGCGCCTGCAGCGTCTTTCGTCTCCGAGGATTTTCATATCTTCTCCCCGGACAACCACCGTCACATTTAAGGTACGCTCGATTTTTTTGATATAGACATCAAACTGACCGAACACATTCGCCATGTGGTCTGTCGGTATATTTAACGAAACTTCAGTCAGACTCATTTTCATTCTGCCTTTCTTGCATTGTGGTATCGTAAACCTCTGTCGGCTGATAGGAAACAATGGATTCGTGCGCCCACAGATCGCCGCTTACCACATATTTTTCACCCGTACTTTTTATAATAACATTTTTTGATATAATTTGAATACCTTTTTCTTCCAAATCTTTGATGTAATCCGAGAGATTCTTTGTGGCAATCTGACGGATCTCCTCTTCGGTGCGCTCGTGCCGCACCTGCTCGACCTCTGTGAACTCACTTTTATTCAGCCACACGGGCAGATAAAAATTGTCCGCCACATGGAGCTGCCTGCTCTCCGTCTGCACCTGGTATTCTGCAAACGGATTCCGGAAAAACGGCCAGTCGAACACGTTATCAAGCAGCGTGATGCTGTAGCACTCCTTCGTGTTCCCGGTCGGCGCCATCTCCACCCAGGTGCCATCAATCACATCCCGGTAGGAATAGAGTACCTTCGCCTTGATATCCGCATCGGATGGACGGTAGAGGTACTGCATGATCTCACCGTCGTCGTTTAACACTTCAATGCGCCCCGAGACTAAGATGTCGCCTTTCTTTACCTCCGCTCCCACCGCGGCAAGCGGCGTGCCCGCGCGTGTCACCATCTCGGTAATCACGCCGTCTTTGGCGGCGACAATGTCCTGCGGCTTGTCGCTCTTCGCCTCATATTCTTCCTGCGGCAGGAGGTTTTCCTGAATATCGACCGTCATCTTTGTACCATAAATCTTGATGGAAGTCCAGATGACATCCCGGTAGCGGCTCCGCATGGCTTCTTCCAGATCCTCGCACGAAATCCGGGATTTTTTCGTTCCAAACGATGCGTGTTCCTCCTCCAGGAAATCCAGAATCGTCTCCGTGGTCAGATAGGAATTCCCGTTGATTTCGATATTCCAGATGAATCCGGACAGATCATACAGCAAAAAGCAGAAAAAAAGCAGGCCTGCCGGGAAAAGATACCGTCTGCGGTAGCGAAACGCACAAAACGGCATCCCCACACGCTTCTGAATCCGGATCTGCGTTTTGGTTTTTTTCAGAATGGGCTTCAGCTGTCGGAATGCATCGACACTGATACAAAAAGTATATCCATTTTCACACGGTTTTAAATTCCAGATCAGGATATTCCGGTTCCCGCACAGATTTAAGAACCGTTCCGGTGCATATCCCGTCAGCTTCACATGAACATAACCGCGAAAATATTTGATCACAGAGAGCAACATCGTCTCAGTTCTCGTACTCTATCGTATCAATGCTGCCCGTTATTTTCATTTCTTCATTCGTGTAATAATCTATGGCAAGACGGACACCGGTAATCCGTATCCTGCAGGTTTTTGTCTGCACCCGGATAAAGGAATCCTCGTATTCCAGGATTCCTTTATAATTTGAAATCACAGCTTCCCCTCTGCCGGTGACGGTCACGATCGCCGCCCCGAGCATGAGGTCTTTGGGAAGCTCCAGGTTATCTACAATTCTTTCGCGCAGCGAAATCTGTGACCCCGCTGAAGTTCTGCTATTTTTTCTCATATAGCACTATATGAGGAAAAATACCGTCTTATTCTGGAAAGATATATTCTCTGACCACCGGCACGAAAGCCGCCGGCTCTTTGGCGATCTCGTAGGCATGGGCAATTTTTTCATACGCCGCCTGCATTTTGGCATCATCATTGCCATAAATCGTCGCAAGCACTTCACCGTCACTTACCGCATCCCCGTTCTTTTTCTCCAGAATAATACCAACGGATAGATCAATCGCACTCTCCTTGGTCTCTCTTCCGCCTCCCAGGGTCATGCAGGCAATTCCGATGTCTTCCGCCAGAATCCGGTGCACATATCCGCTCTCTTTTGCCGTGACCTCTAGTGTCTTCCCCGCAACCGGCAGAAGGGATGTGTCATAGACCGGTGCAGCATCTCCGCCCTGTGCGCGCACGAACTGGGCAAATTTATCGAGTGCCGATCCGTCTTCTATCACGCCCTCCATCAGTGCGCGGGCTTCCTTTTCGTCCGCCGCCCGCCCTGCGAGCATAAGCATCTGGCTGCCCAGTGCAAACACCACTTCTTTGAAATCAGCCGGTCCCTCTCCGCGCAGGGTATCAATCGCTTCCCGGACCTCAAGTGAATTGCCGACCGCGCGTCCCAACGGCTGATCCATATCCGTGATGACAGCCACCGTCTTCTTGCCCGCCATCGTACCGATGGAGACCATCTCTTTTGCGAGCGCTCTGGAATCCTCAAGCTTTTTCATAAAAGCGCCGTTGCCCGTCTTGACATCCAGAACGATGGCATCGCTTCCGGACGCCAGCTTTTTGCTCATGATGGAGCTGGCAATGAGCGACATCTGATCCACCGTTGCCGTCACATCACGCAGCGCGTATAATTTCTTGTCCGCCGGCGCCAGATTGGCAGTCTGTCCCGCAATGGCAATCCCGATGGTATTGACATTCCCGGCAAACTGCTCCTCGGAGAGCGCGGTCGTAAACCCGTCAAAACATTCTAACTTGTCGATTGTTCCGCCGGTATGCCCCAGTCCCCTGCCGGACATTTTTGCAACCGGAACTCCGAGCGCCGCAATGATCGGCGTCAGCGCCAGCGAGGTCTTGTCTCCCACGCCGCCGGTGCTGTGCTTATCGACCTTTACCCCCTTGATCCCCGAGAGATCCAGCACATCACCGCTGTCCCTCATGGCAAGCGTCAAATCCACCGTCTCGCGCGGCGTCATTCCGCGAAAACAGATCGCCATTGTCATGGCGGACATCTGATAATCCGGAATGCTTCCCTCCGTAAAACCTTCTATCATATAGCGGATCTCATCCGTGGAAAGTTCCCCGCCCTGCTTCTTTTTTAAGATCAAATCATACATTCTCATACTGCAATCCCCCTTATTTCTAAAGTATACTTTATTGTAACACCGTTTAACCGCCGATTCAACATTTGCCGCGCGGACGCTTGACAAGTCGTGCGGCGGACTTCTATACTGATGATAGATTTTTAAGCTTCTACAGGGAAAAGGAGACCGTTATGACCGGATATCAAATTCAAAGACACAGAATATTACTGTGCGTGCTCGCACTTTTTTGCTTGGGAATGGCTCTGATGGGATGTAAAAAAGCATCGCTGGATGACTGGTATGCCACACAGGCGGATCAGTTTCAGGAGATGACAGACGCCGTCAATTCCCAGGATCTGGGATACACCCTGGACATTGTCACCGCAGATTCCGATGCGTTAGTGTTCCAGTACACGCTTTCTAAGGCGTATGATATGTCGGATGATGCAGACGCCGACGCACTGACGCAGCTGTATGACGCCATTTTTGACAGCTATGCCTCTACTTTTTCCTCGCTGCGCGCGCAGATTGCAGATGAGACCGGCATAAACGGCATCGCCATCCGGCTGACCGCCTTAAATCCGGACGGAACCGTTCTGTATTCCAGGGACTTTACCGAATAGCCTGCCGCTATTTGTGGTAAGGTTCCCGGTTCATGATGCGGTAGCCGCGGTAGATCTGCTCCAGCAGAATCACGCGCATCAGCTGGTGTGGAAACGTCATTCTGGAAAAAGAGAGCTTAAAATCCGCCGCCGCAAGCAGCTCTTTTGACATGCCGAGTGACCCACCGATCAAAAAGATCACATGGCTGATCCCGTCAGTTCCCAGTTTTTCCAGTTTCTGTGAGAGTTCGACCGAATCGAGTTCCCTGCCGTCTATGGCGAGTGCCATGACATAGGAGCTGCTCTGCCTGCATTTCTCGAGGCGGGCAAGCACACGCTCCCCCTCCTTTTGCCGGATCTGCATTTCTTCCGTGGCACTTGCGCCGTCTGGCGTCTTTTCATCTGCGACCTCGATGATTTCCAGCTTGCAATAGCGCGTCAGGCGCTTAGCGTATTCCTCGATGGCATCTCTGTAAAATTTTTCTTTGATTTTTCCAACGCATAAAATTGTAATCTTCATAGCAGGTTCATTATAACATTCTTTGGTTGCGGCAGTCTATAAAATCTCCTATAATATAGGAAAAGAAAACTAAGAAAGCGAGAACTTATTATGTGGTGTCCAGAATGTAAAAACGAATATGTAGCGGGAATCGTCCGCTGTCCGGACTGCGGCGTGGATCTGGTGGAGTCGCTCTCCATATCAGAGGACAAATCAAAAGACAGTCCGGATGCCTTCTCCCCTGATGACATGGAAGAACTTTCGGCAGCTTCCACCGTCAGGGCAGCGGAAGGCGGCAGAGGAGATACTCCGCCGCTTACTGCACATTCACACGCCTACCGGTCCAAGGCTTCCCAGACCGAAGATATGAAGTCTACCGCCTACACCTTTACCGGGGTCGGCATCATCGGACTGGTTCTTTTAGTGCTGTTTTTCTGCGGCGTTCTTCCGATCCATATTACCGGTGCCGCCAGAATTCTGACGGGTCTTGTCATGGGAATCATGTTCGTTATCTTTTTGTGGATTGGCATCCGTTCCTTCGGCCAGATCAAACAGCTCAAAGATGCAACTGCAACAGAAGATGCGCTGCAGGATGAGATACTCAAATGGTTTCTGGATACCTACCGTGCCGATGTCATTGATCAGTCCGTCGACAACGATCAGCCGGAGGAGGCGCTGTATTTTTCCCGCTACGAAGTGATGGAAAAGCTGCTGCTTCATCAGTATCCCTCCCTTTCGGAATCCTTTACCGATCATATGATTGAACTGCTCTACGCCGAGCTTTTCTAAAATCGGGACATTTCTCCAAAACAGCACTTCTTTCATGCAGCGACTTATGGTACAATAGAACCATCAAATATACTATTGAGAGGTGACGATTTTGAAATTACTGGAAGAAAAGATTCTTTCCGAGGGAAAGGCATTAAACAAAGACATTCTTAAGGTAGACAGTTTTATCAATCATCAGGTGGATCCGGTGCTCATGGCACAGATCGGGGAGGCATTTGCCGCACATTTTAAAGGCAGAGGCATCACGAAAGTGGTTACCATCGAAAGTTCTGGAATTGCTCCTGCACTCATGACCGCATCTGCACTGGGCGTTCCTATGGTAATTTTGAAGAAGCAGCCTTCTCAGATTTTAAATGATAATCTCTACCAGACTGTGATCACATCCTTTACCAAAGAGACGAACTACGAGCTGACGCTCTCCAAGAAGTACATCTCCGAGGAGGATCACGTCTTAATCGTCGATGATTTCCTTGCAAACGGTGAGGCTGCGACCGGAGCGATCCGTCTTCTGCGTCTGGCACATGCAACCATCGCCGGTCTCGGCGTTCTGGTGGAAAAATCTTTCCAGCCCGGACGTGAAAAGCTGGTTGATCAGGGAACCGAAGTGTATGCACTTGCCAGAGTCGGTGCAATGGATACGGACCACGTTGAATTTTTACCGGCGGACGACGAGTGATCTTCTAAAAGGGGATTGTCGCAATAAGCATATTTTGCTTTGCGTTGATAAGTAATATTATTAAAAGACCACACCGTGGGATTTCAGATGGAAATGCAGATGAAAATTCGGTTCAAAAAATGTGGCATTTCTAACCAGCCGGATGTTTGCAATCTGCGATGATCCATGTCTTTCCAAGTTTGGAGCACTCCACGGACTGTATCCGCAAATCATGAGACAATTTAAGAACTTTCGTGTGGCGCTTTTGCCGCTGCTGAATAAAACATAATCGCGCGAAGCCGATGTCTGAGTTGCCATCTGCCTTATTTTCAATAGCAGATGGCAGCGAGTTTCGGTTCGCGCGATTTTATAGTGTCTGTGAAGCAGCAGCATTAGCCGCCACTAGAAAGTTTGCTCATTGTCTCTGATTTGGCGGACACACTCCGGGAGTGTTCAAACGTGGAAGAGACACGGAATCCGATGCAAACATTCGGCTGGAAGAAATACTCACATTTTTCTCAAACGAATTTCCATCTGCATTTCCACATGAAATCTCCAAGTATGTTTCTTATAATATTACTTATCACCCCAAAGAGGTTATGCTTATTGCGGCAATTCCTTTTTACGGGTAATAGATAAAATTGGCACGGTAAACACCGCTGTCCAATCCCGTCTTTTTGTCCACCACAAGTACGGACAGGACATTGTTGCCCTCCGGCACCTCAAACGGCTCCGTGTAGCGCGCAGACGCCGTGGTAGGATCGGTTCCGTCCCAGGTATAGTAAATGCTGCATCCATCCTCTGCGGTCAGCGTCACGAGTGTCGGCTCATAAAAACGGCCTCCGTCCGGCGACACCTCTGCAAAATCCGGTGGTGCAAGTTCGATCTCAAAATCGGCATACGTCACGGAACTGTAGATTCCCTTATCGTTCCGGCAGACCGCCGCGATGGTATATTTGCCACTCTCATCAAAGACGAGCGGGTTTCCGACAAAATACCTCGTTCCGGTCTTGGCATCCAGTTCGTTCTCATCTCCATTGATCGTATAGTAGATGGCATCCCCGTCTGTCGACGCAATCTCTACCTCGAGCGCCTCATCATACTTTCCGGACGGCACATCTCCCTCAGGATCCGTAATCAGCGGTGCAGATGTCATGTAATCCGCAAACAAATCCAGAATCTTATCCTTATTCTTAAGATCCTCGGCATCGACCTCCGCTTCCAGATCCAGAATGCTGTCGTAATCTTCCCTCGCATCATAGATAGCGATCAGATCTCTGTATGCGTCCTCATTGGCAGGATCAAGCTTTATGATCTCAATCAGGAGCACCATTGCCGCATCGGTATTTTTCTGTTTTTCATAGATTTCAATCATCTTCTCACGCGCGATAATATCGTTTGGATACAGATACAGCGCACGCTCGTAATAGTCAAGTGCCTCCCCGTCATTCTGCGCATCAGCCGCCATGGCCGCCTGTTCCATCTGATAGTCGTAAGAATTGGCATTCCGGTGATCAATTGCAGCCTTAATCAGAATTCCCGCCAGAACGAGAAGCACCAGCAGAATTCCCCCGATGAGAAATGGCAGCCGGCGATTTTTCTTCCTCTGCGGCTGTTTGGGCTTTTGCTGCTTTGCCTGTGCCGGCGCCGGTTCCTTCCCGGCAGATTCCTCCTCTTTTAGAAGAGAACGCAGATAGTCATCCTCCAACACACTGTAATCCGGCACAATCTGTACCGCATTTCCACACACGGAGCAGTAGATACATCCCTCTTTGATCTCTGCCCCACACTTTGCACATTTCATATGAAACGATTCCTCTCACTCTTTCATCCATATGGATTCTACATCTGTTACTGCAACATGGACTCCACACAATTATGCATCAGCATTGCAATGGTCATAGGCCCTACTCCGCCCGGAACCGGTGTGATCGCCGACGTATGCGGCGCAACCTCATCATATCTGACATCCCCGCACAGCTTGTTGTTCTCATCGCGGTGAATTCCCACATCGATGACAACCGCCCCTTCTTTGATGTAATCTGCCGTGATAAACTGCGGCTTTCCGATTGCAACGATCAGGATATCCGCCGTTTTGCAAAGTTCCGGCAGATTCTGTGTCTTGGAATGTGCAATGGTGACCGTGGCATTCTCGCGTAGCATTAAAAGTGCCATCGGCTTCCCCACGATATTGCTTCTGCCGATTATCACACAATGTTTTCCTTCCATCTTAATTCCGGAGCGCTTTAAGAGCTGGATGATTCCCGCCGGTGTGCAGGAGACAAATCCCGGCTCCCCGATCACAAGCTTTCCAACGTTTTCCGGGTGGAATCCGTCCACATCCTTTTCGGGTGCGATCGCACGAATCACTTTGTCTGCGTCAATCTGTGCCGGAAGCGGAAGCTGCACCAGAATTCCGTTTACCGAAGCATCACCATTCAGCTTCTCCACAAGCGCAAGAAGTTCTTCCTCCGTCGTCTCCTCCGGCAGTTCATAGGACAGGGAACCGATGCCGATATAGGCGCAGGCTTTCTTTTTGTTATTGACATACACGCTGGAAGCCGGATCGGTTCCTACCTGGATCACTGCAAGCGCTGCTTCTTTTCCAAGCTTTTTCTGTTCCGCAACCTGCTCGCGCAGTTCGTCCTTGATCTCCTGTGAAATCTTTTTTCCGTCAATGATCTGTGTCATACGTATCCTCCATTCTGTCTCTTAGAATAATCCGGTAATGACTCCGTCATCATTGACATCAATACCGTACGCCGCCGGGTTCTTGGAAAGTCCCGGCATCGTCATGATCGAACCGGTAACTGCAACGACAAAGCCGGCTCCTGCCGATACGTAAACCTCGCGCACATTGATGGTAAAACCGTTCGGTCTTCCAAGCTTCGTCTGGTCATCCGAAAGAGAATACTGTGTCTTTGCCATGCAGACCGGGAAGGATGACATTCCCATATCGGTAATTCTCTTCAGTTCCTTTTTGGCAGCTGCGGAATAGGTCACTCCGTCGGCTCCGTAAATCTCTCTCGCAACAGTTGCGATCTTATCCTCAAGGCTCATATCATCCGGATATAATGGCTTGAAATGGCTTTCCTTCTGCTCCAGTGTAAGCAGCACCTTGTTGGCAAGCTCAATGCCGCCTTCACCGCCCTTTTCCCAGACCTCGGAAAGTGCAAACTCACATCCGCGTTCTCTGCAGAACTGCTCCACGTAATCCGTCTCCGCTTTTGTGTCTGTGACAAAGGAGTTCAAGGTAACCACAACCGGCACACCGAACTTCTGCAGGTTCTCAATATGCTTCTCCAGGTTGACAATTCCTTTCTTCAACGCGTCCAGATTCTCTGTGCCAAGATCCGCTTTCGCCACGCCGCCGTTGTATTTGAGTGCACGCACAGTTGCAACCAGCACAACGGCATCCGGTGCCAGTCCTGCTTTCCGGCACTTGATATCGAAGAATTTTTCAGCGCCGAGATCTGCGCCAAAGCCGGCCTCCGTAATCACATAATCCGCGAGCTTTAAGGCTGTCTTTGTAGCACGGACACTGTTGCATCCGTGCGCAATATTGGCGAACGGACCTCCGTGAACAATGGCAGGCGTGTGCTCTAACGTCTGGATCAGGTTCGGCTTTAGCGCGTCCTTTAACAGTGCCGCCATCGCGCCGGTCGCTTTCAGATCGTCCGCGGTCACCGGCTTTCCGTCAAACGTATATGCGACGATAATCCGTCCGAGCCGGCGCTTTAAGTCATGCATATCGTCAGCCAGACAAAGAATAGCCATAATCTCCGACGCAACCGTGATGACAAAGTGATCTTCTCTTACCATTCCGTCCATCTTGCTTCCCAGACCGACGACAATGTTACGGAGGACACGGTCGTTCATATCCATGCAGCGTTTCCAGACGATCTGCCGCGGATCAATTCCAAGCTCATTGCCCTGCTGGATATGGTTGTCCAGAAGAGCCGCCAGGAGATTGTTGGCGGAGGTAATTGCATGGAAATCACCGGTAAAGTGCAGATTCAGATCCTCCATCGGCACAACCTGCGCGTATCCGCCGCCGGCTGCACCTCCCTTGATTCCAAAACACGGTCCAAGGGACGGCTCTCTTAACGCGATGACCGCCCTTTTCCCAAGTCTGCCGAATGCCTCGCCGAGGCCGACGCTCGTGGTGGTCTTTCCCTCTCCCGCCGGCGTTGGATTGATTGCGGTCACAAGAATCAGTTTCCCGTCTTTTCTGTCGGAAACCCGACGGATCAGCTCGTCCGAAAGCTTTGCCTTGTACTTTCCGTACAATTCCAGATCATCCTCCGGGATGTCAAGCTTTGCAGCCACCTCGCGAATATGTACCATCTGGGCTTCCTGTGCAATTTCAATATCACTTTTCATAATGTCTCCTCCATTCCGCCGCCAGAGCGGCTTTGTATGTTTTATATGAATCCTGTTACAGATATTCCTCTTCGTACTGCTCAAACTGCTCGGGCGACATTAAAACCCGCCGCGGCTTTGTGCCTTCCTCAGGACCTACGATACCCGCTTCCTCCAGTTGATCCATAATGCGGGCTGCACGGTTAAAACCGATTTTAAAATACCGCTGAAGCATGCCGATGGAACCTTTTTCCTTCTCCATGAGAAGGCGCGCCGCATCTGCAAAATAAACGTCCCTGCCGTCCCCTGCATCCGCGCTGGAATCGATCGCTACGGTGGTGTTGGCGGATTCCATGTTGCTCAGCTTCTCCTCCATCTCCGCACTGTAGGTCACCTGACCATTCTGTTCCTTGATAAACCCTACAACGGCAGATACTTCCTCATCCGATACAAATGCGCCCTGCACACGCACCGGCTTTGGAATTCCCTGCGGGCTGAACAGCATGTCTCCCTTGCCGAGGAGCTTCTCGGCGCCGTTCATATCCAGAATGGTTCTCGAATCCACGCCCGAAGTCACGGCAAAGGCGATACGGCTCGGCATATTCGCCTTGATCAGACCGGTAATGACATTGACCGACGGACGCTGTGTCGCAATGATCAAATGAATGCCGCACGCTCTTGCGAGCTGTGCCAGACGGCAGATGGATTCCTCGACTTCGCCCGGCGATACCATCATAAGATCCGCCAGCTCGTCCACGATAATCACAATCTGCGGCAACTTTTCCGGCTTCGGATCGCCCTCGATCGTCGGCAGGGATTCGATCTTCGCATTGTAGCCCTTTAAGTCTCTCACCGAGGCATTGGCGAACTTCTGATAACGGTCTGTCATCTCATCCACCGCCCAGTGCAGTGCACCCGCCGCTTTTTTCGGATCGGTGACCACCGGTATCATCAGGTGCGGGATGCCGTTATAGACACTCAGTTCCACAACCTTCGGATCAATCATAATCAGCTTGACCTCTTTGGGGTTCGCCTTGTAGAGGATGCTCATGATAATCGTGTTGATACATACGGACTTACCGGAACCCGTCGCACCGGCAATCAGAAGATGCGGCATCTTGGCAATGTCCGCCACCGTCACCTTTCCGCCGATGTCCTTTCCGACGCCGAAAGAAATCTTTGACGGATGCTTTTTAAATTCTTCCGACTCTACCAGTTCTCTAAAAGAAACCATGACGTTTTCTTTGTTCGGAACCTCAATACCGATCGCCGCCTTTCCGGGGATCGGTGCCTCGATACGAATATCCGCCGCTGCCAGATTCAGCTTGATGTCGTCGGCCAGATTGACAATCTTGCTGACCTTTACTCCCATCTCCGGCTGCAGTTCATAGCGCGTCACGGCAGGACCGCAGCTGATGTTGGTAATCGTGACATTCACGCCGAAATTCTTTAAGGTCTGCTGCAGCTTCATCGCCGTCTCCTGCAGATGCTGTCTGGAATCCCCGGCTTTGTTTGCCGCCTTTGTCAGAAGATCTGCCGGAGGGAACACATACGGACGCTCCGGAGGCATCTGCTCCGCCGACACACTTTCACCGGATGCCGCAGGTGCAGATGTGGTATGTCCGGCATTTTCCCCGATGCCGGACACAGCCTTTGTCTCTGCGGGCGATACGGCTGCCGATGCTTCCTGCGGCTCTTTCAGCTGTACTTTCGGCGCAGCCGCCTCCCATGCGTTTTCTGGTCCGGCCGCACTGCCCCATGATTCTTTCTGTTCCTGCGCAGATGCAGTGCTCCACGGATCTTCCGGTTCGGCTGCGCTGCTCCACGGATCTTTCTGTTCCTGCGAGGCTGTAGTGCTCCATGGATCTTCCGGCTCTGTTGCCACATCCCACGATGCTTCCGCCGGCGCAGTATTCCAGGATGCTCCCTGTGCAGTCTCCGTTTCCGGAGTCCATGCAGATATGTTCTGTGAAGCCTCCGGTGTCACAGCCGCAAGCACTTCGTCTGAGAACGCCGACGGCGTCAGATTCTCTGCAGGCGGATATCCGCCGTCCGACGTGAGAGGCACAATCTTTTCTTCCCGTACCTCCGGCATCTCCAGATAATCCTCCGCATTCAGTTCACTGATCTCATCGGAATGTTCAATGACATTCTGCCGCGGCAGCACCCGGGTGTCAATGGCAACCCCTTCCACCTTGCGATCCATCCGCCTTAATGCCTGTTCCTCTCTGCGCTGCTCCCGCTCTTCCCGCTGGATTCTCACGCGTTCCTTATGGCGTTCATTTCCGCTGCGCGCGGATTCGTAGACCTTTTTCCCGCCTTTTTGCATTCCGCGAAGCGCAGAGCGCTCTGTAATTAACACCAGCGATATGATTAACATGATCGCATCGATCACATAAGAACCAGCCAGACCGAAATTCGGGCAGAAAATCCATGCCAGAAGTCCGCCGATGAAGCCGCCTCCCGTCCGGTGCTCAAAACTGTAGCTGTATGCCGCAGCGGCACCGTCAACCGCAGACCCTTTGGTCAGCAGTTCGATCAGCATACATAAGAACAGATCAAACAGAATCATCGCCACAAGCTTTACGGTTGCCACCCGGTTGCCCCTGTTCGACACGGCAAAAAAAGTACCGACAAGAAGAAGCACCGGGAACACATACGCGATCAGTCCCATGACGCCAAAAAAGAACCTGCTCACTGCATTGCCGATGGTTCCCCCGATTCCGAAATTACTGATAAATAATAAAATAGATACCGCTACAATGATCCAGAGAATGACCTCCCTGGTAAAATCCTCCTGCTGCTGTGCAGCCGTCTTTTTCTTCCGTCCTGTACTTCCCTTCCGGCTTGTCTGTGCCTTTCGTTTCCCAGATGTACTCTTTTTATTCCCTGTTGCCAAAACTTACTAACCTCCAAAACCGTTATGCCAGATAAAAATACCCGCCGATGGACAATGCGCCAACGAGCAGACAGTAGATGGCAAAAACGGTGAACTTCTTTTTGCGGACGATGACAAGCATCGTCTTAATGCAGACATATCCCACAACCGCCGCGACCGCCATACCGATCACATAGTAGACAACCTCCGTTCCCGACACCGCCAGGTCTGTGGCATCCTTTAATTCGAGAACAAGCGCGCCAAGAATCGCCGGTATCGACATCAAAAACGAGTATTTCACGGCAAAATTGCGCTGATAACCCGCAAGCAGGCAGGCGGTAATCGTCGTACCGGAGCGTGAAAGTCCCGGAAGCGTTGCGATTCCCTGTGCGATTCCGACAGAAAACGCATCCGTGTAGGTGACGTTCTTCGGAAGTTTGTCGCCGTCCTTGCAGTGATCCGCGATCAAAAGCAGCACTGCCGTTGCGATAAGGCAGATGCCTGGAACAATCAGAATCTCGGAAGCCATCTCCACGACATCCTTGCAGAAATAGCCGATAATTCCAGTCGGTATTGTCGATACGATAATCAGCATGGCAAATTTGCGGTAGCTGCTGTTGATCACGCGCCGATACGCCATCTGCTCTTTGCCGGTCTTATTCCGGAAGAAGACAATCACATTGTATCCGGCGTCGCGGATGATGCAGCATCCATCTACCACCAGTTTTAAGATGTCCCGGTAGTATACCAGGGAGATTGCAATCAATGTACCGACGTGAAGCAGTACATCATATAAAATTCCCGTGTCGGTATTGACATCAAACAGTATTTTAAAAAGTGCCAGATGCCCGGAACTGCTCACCGGCAAAAACTCGGTCAGTCCCTGTATAATGCCCATCAAGATCGCCTGTAATAATGACATGGCAGCCTCCTTATCCGATTCGTAAAAATCTGTCAAACTTATACATACATGACCAATTTTAACATATTTGAGGGCGGTTGTCATTAAAAGGTTTCTTAATAATTTTTTCCCTTTGCGGCATCAATCATCGCATGCAGTTTTAAAAACGCGGCATCGATTCCGCCCACGGCATCGATCAGCCCTTCCCGAACCGCTTCCTCCCCGACTAAAATGGTTCCAAGGTCTTTTGTCAGCATTCCCGTGTTCATCATCAGTTCCTCCAGACGCTCTTCCCCCGCCTTTGAATGCGACGCGATAAAGGTTAAAATCCGGTTCTGCATCTGTTTAAAATAATCGTAGGTCGGCTTGGCTCCTATGACAGTTCCGCTCATGCGCACGGGATGAATCACCATGGTGCCCGACGGGACAATAAACGAGTAATCCGTGGAGACAGCGAGCGGCACGCCGATCGAATGGCTTCCTCCGAGCACGAGCGATACCGTCGGTTTGCTGATCGACGCAATCATCTCTGCAATGGCGAGTCCGCTCTCAACGTCGCCGCCGACTGTATTTAAGAGCAGCAGGATTCCTTCCGTATCCCGGTTGTCCTCCATCTCCGCCAGCTTCGGAAGCACGTGTTCGTACTTGGTTGTCTTAGTCGTCGCCGGCAGACAATCGTGTCCCTCAATCTCTCCTATAATCGTTAAAAGTGAGATCCGGTTGTTCTCCCGGTTGTTATTTAACGCAACCTGTCCGAATTCCCGGATATCCTCATTTTTCTGTTCCTGTTTTTCTGACATAGTTTCTCCTTCTCCTTCGGTCTTCTCTTTTTACTAATTGCATAAAAATGCAGGGTGCAAAATTGCACCCTGCTTAGTATGTATCATCCAGCGTCATATTATGTCAGTTCACGCTACACTTCTCCCAGAAGATAGCGGTACAATCCCTCATAGCGTCCCCTGGAATTGTTCCAGGAATAGTCGTTTGCCATTCCGCGGTCAATCATCTGGTTCCACTGCTTCTTGCGGTCAAAATAGATATGTTTGGAGTAGTTGATCACGCCTAACATCTCGTCTCCGTTATAGTTTGCAAACGAGAATCCGTCTCCGGTGTTCTCGTACTCATTGTACGGCTTTACGGTATCCCGGAGTCCGCCCGTCTCACGCACGATCGGCACCGTGCCGTAACGGAAAGAGATTAACTGCGTCAGTCCACACGGTTCAAACCGCGACGGCATTAAGAACGCGTCCGCAGCCGCGTACAGCTTGTGGGCAAGTTCGTCCGAGTAGCAGATATTCGCCGAGACACGGTCGCCGTACTTCCATGCATAGTGGCGGAACATATTCTCGTACTGCGGATCACCGGTTCCGATGACCACGAACTGCGTATAGTCGTCCACAATGCGGTCGATCGCGTAATTGATGAGATCGAGTCCCTTCTGGTCCGTCAGTCTTGAGATCAGGCCGATCATGTATTTTTTCTTGTCGACGGCAAGTCCCAGTTCCTCCTGCAGCTTCATCTTATTGGACGGCTTTTTCTTGCGGAAATCTGCGGCGTCGTAATTGACATAGATCTTTGGATCCGTCTTCGGATTGTAAACCGTATAGTCGATTCCGTTTACAATTCCCTGCATGTCGTAATGTCTTGCCGAGAGCAGACCGTTTAACCCTTCCCCGTAATACTCCGTCTGAATCTCATTCGCATAGGAATCGCTGACGGTCGTGATGTAATCCGCATACACCAGTCCACCCTTTAACATGTTGGCGTCCTTCTGGAACTCCAGCTTATCCGGCGTAAACAGATCCGCCGAGAAACCGGTCAGTCCCTGCATTGTCTTCATGTCCCAGATTCCCTGGAACTTTAAGTTGTGGATCGTGATGACCGACTTGATGCCCCAGTAAAAGGAGTCCGCCTGGAACTCATTTTTCAGATAAACCGGAATCAGTCCCGTCTCCCAGTCGTGACAGTGAATCAGATCCGGCCGGAAATTGATCTGTTTTAAAATGGAGAGTACCGCCTTGTCAAAAAAACAGAACTTCTCAATGTCAAACCGGATGTCCCCATAAGGCACGATGCAGTTAAAGTATTCCTGATTATCGATAAAATAGTAGGTGATGCCATCAAGCACATACTGAAGAACCCCGACGTACTTGTCCTGGATATAAGTCCCGGCGCTCATATAAAAATGCGTCACATACTCAAACTGGCTGCGGTATTTTTCCGGAATACAGCTATAATTCGGAATAACCACCCGCACATCCCACTCTTCCTTGTCAAATTCCTTGGGAAGCGCGCCGCAGACGTCCGCAAGTCCCCCGGTCTTGATAAACGGAACGCACTCAGAAGCTGCAAAAAGTATTTTTTTCATAAAAACCTCCTTGTATCGGAAACATCCTGTTTTTCGCAGAAAGCATATACAATATTATGATATACCATTTCACCCTACAATTCCAGCGTTTTACAAAAAAAGGACAAACCATCTGTTATGGTCTGCCCTCTCTTTGTAAATTTATTATTCATCCCAGTTGTGAAATACTTCCTGCACATCATCATCTGCATCCAGAAGATCCAGAATACGGTTGATGTTGGTCAGATCCTCCTCCGCTGTTAGCTCCACATAGTTCTGCGGAAGCATGGTCACAGAAGCTTCTGCCATCGGAATACCTGCATCCTCCAACGCTCTGCGGACATCCTCAAAATCGTCCGGCGCTGTAAGGATCTCGTAGCTGTCTTCCTCCTCGGAAAAATCCTCAGCTCCTGCGTCAAGAGCCTGCATCATCAGCTCATCCGCATCTCCCTCGTAATCTTCCTTTGCGACAATAATCTGTCCCTTCTCATCAAACATATAAGATACACAGCCCTGTGTACCGATACTGCCGTGTCCCTTTGTAAACGCGTTGCGCACATTCGCAGCCGTACGGTTCTTATTGTCCGTCAGGCACTTTACGATGATGGCGGTTCCGCTCGGACCGTAGCCTTCATAAGTACAGAATTCGTAATTGACCGAGTTGCCGTCTCCAGCAGCCTTCTTGATACCGCGCTCGATCGTATCGTTCGGCATATTGTTGGATCTTGCCTTGGCGATGACCTGTGCCAGCTTGAAGTTGTTGGCAGGGTCAGGACCGCCCTCTTTTACTGCAACAGCAATCTCTCTTCCGATAATGGTAAAAATCTTTCCCTTTGCCGCATCATTTTTTTCTTTCTTGTGCTTAATGTTGGCAAATTTTGAATGTCCTGACATGTTTTTTCCTCTTTTCTGTTGAAATCCGGTTTATTATTTTAACATTTATTCTTCATTCTGGCAAGTCCCGTCTGCCAGTTCGACTTCCGAAGCCTTCTCCTCCGGAAGTTTGATCACGTGTACCTTCTGGATCATCTTGTTCTCTACAGAAAGGATCTCAAACAGATACCCGTATGCGGTTGTTGAAAACACCTCGTCGTCGCTGGGAATCTTATCGATCAGTGAGATCAAAAAACCGTTTAACGTCTCGAAATCGTCCTCTTCATCCAGCGGAATTCCCAGCACTTCCACAACCTCGTCAAACGGAGCCATACCGCTCATCAGATAGCTTCCATCCGGCTGCAGTTCGACCATGTTCGTCTCCTCGTCGTGCTCGTCCTCGATGTTTCCAACAATCTCTTCCAGAATGTCTTCCATCGCAACAATGCCTGCCGTCTGTCCGTACTCATCCACCACGATCACCAGATGACTTTTGGCTGCCTGCATCATGGCAAACAGGGAATTGATGTTGCGCGTCTCGGGGATGAAGTCCACCTCGCGGATCAGACCCTTGATCTTAGAGACCGGCGTGTCATAAACCGCCGCATCCAGGCTCAGTTCCAGAGCCTCCTTGATATGTAGGACACCGATAATGTTATCGATGTCGTCCAGAAACACCGGGAATCTGGAATAGTTGTTCTCCTTGATGAACTCCAGGGCCTGTCGAAACGTTCTGGTTCCGTCGAGCGCACAGATATTCTTGCGGTGCGTCATGATATCCTTGGCTTCCTTGTCGCCAAACTCAAAGATGTTATGAATCATCTCCGCCTCGCTTGCAAGGAGCACACCCTGCTCGTGACCCTCGTTTACCATGGAGATAATCTCTTCCTCCGTCACATCATCCGTATCGCTTAACGGATCAACGCCGAACACGCGCGCCAGAAGGTTGGCTAAACCGTCCGTCAGGAATATGATCGGGTAAAAAAGAAGCTCCACCACATGTACCGGTCCCGCCAGACGCAGTGCCCAGGCTTCCGGCTTTCTGGACGCCACTTTCTGCGGCGTGTAGATTCCAAACACCAGCACAATGAGAATCAGGATCACAAAAATGAGGACATCCACAAGTACCGACATGACGCTTCCCACATCTTCCGGCAGAAAATACGCGCGCCAGAGCGGTACCTCCAGAAAACCGAGCAGCATATGCACGATTAAAACCACCAGTTCGCAGACATGCGTATATCGTTCATTCTTATCCGTATAGCGCCGCAGAAGTCTCGCACCGCGGTCTTCCTCTCCCGCCAGACGTTCTATGGCAGCCTCATTCAAATTCTGCATGGCGGCGATAAAGCCAAAAACCACAAAATCTAATATGACAAATCCTGCAAAAATGAGGATGCCCACAGTGGGGCTGCAACCATCATCCATATAGTATCCTTTCTTTCGTGTCTCCGGTATTACACACTAAAACATCAGAAATCATAACATTTTCGCGCATAATAGTCAAGTTATGTATAGAGTTCCAGACTGATCTCCAGCGCCTTGTCTATTTTCACAAGGATCTGGTGATCCAGATGGCACACTTTATCTTTCAGTCTCGTCTTATCGATCGTCCGCAGTTGTTCCAACAGCACCACGGAATCCTTGACCAGCGCATATTTCTGGCTGTCAAGCTCCACATGTGTTGGAAGCTTTGCTTTATTCATCTGCGATGTGATTGCCGCGCAGATGACCGTCGGACTGTGTCTGTTTCCAACATCGTTCTGTATGATGAGCACCGGCCGCACACCGCCCTGTTCCGAGCCGACCACCGGTCGCAAGTCTGCATAAAAGATATCCCCACGTCGAATTACCATACTTTCCACTCCATTTCTCTCTGGATCTTTTACGGATAGTATTGCCATTTTTCACGGGTGTATTCCATTTTGTTTTTATTTTCCCAACACTATGATATGCCATCTTTTCCCGGCTGTGACTGCGTCTGTTCCAGTCCGGCCAGGATCTCGCACATTCCGTCATGAATGTCCGATGCCGTCATGCCGCGCATGGAGCGCCGCGCACCTGCCGCTTCGCCCGCCTTTCCGTGCAGGTAGACGCCGAGCGGCGCCGCCTGCTCCACACGGATTCCCTGCGCCATCAGTCCGCCGATGATACCGCTTAAGACATCCCCGCTTCCCGCCGTTGCAAGCCCGGCATTGCCGGATACATTCAGCCATGTCTGGCTGTACGGAATCGCGGTAGCCGTGTGTTCGTCCTTCAAGACGCAGATCACATTATACTGTCTTGCGAATTCATCCGCCGCCTCAATCAGATGATTCTGCAGATACGCCACCGAATCCCCCGTCAGCCGGCTCATCTCTCCAAGGTGCGGCGTCACCACGAGTTCCGTGTGCGGCAGAAGCAGCAGGTTTGTATCTTTTGCAATCACATTCAGCGCGTCCGCATCCAAAAGCACCGGAACCGCCGCATTCTTGATCACTGTGCGAACCATCCCCGCAGCCGTATCCGGCGTGCCGATCCCCGGTCCGCACACGATCGTGTCCGCCCAGCTCATTGCCTCCAAAAGCTGCGGCGCCTCCGCCTTTTTGGAGGAATATGCCGTGATTACCGCCTCCGGAAGCTGCGTCTGTAAAATGGCGCGGTTTTCCTCCGGTGTAAAAATGCGCACCAGCCCGCAGCCGCTTGCATATGCGGCTTTCGCGCAAAGATATGCCGCTCCGGACATTCCCTGGCTTCCGGCAATCACGAGAAGTCTGCCGAACGTTCCCTTGTTGGAGTGGCTCTCCCTTGCGGCAAGAAGGGACAGATCCGCGTCTTCTAACGCTGCCACCGCCGGTTTGCGCTCCCCGAATGCATCCGGCGTAATCCCGATATCCGCCACAACGACTTTCCCGGCGTACTGATTGCCCGGCCACAGCAGGCATCCCACCTTTTCAAACGCGAATGTGACCGTCAGATCTGCCCGGAAAGCGGTTCCCAGCACATTTCCATTGTCCGCCGAAATGCCGGAAGCAATGTCAACCGCCGCCTTCGCCCCTTCCATGGCATTCATCCGGTCGATTAACGATGCGTATTCTCCCTCCACACTGCGCGATAATCCCACGCCGAATACCGCGTCGATCACGAGCGTGTAGGACTTCCCCTCCGGAAATTCCGTGAGGATCTTACCGCCGTACGCAAGAAAGATCTTCTTCTGGAGCTGATTGCCGACGGACGCTTTTCCTGTGTGCGGCGCTTCCAATACATCGACGGTGTTTCCCGCCTGCATGAGTATTCTAGCGATCGCATAGCCGTCTCCGCCGTTGTTGCCGCTGCCGCAGACGACGAGTGTTCTTGACGTATTCCGTTTTTCCCGGCGCAGTGTCTCCACAAAGGAAAACGCCGCCCGCTCCATCAACACTGCCTGCGGCATATGAAATTCCTCGATTGTCCGGCTGTCATAAAGATTCATCTCCCGGCTGTTTACGATATATCGCATCTTTTCCCTCCCGCCTGCCGGCATCACACCCGGCATTTTATTTCAGTAAAACACTGGAACAAAGTTCCCTATAGAGTAAAAAAGAGATCCTGCTATGCAGGACCTCTTTTAATCTGTCTGACGGCTGTTCTCTTTGGCGCGCTGATTCTTCACAATATTGTAGGATAACTGCATCAGGCTGTCCGAGAGATGGACATTTTCCACAACAACGTCCTTATTGATCAATTCCAGATCCACATGTGCAAAATTCCAGATCGCATGAATGCCAAGACCGACCAGACGGTTGGCAATGGCGTCCGCTTTTTCCTTCGGCATGGTAAGCGCTGCAATGTCTACTTTGTTCTCTCTACAGAAATCTTCCAGCTCATCCAGCATACGGATCTTGATCCCGCGCACAGTCACACCGTCCAACGCCGGATTGACATCGAACAGTCCGATGATCATAAATCCAAGCTTTTCAAACTTCACGTAATTGGCGAGTGCCTGCCCGAGATTTCCGGCACCGATCACGATAATATTGTGCTGCTGGTTCAGTCCTAGAATCTTGCCGATTTCCTCATATAGGTATTTTACGTTATATCCATATCCCTGCTGGCCAAATCCCCCAAAATTATTGAGATCCTGACGAATCTGGGATGCGGTGACATTCATCCTGAGGCTCAGATCATTTGAAGAAATACGTTCTACCCCGGCGTCCAGCAATTCTCCCAGATATCTGTAATACCGCGGCATTCGACGAATGACAGCCTGTGATATTTCTTTTTCCTGCATGGTGATGCCCACCTTTCTATCAAAACATCTCTTTTATTATAGTGATAAACCAGATATCTGTCAATGTGTCAAAAATTTAACAACCAGACGGCATCCCTCACGACTCAAGCTCCATCGATACCTGCTCCCATTCCTCGTAGCATTTTTCCAGCTCGCTCCGGTATTCATTCTGTCTGCCGGTCAGCTCGCCGAGCTTCGCGGAATTGGTTGCATTGGTAGGATCTGCGCACTCCTCATCAATGCCGGCGATCAGATCCTCCAGCTCGGCAATGCGCTCTTCCGCCTTCTTTAGCGTATTCTCAAGCTTGCGGATGCGCGCCTGCTCGGCTTTCTGCGCCTGCCAGTCCGCTTTCTTGTCCGTTCCACTTCCGTCCTGCGCCACGGTCTGTTCCGTCATCTGCGCCGCCTGCGCCTTCGGCTCCGCCTCCACATAGATCCGGGTCAGCTCGTCATGTTTTTCCAGATAGTAATCGTAATTCCCGATATAGTTGACAATCGTCCCTCCCGTCAAATCCAGAATCCGGGTTGCGGTCTGATTGATAAAATAACGGTCGTGCGACACGAAAAAGACGGTTCCGGTGTACTGGTTTAACGCCGACTCCAAAATCTCTTTGGATGTGATGTCCAGATGGTTGGTCGGCTCATCCAGAATCAGAAAATTCGCATCGGAAAGCATCAGTTTGGCAAGGGAGACGCGCCCGCGCTCCCCACCGCTTAAGTCTGCAATCCGCTTGAATACATCATCGTTCGTAAATAAAAACGCCGCCAGGACATTGCGGATCTTCGTGTGGTTTAACTGCGGATAGTCATCCGCAATCTCCTCAAAGATCGTTTTCTCCATATGGAGCAGCTGATGTTCCTGATCGTAGTACCCGATGTGCACATTCGACCCGAGCACGATGGTTCCGCCGTCCGCCAGAAGCAGTTCGTTGATGATCTTAAGAATCGTCGTCTTGCCGGTTCCGTTATTGCCGATCAGCGCCACGCGCTCCCCACGCTTAATCTCAAAAGAGAGATCGTCAAACAGCGTATGTGTGCCGAACGCTTTCCTTAAATGCTCCACCGTAAGAACATCATTACCGCTTGTCACATCCGGCTCGAGCACAATATGGATGTCCGTGTTCTCATCCGTCGGCTTTTCGAGACGCTCGATCTTATCCAGCATCTTTTCACGGCTCTCCGCCCGCTTAATCGATTTCTCGCGGTTAAAAGACTTGAGCTTTGTGATGACCTCTTCCTGGTGCTTAATCTCCCGCTGCTGGTTGTAATACTGCTTTAACAGATCTTCCCGGATCTTCGCCTTTTTCTTCGCAAATTCCGTGTAATTTCCCTGGTAGACATACCCCTGATGCTGGAAAATCTCCACCACTTTGGTGACGACGCGGTCCAGAAAATAGCGGTCATGCGATACGATCACAACCGCTCCCTTATAGTTCATCAGAAATCCCTCCAGCCACCGGATCGATTCCATATCCAGATGGTTGGTCGGCTCGTCCAAAAGCAGGACGTCCGGCTTTGTCACAAGGAGCTTCCCCAGCGACACGCGCGTCTTCTGACCTCCGGAAAGCTCGCTCATCTGCCGGTCAAATTCACTCTCCGAAAAGCCGAGTCCCTTTAAGATTCCCGTCACTTCACTGCGGTAGGTATAGCCGCCCAGCAGTTCAAACTCGTGGCTCAACCGGTGATACCCGTCCAGAAGCGCTTCAAGCTCCTGCCCTGTGAGCGCATTCATCTGCGCCTCCATCCCGCGGAGACGCTCCTCCATCTCGATGATGTTCTTCTTTGCGTCAAGAACCTCCTCGTAGATGGTCCGGTGTCCGGACACATCCTGATACTGCGCCAGATAGCCGATGGTGGCGTCTTTTGCAAGAATCACCTCACCGGTATCCGGCGTCTCTTTCTGCATAATAATTTTAAGCAGCGTAGACTTGCCGGCACCATTGATGCCGACAATCGCTGCTTTTTCATTTGCTTCGATATGAAAGCTTACATTTTTTAAAATTTCGTCTGTCCCGAATGACTTGGAAATATTCTGACAGGATAAAATCATAATGATAACATTCCTTCTAACGTGTTCCGAATTGCCTTGATAAAATCTTCACTGTTTAATACAACCGGATTAGGGATGGTCGTAATCAGCGCAAGGTCTTTTGTCATTTTACCATCCTCGATGGTCTTAACACAAGCTTTTTCCAGCTTGTCGGCAAACTCTTCCAGCTCGTGACTGCCGTCCAGCTCTCCGCGCTTTCTGAGTGCGCCCGTCCATGCAAAAATGGTTGCAACGGAATTCGTGGAGGTCTCCTCCCCCTTCAGATGCTTATAGTAATGGCGCTGTACGGTTCCGTGCGCCGCCTCGTACTCGTACTTTCCGTCCGGTGTGACAAGCACGGAGGTCATCATTGCCAGCGAACCGAACGCGCTGGATACCATATCGCTCATCACATCGCCGTCATAGTTCTTGCACGCCCAGATATAGCCGCCCTCCGACTTCATCACACGCGCCACCGCGTCATCGATCAGTGTGTAGAAATATGTGATGCCGGCATCTTTGAACTTCTGCGCATACTCGCTGTCATAAATCTCCTGGAAAATATCCTTGAAGGTGTGGTCGTATTTTTTGGAGATGGTATCCTTGGTGGCAAACCACAGATCCTGCTTTGTGTCAAGTGCATAGTTAAAGCAGCTTCTCGCAAAGCTCTCGATGGAATTGCAGAGATTGTGCTGTCCCTGCACCACGCCCGCACCGGTAAAATTGTGGATCAGCTCTCTTGTCTCAGTTCCGTCCTCCGCCGTGTAGACCAGTTCGCATTTGCCCGGTCCCGGAATCTTCATCTCGCTCGCCTTATAGACGTCGCCGTATGCATGTCTCGCGATCGTGATCGGCTTTTTCCAGTTCTTCACGCACGGCTCGATCCCCTTGACGATAATCGGTGCACGGAACACCGTTCCGTCCAGCATGGCGCGGATCGTTCCGTTCGGGCTCTTCCACATCTCCTTGAGATGATACTCCGTCATACGGGCGGCATTCGGCGTAATCGTCGCACATTTTACAGCAACCCCGTACTTTTTCGTTGCATTTGCAGAATCTACGGTAACCTGATCGTCCGTCTCGTTGCGGTGTTCCAGTCCGAGATCATAATACTCCGTCTTAAGATCGATAAACGGATACAACAGTTCGTCTTTGATCATTTTCCAGAGAATCCGTGTCATCTCATCTCCGTCCATCTCTACAAGTGGCGTTGTCATTTTGATTTTTTCCATGGTTACTTCCTTTCTGTGCTGTGATTCTGTTCTATCTGACATGGCATCTTCCGCTCTTACTGCTTGAGCAGATTGTCCCAGCCGTAATGATCCATATTGTTAATGGTGTTGCGCATATGTGCGTCCGCCAGTTCTTCCGCCCTGGCCCCGTCATGCTGCTTTAGCGCCTCCACAATCTTGCGGTGCTCCTCGTTTGAATTGACCGCTCTCTCCTGCACGGCGAGCGTCACCTTGCGCACGCGCTGCACGTAATGGTGAAAATCCCGCAGGATGTGGCGCAGTTCCTTGCTGCCTGACGCATCGTATAAAATTTCATGGAACTTGTTGTCGAGCTCCACCACCTGCTCGGAATTTCCCTTGGAAGAATGAAAATCCGACAGATAGATGTTCTCCTCCAGCTCATCCAGCTGATCCTTTGTGATGTTATCGCACGCCCACCTCGCGCAGAGTCCCTCCAGTCTGGAGCGGATCTCATAAATATCGCGGATATCCTTCTGGGAGATTCCGACGACATATGCTCCCTTGTTCGGAATGATGGTCACAAGACCCTCCAGTTCCAGCTGGCGCAGTGCCTCCCTGACCGGAGTCCGGCTGACCCCCAGTTCCTCTCCGATGGATTTTTCTTTTAATTCCTCGTCCGTCGCATATTTCCCGGACAGTATATTTTCACGTATTGTGTGAAACACTCGCGAACTCAGCGAATAATTATCCTCACTCATCTATTTACCTCATGCTATATCGTGATGTTCAACTCTTTGCAGCACTTTCCGATCTCTTCCACAAGTTCGGAATCCGTAAGTACCGTCACACGTCCGTCCTCATACTGTGCATCCACCCAGACTTTTATTTTCTTAACCAGGTCCGAGTTCTTATCGACCCATTTCTCCTTTGGCAGATGATAGTAAGAATTGATCCAGTGTGCAATTCCGGCAAGACCCGATGTGTTGGACACCGATACCAGAGGCGGTCTGTTTAAGAATTTCCCCGTATCAAAAATGTTGTAAATCTCTTCGTTCTTGAGCAGTCCGTCCGCGTGAATTCCCGCTCTCGTCACATTGAAGTTGCTTCCGACAAAAGGTGTACGGCTCGGCTGTACATAGCCGAGTTCTTTTTCAAAGTATTCTGCCAGTTCTGTAATGACCGTTGTATCCATGCCGTCAAGTGTTCCCTTTAACTGCGCATACTCAAAGACCATCGCCTCAAGCGGTGTATTTCCGGTGCGCTCTCCGATACCGAACAGGGAGCAGTTGACGCCGCTTGCGCCGTAAAGCCATGCGGTTGTGGAGTTATTGACCGCCTTGTAAAAATCGTTGTGACCGTGCCACTCGATCAGCTCCGACGGAACGCCGGCATGGGTGGTCAGTCCGTAAATAATACCTGGCACGCTCCGCGGAATCACGGCACCCGGGAAATTCACGCCGTATCCCATAGTATCGCACGCGCGGATCTTGATCGGGATCTTGTACTCATCCATCAGCTTCATCAGCTCCACACAGAACGGAATGACAAACCCGTAAATATCCGACCTCGTAATGTCCTCCAGGTGGCAGCGCGGGCTGATTCCTGTCTCGAGGCACTCGCGGATCACGCTCAAATACAGATTCATGACCTCCCGTCTGGTCATCTTCATCTTATAAAAAATATGATAATCCGAGCAGCTTACCAGAATACCGGTCTCTCTGAGTCCGATGTCCTTCACCAGCTGGAAATCCTGTTTGCTTGCACGGATCCAGCTCGTAACCTCCGGGAACTTGTACCCTCTTTCCAGGCACTTGTAGACCGCATCCCTGTCCTTCTTGCTATACAGGAAAAATTCACTCTGACGGACCAGTCCTTTCGGACCGCCCAGCTTATGCAGATAGTCATAGATCGTTACAATCTGCTCCGTTGTATAAGGAGCTCTCGACTGCTGACCGTCCCGAAACGTCGTGTCGGTAATCCAGATATTCTCCGGCATGTTGTGCGGGACAATACGATCATTGAATGCGATCTTCGGTATCTCACTGTACGGGAACAGATTGTGGAATACGTTCGGCTCTTCCACATCCACGAGCTGATAAAAATGCTCTTCCAACTGTAGCAGGTTCGTTTTCTTATTCATTACGACTTCTCTCATAGCTGCACTCCTTTTGCCATCATCCAATGCGGCGGTTCCTTCACGGCTTCTCTCCGTCGTATAATCTTTCTTGATCATTGCATAAATAACCGCTTGCATAATTGTATACAATTATACCGTCTTCTTATACTATACATTTCTTGTTCTATTTGTCAATGAATAAAAAGTTATAGCAGATATAATGTTTTGTTATAGTAATGGCAGACATTATGACATTCAGCGCCGTAATGCCAGATTAAAAATCGTCTCCTGCTCCTTGTTCATGACGACAGATTTGTATCCGAGCGCGTCGATCGCAAGTTCCGTTGCGCGTGACAATCCCTCCCGCATTGTTGTATTTTTAATTCTGAATGAATCTTTATACATCTGTATGCGCACACGAAGCACATAGACCTTTTCCATCGGCTCCAGGATTGCCATGATCCGATAGCCGTTTAAGATATCCTTACACAGTCCGGTAATAATCCGCAGAATATAAGTGACCTCGTTCATCCGTTCCGGGTCGACCACCTCATCGGCAGTGCACCTCAATTCAAAATATTCCTGCTGTTCCGGTTTATTGCCGAATGCCGCAAGCCCCTCGGCTGCGGTCTTAAACTCGCCAGTCCCGCACGAAACGCAGTTGATGTATTCGGATACAATCCAGACATACCAGCGTCCGAGGCGTTCCTTTCGTTCTGCTTCCATATCTGAAAAAGAAAGGTTCACCTTCATCAGCTCCGCCAGCACGTCCTGCGCTCTCTTATTGTTGCTTGCCCGCATCAGCCACATCCTGCGGTGCTCCAGATACGCCTGCTCCGTCATGCTGTACGCAGTCTCCTGTTCCTGCTCCTGTCCGGCAGCCCGCTCCAGCTGTTCCTTATACCGAAAGGCTGCACGGATCGGAGCCATGAGGTCATCTGCCACACGGCACGGCTTGATGATAATCTTAAAGGTACGGCATTCATTCATAAATGCCACAGTATCTGCAATCCGTGCGCCGTCAGTCATCACGATCCGTATTGTCTCCGGAGACATCATCTCAATCATGGAAAACAGTTCTGTTCCCTTAATCACCGGCATCTGCATATCCGCGATAAACACATCGGTGGTATTCTGCTCCACAAGCTGTATCGCTGCTTCCGCTGAACCGACAAGTGCATAGGAAAAATCCTTGTCCAGACTGTCTAATATCGTCTTAATGCGCGCCGCATTTACTTCATCCGGTTCCGCAATTACAACAAATCCCATGTTCATCCCTCCCGCCATCTGGCTCTGTTTTGCTACGTTCATCATAGCAAATTAGAGAACGCATAACAATTGTTTTAGAAAAATTTGTAACAAATCTTTCCGGATGCCATAAGATACAGTGTAAGAAAAATTTGGAGGATTTAATATGAGTGATTTAGCTGCGACAAACTGTGGTGGTGGATGTTCCTGTAACGAGGGCGGATGCGGTTCCATTCTCTGGATCATCTTATTGCTGTGCTGCTGCGGTGGCAACGGCTGCGGTCTTAATTCCGGCAATGGCTGTGGAAATGACAGCTGCCTTTGGATTATCCTGCTTCTCTTCTGCTGCGGCGGATGCGGAAACGGCAACGGCAACGGATTCGGCTGCTGCTAATAAAAACGCACACAGATTCCAAATGAGGAGCGGCAAATGCCGCCCCTCATTTTTGTTATTCTAGCGTTCGCTCTTTCCTGTCACACCGCTTTCTGCTTCGCGTTTTCTCTGCATCTGCAATTTCTGTGCCGTCTGGCATTTTTCAGGGACTTTTCTTTTTCGCACACATTCCTCATCAATCTCGTATACACTGTTACCTTCTATTATAAGCATACCAATCTCCATTCCACAGACGCGTATATGATTGCGCTCCGGCAAAAGTCCTGCCTCTTTTATTCCATGCTTCCTTTTGCCTTTGCCCACATTATATGATATGCGTTACCGGTCATAAAGTCTCTTCTCTGCTCATAAACTAAAAGAAAAAGGGTTCTTATGGATCATAACGAAACATCCACTTTTACACCGTTTGATTATATGACACAGACACGGGAACTGCAGATGTTAAAAACCATGCTCCCCTACATGAAAGATACACAAAAAAAGCAATTTGCCATATTGATAAAATATATGGAGCTGCAAAACACCGTCCAGGTGTTCTCACAGGAAGACAAGGTGATGTCCATGTGCTCCGTCGATGAGGGCAGCAATAATATGGTTGCCATGTTAAACGATCTGCGCGTTTTCTGCACCAGCAAAGAGCAGGAAACCATCGACATGCTTGCGAATATGTTCTCCATGCTTGAGACCTACGAAACCATCTTCAGTTAAACAGAAAGGAATTCCTATGCCCTACGATTTTTTGAACAACAATCCGCTTCTCGCCGATATGTCTCCGGAGAAGCTACAGTTTCTCATGAACTTTGCCACAGCCAAAAAGCCGACCGACATTAAAGAGATGATGCCGTTTCTGCTCTCTGCCATGAATTCCGCAAAATCAAATAACATCCAGTTCAGTGAACCGGAGACGGATCTCTTATTCCAGATCCTAAAGCAGAACATGTCCGCAGAAGAATCTGCCAAAGCTGACAAAATCATGAACCTGATGAAAAACAGAAGGAGCGGCTCTTAAAACCGCTCCTTTTACTCTGTTCTGTTCTGTTTTTTTACCAGATCGACGCCACCGTCACTTCCAGCACCTTGTCAATCGGCGAGCTGCTGTTGCCCTTGCCGTCGGTTCCCTCAAAATAACGCAGGCTTGCAGATTCAAATAACACATACACATTATCATCCGCAATTGCGATCTCCTCCGAGCATGGCGGCATCTCTACCTTTGCCGACGGCTCATTGGGATGCTTCGTCAGCGTCAGAAGCGATGCGTATACTTTCAGGTAGGAGGAACTGTTGCGTCCAAAAGATGTGCTCAGATATACCTGACCGCCTTTGTCAAAGGCAATTCCCTGCACTTTGTTCGGAATATTGTAGCTGCTGAGTGAGGTAAGCGTATCCTTTTCCTCATCGTAGCTGTAGGAAAGCATCTCGGAATCAAAGAATTTGGTGTGGGTTGCCACCCAGATTCGCCCGCCGTAGCAGGTGATGCAGGACGGAATATTGTCGAGCTTGTATTCGTCGGAAAGTGCAGATGCGTCCACACAGTATCCGGGTGCATCGGCTCCGATTCTCTCAATATATTCATATGGAATCCGCTCCAGCGTCTTTGAATTGGAATGGCAGATCCATACATTCTCCCCGTCAAAGGCAATTCCGCCGAGGTGGCTCTTCTCCTTCATGCCAAGCGTCGCCAGATAGGTTCCGGTCTCACGCTCAAAGATCATTAAGGAGCCTTTCGTGTCAGATCCATCCGCATACGCCGTCATAAGAATATAATCCGGTGTGAAGCAGAGTCCCTGCAGACACTGTCCCTCGCTGCTGATCAGATTGTCGAGATAGTCTTTCTCTCTGGTGGACGGCATTCCCGGAATGTCCAGCTCATCCAGAAACGCATAATTGCACTCTTTTAATTCTTTTTGATTGCGGCTTAACACGCTCGCGGTCTGATAGGAATACATCTCGACGTTGTAGCGGTTGTCGATCGGCCTGGTCCATTTTGCAAACAGAACCATATTCGCTGCATTTTCTTCCGTGATCTCCGTGATCTTGTGATCGTAGGAGCTGTCCGTATACCAGCCAGCAAAATTATAACCGTCCCGGACAGGAATCTCAAGCGCAAACGGAAGTTCTTCCGCTGTAATCACATCCGGATTGGCATTGTGATTCACCCCGCCGTTTAACTCGTACACCAGATGTACAGCGTCATCGTTCACACCGAGGAATGGATCAATCCAAGCTGTCCCACTCTGCTCCCATCCGGCGTCATCCGTCGGGACCATCATATAAGCCTGTGCCACCATCGGATCATTCAAAAGGAGGACAAACATCGATACCAGTGCAAGAAATTCTTTTCTCATCTCTGCTCATCCTCCTTTCTTTTCTATCGCCTGCTCTTTTCTGCTACTTTTCACATACTGCCGTTACTCTTCCGCGCGGTCTACCTTGGATGCCCTTGCCTCGATCTCCTTCTCCTGTACATCGGAAGGTGCCTGCTCATACCTTGCAAATTCATAAGAAAATGTTCCGCTTCCGCCTGTCATGGAACGCAGGTCTGTGTTGTACCCGTAAAGTTCCATCACCGGAACGTCCGCGATGATCTCCTGATAACCGTGTTCCGTCGGATTCATGCCGAGCACGCGGCCGCGTCTCTTGTTTAAGTCTCCCATGATATCGCCGGTGTACTTATCCGGCACAACCACTTTGAGGGAGGCAATCGGCTCCAACAGGATCGGGGATGCATCCATAAATCCTTTTTTAAACGCCTGCATCGCCGCTACCTTGAATGCCATCTCGGAGGAATCTACCGGATGGAAGCTGCCGTCGTAGAGAACTGCCTTCACTCCGACAACCGGATACGCTGCCATAGGTCCTTTTAATACCGCTTCCTGCACGCCCTTTTCGACTGCCGGGAAGTAATTCTTCGGCACCGCGCCGCCTACGACACACTGTTCAAATACATACGGCTGTTCCAGATCTCCGGAAGGTTCAAAGGTCATCTTTACATGACCATACTGTCCATGTCCGCCGGACTGCTTTTTGTATTTATACTCCACATCGACTTTTTTGCGGATGGTCTCGCGGAACGCCACTTTCGGACGTTTTAATTCGATCTCAACTTTGTAGCGCTCGAAGAGCTTGCTCGCCGCAACCTCCAGATGCTGATCGCCCATGCCGTATAAAAGCGTCTGTCCGTTCTCGCTGTCATTGACAGCTTTTAATGTCAGATCCTCCAGCATCAGCTTCTGCAATGCCTGCGAGATCTTATCCTCATCACCCTTGTTCTTCGCCTTGTAGCGCTTGCAGGTATAGGGTGTGGAGATGGTTGTTCTAATATACAGAATCGGATTCGTCTTTGTGGAGAGAGAATCGGTCGTCGTCGCACCGGAAAGCTTTGCCAGGGCACCAATGTCGCCCGCGTGCAGCTCCTTTACCTCCTCCGGCTTGTTGCCCCGCATCACGTAGAGCTTTCCTACTTTTTCCTCCACATCCTTATGCTGGTTGAATAAGATGTCGTCCGTCTTTAATACGCCGGAATTGACTTTAATCAGAGAATATTTTCCAATAAAAGGATCTGCGATTGTTTTCCAGATATAGGCGGATTTTGCCTTTGCGAAATCGTAATCCGCATTGTAAACCTCATTGGTCTTGGCATTGATGCCGGTGCAGGTGCGCTTTTCCGGGCTTGGCAGATATTTCACAATGTCCACCAGCAGCGTGTAGATGCCGCGTGCCAAAATATTGGAACCCATGAGCACCGGAACGATGCTTCCCTCCGCCACATTCACACGCAGTGCCTGTCGGATCTCATCCTCGGAGAATTCCTCACCGCCAAAATAGCGGTCCATGAACTCCTCGCTCGTCTCTGCAACCGCCTCCATCAGAGCCTCTCTGCAGATGCCAAGATTCTCCTTTGAATAATCCGGAACGTCCGTCTTCTCAACCTCTCCGTTCTCCTTCCAGCGCTTCGCCCGCTGCTGCAGCACATTGACGTAGCCGACGAACTGTCCGTTCTCACGGATCGGCAGATGGAACGGTGCGATCTTTTTCCCGTAAAGTTCCTGCAGATCCTGTACCACCTGACGGTAACTCGCCTCATCGATATCCATATCCGTCACAAAAACCATGCGCGGAAGCTTATACTGCTCACATAATTCCCACGCCTTGCGCGTGCCGACCTCGATTCCCGCCTTGCCGGAAACCACGATGATCGCCGCGTCAGCCGCACTTACCGCCTCCTCGGTCTCACCCACAAAATCAAAATACCCCGGTGTATCCAGTATGTTGATCTTGGTATCTTCCCAGATAATCGGAACAACCGAAGTATTGATGGAGAAATGCCGCTTCATCTCCTCCTTGTCATAATCACTGATGGTATTTCCGTCCTCAACCTTTCCCATACGTGATGTCATGCCTGCCAGATAAGCCATTGCTTCCACAAGACTCGTCTTACCACATCCCCCATGACCAAGTAAAACCACATTACGAATTCTGTCAGTTGTGTAAACATTCATAGCAAACCCTCCATATTCTGTAATTGTTTTATGTATGGATATATTTTACTAAATTCCGTCTTTTTTTACAACTTATTTATTCAATATTACTAACTGTATTTATAATATCAGAAACATTTAGCAATAATATGTATTACTTTTGAACATTTTTGGAATACTTCTTTTTATTATTTACACAATATTTACAATTTGGACATGTTCTCGCCATACACGCCGCATCTTTCCGTACTCTCACAGATTAACGTGTTGACTTTCCAGGCGGAAATGTCTATGATAATTGGGTATCAATAACTTGTGGGGGATTCATTTATGAGACTTCAGAAAATCGGATTTATCGGGCTTGGACTGATCGGCGGTTCGATTGCCAAGCGCCTTCGTATTCTACATAAAGATCTGGTCATTATCGCTACAGCCGGTCATGCCGCGACGATAGAGGCCGCTTACAAAGAGGGACTGACCGACAACGCCAGCCCCTGTGAACTGTCGGATTTCTATGACTGCGACTATATTTTTCTGTGCACGCCTGTCCAGAAAAACATGGAATATCTGCGTCTTTTAAAGGGACACGTCTGCGACCGCTGCATCATTACCGATGTGGGCAGCGTCAAGACCGACATTCACCGGGAAGTGACCGCCCTCGGCATGGAGGCGCAGTTTATCGGCGGACATCCGATGGCAGGCTCCGAGAAGACCGGTCTTGCCAACGCCAGGGAATTTCTATTGGAAAATGCTTACTATATTCTTACCCCGACCGCCCAGACCGATCCCGCTGCGTTAGAGGACTTTAAGGAGCTTGTGGCATCTCTCGGTGCGATACCGATGGTGCTTGACTACGAGCAGCACGATTATGCCACTGCCGCCATCAGCCATCTGCCCCACATCATCGCCTACAGCCTTGTCAACCTTGTAAAAAGCTGCGATGACTGTGAAGGAACCATGAAAACCATCGCCGCCGGTGGCTTTAAAGACATTACACGCATTGCCTCCTCCTCCCCCGTCATGTGGGAAAACATCTGTCTTTCCAATCAGGAACAGATTCTAAGGCTGATCGACTCTTTCTGTGAGGAACTTGGTCAGATGCGCTCTGCCATCGCTGCTTCCGACAGCAAAGCGCTGATGGAAGCCTTTACCTCGGCAAAAGACTACCGGGATTCCCTGACCCTTCACGCGAACGGCACCTTAAAGCAGGTATATGAGCTGTACATGGATCTTCTGGATGAGGCGGGCGGAATCGCCACGGTTGCCACCATTCTTGCTAGCCACCATTTGAGCATCAAGAATATCGGCATCATCCACAACCGTGAATTTGAGGACGGCGTGCTGCATCTGGAAATGTACGACAGCGAATCGCTCGCCGCCGCCATCACACTTCTAAAAAAGCACCACTACACCATTTATGAGCGCTGAATATATGTCTGCATCGAAAAACGACCGCTTTCGCGGTCGTTTTTCATTGGGGCAATCTATTTTACAGAATATGGTTACTTACAAAGTTTTTTAAATTCATCAGCCACAAACTGTACCTGGGTACCGATAATGACCTGTACTGTTTTCTGGCTTGGGCGAACCACACCTGCCACACCGGCAGATTTGATCTTTTTCTCATCTACCTTAGTGTAATCCCTGATCTCCAGACGGAGTCTCGTAATGCAGTTATCAATGCTTTCTATATTCTCTTTGCCACCGACACCTTCAAGCACGATTCTTGCCACTTCGGTGTAATCATTATTCTCAAGCTTTGCACCTTTCTCTGCATCATCATCGTCATCTTCACGTCCCGGAGTCTTTAAATCAAACTTCGTGATCATAAAACGGAATACAACATAGAATACGACAAATGCTGCGATTCCGAGCGGAAGAATCATCCAGGTGTTCTTTGCCGCCGGAAGGGAAGCGGAAAAGATCAGGTCGGTTGCACCTGCAGAAAAACTGAAGCCTGCACGGAAGCCTACCAGAACCGTGATAAAGGTAAAAATACCGTATAATAATGCATATACTACATAGAGTGCCGGAGCAAGGAACATGAATCCGAACTCGAACGGCTCAGTAACGCCACAGATGAATGAACAAAGTGCTGCGGAACCAACCAATCCGATTGCGATCTTTTTCTTATTGCTCTTTGCCGTGTGAACCATGGCAAGTGCCGCACCCGGAATACCAAACATCATACACGGGAAGAACCCGGACATATACATACCGAGATCCCATGATACATCCGCCGATGTCTTGCCCTTCCAGAAGTTGGCCAGATCACCGAGTCCGATCGTATCAAACCAGAATACGTTGTTCAATGCATGATGCAGACCGGTTGGAATTAAAAGACGGTTCAAAAATGCGTAGATACCAGCGCCCACTGCATCCATTCCCACAATTGCCTGACCAAGAGCGATCAGTGCGCCGAACACAACCGGCCATACGAATAACAGGATAGCTGACACGACAATCGATACCACACCGGATACGATGGCAACACAGCGTTTGCCGCTGAAAAATGCCAGCCAGTCCGGAAGCTTCGTTCCCTTGAACTTGTTATAACAGGTTGCTCCGATGATACCGGCAAGAATACCGATAAACGGGTTTGCAATCTTGTCGAATGCCAGCGTCTTATCCGCATTCTCTGCGATTGACGGCATCAATGTGGTAACAACGCCCGTCGAGAGCAGATTGGTAATCATCAGCCAGGATGCCAGCGCCGCAAGTGCCGCGGTACCGTCATTGTCGTCTGCCATACCAACGCCGACGCCGATGACAAACAGCCATGCCATATTGTCAATTAAAGCGCCCCCCGCTTTTACAAGGAAAAATCCAATCAGCGCCTTTGCACCTGCAATGTCACCACCCTGCATGGTTGCCGGGCAGAGTGCATATCCGATTCCCATTAAGATACCGCAGATCGGCAGACAGGCAACCGGAAGCATCAATGCTTTTCCCAACTTCTGAAGATATTTCATCATAACTTCTTCCTCCTTCTTTTTCTGGCACAGTAGACCTTCTCCCTATGCCATATATGATTTGCCCCTTTATTTTATACCGGAAAGTTCCGGTTAAAATACCATTGAATAACAGATTACTTCGATGTGAGAATCAGAACCGTATCCTGCGGCGTCACCTCCGCACCCGTCACCGCTTTTACTTCGGCAAAATGGTCGGTATTGCAGACAATCATCGGTGTGATCACATCATATCCGGCTTCCCGGATCGCCTTAAGATCCGCCTCCAACAGCAGATCACCCTTTCTGACTTTATCCCCCGTCTTTACATGCGCCTTAAAATGCGCACCCTTTAATGCAACGGTGTCCAGTCCAATATGGAGCAGCAGTTCTGCCCCGGTATCCGTCGTCATGCTGAGCGCATGCAGTGTATCAAATAACAAGGTAATCTCCCCATCCGCCGGCGCGTAGATCCTGCCATCCGTGGGTCTTACCGCCACGCCTTTTCCGAGAATCTCCCCGCCGAACGTGGGATCGCTCACCTCCTGAAGCGGTACTGCCTGCCCGCTTACCGGCGCTCCCAGTTCCAGCGCTTTCTGTTCTTTTTTATGAAATAATCCAAACATCAGCCTCTCTCCTTTCTCATTCATCGCTGTCTGTCGTAATTCTCCGGATATGAATTGCCAGGTACATGATCTCTTCCTTGGTCACCGTGCAGTCATACTGCGCTTCGATGTAATCGGCAATTTTTCTGGCACACGCATATTCCCTCGGATATTTCAGTTCAATCAGATCGGAGAACTCCTGCTCCTCATCGGAGAGCATTTCCTTGCTGAAGAAGATTCTTCTCGCGAAAAATTTCAGATGCGCCACAAACCGCTCGTAGTGCATGGATTTTTCATCCAGCGCTTTCTGATACTCTGCCTTTACAATCTCGATTCCCTTCTGAATCACATCCGTGATCATATAAGTGTCATGTATATCCGTATTATATTCGGCATTCACAAAATGCAGTGCAATAAATCCCGCCTCATCCTCCGGGAAATGAATATCCAGTCTCTCCGCAAAAAGGCGGAGCGCATACTCTCCGACGAGATACTCCCTGCGGTAGAACTGCCGTATCTCCCACAGAATAGCGTTCGACAGCGCAATCCCATTCCTGTATCGTTCAATCGCGAAATTGATGTGATCCGTCAGCGCAACGTAAATACTCTGGTTTAACTCCATGCCGCACTCGTTCTTGGCGTAGGAGATAATGTCCGCCGAGATCTGCATATGCTCCATAGGGATGTTGGAGATCATTTCCTGAAACTGCCTTGAGAGCGCCGAATTTTCGATGCAGAACACTTTCTGTACCCGGCTCTCGTCAATGTCGTCTCCTGTCTTCGCCTTAAACCCGAGTCCTCTTCCCATGAGAACGACTTCCTGCCCGTTTTCATCAAATGCCGACAGGACGTTGTTATTAATCACTTTACTTATCTTCATGATTTCATTCCCATATCCTAACTCTGACAGGAGCCGATCAGCGACAGCGCCGCCTCATCTCCCACCAGTGTCACATCGTTGTGAAGCTGCAGTACCGATGCAGGCACCTCCGGTGTGATCGGTCCGAAAAAGGCACGTTTTACAATCTCCGCCTTGTCTTCCCCGCTTGCCACCATCAGAATCTTGTTCGCCTGCATGATCGTCTTGATTCCCATCGTGTACGCCTGCCGCGGCACGTCCTCCTCCGATGCAAAGAACCGTTTGTTGGCCTCAATCGTGCTCTGTGTCAGATTCACACAGTGCGTCGTGCGGTCGAACTGTCCGTTCGGCTCGTTGAATCCGATGTGACCGTTGTGACCGATTCCGAGCAGCTGCAGATCCACTCCGCCGAGCGCTTTTATCTTCGCCTCATAGCGCGCACATTCCTTGTCCGCATCCGTTTCCATTCCATTTGGGATATTGACATTCTGAAAATCAATATTGACCTTGTCAAACAGATGTTCCGCCATGAAGTAAAAATAACTCTGGTCGTTCGACTGGTCGAGTCCTTTATATTCATCCAGATTCACCGTCTTTACCTCTGAAAAATCCAGATCCCCCTTTTTGTACCACTCCACGAGCTGTGCATAAGTGCCGACCGGCGTCGAACCGGTTGCAAGTCCCAGCACACAGTCCGGCTTCATAATCACCTGCGCGGATATGATGTTGGCTGCCTTTCTGCTCATGTCATAATAATCTTTTGCCCGATAGATTCTCATCTGACTCCCTCCTCTTTCAAACAACAGACTCCTCTTGGAAAAAAAGAAAACCGGAAAACTTCATACATGCCCAAATAGCCTGTATTCAGCTTTCCGGTTTAGTGCACCTTGCGGTGTGAACTATCCTTTAACTGTCTCCAATTATAAATTTAATGATCACCATTGTCAATAGTGTGGCACCATTTTATCGTCATTTCGTATATAATGCACACAATCAGACGTGTCTTTTTGTCTATTTTCACGGTCAGATGTCGTGAAAGACCTGGTAAATATCAATCTTTACCGCATCCGAATCCGATATGCCGATAAATTCTCCGCCGTAGTAATAGCCCTTTTCCTGCTCTTCCACATGTACGATTTCCAGCACAGCGTCAATCATCTCCCGGCTGAACAGGCTGATCCTGGTGTCATAATAACTGCCGACCTCGAGTCTCTTGCGGGACAAAAATCCGACTCCGCCGCGCGAGATATTCAGGATATCCGCATTCACAACGCCGCCGTCGGCCGTGCCGTCCGCATTTAACCGCGCCAGTTCCAGCGCGTGTTCCATCTTAAGGCGCTTATGTTTTCTCTTTTCCAGCATGGGACCAACTCCTCCTATTTTGCGGTAATAAACATCGCATCACCAAAGCTGAAAAACCGGTAACGCTCCTGTACTGCAATCTCATATGCATGCAGCACATGTTCCCTTCCTGCAAGCGCAGACACTAACATCACCAGCGTCGACTCCGGCAGATGGAAATTCGTAATCAAAGCATCGATCACCTTGAACTGATAGCCCGGGTAGATAAAAATCTCCGTCCACCCACTCGTCTCATGAAGCACGCCGTGTTCATCCGCAGCAGCTTCCAGGGTCCTTGTGCTTGTCGTTCCCACGGCGATAACCCGGTGTCCCTCCTGTTTTGCCCGGTTGATCTTGTCCGCCTCCGACTGCTCGATCCGGTAGAACTCGGAATGCATGTGATGTTTTAACACATCACTCTCCTTGACCGGGCGGAAGGTGCCAAGTCCCACATGAAGCGTCACCTCCGCAATCTCCACGCCCATGGCGCGCACCTGCTCTAAAAGCTCCGGTGTAAAATGCAGTCCCGCTGTCGGCGCCGCTGCGGAACCGTCATACTTTGCATACACCGTCTGGTAGCGGTTCTTGTCCTTCAGCTGGTGTGTGATGTACGGCGGCAGCGGCATCTGTCCGAGCTGATCCAGAATCTCCTCAAAAATCCCTTCGTAATGGAACTGGATCAGGCGGTTGCCTTCCTCCACAATGTCAATGACCTCGCCGGTCAGAAGTCCCTCACCAAAATTGATTCTGGTTCCGATCTTGCATTTTTTTCCCGGTTTGACCAGGGTCTCCCAGACATCGTTTTCTTTTCTCTTGAGCAGAAGGATCTCGATCTTTGCCTCGGTGCCTTCCTTCACGCCGTACAGTCTGGCAGGAATTACTTTTGTATTGTTGATGACAAGGCAGTCACCCGGTCTTAGATAGTCCACAATATCCTTAAAATGGCGGTGTTCCACCTCTCCGGTTGCCTTGTCAAGCACCATCAGTCTGGAGCTTGAGCGGTCCTCCAGCGGATCCTGTGCGATCAGTTCCTGCGGAAGGTCATAATAAAAATCTTTTACGTCCATAACTACTCCTCTTACGCACGAAGTCTGATATCCAGTGTTGCTTCGAGATGTTTCAAAATCTTCTTCACAAATCCTTCTACCATCTCGCCCGTGAGCTCTTCCTCCTGCGGGGTAAATACAACAGAGAATGCCATGCTCTTTTTGTCCGGTCCAAGCTGGATGCCTTCATACACATCGAACAGATTCACATCTGTCACATATTTGCAGGCTTCCCGGATGCCGTTCTCAATCTGTGCACAGGTGATATTTTTATCTACCACAAACGCAAAATCGCGCTTTTCCTCCGCAAACTTCGGAAGCGGAGTGAAAATCTGCTCTTTGCCATACCATTTCTTAAGCGCCGCGAGGTCAATCTCCATCACATAGGCAGGCACACGCATGTCAAGTTCATCCTGAATCTCATAGGAAAGCTTTCCGAGATAACCGACGCGCTCTCCCTCACAGAAGATCTCCGCCGTCTGGTACGGGTGCAAAAAGGTTCTCTCCGCCGCCTCATAGGTAAAGCTTACGTTTAATGCATCCGCAACCGTCTCCGCCAGACCCTTGAGTGTATAGAAGGATTCCTTTTCTCCGAAAACGCCCGCACAGAGGGTCTCTCTCTCATCCGGGTATTCCGTGAGCGGCAGTGCCTTTGGAATAAAGACATTTCCAAGCTCAAAAATGCGTCCCTCCAGAATTCCCTTCTTCTGGTTTCTGGAAATCGCGTACAGCATCTCGGATGCCAGCGTGGTTCTCATCAGGGATAAATCCACGTTGATCGGATTGATCAGCTTGATCGCCTTTCTCTCCGGCGCGTCTTCCGGCAGTCTTAACAGATCCAGATCGGACGGGGAGAAGAATGAGTAATGGACTCCCTCGTAAGCGCCCGCTGCGCAGAGTGCCCGCTTGATCTTAAGCTCCGTCTTCTGCTTTAAGTTAAGACCTCCCAGGGTCACTTTTGCCGTCGGCATAAAGGTCGGAATCACATGCTCATAACCGTACATGCGGATCACTTCCTCCGCCACATCCGGGTAGGAATCCATATCCTCGCGGTATGCCGGAATCTGCAGGGTAAGTTCATCCCCGTCGATGGACGGTGCGAACTGAAGCGCCGATAAAATGCGCAGCATGTCCTCCTCCGGAACCTCAATGCCGAGCACACCGTTGACACGCTTTACGCTGACCTTCATCTCTTTCGGCTCGATAGAATTGCCGGTGGAGACTTCAAGCTGTGTGGACGACACTTTTCCGCATCCCAGTTCTTCCACAAGATGCAGGGCACGCTTCATCGCCATGACCGTCGTGTACTCATAGACGCCCTTTGCGTACATCGCACTGGAATCGGAGGACTGTCCGAGCGCTCTTGAACTCTTCCGGATATTGTCGCGCGCGAACTTTGCGGACTCAAACATGACTTCCGTTGTCGTGTCCTTGATCTCGGAGTTCAGACCGCCCATGATACCAGCCAGTGCAACCGGCTTTACGCCGTCGCAGATGACAAGATTGGAAGAATTGAGCGTAAATTCTTTTTCATCCAGCGTCACAATGCGCTCGCCCTCGTTTGCACGTCTGACATTGATCTGATCGCCCTCCAGATAAGCATAGTCAAATGCATGCATCGGCTGTCCGAGCTCTTTTAACACGTAGTTTGTGATGTCGACCATGTTGGAAATCGAGTTGATTCCGACTAACGCCAGTCTTCTGCGCATCCACGCCGGGGACTCCCCAATCGTCACGTCATGGACATAGTGCGCGATATAGCGCGGGCAGAGATCTTTTGCGGATACTTCCACCTTAAAGTCTTTCTGTACCGCCGTCTCCGTGTAATCCAACGCCGGCTCCCTGCACTCTTTTCCGAGCACTGCAGCCACTTCCCTGGCAATTCCGTAAATGCTCTGACAGTCCGGGCGGTTTGCGGTGATCGCAATATCAAAAATCCAGTCATCCATTCCAAGGATCGGCTTTACGTCTGCTCCGGCTTTCGCATCTTCCGGAAGAACTAAAAGACCGTTGTATCCTGCCCCCGGATATAAATCTTCGTTCAATCCGAGTTCTGTTCCGGAACACAGCATACCGTAGGATTCATAGCCGCGAAGCTTTCCCTTCTTGATCGTCATGACGCCCTCGATCGTCACATGATCCTTTGCGGTCGCATAGACTGTTGCGCCCACAAGCGCCAGCGGATATTTTCCGCCTGCACGGACATTGTCTGCCCCGCAGCAGATCTGGAAGGTGCCGTGCTCTCCGGCATTCACCTGGCAGAGACTTAAATGGGTATCCGGGATCGGCTCGCAGGATTCCACCAGTCCGACCACAACATTGCTGATGTCTTTTCCGACTTCAATCAGCTCCTCCACCTCAAAGCCGCAGGAAAACAACTTTTCCTCCAGTTCCTTCGGGGTAACATCAATATCTACATAATCTTTTAACCAGCTTAATGGTGCTAACATGATAACTCTCCTTTTCTATTCGTCTTTAATCGTCAATCTGCTTTAATACGCGAAGATCTGACTCAAACAGCAGCTTGATATTGTTGATGCCGTATTTTAACATGGCAATTCGCTCAATACCGATACCGAACGCAAAACCGCTGTACTCATTCGTATCAATGCCGCATCCTTCCAGAACTTTATTGTTGACGACGCCGGCTCCGAGCACTTCGATCCAGCCGGTTCCCTTGCAGAGCTTACAGCCGCATCCGCCGCACTGGAAACAGCTTACATCCACCTCGACGGACGGCTCCGTGAACGGGAAGTAGGACGGGCGTAGACGCGTTGTCGTCTCTTTTCCGAAAATCTTCTTCACAAGCTCATCTAACATTCCCTTTAAATCGCAGAGGGTAATTCCCTTGTCTACCACAAGCCCCTCCATCTGGGTGAACATCGGAGAATGTGTCGCATCGTCATCGGAACGGAACACCTTGCCCGGGGAGATGATCTTAATCGGCGGTTTCTTCGCCTCCATCACATGAATCTGTCCGGCAGACGTCTGGGTGCGGAGTAAAAATTCCGGTGACAGGTAAAATGTATCCTGCATATCTCTCGCCGGATGATCCTGCGGTGTGTTTAACGCCGTGAAGTTATAGTAGTCGGTCTCAATCTCGGTTCCCTCGTACACTTCAAATCCCATGGATGCAAAAATGTCAATGAGCTGGTTGCGCACTTGTGTGACCGGATGCAGATTGCCCTTTTCGTGTTTTACTGCCGGCATTGTGACATCGATCTTCTCCGCCTCATATCTCTTCCGGAGTGCCTCAGCCTCCAGCTTTTTCATCTTCTCTTCCATGATCGTCTCAATGGCGGTGCGGGTGTCGTTGACCCACTGTCCGACCTTCGGGCGGTCTTCCGGCGCTACGTCTTTCATTCCCTTTAACACCGCAGTAAGTTCACCCTTTTTTCCAAGCACTGCCTGGCGTACTTCATTCAGGCGGTCTAATCCATCAGACCCTTCAATCTCTGCTATTGCTTTTTCTCTGATCTGCTGCAATTTTTCTTTCATTTCTAATTCTCCTTTAAACTATTTCAGACATCAAAAAAGGAACCATCCATCCCTGCTCTAGGGACGAATGATTCCGCGGTACCACCCTGTTTCTTCTCTTCGTATCACCAAAGAAAAGCTCTCAATTCATACGTAACGTGTATCCGACGTCATCCACTACTTTCACTTCACAGATGCAGCTCCTGTGCGAACTTCAAGTCCAGGTCTTATCCTAAACGGGCTTCCAGCCGATGACCCGCTCTCTCTGAAAGAGTCTCCTGCACTCTACTGATATCTTACGATACCCGGAATCGCTTCCGTACACATTCATAGCCTTTGATTTTTCTGAATTCTGTATAGCATTTTAGCACAGCAGGTGCAAAACATCAAGCTTTTTTATTCCTGCTGGTTTTAAAGCGCTTCCACCATTTGCGGAAGTAAGCGTTGAACACCACATTTACCTCGGCGGACATCATCATGATGTACATGCAGAAGTAAAGCCACAGCATAATCAAGGCAATAGTCGTCAGGCTGCCGTACATGGAAAAACCGTTAAAATAGTCCACGTAGACAGACAGTCCGAAGGAAAAGACATACCACGCTACCCCGCAGATCACAGCCCCCGGCAGCTGCCCGCGGAAGGAAAGCTTCCGGTTCGGCAGCGCCGTAAAGATTACATCGAAAAATGCGATCAAAAGCGCCAGCATCACAAGCCCGCGGAAATGTGCCAGCACCCGCGAGGCATGTTCTAAAATCGGAACGTACTGTGTGGCAAGTACCTTTAACTGGTTTCCGAACACCAGAACCAGCAGGGTAAAAACAATCGCCACCAGAAAAACCACCGTATAGACGACCGCCCAGAATCTGAGCACAAACCAGTTCCTCGTCTCCTCCAGATCATTGACCGAGTTCAGTCCGTCCGTCATGTACTGGACGCCCTTGGCCGCTGACCAGATCGCGATGATCGCCGTGATTGAGATAATTCCCATGGATCTGCTGTACACCTCATCCACGAGCGATATCAGAAACGGAGAGACATACTCCGGCATCAGATGACGGATGATCTCAAGCAGCATGGACTCTGTCACCGATGTATATTGCAGCAGAGACGAGAACACCATCAGAAACGGAATGATGGATAAGATAATAAAAAACGCCGACTGCGCCGAATAGGCATTGATCTTGTCTCGCTTGCATTTATCAAGAAAGGATTTGACATTACCAATAAGCTTCCAGATCATATTGCTCCCCTTCAAAAAGCGAATCCGTCAGGATTCATTATTTCATGGTTTCCAGTTTAACGTCATTATAAAAATATTGCAAGATCTCTTCGTAATTCATTCCGGCCTTCGCCATTCCGTTCGCCGCGTTCTGGCTCATGCCGAGTCCATGCCCGTAGCCGCCTCCATATAAAACCATGCCGCCGTCCTCCTGTTTCGTTATGGCAAAAAACGCACTCGGCAGCATCGTCACATCCGTCTGTTCCGCGCCGTCTGCGCATGTCAGTTTTGCGGTACAGATCCCCAGAACTTTTCGGATATTATACTCCGTCCGCACAAGAGCGCTTCCCTTCTCATACGTGATCTTTAAGGCAAGCAGTGCACCGGAGCTGCCGCGCTCCGCCGCGCTCATGCCGGTCACCTCCCCCAGTGCCGCCACTGATGCCGCATCGGGATTCTGTATTTCCGTAGTCTGACCGGTCGGATAAAAGTTTATATTCTTTGGTGAACTCTTCCACCGTTCCAGCAGTATGGAATTCACTTCATCTGTTTTCCCGTGGTAATCCGCCTCCGCTCTCCAGCGGAAATACCGGCAGTCACTGTCGTATCCATCTGCGGGACTCTGAATATAAGCAAGAAACGCCTCCTCCCCGGAGAGATCCTGCATCTTTCCATCCGTAAGGAGACACGCCGGTGTCAGATAGCCGTATTCCGCCGGATCTTCCACATTCCACACATCAGCTGCGGCGGTGTATCCCATCGACGTGGAAAAATAATACGCCTCCACGATGTTTCCCTGATAGGACAGCACTTCCCCCTGTGTGGCGATTACCGCCTCCCTGGCTGCGTCCGCGTCCGTCACCCGGTTGTATACCTGATACGCGGTGCTGTCATCAATATGTGCGCCGTATTCCGCCAGATCGCCCCGAAGCAGCTGGATACAGGCATAGCTGCGCGCGCAGACCGCCTGTGCTTTCAATGCCTCCGGTTCATAGGATGCCGGCATTTCACTCGGAACGACGTCCTGCAGATACCGTTCCAGCGGCAGACTGTTGACCAGCGTATAGCCGTCCCCCAGGCACCGCACTTCCATGCTGCCCCCGTAGCCGTTAGAAAGCTCTGCGCCATCTGCATCACAGATCACCACACAGCCCTCCTGCTCCGGCGTCACCGTAAATGTTCCCTGTGTATCTCCTGTCATCTGATCGGATGCAGCAATCAGCGTCTGCGCTGCCACCTGTGTTGTCTCTCCCTGCCAGGTGACCGCTGCGTCTGACGTACATTTCAGGTAGACGGACTGACGGCATTTTGTTCCGTCATCCCCCAGGAGCAGCACACGGATTTCGCGGATGACTGCCGGCTCGCGGATTAAAATGGCGCAGACCTGCTTCTCCCCCGTCACATACTCCACGTTCATATTACCGAGGGTCACATCGGAAATGGATTTTTCCGACACTTCCCCATAGGTCTGGTACACTGGCAGTTTTCCGGTATGGCAAAGCTTCCCGTATCCTTTGATCTCGATGGTCTCATCGTCATAGGACAACAGTTCTCCCTCGATGGTCTCCTGCTTTACACGCAGTGCCGTAAGTTCCCCGTCCGCCAGCACAATATCACAGACACAGGGGGCAACATCCTCCGCTAAGGATACCGCATCCTTGTGGTATGCCGCGCCCGCATACAGAAAATCCACGCCGTCCTCGGAACAGTCCGTAAGGTATGCATTGTCCAGCGTAAATTCCTTCTTCAGCGTTCCCGCGACTCCGATGCACCGGTTTTCCACGCAGTAGCCCTCATATCCGTTCCACTGCTTAAAATATGAAGCTGGAAGCACCGTGCAAAAATCTCCCTTGTTTGTCATAATCACATTCTGGTTCTCCGCTTCCATGACATCCACAACCAGAAACTCCGTTTTCGTCACGACATGTTCCATATCAAGCAGATCCAGAATCTGACCGTAGACGTAATTCCAGTCTTCCCGGCATACTTTCTGCTGTTCCCTCATGACAGGGAGCTCTATGTAATCGGACAGTTGCAGCTTTGCGAGCAGTTCCCCAAGTACTTCCCCGGTCAGCCTGTCTTCGGGAAATGTCTCAAAAAAGGCTTTCCAATCTTCCTGCCCGTATACTCCAAAGGAGAGTTCCTCTTTTATTTCCGCAAGTTCCACCCACTCTTCGGGCAATGTTTCCTGCTCCCTTAACTGTCTGTCCCGATATCCAGACGCAAGCGTACCCGCCGCAAGCAAAAGCACCAGACATACGATGGCGATGTATGCCTTTACGCCTCTCTTTTTTGTTCTCTTTCCCATTTTCCACTTCCCATCACGCTTTATGCCTTGCCCCAGAATTCTCTGCAAAAGAGTAAAAAAACAGAAGCTGCCTCACACAAAGGCAGCTTCTTTCTTCCGTAACTTTTCAACTCTTTGGTACCTGATCTATCTTTCGTATCCGTCATCCTTCGTATCCTGACAGGTTCTCTCTCGTACTGTAAGCTTCTGTTGTATCCCTCAGAATCTTTTGTATCACCCAAAATGCCGTTTCCTACGTTTTTGACTCCTAGCTGCCGCTAGGTGGGTAACCGCATGTCAGTTTCTGTCTTCCACTGCTCGCGTACCTTGCGGTACTGGTGGCTTGACATCTGCCTCCAAATATAAGAATCCCATAAAAGTAAATGTAGGTTCAAAAATGTAGGGTGTCGCACATCCCAGGCTGTTTCTTACTGGTTTTATTATACTTTAATATGCCCCGATCTGCAACCAAAAATTAGTGCCAATTTCTGTGCGCATTTCTATTTTTTTTCTGAATGTAAAATGCGCCGCGCATCTTTAATGATTATTGCTCGGGAAATACGGACGCAGCGTATTTGCCATCTGTGCAATCGGCATGCTCTGCAGCCACACTCTTCCCGGTCCCGTAATCACGGTATTAAAAATACCCTCGCCGCCGAAGAGCATATTCTTCACTCCCGGCACCGTCTTCACTTCGATCTTACAGGAGCCTGTCATGGCTGCAAGGTATCCCGTGTCCACAACAATCTGCTGTCCGGGTGCAAGTTCATATTCTTTAATATAACCATCAAATTCCAGAAATGCGGTTCCACTTCCGGAAAGCTTCTGCATAATAAATCCCTCTCCTCCGAAAAGTCCGCTCCCGATTCTCTGCTGAAAGAACACGGACAGATCCACGCTGGATACAGCAGCAAGAAATGCCGATTTCTGCACGATCAAATCCTGTCCCGGTACAATATCAAACGCCCGGATTGATCCCGGGAACGACGATGCAAACGCGATCATCCCATTCCCGTTCATTGCCGTGTAGCGGTTTAAGAAAATACTTTCCCCCGAAAGCGCTCTTCCAAACATCTTGCCGATGCCGCCACCAGTCGTCTCCATTTTCATATTCGGGGACATCCACGACATGGCACCACTCTCCGTAATCATTACCTCTCCCTGCTCCAGATTGCAGATTACAACCGGAAGCGGTTCTCCCTCAATCGAATATCTCATAACGCTCTCCTTCCTCTGTTGCGGACGCCCTACATCCGCTGTCCTTTTTTCAGCTCTGTCTCAGTAAAAGCGCCCGGCAGAAGCTCCTCCAAGGTAAAAATCTTATATGTTCCGTCCTCCTTTACCAGGATGATCTGAAACGTATCCGCCTTGCAGAACTCCGACATTACCTGTCTGCACACGCCGCACGGATACAGATAATCGTCCGCGTCACCGCTGATGGCGATTGCCGTAAAATCACGCTCCCCTTCGGATACCGCCTTGAAAAACGCCGTCCGCTCCGCACAGTTCGTCGGTGTGTACGCGGCATTTTCGATGTTGCATCCCGTATAAATCTTACCATCTGCAGTAAGAAGCGCCGCACCTACCCTGAAATGGGAATATGGTACATACGCATGTTCCTTTGCCTCGATTGCCTTTTCTGCCAGCAACTCTATATTCAGATCCATCCTGTATCCTCCCTTTTTACATCTGATGATCCTTTTTTATTGTAATAGACTCTTCTGAAAAAAGAAAGCATTTTTTGGTACTTTCCCTTTTTAAGGTACCAGTTTTCTTTTAAATTTTAAAATTTTCATTAAATATAATTCAATTTTCTTGTATAAAAATAAGTACATATGCTATGATGAAAAGACGAAAACATTAAGGAGGGCTAACAATGAATCAATTCTGTGAAATTACACCCGAACTGCGTCGGCTGGCCGCAAAGTCTGCCGAATGTTCAAAAATAGACCCGGAATTATACACAAGATACGATGTCAAACGCGGTCTGCGCGATCTGAACGGAAAAGGTGTCCTAGTCGGACTGACGGAGATCTCGGAAGTCAGTTCCACAAAAATTGTCAATGGTGAATCTGTTCCCGCAGACGGCGAGCTCTTCTATCGTGGTTACAATGTCAAAGATCTGATTGCCGGACTTCCCGAGGACAGCCACTTCGGCTTTGAGGAATGTACCTATCTGCTGCTTTTCGGCAAGCTTCCCAAGAAGCATGAGCTGCGCGATTTTTCGGCTCTGCTGAGCAGTTACCGGACGCTGCCGACCAGCTTTGTGCGTGACATTATTATGAAGGCGCCCAGCAAGGACATGATGAATACGCTTGCGCGCAGTGTCCTTACCTTATATTCTTACGATGAGATGGCGGATGATGTTTCGCTTCCCAATGTTCTCAGACAATGTCTGCAGTTAATCAGTCTTTTCCCGCTTTTATCCGTGTACGGTTATCAGGCATACAAGCATTATCATGACGGCGCGAGCCTGTTTATTCATTCCCCGAAGGAAGAATATTCCACCGCCGAAAATATTCTGCACATTTTAAGACCGGACAGCAAGTTCTCGCCGCTTGAAGCAAAGCTTTTGGATATTGCCCTGATTCTTCACATGGAACACGGCGGCGGTAACAACTCCACCTTTACCACCCACCTGGTATCTTCCTCCGGAACCGATACATACTCCGTTATTGCGGCATCGTTAGGTTCCCTCAAAGGTCCCAAGCACGGCGGTGCCAACATCAAGGTGGTGCGCATGTTCGACGATATGAAAGCCAATCTCAAGGACTGGACGGATGAGGAGGAGATCAGCCGTTACCTGACTGCCCTGCTCCACAAGGAAGCGTTCGATCACGCCGGTCTGATCTACGGTATGGGACACGCGGTCTATTCGCTGTCCGATCCGCGTGCACAGATCTTCCGCGGATTCGTAAAGCGTCTCTCCGCAGAAAAGGGCTATGAAAAAGAATTCGCACTCTACACGGCAGTGGAACGTCTTGCCCCGCAGATCATTGCCGCCGAGCGCAAGATCTATAAAGGTGTCAGCCCGAATGTCGACTTCTTCAGCGGATTCGCCTACAGCATGCTCGGACTTCCGGTCGAACTCTACACGCCGATTTTCGCCATCGCGCGAATCGCCGGATGGAGTGCGCACCGTCTGGAAGAAGTTGCAGGCGGCGGCAAGATCATGCGTCCTGCCTACAAAAACGTCGGCGAGCATAAGATTTATGTCCCGATGGATGAGCGTGTCTGATTTTCACTGCACGCCTTGTTCTAAAAAAGCCGCCCCGGACTGACGGAGCGGACAAAATGGAATACTATGGAAAATACGCGAGATGAGAGAACTCCGTCTGTAATGGACGGGGCTCTTCTTTAGAGGAAAATGCGAGTGTTTCTTTCATGCCGCGTTTGACATCTTATTCTGTGTCTTTGCCACGTTTGAACACTCCGCCGGCTGTGTCCGACACGTCGCAGACAATGAGCGACCTTCCTAGTGGCGCTAATGCCGCTGCTTCACAGACAATATAAAATCGCGCGAACCGAAACTCGTTGGCATCTGCTATTGAAAATATGGCAGATGCCAATTCAAACATCGGCTTCGCGCGATTATGTTTTGTTCAGCAGCGGTATAAGCGCCACACGAAAGCTCTAAAATTGTCTGTGGCGTGCGGACTCATCCGGCGGAGTGCTCCAAACTTGGAAAGACACGGATCATCAGGGATGTCAAACGCGGTGTGATTAGAAACACCGGATTTTACGATCAGAAGAACCGCCGGCCATTATAGCCGGAGTTCTAAGTTCGCATATTGCCACATGCTTCCTCCTGCCCGCTCCGTCAATCCGCGGGCAGCTCTTTTAAACAATCTGATATACTTTCAGTTCAAACCAGAAGGTAGAACCTTTTCCCACTTCACTCTCTACTCCGTAGCGTGCATCGTGCAGTTCCAGAATATTTTTTACGATCGAAAGTCCGAGTCCGGTTCCCATGACCGCCCGCTTGTGTGTCTTGTCCACTTTATAGTAGCGGTCCCACACATACGGAAGCGCCTCCGGAGCGATTCCCTCGCCGCTGTCCGTCACTTCGATCCGCACATATCCGTCTTCCCGCACAATCTGACGCACCCAGATCTGTTTGTCATCCCCGGTGTAATTGATTGCGTTATTGACCAGATTGTAGATGACTTGGAAGATTTTGTACTCGTCCGCCTCCACCATGACCATCTGGTCGTAGGAGAAATCGATCTTATAACCATCCTGCTCTTTTAACTTATTATACCGTGCAAATACAGACTGAATACTCTCGGTCAGGTTGTAGACCGTAGCATTTTTTTCCATTACACCTGCCTGAAGCTTGGAGATGTCTAACATATCATTGACGAGATTGGTCAACCGCTCCGCCTCATCAATAACCACCTGCACATTTTCCGGAGAATTCTCCCCCGGCAGATCACGCATGACCTCTGCGTAGGCAATGATCATCGTGAGCGGTGTCCGCAGGTCATGTGATACATTGGCGATCAGTTCCCGCCGCAGGCGCTCGCTCTTTCCAAGTTCCCGCGCAGTCATATTCAGGGTATCGGAAAGTTCCGCGACCTCCCGGTAATCGGTTCCGTCAAAATGAACGTCAAAATTGCCGCCTGCCATCTCCTTCGCGGAGGCATTCAGACCGATCAGGGAACGTGACACTTTTCTTGAAATCAAAAGTGCAATACCGAGCGAGAGAACAATCATGATGACTGTGATCCATACCAGTTCGGCACGCAGTGTATTGACCGTCGCATCCACCGGCGTCAGCTGCGCGTTCACAAACAGGATTCTCTCATTTCCATCGATCGAGACGACGTTCACGTAAATGACGCTCTCAATCCGTTCCTGTCCGTGGTTCTGCATAAAACCGTTCTCCGCCGGCATCCCCGCAGTCTCCTGCTCTGCGCCGTCGGCTACATCCGGGGCATTTTCTGCTCCCGCTCCTGTCACATCGGCTGCATCCGGGGAGTTTCCAGCTCCTGTGGCACCCGCTGCCGCATCCGGGGCATTTTCTGCTCCCGCTCCTGTCACATCGGCTGCATCCGGGATATTTCCGGCTCCCGCCGCATCAGCTGCCGCATCCGGGTTCATCACGTCCTGCGGATTCTGAAAATCATTCTTCCCGACATCTCCCTCAAATTCCAGCTTCGTGCTACCGCCCTTGCTTTTGGCAGCTTCGTACAGCTTCTGTATCATCTCCTGCGGCATCTCGCACAGCCTGGAATTTGGAATATATTCTGCGCTGTAAATGGTGTTTCCGTCCGTATCCGTGACAAACACGATCATGTTATTCTGCGCTGCCAGCGCATCGATCTGTTCTTCAATGTTCTGGGAATCGCTCTGTAAGACCGCAATCACTTCCGAGGTGAGTTCCAGTGCCTCCTGGGACTTGATCTTCTTATAGAACCTGTCCAGATAACAGATCTGCACAAGCCACAGCACCGTCAAAAGGATTCCGGTAAACACCAGAAGATAGAAAAAGATTTTCCATTTGATACTGATTTTTTCATGCTTCAAACCGGTACCCCACCCCTCTTAACGTGACAAGGAACTTGCGGTAGTCCCCAAGGCTGCTGCGCAGCAGCTTGATATGTGTATCCAGCGTACGGTCGTCCCCGTAATAATCATATCCCCACACCTCGGTAATCAGCTTTTCACGCTCCAGTGCAATATTCCGGTTCCGCACCAGATAAAACAGCAAGTCGTATTCTTTCGGAGAAAGTTCGGCGCGCTTTCCATCCACCGTCACAGTCCTTCCGGTAAAATCAATGACAAGCCCCTCCGCCTGAAAAATCTCATGCCCGTTCGTGCCTGCGAAATCTCTTCCGCCGTTGCGGTCAATGACCACTTTTACACGCATCATAAGCTCCTTCGGAGAAAACGGCTTCACCACATAATCGTCAATTCCAAGTTCAAATCCGTGAATCTTATCATACTCTTCTCCGCGTGCCGACAGCATGATCACCGGAATGTTTTTGGTCTTGCGGATCTCCCGGCAGGTTGAAAAGCCGTCCAGCTCCGGCATCATAATATCGAGAATAATCACGTCAAAATCCTGCTCTCTGCAGAGCTTTACCGCCTCCATACCGTCTTTTGCCTCGGTAATGTCGTACCCCTCGAACTCTCCGTATTTTCTTATAATCGCCCTGATTTTTTCTTCGTCATCTACTACCAGTATTCTTCTCATAACGCAGATACCTCCCTGTTTTTGACATCATATCGTCGCAATGTGACGTTCCTGTGAATGCCATCTGATGATTCGGAGAATCTTTTATAAAAACTGTTCCCTTGCCTTGCGCAGCTGGGACTGGAACCACAGAAATGCCGCCAGGAAGATTAAAAGTTCAACCACGTTGAACGCTCCGAGCGATACCACTTTATCATTGATAATTCCAAGGACACCCACAGCGATAATCAATGCGCCGAACACTGCCTCTTTCCAGTAAATAAACGCTATGAACTCCTTCGTTTTTCTGCATCTGGCGATCTCCTCCGCCGTGATGACCGCCGAGCTGATCTTCCCTGTCTTTTTCATCTTAAGTGCTGCTCCGATCATATATACCCCGAAAATGGCGATGACCACATCAAATATCAGCATTACATCCATTCTTTTATCCTCTCATTCCAGCCGACTGATTCGACATATTTTTTTACATTATCTATCTTCTTCTTACAAAATTCAATATATTCATTGAACTATTTTTCTTGTTAGTGTAAAATAGAAGCGAATATAATTATGATGACAGAGGAGATGCATTATGATGTTAAATGGCATTAAGATTCTCATTGGCGACGACTCCATACTTGCAAGAAAGCAGTTAAAGGATATTGTTTCCACATATGGTACTCCGGTGTTTCTGGAAGCTTCCAATGGACAGGACGCCATCGACCTCTACAAAAAAGAGTCACCTGAATTGGTTTTCCTTGATATTGTCATGCCTGTAAAGGACGGCATTTCTGCCATTACCGAGATCAAGGCATATGATAAGGATGCTGATATTATTGTCGTTTCATCCGTCGGTACTCAGACACAGTTAAAAGCTGCCATTGAAGCCGGGGCTAACGATTTTATCCAGAAGCCGCTGAATGCAGAACAGATTCATCACATTATTTCTTCAAGATTTGAAGGGAGATAAGCTATGTACGCTCAGTTTTTCGGAAATTACTTATTATCACACGGTGTCGTTACCAGGGAGCAGCTGTTAGAAACCATGCATCGGAAGTCTTCAACCAAGATCAAACTTGGCACTCTTGCCATTCATGCCGGATATATGACCGCAAACGAGGTAGACCGTATCGTCATTCTTCAGACACACGAGGACAAGCGTTTTGGTGAACTCGCCATTCATGAGGGATATCTCACAGAGGCGGAAGTGACTAAGCTTCTCGCAGAGCAGAAGCCGGATTTTCTTCTTCTCGGACAGGCACTTGTGGACGAAGGACTCATCAATAATCAGCAGCTGCAGGAGTTGATCATTGATTATCAGTCAGAGAACGAACTGGACGATTACAGTTACTCCGAGGAAGATCAGGATGCCATCCGCCATATGATCGAGAACTTTTTCATTCTCGCTGAGCGTCCGCTCTCAAAGTATGAAATCTCTTTTTTCCAGCTTTTGTTCAATAATCTCTATCGGTTTATCGGAGATGATTTCACACTGGTTTCTCCGAGCAGTTGCAAGGAATACCCGACCAACTACTGCGTATCACAGAAAGTAAGCGGATCGTTTTCCATCCGGACTTATCTCGATATTCCAGAGAATACATGTATTGCTTTTGCATCCAAGTATGTCAACGAAAACTTTACAGAATTTGATGAGTATGTGCGTTCTTCTGTAGAAGATTTTATCAATCTGCACAACGGTCTGTTCTGTGTCAATATGTCAAACGAGTTCTCCATGAATCTGTCACTGGAGGCTCCGGTTGTAGAAGAAAAAGATCTGCTTACCTTTGAGCATGAGACTTATCTTCTGCCGGTTTTATTCCCGTTTGGAACGCTTCACTTCATCTTTGAAATCTGTTCCGAAAAATAAGTTTATCAAAAAAGATTTATCAAAAAAAGCTGCACGCGCGGGGCGTGCAGCTTTTTTATGTCTTTCACATTTTTATTCTTAGATTTTCAGGAAATTCTTTACTACCTGCGGCATCTCATCCACTTCACACACGGTATCGTGAAGCACCTTCGCATTGCGGATCTCCTCAATCGCCTGCGGAACGGCTACGTTCGCAATCCGGCTCAGCTCATCCACCAGTTCAAAATCGGACATGCTGTCGTACTTGTGGTCAATGGCATCCATCACACTTCTTGTAAACTTAAACGGGCTTGCCGTGGACGCAATCACGGTCTTGGTGTCTACATCACCGGTATCCTTTTTGTATTTTCCATATACACCGGCAGCAACCGCTGTATGTGTATCGATCACGTAGCCTGTCTTCTCATAAAGTGCGCGGATGACCTCTGCCGTCTCCGCCTCGCTTGTGTAATTGCCATAGAAATCCTTAAGCTGTGCTCTCATCTCCGGCGTGATCTCGTATTTTCCGGTGGTCGTCAGTTCTCTCATCAGCGCGGCATTCTTCTCGGCGTCGTTTCCCGCAATGCGGTAAATCAGACGCTCCAGATTGCTGGAGATCAGAATGTCCATCGACGGTGAGCTTGTCAGCATAAACTCACGGTTCTTGTCATATGTGCCTGTGGAGAAGAAATCATATAAAACTTTGTTCTCGTTGGACGCACAAATCAGCTTGGCAATCGGTATTCCCATATTTTTCGCATAAAATGCAGCCAGAATATTGCCGAAGTTGCCGGTAGGAACAACGACATTCACCGGCTCATCCTTTGCGATCACGCCATTCGCATAGAGCTTCGCGTAGGCGTAGACATAATACACAATCTGCGGTACAAGTCTTCCGATATTGATGGAATTCGCGGAGGAAAACTGATATCCGGCAGCGTCCATCTCTTTTGCCAGCGCCGCATCCGAGAACATCTTCTTCACGCCAGTCTGCGCCTGGTCAAAGTTCCCGTGAATGCCGACAACAAACGTATTGTCACCCTTCTGGGTCACCATCTGCTTCTCCTGGATCGGGCTTACACCGTTCTTCGGATAGAATACAATGATTTTCGTTCCCGGAACATCGGAAAATCCTGCCAGCGCTGCCTTTCCGGTATCTCCCGAGGTGGCAGTCAGAATCACGATCTCATTCTTTACATGATTCTTCTTCGCAGCGGTCGTCAGCAGATACGGCAGAATGGACAGTGCCATATCCTTAAAAGCGATCGTGGAACCGTGGAACAGTTCCAGGTAATATGCGCCGTCCGCCTCCACAAGCGGTGCGATCTCCTCTGTGTCGAACTTGCTGTCATACGCGGAATTGATACAGTGCTTTAACTCCTCCTCGGTAAAATCCGTCAGAAAACGCTTCATGACTTCATATGCTGTCTCCTGATAGGACATTTTGCCAAGCTCTTCCATCGGCACATCCAGCGCCGGAATCTGTGTCGGTACAAACAGTCCTCCGTCATTTGCCAGACCACGCAGAATCGCCTGCGATGCCGTTACTCTTTCCTGTGCGTCTCTCGTACTTGCATACACTAATTCCATCTTCATAATCCTCTTATCTCTTTCTTCTTGTAACATGCGATGTACAAAAAAAATGTACAGTCTCTTATATACTTAACTCACATTATATAAGAAACTGTACATTCATGTCAATGCACTAACGTACTAAAATATTATACATTTTTAAATCGTCCGGCTTCTCCCTTTAAGCGGTCGCTGATGCTCTGATTCGTCTCCATCTCCGAATGAACGGTGTCGATATTGGACACCAGAACCGTCGTGCTGCTCGCCGCATTTCCGACACTGTTTGCACTCTCCTCAATCGCCGTGGAAATGTCGCGGATGGAATCCACCGTCTTCTCCATGATCTGCTGCAGGTTGCGCGCCTTCTCCTCAAAATGATCCATCGTGGTATTCACATACGCCGCATCATCCCGGTACTGTACACCGTTTTCTACAAATCGGTCATAATCCGGCATGATCGTCCCGTCGATGTATTCGACGATCGCGTTGGAATTGTTGGCGAGCTTATTCACTGCCTGCGTTACCAGCGCGTTGATGGACTGAATATTGTTCGCGGTCTCTCTGGTGGAATCCGCCAGCTTTCGTATCTCATCCGCGACAACTGCAAATCCTTTTCCGGCTTCGCCTGCTCTCGCCGCCTCAATGGAAGCATTCAGTGCAAGGAGGTTCGTCTGGCTGGATACGCTTAAGATCTCCTCCGTCAGCTCGTTGACGCGATCCACACTCTTGCTCTCCTCAATGGCAGCCTTTAAAGTCTCGATGATATCCGTAATCATCCGGCTGGTCGTCTCCTTGTTGGCAACCGCTTTCTCCTTCATATCCTCCGCGCGGCTCTGCATCTCGGTCGCATAGGAGTTCATATCCTGTGATTCTTTTGTAATCTCATTCACATCCTGCCCGATCTGCGCCACATTGGTATTGACCGTGTTGACGGCAGACGCCACTTCCTGCATGGTAGCCGAGAGTTCCTCCATCACGGCAGAAATATCGCAGGCATTGGAGTTTGCTGTGCCGACACTGCCCGAAACGCGCGATACGATCTCGCCCATCTCCCTGGAGTCAATCACAATACGGCTCATAATCTGCTGCAGGGTCTCTAAGAACACGTTGATGCCGCCGGCAAGCTGTCCGATCTCATCCTTGTTCTTCAAAGAGATTCTGCGTGTCAGATCTCCGTTGCCGGACTCGATCTCTTTTAAAATATCATTCAGCTGTGTCGTCACACTCTTGACTGGATTTACAACAGTGCGTACCGATCCGATCACCGCAACGACAAAGAACACCAGCACAAGTACAAATGTGACGCCGCTGACTGCCCGCGAATTATTGTATACAGATTCCTGCTCCGCCACGCCGGCATCCACATTTGCTTCCATATACCCTTCCAGCTCCGTGAGCACGCCGTCCACATTCTCGCTGGTCGGCGCCAGCACCGTATTGCATATCTGTCTCGCCTTGTCCTTATTCCCGCGGGAAATAAAGTCTGCAATCCGGTCATAGACCTCGGTGTAATCGGCAAAATTCTCCCGAAGCGTCTCCATTGCCGCAGCTTCCTCCTGCGTCTGTGTCAGCGCCTCATAGGAATCAATCGACGTCTGAATGTCCGTGCGGTACTGATCCACCTGCTCCATCAGCTGATCGCGCTCGTCCTTGGACGTGGACACGCACATCCGGTATGTGATTGCATCAATGCTCTTAAAATTCGACGAAATGTCATTTAACAGCATCAGCTGATTCACCGTTGTGTCACTGATCTCCTTGCTGCTGGTATGCAGCTCATTGGCATTTTTTAATCCGGTTACCGCCGAAATGACTGCAATCACTGCAAGCAGCACTACCGGGATCAATACTTTTGTTGATATTTTTTTCATTTGAGAATGGCCCTTTCCAAAATATATGACATCCTGCACACATCTAACTCTTCTTAGTATAGCAAAATTGTATATTTTCGTCAATCGGATTTCCGCTATTGCATCACGTCTTTCCTTCTGTTATTCTATACTCATCACAAAAGTGTATCCTAATGCTTATTTACATAATATTTTTACGGTAAACAAGGAGCGGTCTATGACGCAGGGTGTATCCATCGCCACAAAAAAAGACGGCACGGTCTACTACCGTGCCGGTCTCTATTACAAAAATAAACATATCAGTCTCGGAAGCTATGCGGATGAGACCACCGCAGGCAATGCCTATCTGGAAGCACTTGCCATTCTGGGCTCTTTGGATCAGCTGCCGGAAGATTATATTGAGCAGCCCACAACCCTCTCCTTTGAAAAAATCATCGTGCTTTTGAACTTCCGCAACAACGGCATTTACTTTAAGAATCCGATCTACCTGCGCAACGGCTATTTCAGCTACTATCTCTCGCGCATCGAGGAGTTAAAGTTTGACGTTGACGACCTGTTCTACTATTCCAGCCGCAAGATCCAGAAACGGCAGGGGCATCTGTTCGTCAGCGACTATGGCATGCAGTATTCCATCCTCTCCCGCTACGGCATCCGCCCTTACGCTGTTGCCGGAAGAGACTATCAGTTTGTCAACGGAGATAAAAGTGACTTCCGCTATTCCAATATTGTGATCGTCAACCGTTACCACGGGGTGCTCCAGTTTTCAAAGAACGGACTCCCGCGGTACCGCGCCGTCATCCACATCAATGGCAATTACCAGATCGGCAGCTACTCCTCCGAGGAAAAAGCCGCCATTGCCTACAACAAGGCCGTTGATCTCGCCCGCGCGGCAGGCATTCACAAAAATTTTCCAGAAAATTATGTCGATACGCTCTCCCCGAAGGAATACGCAGATATCTACACCGGTCTTAAAATCTCCAGGCGCTATCTGAATTATCTGGAACAGATTGCCCAAAAGGTTAATTCTATTTCTGATTGATATAATTAACCAGCCCTTCGCAGTCGATAATCTTCTGCATAAACGGAGGAAACGCCTGCCCCTGATAGGAAGTGTTCTTCGTCTTGTCCGTGATGATGCCGGAGTCAAAATCAACCTCAACCTCATCTCCTGCCTCGATCGCTTTTGCCGCCTCCGGACACTCGATGATCGGCAGTCCGATATTGATCGCGTTGCGGTAGAAGATTCTCGCAAATGTCTCTGCGATGACACAGCTCACGCCGGAAGCCTTGATGGCGATCGGTGCATGCTCTCTCGACGAACCGCATCCAAAGTTCTTATTTGCTACGATAATATCGCCCGCTTTTACCTTTTTCACAAAATCCTTGTCAATGTCCTCCATGCAGTGTGTCGCCAGTTCCTTCGGATCAGAAGAATTCAGATAACGCGCAGGAATGATGACATCCGTATCGACATTGTCTCCGTATTTAAATACATGACCCTTTGCTGCTTTCATGCTCTGTCTCCTTTCCTCGCCTATGCAATCTCATCCGGTCCGGATAACTTTCCGGTGATGGCGCTTGCCGCCGCCACAGCCGGACTTGCCAGATAGATCTCAGACTCCACGTGTCCCATTCTGCCGACAAAGTTCCGGTTTGTCGTGGAGACACATCTCTCATGTTCCGCAAGGATACCCATATAACCGCCCAGACACGGTCCGCAGGTAGGCGTCGAAACGACTGCCCCCGCCTCAATAAAGGTCTTTAACAAGCCCTCTTCCATCGCATCCAGATAGATCTGCTGTGTTGCCGGGATCACGATCACGCGCAGTCCCTTTGCCACCCTGTGTCCTTTCAGGATCGATGCCGCCACGCGCAGATCGTCCATTCTGCCGTTGGTGCAGGAGCCAATGACCACCTGGTCAATCTTAATCTCTCCCACCTCGTCGATCGTGTGCGTGTTCTCCGGCAGATGCGGAAATGCAACCGTCGGCTTTAACGTGCTAAGATCAATCGTAAATTCCTGCTCATACTCGGCATCCTCATCCGCCTCATAGATAACATACGGGCGCTTAGAATGCTTCTCCATATACTGCTTCGTCAGATCGTCGACAGGGAAAATGCCGTTCTTGCCGCCCGCCTCAATCGCCATATTTGCAATGGTAAAACGGTCGTCCATGGAAAGATACTGTATGCCATCCCCGACAAATTCCATGGATTTGTACAGAGCACCATCCACACCGATCATGCCGATGATATGTAAGATGATGTCCTTACCGCTGATCCACTTTGCCGGCTTTCCGGTCAGGTTAAACTTGATGGCAGCAGGCACCTTAAACCACGCTTTTCCGGTTGCCATACCGGCAGCCATATCCGTGCTGCCGACGCCTGTGGAAAATGCGCCGAGCGCCCCGTAGGTACAGGTATGTGAATCCGCTCCGATGATGACATCTCCCGCCACCGTGAGTCCTTTCTCCGGAAGCAGCGCGTGCTCGATTCCCATTTCTCCCACATCAAAATAATTCGTAATGTCATGGCGGCAGGCAAATTCACGGACACATTTGCAGTGCTGCGCAGACTTAATGTCCTTATTCGGCACGAAATGATCCAGCACAAGCGCGATCTTGTCCTTGTCAAAAACGCCGTCCACCTTCATCTTATCCATCTCATGAATCGCCACCGGCGATGTAATATCATTTCCGAGAACCAGATCCAGATCTGCCTCAATGAGCTGCCCTGCACAGACAGACGGAAGTCCGGCATGTGCCGCAAGAATCTTCTGTGTCATTGTCATACCCATATTCTATCCCCTCCTACTATCAAACTCTATTTTCGTGTGTGTGTAATATTCATCTGATTCGTGACTATTTTATCATAGCACATACTATAATAAAAATACATAATAAATATATTTACCATAACATTAATTCATGATATACTTTTGTCAGAACAGATACAAATATCTATGAAATCAACACCCCCAAGGAAAGGAACTATTATGAACCAGAATCTTTCATCCTATCGGATTTTTTATACGGTAGCCAACACAGGCAATATCTCCAAGGCTGCCAAGGAGCTTTACATCAGCCAGCCCGCCATCAGCAAATCCATCCAGAAGCTCGAGGAAAGCGTCGGCTGCCGTCTCTTTTCCCGCAGTTCCCGCGGCGTGGTATTAACCGACGAGGGACAGCTGCTCTACGAGCATGTCAAGACTGCCTTTGAGACGCTCACACTCGGGGAAGAAAAGTTAAAGCGCTCGATTGAGCTTGGGGTCGGTCACTTGAAGATCGGTGTCTCCGCAACCCTTTGCAAATACATGCTGCTTCCCTACTTAAAGGAATTCATCCGGCAGAATCCGCATATCACGATCTCCATCCACTGTCAATCCACGAACGACACTTTAAAGCTGCTCGAGGATGACAAAATCGATATCGGTCTGATCGGGAAGCCGGACAATGTAAAGAATATACATTTTGACTATCTGGAAGAGATCGAGGATATTTTTGTGGCGACCAAAGACTATCTGCGCAATCTGCATGCCCGTGGCGTCCGCAAAGACGAGATCCTCACATCCTCCACACTGATGCTCTTAGACCAGAACAACATGACACGCCAGTACATCGACGATTATCTGCAGGAGAATCATATCGTTGTTCACGATTCCATCGATATCTCCAGCATGGATCTGCTGATTGATTTCGCCAGGATCGGCGTCGGCGTCGCCTGCGTCATCAAAAGCTTCGTGCAGGACGATCTCGCCTCCGGTGCCCTCGTGGAGATTCCACTCGGCATTCCGATTCACAAGCGCGAGGTTGGTTTCGCCTACCGCACCAACAGCAAACCTTCCAAATCGCTCAATGAGTTCATTCAGTTCTATCAGAATTTTTAAAGGAAAATCTCCGCTATTTGCAAATAAACAGCGGAGATTTTTTCTTTTATAGCCCAATATCATCTTTTTATTTAATTTTTCAAATACTCCAACAATTCCCTGCAGCGTTCTTCGGTGAGATCATTTAGCTTTATGTTGACATCCATCTCTGCCGAAGAACCATTGTTTGCCGCTCTGATCTTTTCCGCCTCCGCCTCTTTTTCCGTGATCCAGCTTTTTTGTTCTTCCAGAATCTGAGCGAATTCTGTCTCATCTGAATTATATTTCACGATGTGCCAGATCTGGTTTAAGCTATCGTCACTATTCTGGTACATCTGCGCCGTAATCTCATTCATTTCCTGCTGCGTTGAGGCACTCTGTAATTGCTGTTCCAGTTCGTCGTTGTAGCTCAACAGACTATTATATATTCCCTGCGCTTCCTCTGACGGGGTTGACCTCTCATAGGAATAAATTCCATATTCATTCGGCTCATTGACGATCACCGTCATCGTCAGTTCCGTTTCGCTCTCATTTCCCGCTGCAATCCAGAACCATTCGTCTTCCGTCAGCTTTTCTCTCGGCGTACCCGGCAGATAGATCCGGAAGGTATCCGTTCCCTCCAGACCATAGACATCCGTGTAAACATAAAGCATATCATCCAGAATCTCTGTATCTCCGACCGTATTCTGATAGGAAATATCCGCAAGTGACATCTCATAAGTATCGTCGTCTACCTTCGTTAAGTTCGTGAAATGTCCTGAAAAATTGCAGTAATACATGGTTCCATTCGGATAGCCATCCCCGGTATCCCCCATATCTGAATCGTGATATACGCCGGAAAAAGAGCCATCCTTCTCAATGGTAAAATCCGTTGACCATCCACCTGCACCACTGCAAAATTCAAACTGCAGCGCTGCAAGATCTGCGAAAGTAAGTCCCGTCTCTGCATGGTCTGACTCTGTTGTCTGTAATTCTGCCTCTTCGCTTCCTTCTGTATCCGTCTGCTCCGGTGCCTGTCCTTCTTCTCTTGTCTCTGATGCAGTCTCACTTTTCTGTTCTGCATCTGCGTTCGACGTGTTTTTTTCTTCACTTCCGCAGCCTGCCATACCCATACATAAAGCCCCTGCCACCAGCAGCCATTCTGCCCATTTTTTCATCGCTTTTTCCCCATGTTCTACATTTTCTTATCGCTGTTCTGCCCGTTCAAAATTGTGAATCCAGTCCGCTTTCAGGAAATACACAAGGAAAATAATCGAGCTGATCGACCACGTCAGCGGATACGCCCAGAAGATCACCTGGATCTTCGGAATAAAATGCACGGTTATCGTAATGTAAGTGATCCGGATGATGCACCAGGAAACCAGCATCACGAACATCGGCACCGCGGATTTTCCCGCACCGCGCATGATTCCGGCAATACAGTGTGAGAACGCCAGGAAACAGTAAAACAGCGCCTCCACATGTGCCTGCCGCGTTGCAAATCCCACAACCTCGGCACTGCTGTCAAAGGCTGACGCCAGGTACGGGATCAGCATATACACGATCACGCCGACCAGTTCCGCAAGCGTCATGGAACAGACAATACCGAACGCCGCACCTTTTTTCGCCCGGTCATACTGCCTTGCGCCCAGGTTCTGCCCAATAAACGTTGTGAGTGCCATCGCAAAACAGGTAATCGGCAGGAAGGCAAACCCTTCGATCTTGGAATACACGCCGCACCCTGCGACTGCCATCACGCCAAACTTGTTAATATTGGACTGCACCACGATGTTGGCAATCGAAATAATCGAGTTCTGCAGACCGGAGGGCAGACCAAAGCTGATAATCTGCCGAAGCTGCGCCGGATGAAACCGGATCTCCCGTATTTTTACCTGGTAAATATCATTCGTGCGCACCAGCCGGATAAAACAGAGCAGCGCACTTGCCGCCTGTGAGATTGCCGTGGCAAGCGCCGCCGATCCGACGCCCATTCTAAAGACACCGACAAACAGCAGATCCAGCACAATGTTTACGATTGAAGAAAAAATCAGATAATACAGCGGATGTCTGCTGTCTCCCACCGCCTGCAGAATGCCCATCACAATGTTATACATGACAAATGCAAGCGATCCCGCAAAATAAATGCGGAAATACAGGATTGAATTCGGCAGTACCGACTCCGGCGTTCCCATGAGCACCAGAATCTGCGGTGCCAAAAACATGCCGATCACGGTAAGTAAAAGTCCTGAGATAAGTCCAAATGCCACATCCGTATGCACCGCTTTCTTCAGATTCTCATAGTCTCTCGCCCCGAAGTATTTGGAGATCACAACGCCTGCGCCAACGGCAATTCCGTTAAAAAATCCTACCAGAAGAAAAATAAGACTTCCGGATGAACTGACAGCGGCAAGCGCATCGCTGCCCAGGAAATTGCCGACGATCAGGGAATCGACGGTATTATATAATTGCTGAAATAAATTTCCCAAGAAGAGAGGGATTGCAAATGCTACAACCCCTTTCCAGATGGAACCTTCTAAAAGCTTCGTTCCTTTTTCCATATCTTATTTCATTACAATGTTGACAATTCTTCCCGGAACATAAATTTCTTTTACGATGTTGCCGGTGAGCTTATCTGCGATGGATTCCTTTGCCTTGGCAATGACATCCTCCTTCGCGTCATCTCTTCCGATTGCCAGCGTTCCTTTCGTCTTTCCGTTGATCTGCACTGCAATCTCAACGGTATTTTCTACGGTCTTCGCTTCCTCGTACTCCGGCCAGGTCTGCTCATATACATAGCCGCTGCCGCCGATAATCTGCCAGAGTTCCTCTGTGATATGCGGCGCAACCGGATTTAAGAGAATGAGCAGGGTCTTGTACTCGCCCTTTGTGATGGAGCCTTTCTTTGTAAAATCATTGAGCAGCGCCATCATTGCCGCGATCGCCGTGTTGTACTTCAGATTCTCATAATCGCTGCTTACCTTCTTGATCGTCTGATGCATCTTTGTCTCAAGATCCGAAGAATATCCCTCCTCGTTGGTCATGATATCCTGCAGCTTCCAGATACGCTCCAGGAAGCGGCGGCATCCCTTGACGCCATCCTCTGACCAGGAAGCGCTCAAATCAAACGCACCGATGAACATCTCGTAGGTTCTTAACGTATCGGCACCGTACTCTCTTACGATATCGTCCGGGTTTACGACGTTTCCTCTGGACTTACTCATCTTCTCACCGTTCTCACCCAGGATCATGCCGTGGGAAGTACGCTTCTGGTAAGGCTCCGGACACGGAACAACCCCCTGATCGTAGAGAAACTTATGCCAGAATCTGGAGTAGAGCAGATGAAGTGTTGTGTGCTCCATACCACCGTTGTACCAGTCAACCGGCAACCAGTATTTTAACGCCTCTTTGCTTGCGAGTGCCTCGTCGTTGTGCGGATCGGTATATCTTAAGAAATACCAGGAAGATCCAGCCCACTGTGGCATGGTATCTGTCTCACGCTTTGCCGGACCGCCGCAGCACGGGCAGGTGGTGTTCACCCAGTCCGTCATTGCAGCTAACGGAGATTCTCCGTTGTCGGTCGGCATATAGCTCTCCACCTCCGGAAGCATCAGCGGAAGTTCGCTCTCATCGATCGGAACGTAACCGCACTTATCGCAGTGTACGATCGGGATCGGCTCGCCCCAGTAGCGCTGACGGGAGAATACCCAGTCTCTCAGCTTGTAGTTGGTCTTCGCCGTACCGATCTTCTTCTCCTCTAAGAATGCGATCATCTTTGCCTTGGCATCCTTGACCTCAAGTCCGTTTAAGAAATCCGAATTGATCAGAACACCGGTTGCCACATCCGTAAATGCAGCCGCATTGATGTCAACTTCTTCACCGTTCTTTGCAACGACCTGAATTAACGGCAGGTTGAATTTCTTGGCAAATTCCCAGTCACGCTCATCGTGCGCCGGCACTGCCATGATCGCTCCGGTTCCGTAGGACATCAGAACATAGTCGGAAATCCAGATCGGAATCTCCTTGCCATTGACCGGATTAATCGCAGTCAGACCCTCGATCTGCACGCCGGTCTTCTCCTTGGCAAGCTCTGCACGCTCAAAATCAGACTTCTTGGCTGCCTCGTCACGATATGCCGCAATCACATCCCAGTTTTTCAGTTCATCCTTGTATTTATCAATGATCGGATGCTCCGGGGATACAACCATGTAAGTAACACCGAACAATGTGTCACAGCGGGTCGTGTATACACGAAGCTTATCCTCCTTGCCCTTGATGGAGAAATCCACCTCGGCACCCTGGGATTTACCGATCCAGTTCTTCTGGGATACCTTGACGCGCTCAATGTAGTCCACATGATCCAGTCCCTCGATCAGTTTCTCAGCATAATCGGTAATCTTTAACATCCACTCGCTCTTTACCTTGCGGACAACCGGGGCTCCACAGCGCTCGCAGACGCCGTTGACAACCTCCTCGTTTGCAAGACCGACCTTACAGGAAGTACACCAGTTGATCGGCATCTCTTTTTTGTAAGCGAGACCTGCCTTAAACAGCTTTAAGAAAATCCACTGTGTCCACTTGTAATAGGACGGATCTGTCGTATTGATCTCTCTGTCCCAGTCAAAGGAATATCCGAGTGAATGTAACTGCTCCTTAAAACGCTTCACGTTATTCTCGGTAACGATCTTCGGATGAATCTTGTTCTTGATCGCATAGTTCTCGGTCGGCAAACCAAATGCATCCCATCCCATCGGATAAAGCACATTGTATCCCTGCATACGGCGCTTTCTTGCCACAATATCGAGTGCCGTGTACGGTCTCGGATGTCCTACGTGCAGTCCCTGTCCGGACGGATACGGGAACTCCACCAGTGCATAATATTTCGGCTTGCTGTAATCGTCTGTCGCCGCAAAAGCCTTGTTGTCATCCCAGACTTTCTGCCATTTTTTCTCGACAACTTTGTGATTGTAAAGTTCTGACATCTTCTCTCTCCTCATCTTTCATTAACGCTTGAAATAACAAAAAAACTCCGTCTCCCGGCATCTGCCGTAAGAGACGAAGTAACGCTACTCCGTGGTACCACTCTGCTTCGCACCGCGCTATGCGCAGGTACGCACTTATCATTCTTAACGCGAATCACACGCTCTGCCTTACACACCGCTGGCGCTGCCACTGGCTTCCGGCAAAGGACTCAAAGGCGAGTTGGGAACTTCCAAATACCGTCTCACACCATCCGGCGGCTCTCTGTCATTCTTCCGTTCTTAATGCTCCTTCTCACGGTCACATACTTTGATTCATTTTATGCATGAACATGATTTATTCTAACATACTGGATGTATTTGTCAACCGGATTTTGGCATCCACATAAAAAAGAATCTCGCTTGCGAGATTCTCCGCGCGCGAACGGTTCGCAAAGCGATATTTTCCTTACCGCGAGCTGCGCATCCTCGCGGAGCGTTTTTTATTTCATAGGAAAGTTCCACTTTCACACATGAATGTATCACGGTATTTCCTATGAAATAAAAAATCTGCCGCCGGAAGCACTTCGCACTCCATGCGGCAGATTCTCTATTCTTTTTGCGGATTCATTCTCCGCTCTTAGCTCTTAGTTGTTGATCAGCTTGTCAGCCTCGTTGTTCCAGCTGTAAAGCTTACGGATCTCCTTGCCGACCTGCTCTGACGGATGCTCGGAAGCAAGCTTTCTCATCGCCTTAAAGTGAACCTGTCTTCCTGCCGGAGACATATCCAGTAAGAACTCTTTTGCGAAGGTTCCGTCCTGAATGTCGGAGAGGATCTTCTTCATTGCCTTCTTAGTGTCCTCTGTGATGATCTTCGGTCCGGTGATGTAATCGCCGTACTCAGCGGTGTTGGAGATAGAATATCTCATTCCCTCGAAACCTGACTGGTAGATCAGATCTACGATCAGCTTCATCTCATGGATACACTCGAAGTATGCATTTCTCGGATCATATCCTGCCTCGCAGAGTGTCTCAAAGCCTGCCTGCATGAGTGCGCACACACCGCCACAGAGAACGGCCTGCTCACCGAAAAGATCGGTCTCGGTCTCGGTGCGGAAGGTTGTCTCAAGCACACCAGCTCTTGCTCCACCGATGCCAAGTGCATAGGCAAGCGCCAGATCCTGTGCCTTGCCGGTCGCATCCTGCTCTACAGCGATCAGACACGGAGTACCCTTTCCTGCCTGGTACTCGGAACGAACGGTATGTCCCGGAGCCTTCGGAGCGATCATGGTAACATCGACATTCTTCGGCGGTACGATACATCCGAAATGAATGTTGAATCCATGTGCGAACATTAACATATTGCCTTCCTCAAGGTTCGGCTCGATGTCGTTTTTGTAAAGATCCGCCTGCTTCTCATCATTGATCAGGATCATGATGATATCGGCTTTCTTTGCTGCCTCTGCAGCTGTATATACTTCAAATCCCTGCTCCTCTGCCTTCTTCCAGGACTTGCTGCCCTTGTAGAGACCGATAATGACCTTGCATCCGGAATCTCTTAAGTTCAATGCGTGTGCATGTCCCTGGCTTCCGTATCCAATGATGGCAATGGTCTTACCATCCAACAGTGAAAGGTTACAGTCTTCCTGATAAAATATTTTTGCTGACATATCTTTTTCCTCCATTTTTTATACATAGCAGCAGCATCTGTGATGTCTGCCACTCGTTCACAATTAGTATGTATTACAAACTCTGCAGATGTCCGTTTTCGTCGATCATCTTCACATCGGCAGTTCCTCTGGACAGACCGGTAATTCCCGTTCTTGCCAGTTCCAGGATCTCATACCCCTGCAGCAGATCCAGAAATGCATCCAGCTTATCCTGATGCCCGGTAAGCTCAATCACCATGGAATCGTGTGTCACATCGACAATCTTGCCGTGGAAAATCTCCGTCACATTTAAAATCGGCTGGCGTTCCGTATCTCTGGCGCGTATCTTGACCATAATCAGCTCGCGCGTCACAGACGAGCCCGGCTCCAACTTCTTAATGTCGACCACATCCTCAAGCTTGGCAAGCTGCTTTTCAATCTGCTCTAAAATCTGTTCATCCCCGCTCGCCACAATCGTAATCCGCGTATAGCGCGGATCCGCTGTCACTCCCGAGGAAAAACTGTCAATGTTGTAGCCTCTGCGGCTGAACAGCCCCGAAATATGACTCGTCACACCCGGATTATTCTCGACCAGAAGCGATAATACCTGTCTTCTCATTTAAGAAAACCTTCCTTACTATCTGAAATTACACATCACACTTACCATTGATAATAACAATGTACATTTTTTTTGTCAATATCCGAACAAAAAATGGGTATACCTATTAGGAATACCCAAAATAACTTAAAAACTTCTCAATACTTCCGTAATCATCCAGATAACCGCTGCCGCAGTCAGCCATCCCCCAATCGTGCGGGTGCGCTTCTCGGTCTCCGGCTTACCCCGGTCATCTTTTCTTGTACATGCCCCGGGAGCTGCCACCATGAGCAGCCCCGTGAGTAAAAGAACCATTTGTATCAAACGCATCATAATCTGCTCCCTGTTGCTATATCATAACTCCGGATCCCTCTTTGTTCTTCTCGATAATATGATTGAGTTTGCGGAACGGAATTGCCACTACAAGTCCGATAAACAGTGAAATCAATACATAGATACCGAGCGCTCCGAGATCCTTCCAGTAATCCATCTTATAAAGTCCGCCGATCGTCTCCCTCATGGCATTCATGCCGTACGGGAACGGCAGATACTTATAGAGCATCTGGTATACCTTCGGCAGCGTCTCAATCGGGAACGTCCCGCCGGCACCGGCTACCTGGATTACCATGACCACAATCGCTAGCGCCTCACCGACATTGCCGAATGCCACGGTCAGTGAGTAAATAAACAGGGTAAATACCAGGCTCGCCACAGCGCCTGCCAGCCAGAATAATACCGGGTGATGGCACTGGATTTTAATATAAAACAGGTTGCCCAGAACCGTTAAAAGCGTCTGTGTCTGCCCCACCAGGAAAAAGATCATGTATCTTCCGAAATACTCCTGGTACGGCTTCACATTTTCGACGCCCTCAACCGGATGCACCTTCACGTGGATGATCGCAACCAGAATCAGCGCTCCTACCCAGAGAGCGAGGATCGTGTAGAACGGAGACATCGCCGAGCCGTAGTTTTCAATCTCATAGATACCGACCGTCTCCAGATTTACCGGGGAAGAAATAAAGGCTCCCAGCTCCTCCGGATTACTCTTTACGATTTCAAGCAGCTCCTGATACTGGTCATTCTGCTGTAAGCTTACCAGATCCGCCGTGACGCTGTTTAGCTTGGCGAGAAGCTCCTGCGCCATGGACAGTGATCCGCCAAGGCTGTTGCTTCCACGCTCAAGCGTGCTTTGATAATCGGAAAGTGCATTCTCCACACCGTTAAAATCGGCATCTACGCCGTCTAAAATACCCGCTGCGGCAATCATGGATTGCTGCATGGAGCTCATTGTGTTCTCTAACTTCGGCTTGACATTGTAAGCAAAATCATTGCGCAGTCCATCGACCGCTTTCTGGCAGTTTGCAATCTCCGTCACAATTTTATTACTGAGATTCCTTACCGTCTCCATCGATGTATCGGCATTGTTCTCCAGCGCTGTCAGGTCCGCAGTGATGGTATCCAACTGCGTGCGGATTGCATTAATCTGCGCCTGCATATCCTCCGGCGCCGTATCCTCCCACCCGGATACCGAAGTATCAAACAGCTGCCTCACGTATGGCATCATCGCCGATAAGCCCTGTACCGTGACAGAAGTGCCCTGGGAATACTCCGAGAGACGGTTTAACGCATTGGTAATGACGGACGACACATTATTTAACGAATCGTTCATCATGTCAAAGCTGTACGACACCATATCCGCCGTCGAACTCACCGTGCTGTTGCCCGCAACCAGCAGACTCTCCATGCTGTTGATGGATGCCTGACCGTTGGAAACCATGTTGTTCACATTCGGAAGCATGGTCTGACTCGCCTCCACAATACTCTGGGCGGAATTCATAATGCTGACAAACGAGTTCAATATATTGATGTAACTCTGTAGGTCGCTGCTTAAATTATTGAGTCTTACCAGAACACTCTCCGCCGGATCGGAATCTTCCGCATCCACATCTGAGAGGGCGTTCGTCACCTTCATCGTGGTCTCTGCAAGGGTACTCACCACCGTGCTGTTTACCTGCTCCTGCACAGCCGTCTTGGCCTTCTGTGTGATCTTGGAGGCAATGGCGTTTTTCTTGGCATTCTCATAATAGATAATATCCGGATGATCCACCTCTCCGCCGAGGAAACTGATCATATCTTCCGTAAAATTCTCCGGGATGATGAGCGCCGCATAATAACTTCCATCATAGACGCCGTCGATCGCCTCATCGGTCGTATCCGTAAACACCCAGCCCATCGTCGTGTTCGACTCAAGCGCAGAGATGACACTGCTTCCAACATTTACACTGTTCCCTAAAATTGTGACTCCCTCGTCGTCCGACGCCACCGCGATCTTAAGATTTCTGGTTGCGGACGGTCCGTACGGATCCCAGTTTGACAAAATATTAAACCATGCATACAAAGACGGCAGAATACAGAGTCCCAGGATCACAACGACAGCCACCACGTTGGTGCTGATGCGCTTGACATCGGCGAAAAAAATCTTAAATATATTACGCATTCTCCTTCACCTCCGTGTCCGCATCTTTCTGTGCATCTGCATCTTCCACAGCCTGTGCATCCGCATCTTTCTGTGCATCTGCATCTTCTACAGCCTGTGCATCCGCATCCTTTTGTTTCTCTGTCTCTTCCGCAGTCTGTGCCTTTTCCACAGTCTGCGTTTCTTCCCCGGATGCCTTAGTCTCAATCAGCCGGGTCTCCGCCTCTGAGTTTAATCCGTCGTCAATCCTCTGAATCACATTTCTGAGATTTCCCGGAACATTATCAATCTCCAGTCCGATGAGGGAATCCACGCGTGTCCCCTCGTCGTTGATCTCGCTTAACTTTTCCTGAAGGTTATAGTCCATATACTCCACCAGAATCAGATAGGCTGCCAGCAAAAACAGCGATACAATCCACAGAATCAGAAACACAACCTTATTGCTCTCTGTCCAGAACAGAAGGAACAGGAAGATCAACGGAATAATAATAATACACTTTAAACCGATACTGATTCTCTTTTGATTCTTCTCGTGAATCTTGCGCTCATACGTCACGAGCATCTCATACATCTGTTCGTATTTTTCTTTCTTTTCCATAAAATCTCCCATTTCCTACATCATTTCCGTATCTTCCATACGCTTTTCTACAAAATGATTGATCTTCACAAACGGAAGCCGGATCACAAGACCAATCAGAAGCGCCGCCACCGCAAAAAGCAGCAGTTCTCCCAGATACTTCATATAATCGCTTCCGTACATACCGCCAATCGTCTCACGCATTGCGTTGATGGCATACGGGAACGGGAAGAAGATATAAATCTTCTGATAAATCTCCGGAAGCGTCTCAATCGGGTACGTTCCGCCGGAACCTGCAATCTGGATAACCATGACTACGACCGCCGCCGCCTTGCCGACGTCGCCGAAAGCCAGCGCCATCGCATAGATAAACAGCGTAAAGGTAAAGCTTGCCAGTGCTGCCGTCAGCCAGAATAAGCCCGGATAGAGGATCTGGCAGTGGAGCAGATAAATATCTCCCAGAACAATAATCGCCGCCTGGATCTGCCCACACACAAAGAACAGCAGATATCTTCCGAAGAACAACTGATAGGACTTCGGGTTGGAAAGCCCTGCGGTATCCGGCTTCACTTTGATCAGTGCCACCAGAATCGTTCCTCCTACCCAGAGGGCAAGCACGGAATAGAACGGCGTCATCGCCGATCCGTAATTTGCAATCGCGTAGATCTCCTGTGTCGTCACCTGTACCGGTTCTGCAAAGAAGGCGCCGTAATCCTCCGGATCACCCTGCAAAAACTTCAGCAGTGCATCTACTTTTTCATCATCTTCCGCACTCTCCAACCGTTTGATCAGTTCCGTCAGCTTTGTGCTCACATTGTCAATCACGGTCTGGATCTGCTCAAGGCTCTCCGTCGTGTCACTGACCGTTGTCTGAATTCCGTCAAACACCACGCCCATATCATTTACTGCGGTATTTAAGTTATCCAGAAGCTTTGTCACATTGCCGAGCATCTGCGATACACTGTTTAACACTCCGTCCATCTGCGGAACAAGACTGTTGGTATACATATTCTTCAGATTGGTGATCGACTCGCTGCAGTTGTTTAACACCTGTGTCACGCTTGCCACAGATCTGTTCACCATATCCGCAACAATCTGACCGGAGCCGTCTGTACCACCGCCCTGCTGGAGCAAAGCATTTAATGCATTCTGAATATCCTCAGCACCATTGTTCATGCTGTTTAAGGTATTTAAGATCTCCTGAATCTGCTGATTCACCTCATCGGACACGATCGAATCTATGGAACCGCTCCCCTCCGTGGAGCCTGTTCCTTCTGTGGAGCCTGTTCCTTCTGTGGAACCTGTATCCTCCGTGGAGCCTGTTCCTTCCGTGGAGCCTGTGCCCTCCGTGGAGCCTGTGGTTCCCGATGAATTTGCCGCCTGATCTGCCAGACTCTTCTTCAACTGGTTTAACTGTCGGATCAGTTCCGCCGTATCGGTTGCCGTCTTGTTCAGATTGTCTGCCGTAGACTGCGCATTCTGCGCCAGGTTCGCGTTGTTGATATCCGTTGTGATGGAATTGATCGAATGATTGATGCCATCCAGTGTCGTCTGCACATTGCTGCTGAAATTCTCCAGTGAAGTTTTCGTGGAATTCAGATTGCTCTGCGAATTCTGGAAACTCTTCTCGCCATTCTGAATCTGGCTGCTGAGCTTCGGCAGTTCTCCGTCTGCGGTTTTGATCTCTGCCTCCAGCACTGCATTCGCCGAAATAAACTCATCAATCATATCACTGTAACCGATCAGATTGTTGTTCAGGTTGGTCAGTTTGCCCTCAAATTCGCTGAACACATCCTGATTCTCCATCTCAGAGGACAGTTCGTTCGTCTGTGTAAAAATGGTACTTGCAACCACCTCGATAAACTTCTCGTTGATGCTCTGCTTTACCGTCGATACAGCGGTATCCGTAATCTTGGTTGCAACCGCATTCCGTTTTTCATTCTCATAATATGTGATCGTCGGATTCTTAAAGTTCTCCTTGAACACATTATACATACTGTATGTAAAGCTATCGCTGATGATGACAGCCGCGTAGTAATCTCCGTTCCTGACACCTTCAAGTGCGGCATCCGAATCCTCAAGGAACACCCATCCGATCTTGGTATTCTCCTTCAGTTCCTCCACAACTTCATTGCCCATGTTCTCTGTCGTTCCATCCGAAAGGGTGTATCCTTTATCCTCCGACACGACCGCAATCTTGATATTGGAAGTATTCGCATAAGGATCCCAGTTTGAATAGATGTTAAACCATGCATACAGCGATGGAATGACACAGAGTCCCAGCGCAATAATCATTGCGAATGGATTCTTCACCAGTCCCTTAATGTCTTTTGCAAAAATACGCCATATATTCTTCATATAAATATTCCCGTTTCCCTTTCGTAGTTCCCTTTGCGTTCAAAAATCGCTAATATTATACCGTATATTGCTGTAAATTGGAACATACAAAATTCAGATGCTGTATAATACCGATACCAAAAAATCCTGCTTTCCTGTTACATAAAAAAACCTATCTCATATGGGTTGTCCCACATACGAGATAGGTTCTGTCTGCTGTTCCTTAAGCTACCTTGCTCTTAGCCAGCTCTGCCAGTGCTGCAAATCCCTGTGCGTCGTTTACAGCCATCTCTGCTAACATCTTGCGGTTGATGTCCACACCAGCTACCTTTAATCCGTGCATCATCTGGCTGTAAGAAATACCATTCATTCTTGCAGCTGCGTTGATACGTGCGATCCATAACTGACGGAACTGTCTCTTCTTCTCTTTTCTGCCTGCATAAGAACTTGTTAAGGCTCTCATGACAGACTGCTTTGCTACACGATACTGCTTGGAACGTGCGCCTCTGTAACCCTTTGCTAATTTTAATGTTCTATTATGCTTTTTCTTAGCGCCTAATCCGCCTTTTACTCTTGCCATTTTGCATTCCTCCTTAACTTATTCCTATAAATATGGTAAAATCTTCTTCATGTTCTTAACGTTTGTTGCATCGGTCATTGCCGGCTTACGAAGATTTCTCTTGTTCTTGGTTGTCTTCTTGGTTAAGATATGTCTCTTGTAAGCTTTATTTCTTTTTAACTTTCCTGTTCCTGTTACTTTGAAACGTTTTGCAGCTGCTCTGCTGGTTTTCATTTTTGGCATGATATGTTCCTCCTTAATTATGATTTTTTCTCTGCCAACACCATGCTGATGCTTCTACCTTCAACTTTTGGTGCTTTTTCCACTACTGCTATTTCGCCGAGGCTTGCGGCAAAATCATCCAAAATGTGCTTGCTCGCATTCATATGAGCCATCTCACGTCCACGGAAGCGCAATGTGATCTTCACCTTGTCTCCCTTGCTAAGGAACTTCTTCGCAGCGTTCATTTTGGTGTTCAAATCGTTTGAATCGATATTTGGCGACAAGCGAATCTCTTTGATCTCAACCACTTTCTGCTTCTTTCTGGCTTCCTTTTCCTTGCGTGCCAGTTCATATCTGTACTTGCCGTAGTCGATAATCTTGCATACAGGTGGCTTTGCGGTTGGAGCAATCTTCACCAGATCAAGCTCTGCCTCTTCCGCCAGCTTCATTGCTTCGCGTGCTGACATAATGCCAAGCTGTTCTCCGTTCTCTCCGATCAGACGAATCTCCTTGTCTCTGATCTGTTCGTTAATCATTAACTCGCTAATGGTATCGTACCTCCAAATAAAAAAGTGGATAGGCAGACTATCCACTAAACATTCAAACCCGGAACATGATATGTTCGCAATACTTTGAAATATGAACCATGAGTCACGTATTTGTGCTCCGGTGAGAGTGGATACTCTACTTTGTTTTCTAACAACTATTTAAATCTATCACACACACGTATCCGTGTCAAGTGTTTTTTATTATTTGTCGCTGGTGTTGTCGCTGATCATCTTGCGGATCGCCGCCTGCTCCTCCTGTGATACCAGACTCTTGACATCAAGCATCACAATCAGCTCCTTCTGACAGGAAGCCACATCATTAAAACAGCACTGCTGTCCGCTCATCAGTGTCGGCATCGGAAGCACTCTGGAATCTTCCACGTCCACAATTTCCTTTACCTTTTCCACCTCAAGTGCCAGCTTCATGCCGCCCACATTGACAACCACAAGGTTGTCCACCGCAATGTTCCCCAGTCCAAATCTGGATGCAAGGGAAAACACCGGCAGGATCTCTCCGTGAAGGCGGATGATGCCTCTGATATTGGCAGGAGAAGTCGGTACAACCACGACATTCATCTTACTCTCAATGGATTCCACGTTCTCAAGTGATATTCCATAATCCATTCCCGTTAATGTAAATGTCAGCAGCTGCATGTGACTTCCCCCCTGTTCTGAAACTTTTCTTCTTGCTATTATATCCCTTTTCTTTCGGTTCGGCAACCGCAGAATCTGTCAATTTTTAATTTTTTAATACAAACTTTCCAATCAGCTCATCCAGTGCAATCGCCTGCGCAGACAACTCCTCACTCGTTGCAGAGGACTCCTGCGCCGTTGCAGAATTGGACTGTACAACCTCGGAAATCTGGTTGACTCCCTCCTCCGCCTGTTTCATGGCTTCTGCCTGATCCTTGGAATTATCGCTCAAGCGCTTGGAAGTCTCCGCAATCTGCTTGATTCCGTCAATTACCTCTTCAAGAGACGTGGACACACGCTCTACTGCCTGATTGCCCTCTTCAATTTCTTTGAGGGAAGCCTCAATCAACTCTCTGGTGTCCACCGCAGACTGTGTACTCTGCTCTGCCAGTTGTCTGATCTGCTCTGCAACGACAGCGAATCCTCTTCCTGCCTCGCCGGCACGCGCCGCCTCAATGGAAGCGTTTAAGGACAGCAGGTTCGTCTGTGACGCAATATTCTCTATATCTGTAATAATGTTTCCAATCTTGTTGGAAGATTCGTTGATGCGGCTCATGGTATCAATCATGGACTGCATCTGATTCTTGCTCTGATCCGCTTCACCTGCATACTGCTTTGCCTGCTGGTAAGATTCCTCTGCCTGCTCCGCGGTCTTCTGGATATTCTCTGTAATGCTTGTGATGGTCGCCTGCAGTTCTTCCACAGCTCCTGCCTGATCCGTTGCGCCCTCCGCCAGACTCTGAGATGCCTCTGCAAGGTTGCCGGAACCGGCAGAAACCTGGTTTGCCGCATCTTCGATTGATGTCAGCGTCTCTATCATCTGATCGCGCAGAACGCGCATCGCCACAATCAATTTTTCAAAATCAAGCGTATAACCGTCCTTGTGCTCCGACTGCACTGCGTAATTGCCCTGTGACATCAATCCGAGAATTCTTCCCGCATCATTGATGATAAGATTCAGCTTATCTGCCATGTCTGCCGCCTCACGCGCCATGTCTGCGACCTCATCCTGCGTGGAAACCTCCGGGAACGGAGTAGAAAGATCTCCCTGTGCAAACATTTTAAACCGCTCGCCAAGTGCCTCAAGCGGTTCGGAGATTCCCTTTGCCACCTGATTGCCAAGCTTGTTGGCCATAACCATTGCCAGAGCTGACACTGCCACAATCACAATCGCAAGAATCACGCTGACTGCCGTCAGAGTGGAGGACAAGCGGTCTCCCTCCGTCACTTTCGTATTCATCAGTTCTATCATATCTGCATAGATATCTTCGTAGATCGGATCCAGACTTTCCTTCATCTGCTGCTGTGCCGCTGTGGACTGTGTAGCATCGGTGGTTGCACCCTGCTCGATGATCGGTTCCTCCGCTGCCCAGTATTGCTGCAGTTTATCTGAAATCTGCTGGTAGAGTGCCTTTTCCTCGCTCGTCGTTACTACATCCCCAACGGTTGCGAAGTAATTCTCGAACTTTGCTTTCTGTTCGTCATGTTCTGTCATGGCATCATCCAACAGTCCCTGCTCATCAAATCCGATGATTCCTCTGGTCGCTGATCTCGTGTTGGCAAATGTGATCATCGCCTTGCCGATATCTCCCTGTGAAAAACCGTAATTCACAAGTGCGCTGGAATAACGGTTCGACATCACAAGCATCGCTGCCAGCCCGACTACCGCTCCTATGGCAGTGATTGCCGCCACCATAACAAATGCTTTTGTCAGTCTCTCTTTGATTCGTACATTTTCAAACAATTCCGCTCCTCCTGTGTGCTGTATTCTCTACATCCGTGTATATTTTTTAGTACCTTTATATTATAGTTCTATTTTACTACGTGTTCAACTGGTTTCCATATTTTTTTGACAAATGTGATTTTTTTCTCTATGATTAGTCTGAATTAGATTATCTGAAGAGAGGATTTTACCATGGAACACCGCATCATAGATCTTCATGTCCACTCCACCGAGTCGGACGGCACCCTTACTCCCACCGAGATCGTATCTGCCGCAAAGGCTGCCGGTCTGTCCGCCTTTGCGCTCACAGATCACGACACCGCGGCAGGTGTCTCTAAAGCTGCTCCCGCCGCTGCCGCCTGTGGTATTGAATTAATCCCCGGCATCGAGCTTTCCACGGAATATGAGCTGCCCACCAGAGCCGGCGGTGGAAAAGAAGTCCATATCGTCGGTCTCTACATTGATCCGGAGCACCCGCTCCTTATCGAGAAAACAAACGAGTTCCGCCGCTGCCGTGATGCGCGCAATGAAAAAATAGTGGCTGCCCTGCAGCGCGAAGGCTTTTCCATTACCACGGAAGCACTCCTTGCTGCCAATCCCGACAGTGTCATCACGCGCGCAAATATCGCACGTTTTCTCTATGACAGCCATCAGATTAGGAGCGTCTCGGAGGCGTTTGAAAAATATATCGGCGACGGCTGCAAATGCTATGTCGGCCGCTTTAAAGTCTCCCCGATGGAGGCAGTCGAACTGATCCACGCCGCAGGGGGCATCGCTGTATTAGCCCATCCGCTGCTCTACCACATGAACCAGACGACCTTACAGCATCTGATCGACGAGTTAAAAGAAGTCCACCTTGACGGCATCGAGGCGATCTACTCGACCTACACCACCGGCGAGGAACAGTACGTCAAGCGGCTTGCAAAAGAGAACGGGCTTCTCATCAGCGGCGGCTCTGACTTCCACGGCACCAACAAACCCACAATCCAGATCGGGACCGGACGCGGGCATCTCTACATTCCCTATTCCGTTCTTGAAACCATCAAAGAACACCTCCGCGCATAAAGGCAGAAGAAAGGACTGTCGCATCGGGAATAGCCAGTTTGCCTTGAAGCGATAAGGAATATTACAAGAGGCACACTTGGGGATTTCAGTTGAAAATGCAAATGGAAATTCTGTTCAAAAAAAGTGGCATTTCTAACCCGCCGGATGCTTGCATCCGCGATAATCCGTGTCTTCCCAAGTTTGGAACACTCTACGGACTGTGTCCGCAAGTCAGCAGACAATTTTAGGACTTTCGTGTGTGTCCCTTATGGATGCCGCTGAACAAAACATAACCGCGCGAAGCCGATGTTTGAATTGGCATCTGCCGTATTTTCAATAGCAGATGCCAACGAGTTTCGGTTCGCGCGGTTTTATATTGTCTGTGAAGCGGCATCATTAGGGACACCAGGAAGTCCGCTCATTGTCTGTGACTTGTCGGACACACTCCGGAAGTGTCCAAACGTGGAAGAGACACGGAATCCGATGCAAACATCCAGCAGGAAGAAATGCTCACATTTTTCTCAAACGAATGTTCCATCTGCATTTCCAGCTGAAATCTGCGTGGTGTGCTTCTTATAATATTCCTTATCGACTCAAGGCAGCTGCCCGCCCGATGCAGCAGTCCCTCCTTTTACAGGATAAATCGCTCGATCACCTCGGCGATCGCATTGTGATTGTTGTCGTGCTCCGTCACATAATCCGCTGCGGCTTTCACCTCCGGCGTGGCATTTTTTACCGCTACCCCGATATGCGCCGCATTAAGCATTGCAATATCATTCTCCTCATCTCCCACCGCTACCGTACAGTCTGACGGAAGATTCAGCATCTTCGTAAGACAGGACACACCGGTTCCCTTGCTGGTATCAAGCGGACAGTATTCCAGATACTCTCTGCAGGAGAAAAAGCTGGTACATTTTCCCTTTTCCCATTCCAGATTCTTCTCGCGGAACCGCGCGAGACACCCCGTATTTTTTAAATCAATCATGAGAACCTTCTGCGGCTCCTCCTCCAGCAGATCCAGCACATTCGCCGAAAGCTTGTAGGAAAGTCCTGTTTTTTTCCGGTAATACTCAAGCTCTGCCGTATGTCTTGTGGTAATAATCTCGGTGTTATTGTAGGTCTGCGCATAAATTCCCGCCTTTGCGGCTCTCTCAAAGAGTTCCTGCGTTACCTCAATCGGGAGCGAGCGTTTTAACAGCACCCGGTCCGCAGCGCAGTCGTAGAGTACCGCACCGTTAAAGGCGATCATATAGCAGCCAGGCTGCGTCAGCTCCAGTTCTCTCGCAACCGCCCTGCCGCTCTCCACCGGACGCCCGGTGGAGAGTACAATGTCGTGCCCGGCAAGAAGCATTTTCTGGATGGCGGCCCGGTTTTCTTCGGATACTGTTTTGTCGTCAGAGAGCAGCGTCGCATCCAGATCAACAAACAAAATCTTGTGATTCATACTCATTCCTCCCATCCTGCTTTTAGCCCATCATATGTCCTGCGGCGTTCCTACTCTGCCGGTTCTGCCGGGACAAATACACGCTCGCGGTAGACATGATCTGTCTTTGGCACCGCCGCAACCGCCTCCTCGCAGAACTGCTTCTGGGAATTGACAAGCACCTTCCCTCTTCTGTCTATCTTCTCATATTCTCCGTCCGGCTTTAACACGTGTGCTTTTGTGTTGTCCGCAAGCTCCACATCCAGAATGTGTTTTACCTTTTCTTTTAACGTATCGTCCAGCACTGGGAACAAAATTTCCACACGACGGTCCAGATTTCGCGGCATCCAGTCCGCGCTTCCCATATAGAGTTCCTCCTCCCCGTCATTTAAGAAGAAGAAAATACGGCTGTGCTCCAGGAAATTTCCGACTATGGAACGCACATGGATATTCTCGCTGATTCCCGGGATTCCGACCTTTAAGCAGCAGATTCCACGGACGATCAGTTCGATCTCTACGCCTGCCGCCGACGCCTCATAGAGTGCGGCAATAATGCCCTCATCACACAGGGAATTCATCTTGGCAACGATTTTCGCCGGCTTTCCCTCGCGCGCATGCTTTGTCTCACGCGCAATCAGACGCATAAAACGGGTGCGCAGCCAGATCGGCGCCAGCACCAGTTCGTTCCAGGAAAGCGGTTCGGAATATCCGGAAAGCATATTAAACACCGCGGTCGCATCCTCCCCGATCGCCTCATTGCAGGTAAAGATTCCGCAGTCCGTGTAGAGCTTTGCCGTGGAATCATTGTAATTGCCGGTTCCAAGATGCACATAGCGCCTGATGCCATCTTCCTCGCGGCGCACGACAAGCGCAATCTTGCTGTGCGTCTTAAGGCCGACCAGACCGTAGATGACATGGCAGCCCGCCTGCTCTAACTTCTTCGCCCACACAATGTTATTTTCCTCGTCAAACCGTGCTTTCAGCTCCACGAGCACCGACACCTGTTTTCCGTTCTCCGCCGCCTGCGCGAGAGATGCGATAATCGGTGAATTGCCGCTGACACGGTAGAGCGTCTGCTTGATGGCAAGAACGTCCGGATCCGACGCCGCCTGCCGGATAAAATCGACCACAGGATCAAACGTCTCATACGGATGATGCAGCAGAATGTCGCCGACCCGGATTGCCTCAAAGATATCCTCCCCCGGTTCAATCTCCGGCACGCGCTGCGGCTTATACGGTTCGTAGCGCAGGGAATCGCACCCGGAGAGCCCGTACATCTTCATCAGAAATGTCAGGTCAATCGGTCCGGATATCTGAAAAATATCCTCCTCCGCCACTTTCAGTTCATCCTTTAAAAAGCGCAGCAGCTTCTTGTCCACGGAAGCTTCCACTTCCAGGCGGATAACTTCGCCCCACTGTCTCTTTTTTAACTGTTTCTGGATCTCTTTTAAAAGGTCTGCCGCCTCATCCTCATCGATCGGCAGATCCGCGTTACGCATGACGCGGTACGGATGTGCGCAGAGCACATGGTAGTTTAAAAACAGCTTATCAATATTTTTCTCGATAATCTGCTCCAGGAGAATAAAGGTGCGTCCCTCCACCTCCCCGAAATTCTCCGACGTATCTGCCGGGATCGGCACCAGGCGAGGCAGTACCCCAGGCACCTGCACCGTTGCAAATTCCACCGCGTCCTTATGCTTTTCATCCTTCTTGCTGGAAAGCAGCGCCGCGATGTTGAGCGTCTTATTGCGGATCAGCGGGAACGGGCGCGATGCGTCCACCGCCATCGGCGTCAATACCGGATAGACGTCCTCCTCAAAGTAGCGATCCACGTACGCCGCCTGCTCAGCCGTCAGTTCCTCGTATTTTTCAATAATGTGTATTCCGTTGGCTGCCATCAGCGGAACGAGGGAGCGGTTATACGTGTTGTACTGGCTCTCGACGAGTTTTCTGGTCGCCGTGTTGATCCGGTCGAGCTGCTCCGATGCCGTCATGCCCGCAATATCCCGCTTGCGGTAGTCCGCATGTACCATATCCTTTAACGACGCGACCCGGACCATGAAGAATTCGTCCAGGTTCGACGACGTGATGCTCACGAATTTGAGCCGCTCTAACAGCGGAATACTCTTATCCTTTGCCTCGTTGAGCACGCGGGCGTCAAACTTCAGCCAGCTTAGCTCTCTGTTCTCGTAATATTCCGGCAAATGGAATTCGTTTTTCTTTTCTTTTTCCATGTATCATCCCTCCACGTCCTTACGAATAGACACGTTTTTCCTTCACGACCGGCTTGATGCTGAAAATGCGCTCAAAATAAGCCGTCTTGGAAGCGAACAGCGCCTTCTCCAGCGCAATGTCCTCATCCGTCTCGATCGTAATGATCAGTTCTTTGTCACGAAGCTGTGCTTTTACGTTTTTAAACTTCTGTTTGTGGCTGCGATCCATCGCATTGGAAACGCGCAGAATGGCGGATAACTTTGCCACCGTAAGGAAGCTCTGCTGGTCGAGCCGGTCCGCCACATCCTCATAATCGGCAAGCGGATAGCTGTTGTAGAGCACTGTCCCCGCAACGATCTCACGCTCCAGATGCGACAGTCCCATAATTTCCGAGGACATGATGATGTCGTATGCGCACTGCGGGGCATTGGCAAAGCTGATATATTTTCCGCAGTCATGCAAAATCGCCGCGACCTGCAGCAACAGCCGCTCTCTCTTTCCGAGACCGTGCTGTTTTTTCATCGTGTCAAACAAAAGCATCGCCATCTGGGTCAGCGCTTCAATGTGCGGTGAATAGCTCATGTAACGTCTCGAGAGACTTTCCGCGGCCGAGATAATATCCTCATCAAAATCATGTGTGGGCTTATAGATACGGTTTTTCTGCGCGTAGTCGCAGGCGATTCCGTCGCTGACAATCACGCCCGGCGCCCACAGTTCCTTTGCGCCCAGCCCTCTTGCCATGCACTTGCAGATGATGATATAAGGCACGATCAGCGGATCGTTCTCGTTGGAGAGCCCCAGTTCCTCCGCGATCTCCTCCAGACTCTTTTTGCCGAGCTGTTCCATGTATTGGACGAACTTCTCAATTGACACGGTATTCTTGTTGTGGTTCTTCTCAAGGCGGCAGACCAGTTCCGCAATATAATCGCCGATCACAATCAGATATTCGATCTCCTGGTTTTCCAGATACATCGCCTTGAAAACTTCCATCTCCTTTACCACCATCTCCTCGATCTGCAGTTCATACTGCGCCAGGTTCCGGCTCTTTTTGGCAAGCTGTTCCCGCATGCGCATGGTGCCGAGTCCCAGATGCTGAGTGGTCAGCACCTTTCCCTTTGAGAACACGGTAATCTGAAGTCCCGATCCACTGACGTCCACCACCGCTGCGCTTCTGCCGATGAAATGCTCAAACTCCTCACGCATCGCCACCGACTTGTAGCTGATAAAACGGTGCTCCGAGTTACTCAACACACGTACGGTCAGACCGGTGCGCAGCCTGATCTGATCCAGGATAAAAAGTTCATTGTCCACGTCGCGGAGCACCGCCGACGCATACGCCTCGTACGCATCCACCCGGTACTCTTTCATGATCTGCGCAAATTCCCGCAGGGTATCACAGAGTGCCTCCACCAGCTCGTATCCGATGCTGCCCTTGGAGTACGCATCCGCCCCCAGCTCGATTCTGCTGCGCACATAGTCGATATCGCGTATTTTTTTCTTGGCAGACAATTCAAATATCTTGAGGCTCACTTCATACGAACCGATATAAATTGCCGCAAACGTATGGATTGCCATAAATCCGCCCTCCTCTTTATTGTTTTCCAAGCAGATAATTGATAAACTGCTGTGCCGTTCTTCCCGAAAGTCCTCCGTGGGCAAGCTCCCACTTGTTTGCCTCAAGAAGCAGCTCCTTCTGCTCCAGCCGCACGCCGTATTTCTCCGCGAGCGTCGTGACAATCTTCTGGAACTCCTTCTTATCCGGCGCGCCGTAATAGATCGTCACGCCGAACCGCGCATAAAGTGAAAGCTTTTCCTGCACCGTGTCGGAAGTGTGCATATCCTCCCGCACCTCTTCCTTGTCCGAGAACTTCTCACGGATCAGATGTCTGCGGTTAGAGGTCGCATAAATTAACACATTATCCGGCTTTTTCTCCAGACCGCCCTCAATGACTGCCTTCAGATACTTATATTCAATCTCAAATTCCTCGAACGAAAGATCGTCCATATAGATGATAAACTTGTAGTTGCGGTTCTTGATCTGCTCAATCACATCATTCAGATCGCAGAACTGATGCTTGTAAATCTCAATCAAGCGGAGCCCCCTGTCGTAATACTGGTTGGCGATCGCCTTGATGCTTGTGGATTTTCCGGTTCCCGCATCGCCGTACAGCAGGCAGTTGTTGGCTTCCTTCCCGCTCACAAAGGCCTCCGTATTGTCGACCAGCTTCTGCTTTGCAAGTTCATAGCCGACCAGATCATCCAGCTTTACATGCGCGATATTGGTGATCGGAATAATCTGTGCCCCGTCATCTGTGTGTCTGACGCGGAATGCCTTGTGCAGACCCAGTTTTCCGACTCCGAATTCCCCATAAAATGCCGTGACCGCCTGTTTAAATTCTTCTGCATCCGCCGCTGCCTCCAGATGACGGCAGAGCTCTGCGATCCGGTCTCTGATCCGCTTGTTGAACAATTTCCCCGCGTCCGCGGTCTCCTCATAGTGCAGCAATGCGTCCATGCAGTCCACGGAAAAATAGTTGCCGAGCACCGAAAGGTCAAAGTCAAACAACTCTTTCATGATGGCAAAATCGTGCCGCGCCACCTCGTTGATGGAGCCTTTTATCTCCCCGCGGATCTCGCACGCCCTGCTGTATGCATTCTCGTTATTCACAAGCAAAAAAGCCAGGAAATTGTGCCAGAGATTGCCGGAAAATCCGTGGCTGACCGCAAGCTCCATCAGTTTTTTGAGGCATTCATAGAATAATCCCTCAACATCTTCTTTATTATAGTATTCATTCTGATAGTTCTCCATGACCCAGGTAAAGTCATAGAATAACTGCTCGTTTTCAAAATCCCTGTAGAGGATCAGATTCTTCGTTGTCTTCATCTTCCCACATTCCTCACTTTACGCTTCGTAATTCCCCAGAATCTGCAGTCTGGTCGTCTCTTCCGACAATCCCCGCAGTGCATTCTGCACCGCCGGATCGTTCAGATTCCCCTCAAAGTCTACAAAGAACCGGTATTCCCAGTTGCGCTCCGGCAGCGGTCTGGACTCGATGTGATCCATGTTGATCCCGTTATAGATCAGATGGGACAGCATGTGGTAGAGAGAACCGGTCTCATGCGCTCCCTCAAAGCAGATACTGATCTTATTCGCCTTTCTGGTAAACACATGTTTTCCCGTCACGATGATGAATCTGGTTGCATTCTGCTTGTTGTCCTGAATGCCTTCCTCCAGTACATCAAGACCGTAGATCTCCGCCGTAAGACGGCTTGCAATGGCAGCTTTGTGCCGCATGCCGTCCTCCCTGACTTTCTGTGCCGCCATCGCGGTATTTTTTAAGCTGTGCTTCTCCCACTCCCGATGCCCTTCTAAGTATCTCGCACACTGCATCAGTGCCTGCGGATGCGAGTATACATCCGTGATATCGGAAAGCTTCGCTCCCGGCACGCCAAGCAAGGCATGTTCGATCTTGATAATCTGCTCGCCCACGATGCAGTGTCCATACTCCACCATGAGATCATAATTCTCGGAGACAATCCCTGCAGATGAATTCTCAATCGGCAGCACCGCATAATCCGCGTCCCCGCTGGCGATCGCCTCCATGGCGTCCCTCCAGGTCTCCACATGATAGCTGTTCCCCGCATCCTCACCGAAATACTGCTTTAACGCGAGCTGCGTGTAGGCGCCCTCCGTCCCCTGAAAGACAATACGCGCATTTTTATAATCCAGCGCATCCAGCTCTTCAAAATCCGGCTTTTCATATATGCCGTGCTCCGTCATCAGCTGATACTGGCGCTTTCTGCTGATCGACATGATCTGCTCAAACAGCTCCCGGATTCCGTGCCGGTTGAACGCGCTGTCGCCGAGCGCCGAAAGCGTTGCAAGCTTTTCCATTTCACGGTCTTTGTCAAAAACTTTTTTGCCCGTCTCTATCTTATATTCCGCCACCTCGCCCGCAATCTGCATCCGCTGCTGATACAGCGCAACAATCTGCTTGTCAATGACATCAATCTCATCTCTCAACTCTAATAGATTCTTCATAGTGCTCCTCACCGTCTGATTTCCTTATTCATATCAGGCAGATCCGCTCTTTGCGGGACTTCGCCTTAGTTTATAATATAGTACATTAACGTGCTGATGACAAGAGAGCCCTTGCAAGTTATTAGACGAAAATGTTATAATTTCTATGATTATATTTTATCGGCATTTCAGACGAAAGAAGGAATCATTCCATGAAAAAAAAGATTTCCATTATCATTGCTGTCATCGTCGTTATCGCACTTATCGCAGCGGCTGTCATTTTCCACTATCTCTCCAACCGGACTCATTTTAATGAGGGTTACGTGAATGGCAACACCGCTGGCAACCTCTACAACGGCGGTCTCTTCTGCGAATACGACGGCACGGTATATTTTTCCAACCCGTCCGACGGCGGGAAGCTGTATTCGATGTCTCCGGACGGAAGCAATCTGGCAAAGCTCTGTGATGACACGGTATCCTACATCAATGCGGACGAACATTATCTCTACTATGTGCGCAACAATCCGGGAGCAACGGGCGCCGCTCTCTCCTTTCTCTCGGTCAACACCGACAGTCTCTGCCGCATTGACAGGGAAGGCGGCGATGACTCCGTTCTGATTCTGGATTCGGCGCCGTGCCTTTACGCTTCCCTCTACGGGAATTATATTTACTATATCCGCTACGATGAATCCGAGGGTTCCACGCTTTATAAGGTAAAAATCGACGGTTCCGACTGCAAGCAGGTCGACACCGCTCCCGACTTTACCTGCTCGGCCAACGGCGAATATATGTATTACAACGGAACCGACAGCGATCACTATATCTGGCGGCTCAATACCACGGACGACTCAAAGGGCATGCTCTACGGCGGGAACTGTTATATGCCGACTGTCATAGACGATACCACCGCCTATTTCATGGACTGCGACAGCAACTACGCGATCGCCCGCACGGATCTTGCCACCGGTGAGAAGACACTTCTGTCCGAGGACCGCGTGGACTGGTACAACCTCTACGGGGATTATATCTACTTCCAGAAAAACGATTCCGAACATCCGTGTCTCGGATTCATGCGCACGGACGGCAGCGGTTACACCACACTGTTCGAGGGAAATTTCAAGGACATTACAATCACTTCCGAATATGTATACTTCCGTGATTTTTCCACAGACCAGAGCTACTGCGTTCCGCTCGGCTCCTCCGCCTCCCCGGTCGCCTTTGATCCGGGCGTCGTCGAAGACTGATGCAGCATAGAATTGCCGCAATAAGCATAGACCTCTTTCGAGCGATAAGTAATATTACAGGAATACCAGAGACCAAAAAAGTTCCAGAATAAACAGACGGCGGCAAATTCTTTGAAGCAAAATTCGAGTATTTCTTCCATGCCGTGGCTGGCATCCCATTCCGTGTCTTGGCCACGTTTGGACACTCACGGAGTGTGTCCGACAAGCCGCAGACAATGAGCGGACTTTCTGGTGTCCCTAATGGCACCTCTTCACAGACAATATAAAACCGCGCGAACCGAACTCGCCGGCATCTGCTATTGAAAATAGGGCAGATGCCGACTCAGACAGCGGCTTCGCGCGGTTATGTTTTGCTCAGAGGTGCCATAAGGGACACACACAAAAGTCCTAAAATTGTCTGCTGGCTTGCGGACACACTCCGTGAGTGTCCAAATATGCTTATTGCGACAATTCCTTTTCATTATGCTTGTTTTCGTCGGAACAGCTTCGTGTCCGTCCGCTAACGCTCCTGCTCTTCGTCTGCGGAGCCTTCTTCCACCGCCTCGATATACTTGGCGAACGTATGCTTATAGTACATTCCAAAGAAATACCCCATCAGACCGATTCCATAGATCAGCGTCAGGAAATTGGCAAGCAGCGTGGTTGTGTTCACCCAGACAAACAGAATCATCAAGATTGCAAGCTGGATCGTCGTCTTCATGTTGCGCATTGCGACAAAAAAGGAATACCGGATCGTCGCCTTGACCGGATTCACAAACTTTGCCTGCACGCCGAACACATAGAGGAGCGAAAGAAAATACGGTACAAACAGAATTGCCGCCACTCCCTGCATCAGCTGCCCGAAGGAATTGCCGGCACGGCCGCCCAAAAGGAAGTCGCCCGCCAGGAATGCACCCGCTGCCAGATAAATAAAAAACAGCGCCGTCGCCTGTTTAAAGTTCTCCTTAAACGACGAGAAAAAATTCTGATGCCAGTACCCTTCATTGTCCGAAAGCTTCATGCTGGTGTAAATCAGGGCGGTCGTCGATGCCCCGATCGTAAACACCGGCAGGGAACAGATCAGCCAGAGCAGATTCAATAAAAATATCTTTCCGATTTTATCAATGGTACGCCAAACCACGTTGTCGAGATCAAAAAATCTATCCCACATGGCACTCCTCCCACAATCTCTGAATGTATTCGCGCGATGCCACGGCATTTTCCGGCACGGTGTTCTCTAAGGTTGCATGGATATACGGCTTGCGCTCTTTCATAAAGCGGATGATCCTGTCGTAGTTCATCTCGCCGGTTCCGGCTGCCACCGATACCAGGCTGTTATTCTCCACCTTAAAATCCTTGATATGTACCATCGCAATATCCTCGCCAAGCACATCAATCGCTTCTGCTATTATAGCATCCCTGTCCTTGTAATTGCAAATATCAAGCAGATTGACCGGATCGAAAATGATCTGAAGGTTCGGTGAACCGATCACGTCAAGCACCTTTCTCGCCCGCTTCGGATTGCAGACAATATGCTTGTACACCGGCTCGATCGCAACGATCACGCCCATTTTTTCCGCATAGGAAACCACCGGACGCAGGTTGTTGATAAAGATCTTTAGCGCCTCCTCGGAATGATTGCGCTCCTCAAAACGGTATTCCTCATTCACCGCTCCGGTTTCCGTGCCGACCACACCCGCACCGAGCAGCGATGCAAACCGGATATGCGCCAGATAGCGGTGCGTATTCTTTGCAAGGCTTGCCGGATTCGGATTGGCGAGATTCAAGTAGCATCCAAGCACTGCCACATCCAGCTGATTCTCTGCAAAAATCTTCTTTAAATACATGGCATAGCCCGGCGTCAGGGCACCGTCATCCACCGGATACTCCGAAATCACCTTTGCCAGCGCCAGATGTCCGCAGGCAAATCCCTGCTCATGTGCAATGGCAAGCCGCTCCTCAAGCGGCGCCTTTTTGATATCATGTAAACGTATTCCAAGCTGCATTTTTCTATCCTTTCCGGGCTTTCTTCCTCCTGCCCGCCCAATGTTCCGGCCGCCTTCTACCGCTCAACCTCATCCACGTTGTGAAGTTCGATCTCCTCTCCCTCGCATCCCTCAATGGAGACGTTGTCCAGCACAAGCTTCTTCACGTTCCGCGCATACAATCCCTTTTTGCAGCATGCTTCCACACCGTTTGACATGATCGGCACGTCGCATTTTGCCTGCCCGGCGAAAGAAACGGATACGTTGCGCATGGTAATCTGTTCGATCTTCTGCTCCGGCAGACCGTCAAAGTAGGATGCTGCCACATGGCAGTCTTTCGCCGTGATATTTTCAAAGCAGAAGCGCTTCATGGACGGTGTGCCGTCATCCACCGGATACGGTTCTCTCGACTGCACAAACTCGGTTCTTCCGTCCGGGTCGCAGAAATAGAAGGCATTCGCAGTAAACGGCGTCATGACCTGCTCCATCATAAGATCCCGGAAGATAATATTGTCCAGAATCGCATCCTTGCCGCGTCCCCTGCGCGTCTTGATACGCAGACCGCGGTCGGTATGGTAAAACCGGCATTTCTCCACGATCAGGTTATTGACGCCGCCCGCCATCTCACTGCCGACGGTGACCGCGCCGTGTCCATGCTCCATCAGGCACTGATAGACGTGAATATTGGAGGATGGCGTCTTGTATCTTCTTCCCATGTAGATCTTTCCGGATTTCACTGCGATACAGTCATCCCCGAGGGAGAAGCGCACACCGCAGATCGTCACATCGCGGCAGGATTCCGGATCAAGACCGTCCGTATTCGGTGACTTTGCCGGATTCTCCACGATCAGGTTGCAGAACAGCAGCTCGTCGCTGAAATACGGATGAATCACCCATGCCGGACTGTCATGGAAATAAAGTCCCTGCACGCGGATGTTTCTGCAGCGGTTTAAGGAAAGCATTCTCGGGCGGAACGCCCCCACCATCACCTTCTCATTTTTCCACCAGTTTTCGTGGCTGGCAGCTCCGTTGATGCTGCCCTCCCCGTAGAGATTCACGTCCGAAACGTCAATTCCGGAGATAATTCCCGCAAACATCGGCAGCGGATTTCCCTCCCAGGTTCCGAGATTATAGTCTCCCGTCTCATCATAGCTCTCGATGAGTCCCGGCAGAATTGCATAGTGCGACCGGTCGGTGTCCGCCAAAAGTTCCGCGCCTTTCGCCAGTTCAACGCTGATCCCACTCTTTAAGAACAGACTGGTGATCTTATAGGTTCCTGCCGGGATCAGCACACGGCTCTCAGGCGGGCATGCCATGATCGCTGCCTGGATAAACGTGGTGTCATCCGACACACCGTCTCCCTTTGCACCGAACTTGCGCACATTGAGTGTGACGAACTCGTAATCCGTGCGGAATGCAATCTCTCCCTGTCTGGTTCCATGGGCATCCTCCACGCCAATCTCATAGTCGGTATCCGGCTTTAAGCCGTACAGCGATGTGATGACGGTATCGGTTGTCTTTACCTCATCTCCGTTTACAAGAATCCGGTACACTTCTTTTGTCTTATAGATGCCGCCGTCATCCAGTTCCAGCGAGACGCTTCTCGCCGTTTTCATCACAAGACGAATTTCCATTGTCTCATCCTCCATTTATACCTTACGGTCATTCGTTACTTCTTACAGTGCAACAAAAGGGTGACAAGCCTGCCACCCTTTTTCTAAGCTTTGTTTTTGATTTTAGCCTTTTACACCACCGGCTGAAATACCATCTACGAACTTATCCTGTGCCATAAAGAATACCACAAGAGAAGGAATGATGGAGATCAGGGACAGTGCCAGAATTCTGTTCCACTGGAATCCGGAATCTGCATCCATGGACATTTTTACGAAAATAGCCAGCGGATATTTTGCCGGAGTATTCACGTAAAGCAACGGTCCCATGAAGTCATTGGATGACCACATGAACTGGAACAGTGCGATGGATGTGATCGCCGGGGAAAGCATCGGAACGATAACCTTCACCAGAGTCTGTACTGCGTTACATCCGTCAATCTTAGCCGCCTCATCCAATTCCTTCGGCACGTTGCGCAGGAACTGAATCAGCTGGAATACGAACAGCGTATCCGTCGCGAACAGGGTCGGCACAATGATCGGGAGATATAACTTGGAATCTACCCAGCCCATCTTGGAAAACATGATGAACTGCGGTACGTTCAATACTACCTGCGGCAGGAATAATGTCGCCATCAATACGGAGAAGAGAATTCCTCTGCCCTTGAACTCAAAACGGCCGAATCCATAAGCGGTAACCGTCGCAGAGATCATCGTAAATACTACCTTCGGAATTACGTAGGAGAAGGTGTTTAACATTGCCTTCCATACGTTGATTGCTCCGCCGTAGCTCTCCATTGCCTTTTTGTAACCCTCAAGTGTCGGGTTCTTCGGGATGAAACCGATGCTGGAGAAAATCTCCGCATTGGATTTAAAAGTTGCACCAACCATCCAGACCAGCGGATAGATCATAATCAATCCGACAAGGATCAGGACAAAATATCTTAAGAATACATTGACATAATGTTTTGTTTTACTTTCTGCTGCCATTCTTCTTAGCCCTCCTCATCAGAATAGAATACCCAGTATTTCTGGCTCAGGAATGCAATCGTGGTAAAGATCATCAGGATGACGAACATTACCCATGCCATCGCACTTGCCATACCCATGTCATACTGTTTGAACGCACTGTTGTAAATCAAAAGTGAAATCAGTGTTGTAGAGTTTCTCGGTCCGCCCTGTGTGATGATGTACGGTCCGTTGAACTCCTGGAATGCCTGACAGAGCTGTGTTACCAGGTTGTAGAAAATAACCGGTGTAATGATCGGCACTGTCACAGAGAAGAACTGACGCCACTTGCCTGCTCCGTCGATCGAAGCTGCCTCGTAGAGATCCTGTGGAACACCCTTTAACGCTGCAAGGAAAATAATCATTGCAGAACCGAACTGCCATACACGAAGCAGACAGATTACGAACAGGGAATACTTTGTATCGGACAGCCAGCTCGGGCCTGTAATACCCAAAAGACCGAGGAATCCGTTTAAAAGTCCGTCATCGCGGAATACTGCTTTCCAGAGTACCGCAATGGCAACCGATCCCCCTAAGATAGAAGGTACATAGTAAGCGGTACGGAAGAAATTCACGCCCTTGATCTTGAAGTTCAGTATGTAAGCGATAAACAATGCAAATATCAGTTTTAACGGAACTGTGATAAATGCATACTTGAATGTAACCGTCAACGCTGTCGTAATCTTCTTGGTTGTGAAGACATTCACATAGTTCTGAAGTGTTCCGATCACATTCATGCCCTTAAACAGATTGTAGTCTGTAAAGCTGTAGAATAATGAGGAACCCATCGGCCACAGTTTGAATACAAGGAAACCAAACAACCATGGCAAAATAAAGAAGAAGCCGATATTTTCTTTGCAAATGTCAACAAACGTTTTTTTCTTCTTTGGCACTGCAACATTTGCGGTATTACTTTTCTTAGCCAACCTTTTGTACCTCCTGCTTATCTTAAAATTTCATTCACTCACGACTTAAAATCAGTCTCTGCGCATAAGCCATCATGGCTATGCCCATCCGTTCGGAATCTTTTGAATCAAACGGTTCTTTTATCAGACCATCGATCATGGAAAGTCCAATTTCTGCATATTTTTCACTATTTAAAACGCCCAGATTGCAAGCCTTTATAATAGAATATCCCATCATTGCACTTTCTTTTTTACTGAAATCATTATTCCAGCCGGCGGCAAGAATATTTCTGATGGTCTTCTTAAAAATCTCTTCGAGAGATTTGTAATGTTCGAAAATCTCACGACTCATGCTATCTATCACGTCGATCACCGCCATGAGATACCACCCCGTCTGCTCCATATCCGTCTGCTCCGACGGTGCCAGTGTCAGAAGCTGTCTGACGATCTTGGCATACTCCGCCTTGTTGTGATATCTGGTCTCATACTCCATATAGAATGGATACACCGCAAACATCACACTGCCGGATATGTTCCGGGAAGAATCCTCCACGCATCCGAATACGCCGTTTTCGGACTGCGGGCTGTTCTTAAGCCACTCTGCATTTCTTTCTATCCAGGTGCGATACTGTTCTTCTCCCGTCTGATCATACAGAAAAAATACGTACCTGCCAAACCGGTGGGCACCTGCCGCCGCACGGGCAGCTTTCTCCATCACCTCTTGCAGCTTTTGCTTTTCCGCTTCCGCGGTCAGGGGATACCAGACTCTGCATCCCTCCAAAACCATGACTGAAAGCTGCTCAAAATCATGATCCTCTGCTATATATTCTGATACAAACTGATCAAAATCCATCATACACCTTTTTTAAAAATGGAGCTGCTGTCGTAAGAACAGCAGCTCCGAATTCATGCAGTCAGATTACTGGGAAATAACGGCTGTTACACCATCATATAATGTCTGTGCTGCTTCCTCTACTGTGTAATCGCCATAGCTTAAACCTGCCATTACATCGTAGTATACACCATCGCTGCTCTTTAACTGAGAATCCTCGAACTTCGGATCAAGGCTGTTGGATACCCATGCAAGAACCTTACCGTTAGCCTCTACTACCTGACCGTTTAATAAGCCGGCATCGTTAGCTGTCTTTAATGCGATCTGAGATACCGGAACACCTCTCTCAGAGCCAAGGATCTGTGCTGCTTCTTCGTTGTTCATCAAGAAGTTAACAAGTAATGCAGCCTCCTTCGGATGCTCGCATGTTGCGCTGATTGCCCAGCACATGGAAACCTTTGCATATCCACCCTGATACTCGCCAAGATCTGTTAAGTAGTCACCAACAACGATCTCACGGCCCTCAGCTGCACTTGCGAATTTGCTTGCAGAAGAATCCCACTCGAAGATACCTGCATAGTGTCCGTCGATCCAGTTCTGGTTCTGATCCAGAGATGCAGCACCGTCACCAGCGATTGTTGCTACAGAAGGAATCACATGAGCATCCTCAAGATCCTGGATGAACTGAAGTCCCTCTGCGATCTGGTCTGTTGTGTAGTTGATCTGTCCGTCTGTTACCCAGTCGGTTCCGTATACAGACTCAAGGTAGTATACCATGAGGATCATTCTGTCGTACTCACCTAAAGCTAACGGATAGTAATCCTCTCCGTATGCTGCGAACTTCTCACCGCAAGCCTTTAACTCCTCTAATGTGGTCGGGATCTCGCATCCGATCTCATCAAATGTTGTCTTGTCCCAGTAGAAAATTCTACCTGTCATGGAAATCGGGATACCTGCCTGGGACCCGTCAGATGCTGTACACATATCAAGATATGTGGAATCGATCTGGCTGAAATCAATTACGTTAGAGTAATCATTCAAATTAAGGAAAGCGGTTCCATCGTTGTCATACTGTGTAATCCAGTTCCAGTTGATCTGGTTTACATCCTGTGCGGTTCCTGCTGCGAATGCGGTAGCCATCTTAGCTTCCCATCCATCCCATGCAGCGTATGTAGGTTCTACGGTAATTCCCGGGTAAGCTGCCTCAAATGCCTCGATTGCCTTTAATGTTGCCTCGTGTCTGGTGTCACCACCCCACCATGACATTGTTAATGTACAATTCTCATAAGAACCATCATCGGTAGCTGCTGCCTCTGTAGCTGCCGCTGCTTCTGTTGCCGGAGTCTCCGGTGTTGTGGCTGCTGCGTCTGTGTTTGTCTCCTCAGATGTGGAACTTCCACAGGCTGCGGTAGAAAGTGCCATGGCTGCTACTAAACCGGTAGCCATTGTGCGTTTCAAGAAATCCTTTTTCATAGTTTTCTTCTCCTTTTTCTTTATTACTTGGCAATGTGCCCTTTCATCGTTTTGCACTCCGAAAGGTTTTAGTCACATTGCAATAATGTAAGTGCTTACATGTTGTATTATAGCACAGCCCTCATAAAAATGCACTACTTTTTTTCATATTTTAGCTTTTTTTTGTTAGAAATGTTTTCATGGGCAAATATGTGCGGAATGTAGTCTATTGTGGCTGTTTTCCAATGTATGCCAGAATACCGCCGTCTACATATACAACGTGTCCGTTGACAAAGTTGGATGCATCGGAAGCCAGGAAAACAGCGGTTCCCTGCAGATCCTCGGCAGTACCCCATCTTGCTGCAGGAGTCTTTGCAATGATGAACTGGTCAAACGGATGTCTGGAGCCGTCCGACTGGATCTCACGGAGCGGAGCGGTCTGCGGTGTTGCAATATAACCCGGTCCGATACCGTTGCACTGAATGTTGTGCTCGCCGTACTCAGACGCGATATTTCTTGTAAGCATTTTCAATCCGCCCTTTGCAGCTGCGTATGCAGATACGGTCTCACGGCCGAGCTCACTCATCATAGAGCAGATGTTGATGATCTTTCCATGACCCTTCTTAATCATTCCTGGAATGACTGCCTTGGATACAATAAACGGCGCGTTCAGGTCAACATCGATGACCTGTCTGAACTCGGAAGCCTTCATCTCAAGCATCGGGATGCGCTTGATGATTCCTGCATTGTTGACAAGAATGTCGATCGTTCCGACTTCCTTCTCGATCTGTGCCACCATGGCTTCCACCTGCTCCTCGTTTGTCACGTCGCAGACATAACCGTGTGCCTTGATGCCCTTCTCTTCATAGGAAGCAAGTCCCTTGTCCACAAGTTCCTGCCTGATGTCGTTGAATACGATTGTTGCGCCTGCCTCTGCGAATGCAGTTGCGATTGCAAAACCGATTCCGTAAGATGCGCCTGTTACAAGTGCAACTTTACCCTCGAGTGAAAAATTGTCTAAAATTCCCATTTTTATGTTCTCCTTTTCTATTATTCATGTGGCATCAGCCGCAGTGGCCGATAGCCGCATCGATTGCTTAACTACTGCTTTTCAGCTACAGTGTCACGCCCTGTTTGAAGATTGCCATATCGTGGAAGCCCGCTTCCTCGCTGCAGACTTTTCTGCCGGACGCCACGTCGATCACATAGTCGAACAGCTGCTGTCCCACTGTGTCTAACTCCGCGTCTTCCACCAGCACGCCCGCATTGAAGTCGATCCAGTTTTTCTTCTTTCCGGCCAGCGTACTGTTGCTGGAAATCTTCACGGTCGGAACCGGGGACGCAAACGGTGTTCCGCGCCCTGTCGTAAACAGTACGATATGTGCGCCGCTCGCCGCAAGTGCCGTCGCCGCCACCAGATCATTGCCCGGTGCAGACAGGAGGTTTAATCCTGAGGTTTTTACACACTCTCCATAGGAAAGCACGCCGCACACCGGTGCGCTTCCGGACTTCTGTGTACAGCCCAGTGATTTATCTTCCAGCGTCGAGATACCGCCCTTCTTATTTCCAGGAGACGGATTCTCATAAATCGTCTGATGATTGTCCTTGAAATACTGCTTGAAGTCGTTGATCAGTGAGACTGTCTCATCGAACAGTTCCCTGTTGGCGCAGCGGTTCATCAGAAGCGTCTCCGCGCCAAACATTTCCGGCACTTCGGTAAGGATCGTGGTGCCGCCCTTTCCGATCAGAAGATCTGAGAATCTGCCCACCAGCGGATTGGCCGTAATTCCGGAGAATCCATCGCTGCCGCCGCACTTCATTCCGACAATCAGCTTTGAGGCACTGATCGGCTCGCGCTCAAACACGGACGCATAATCGATGAGTTCATTCAGGAGTTTTGCTCCCTCCTCCATCTCGTCCTCACATTCCTGACAAACCAGGAATTTTACGCGATTCTCATCGTAATCGCCGATGTATTTTTTCAATTCGCCGATATTGCTGTTCTCACATCCCAGTCCGAGCACGAGAACGCCGCCCGCATTCGGATGATTTACCAGATCCGCCAGAATCGTTCTGGTGTGCTCCTGGTCGTCTCCCATCTGGGAACATCCATACGGATGCGGGAATGCGATGACTTCCTCAACGCTTCCCTTCACTCTGGCGTTGGCTGCCTTCGCCATTGCGGTTGCAATATTGTTGACACAGCCGACGGTCGGGATGATCCAGACTTCGTTGCGGACGCCAACTTTTCCGTTGGCGCGGGCGAAGCCCATGAATTTGACATCCTCTGTCTTTTTCACATTCGTCTCCACCGGCTCATAAGTGTATTCCAACAGATCGCCGAGTGCCGTCTTTAAATTATGTACATGCACCCACTGTCCTGCTGCAATGTTCTCCTTCGCATTGCCGATCCTAAAACCGTATTTGATCACTTCGGCTCCGGCTGCAATATCGCGGATTGCCATCTTGTGTCCCGCCGGGATCGTTTCCCTGGCTGTAACCTCCTGTGTTCCCGCCAGGATAGTCTCCCCGGCTGCCAGTTCCCTCAATGCCACGATAACATTATCATTTTCATTGATCTTGATAAAATCCTTCATGAATCGTCTCCTGCCTGTTTTTCACAGTGTATTATGCAAAAATCTTTTCCATCGCCTTACGCATTCCAAGCGTGCGGATCTCTTCTGTATAGGAAGCAACTGCATCCTCCACTCCTGCAAGAGCACTCAGATCCTGTCCCCAGAATGCCTCGTTAGAAAGAACTGCATGTGCATACTCTCTTGCGTCCTTAGAGCTGTTGGCTGCAAAGAACTCCAATACCGCAGCGTCGTCTAAAACATTGTACTCCTGCCCGTCGCGGTGTCCGATCAGCGCCTTGTCGCGGATCTCTGTTCCTGTATAGAATGCCATCAGAGCTGCCAGCGAGAATGTCAAGTGTACCGGAAGCTTCCCTTCCTTCTCGATGTAGCCCAAGAAGCTCGGCATACATCTTGCTCTCCACTTGGATACAGAGTTCAAGGAGATGGATAACAGTGCATGTTTTACATACGGATTGTTGAATCTTGTGATTACCGCCTCTGCGAAATCGATCAGATCCTGCTTCGGAAGTGTCAGTGTCGGAATTACTTCATCGAAAATGGTTGCTTTCATAAAGTTAAAAATCAACTCATCCTGCATGGACTCCAACACGATGTCGTTGCCGCACAGATAGGAAGCAAGCACGAAGGATGTGTGCGCTCCGTTTAAGATTCTGACCTTTCTCTGCTTATACGGCTTCTGGTTGTCTGTAAAGATCACCGGAAGTCCTGCATCCGGAAGCGGGAACTCTTTGCTGATGTCCTTTGCGCTCTCGATTACCCAGAGTGCGAACGGCTCGCCTGTTACGATCAGGTTATCCTGGTAACCGAACTCTTTGCACAGCTCCTCTGCCTCGTCTCTCGGATATCCGGTAACGATACGGTCAACCAGTGTAGAGGTAAATACGCATGCATCATTCAGCCATGCAGTAAATTCTTCCTCCAGGTTCCAGAGTTTTGCAAGCTTTAATACGCACTCTTTTAAATGAATACCATTGTCATCGATGAGCTCTACCGGCAGCATCACAAGACCCTTGTCAGCCGCACCGTCAAAGTGCTTGTATCTCTCATATAAGAACTTGGTTAATTTTCCCGGATAACTCTTCGGCGGGTTCATCTCCAGGCGGTCGGTATCGTCATACACGATTCCTGCCTCTGTTGTATTAGATACGATATAACGGAGTGTATCCAGTTTTGCAAATGCCGCATACTTTTCATATTCGCCATATGCATCTACCGCATCTGCCACACTGGTCACAATACGGTTAATGCGCTTCGGTTCTCCATCTACAATTCCGCGCAGCTGTACGGTATACTGACATTCCTGCTCGTGGAAACGATCCAGGCTTCCGAACTCGATCGGCTTTACCAACACGATATCGCCATTGAATCTGCCCTGCTCGTTCGCTATATCAATCATATAATCCACAAAAGCACGAAGGAAATTTCCCTCTCCAAACTGTAATACTCTGACAGGTCTTTCAACCTTTCCTGTTTTTTCTCTGCTTAATAAGTCCATGATATCCTCCTGGTATTCTGATATATACTGCATTTTGTTACTTTGTAAGCGTTTACACCATGTATTCTTACACCTTTTATAGGATTAGTCAATATGTAATTTTGCACAATTTAGTGATGTTATCTATATTCCATTACTTTTTTTTCGTTCTTTTGGCATTTTTGTTATTTTTTCCTGTTTCTGTTGTTGCTTTCTCAATTTCAATATTGTATAATAAATGTGGTTGCAATGAAACTGCTTTCACAGCTATACTTGTTTTGTACCTTACATTATGTAACTTTACATGTAACGCCCTGGGAAGCATCTCATTTCTTCCATATTAAGGAGTTTCAAAAGGAATCACACCATGACAATTTACGACATTTCGAAGAAAGCCGGTGTTTCCATTGCCACCGTCTCCCGTGTTCTAAACGGAAGCGATAAAGTCCGGCCAGCTACCCGAAAAAAGGTAATGGATATTATAGAAAAATACGACTATACTCCGAATGCATTTGCGCGCGGCATGGGACTTCATTCCGTACAGACGGTCGGTATTCTCTGTGCCGATTCCTCGGATCTTTTTCTCGCCAAGGCAGTGTATTATCTCGAGCAGGAGCTTCAGTCCAACGGCTATGAATCCCTTTTATGCTGTACCGGTTACAATCTGGACATCAAGAAGAATTACTTAAACCTCATTCTTTCCAAGAAAGTGGATGGCATTATTCTCGTTGGTTCCAACTTCATCGGTACCAATGAGGAGGAAAACCAGTACATCAAGGACGTTTCCGCACAGGTTCCCATTATGCTGCTCAACGCTTCCTTTGACTATCCGAATGTGTACAGCACACTCTGCGACGATTACACATCTATGTTCGAGGCAACCGTTTCCATGCTTGACGCGGGGATTGAGGACATTCTCTATCTGTACAATTCCAATTCCTACAGCGGCGTCAAAAAGCTGGGCGGTTTTCGTGCAGCCATGGAGGCACACTCCGTCCCGGATTATGAGAAACGGATTCTCTTCTACGAGGGAGACCCGCAGCAGATGGACGACGTCGCCAATTATCTGGAACGCCTTTCCAAAAAGAAGCTGAGTTTTCACGGCGTGATCGCATCGGAAGATCCGCTTGCCATAGGCGCCATGAAATACGCCAGACGTCAGGGACTTTGCGTACCGGAAGATTTGTCGGTAATTGGATATAATAATTCCATGCTCACCACCTGCTGTACACCGGAGCTTACCTCCGTTGACAACCGTCTTGAGACACAAACGCATCAGCTGGTGCAGACTCTGCTCGGAGTTCTCCAGGGTGAGGAAATGCCGAAGAAATCCATTTTTTCCGGCAAACTTATCAAACGAGGCACTACATTATTTTAAGGTTTTCAAATATACCAAGAACAACTTATGGAGGAAAAAAAGATGAAAACATTTATGGACAAAGACTTTTTACTGCAGACAGAGACAGCGAAAAAGCTGTACAACGATTATGCAGCAACCACACCGATTCTGGATTACCACTGCCACATCAACCCGCAGGAGATTTATGAGGACCGTCAGTTCGAGAATATCACACAGGTATGGCTCGGCGGCGACCATTATAAATGGCGTTTCATGCGTTCCTGCGGCGTAGACGAGCGTTTCATTACAGGAGACGCTTCCGACAAAGAGAAATTCTTAAAGTGGGCTGAGGTGCTCGGCAAAGCCATCGGCAATCCGCTCTTCCACTGGAGCCACCTGGAGTTGCAGAAATATTTCGGCTATCACGGCGTGCTCAACAAAAACACCGCCGAGGAAGTATGGGAGCTTTGCAACAAGCGCCTCGCCCAGCCGGATATGACTGTCCGCAACATCATCAAGCAGTCCAACGTCACACTGATCTGCACCACCGACGATCCGGTTGATTCACTCGAGTGGCACAAGAAGATCGCCGAGGATGCTTCCTTTGACGTAAAGGTTCTTCCTGCATGGCGCCCGGACAAGGCCATGAACATTGAGAAGCCGACCTATCCGGAATACCTGGATCAGTTATCCACTGTATCCGGCATCAAGGTTGCCTCCTTCGCAGATCTGTGCAAGGCACTTTCCAACCGCATGGATTTCTTCGCTTCCATGGGATGCTGTGTTTCCGACCACGCATTAGAGTATGTAATGTACGCTCCTGCTTCCGCAGAGGAGATCGAGAGCATCTTCGCAAAACGTCTTGCAGGAAATGATGTCACCAAGGAAGAAGAATTAAAGTTCAAGACGGCATTCATGGTCAATGTCGGCAAAGAGTATGCAAAGCGCAACTGGGTAATGCAGCTGCACTACGGCTGCAAGCGCGACAACAACACACCGATGTTCAACAAGCTCGGACCGGATACTGGATATGACTGTATCAACAACTACGCTCCTTCTTCTGAGATGGCAGATTTCTTAAATGCCTTAAATCAGAGTGACGAACTTCCGAAAACGATCATCTACAGCTTGAACCCGAACGACAACCAGGCCATCGGCACGATCCTCGGCTGCTTCCAGGATTCCACCGCAGTTGCAAAGATTCAGCAGGGTTCCGCATGGTGGTTCAACGATCACAAGACAGGTATGCAGGATCAGATGATCTCTCTCGCCAACCTTGGAAACCTTTCCGGTTTCGTTGGAATGCTGACAGACTCCAGAAGCTTCTTATCCTATACCCGTCACGATTACTTCCGCAGAATTCTCTGCAATCTGATCGGCAACTGGGTAGAGAACGGCGAGTTCCCGGCAGACTACGAGACACTTGAGGAGATCGTGAAGGGAATCTGCTACAACAATGCCGTCAACTACTTCGGATTTGACTTAAAGACCTGCTAATTGGTTTCCCATTGAAATGCCCGGTTTTCCGGGCATTTCATGCAACAATACATAGAAAGGATATTTTATCATGGAACTTAGAACAGCTGCATCTCCAAGAGATGTCAAACACTACACCACCGAACGTTTAAGAGAGGAATTTCTGATTGACGACCTGTTTTTGCCGGATGTCATCAAGCTTGTATACAGCCATATTGACCGTATCATCACAGGTTCTGCCGTTCCGGTAAAAGAGACCTTAAAGCTGACCGCCGGCGACGAACTCCGCGCACAGTATTTCTGTGAGCGCCGTGAGCTTGGCGTCATCAATATCGGCGGCGCAGGCACCATCACCATCGACGGAAAAGCATACCACGTTGCACACAAGGAAGGCATGTACATCGGCATGGGCTCCCGCGACATTACTTTTGCAAGCGATGACGCCGCTGCACCGGCAAAGTTCTATTTAAACAGCGCTCCTGCACACCGCACATGTCCGACCGTTCTCATCAAGCCGGAAGGCACACCGGAAGACGGCGTTGTCATTGTGAAGGATTGCAACAAGGTAGAACTCGGTTCTCTGGAGACGGCAAACCACAGAACAATCTGCAAATATATCCTTCCGGGTCAGGTAGAGAGCTGTCAGCTGGAGATGGGCATGACGAAGCTTGAGCCGGGAAGCGTATGGAACACGATGCCTTGCCATACACACGACAGACGCATGGAGGTCTATCTGTATTTCGATATGCCAGAAGATGCCCTTGTCATGCACTATATGGGTGAACCGACAGAGACACGCCACATTGTAATGCGCAACGAGCAGGCCGTCATCTCCCCGAGCTGGTCTATCCACTCCGGATGCGGCACCCAGGCTTACACTTTTATCTGGGGCATGGTCGGTGAGAATCAGGATTTTGACGACATGGACGATGTAGCCATGACAGATTTGTTATAAAACGGAGGTCTAAACCATTATGAAAATCGCTTTAATCAACGAAAACAGCCAGGCAGTCAAGAATGAAATGATCTGCAACACATTAAAGTCCGTTGTAGAGCCGATGGGTCACACCGTATTCAATTACGGTATGTACTCTGCCGAGGATGAGCATCAGCTCACCTATGTCCAGAACGGTATTCTTGCCGCAGTATTATTGAATTCCGGTGCAGCCGATTTCGTTATCACAGGATGCGGTACCGGCGAGGGTGCTATGCTTGCCTGCAATTCCTTCCCGCAGGTACTCTGCGGACATGTAGAGTCTCCTCTGGATGCTTATCTCTTCTCACAGGTCAATGACGGCAACTGTATTGCTCTCCCGTTCGCTGAGAACTTCGGCTGGGGTGGCGAGCTAAACCTCACATACATCTTCGAGAAATTATTCTGTGCACCGGGCGGTGGCGGTTATCCGAAGGAGCGTGTCGTACCGGAGCAGCGCAACAAGAAAATCCTCGATGAGGTAAAAAAAGTCACACACCGCGATCTCGTCTCCATCTTAAAAGAGCTTGACCGTGATCTCGTCGTCGGTGCATTGAGCGGCGAACATTTTGCCGAATATTTCTATGCAAACTGTAAGGACGACGCCATTGCTGCATGCGTAAAGGAATTGCTCGCATAAGCCGTTCCAACTAAGTAATTGCCGCAATAAGCATGGATCTCTTTGGAGTGATAAGTAATATTATATGAAACACACTTGGAGATTTCATGTGGAAATGGAGATGGAAATTCGGTTCAAAAAATGTGGAATTTCTAACCAACCGAATGTTTGCATCTTCGATGATCCGTGTCTTTCCAAGTTTGGAGCACTCCACGGACTGTGTCCGCAAGCCAGCAGACAATTTTAGGACTTTTGTGTGTGTCCCTTGCGACACCAGACAACAGATGGCATAAATGCCATCTGTTGTCGAATAAAACATAACCGCGCGAATCCGATGTTTGAGTCGGCATCTGCCATATTTTCAATAGCAGATGCCGGCGAGTTTCGGTTCGCGCGGTTTTATATTGTCTATGAAGAGGTGCCATTAGGGACACCAGAAAGTCCGCTCATTGTCTGCGGCTTGTCGGACACACTCCGTGAGTGTCCAAACGTGGAAGAGACACGGAATTCGATGCAAACATTCAGCTGGAAGAAATGCTCACATTTTTCTCCAACGAATATAAAGTTTGCATAAATATTTTTCCGAAATGCACATGCGCCCCGCCGAAATTTGCATGAAACGGCGGCTCGATATAGCAGCCATCCCCGATCTCGGCAAACATCTCCTTTAGCATGGCAGTGCGCTTTTCCATCTCTCCCGGTCTTGTCTGATTATAATCATACAGACGCTCCAGACACACCGTCTGCTCCCGCACCAGTTCCTCATCTGACGGCAGGTAAAGCTCTGTATTGTGCATCTTCTCTCTTACCAGCCATTGCCTTCCCTCTCCTTTGTGTTCCTGTCCATCTCCCCTCTCCTCTGCCGTGTGCTCTCAGTCATCACAGCAGAACAGATAGTAACCGGCGATCATGCATAATACCAGAAGAAGGAACCCAAAGAAACGGCTGTGGAGCACAAGCATCACCAGCATCCCCATGGAAAAGCAAAACAGTGCAAATCCCATCATCCGCTTCATAAGATCCCCCAAACAATCTGTCTCTTCATCATATGCATCTGCCGGAAGTTTCTCTACTGTTTTTTAGTTTTCTTCTTTGTTCACGGAATCCTTTAAGATGTCCTCCATCTCTTTGCCAGCCGCTTCTCTCGCCTTCGTCTCATCCTCGTCTGCAGCGGACGCTGTATCGGATGCGACCTGATTCCTGGAGGTAAATTTGTTCACAAAATCCGGCACCATATCCAGAATCTTTGTGACGCCGTCCTGGTTCTTGATGTTCACGAGCTTCGTGGTACCGTTCTGGATCACCAGCACAGCGCTCGGCATAATCTTGCCGCCCATACCGCCTGCTCCGTTGTTCTTCTTATCCTGTGAAAATGCTCCTGCGGCAACTCCGAATGATACATCCACGAGCGGAAGAATAATGGTATCCCCGATATGAATCGCATCGCCCACCACCGTCTTCGTCGTAATAAAACTGTCCATTCCCTTAAACAGGGATTCTACTGTTGTGTGAAAACTGTTATCTGCCATAATGTTACCCCTTTCTTATCCTTTATCTGTGCATCAGCCATTTCAGCCAGATGCGGAACTCCTTTTTGCCAAGCAGCCGTACCGCCGATACTGCGATATGCAGTCCTCTTGCACGCCCTTTTATATCAAATGTGCCTGTTACATAGGTATTCTCCGCTTCAAAGTCCGGATATACCTGCACCTGATACCGATACAGAAACGGAAGCACACATAAGCCCCCGAGCACCTGCCCGGTCAGCGCCGGATCTCCCATGGAAAATGTCAGATCCGTCCGGATCCTCCGGAATTTAAAATGGGTCAGCAGGTATTTTAATTCTGTAAAAATGAGCGGCAGCACCTCTCTGTGCCGCTCGTCCGTCAAAAACGTACGGACATCTTTTATTTTCTTAAGAGCCTCTTTTATGCCGGCACGAAGCTGCCGCAGTTTTCTGACGAGTCCTGCAAAGAATGCACGGATACGCTCCCATATCCGCCGAAACAGACCGCCGCGCCGCTTTCTGCGCACAGCCGGATTCGCTTGTTCCAGTTCCTTATGCTCCGCAGGATCCGGCTCCTTCGCCTGCCTCTCGTCGAACCGTTCCTCCTCTCCCTGCTCCCCGTCTGCCAGGATGCTGCCTGTTTTCTGCTCCCCGTCTGCCAGGGGGACATCTGCCGCACTGCGCTCTTCGGGTTCTTCTGCACCGTCCTCCCGGTCATCCTCCCCGGGTTCTCCATCGTCCGGCTTTTTTCCTTTCCGGGTGATCCCAAAGATCCGCAGCTGTGAAGAAAACCCTTCCTCTTCGTACGCTGCCCTCCAGCTTACCGCATGCAAAAGCCATGTCACCGCAATCCGGACGGTCGTCTTCTCCCCGATGCTGCCGCTCACCTGATACCGCACCGGAACAAAAAGCACCACTGCCAAAATGAGCAGGATCAGTCCAAGCAGGATCAGCAGGATGATTCCAATTATTTTTAATATCAGCAATAGAACTGCCATTATCCCTCCCTGCCGCTCCGGTGCTCATCCAGATAACTGCGCACAAAAAACGCTCCTGTGTTCCGGTATACTTCATCCACAATCGACACCGCCACTTCCAGCGCCTCATCATAACTCCCGGCAAGTCCGGCAATCTTAAGGTCTTTCTTCGGATACCCTTTCTGCAAAAGTTCGGCAGCCGGGATAATATCCAGAAGATTTTTGTCATTCGACGCAGGCGCGATCACATAAATGCCGATCTGTCCCGCATTGTGGTCGATTTTCCACTTCACGCGCTTTGTCTTATGTACAATACTTTCCCCTACATATAACTCGTCATACCATGTCATGCATGCTCTCCATATCACACTGCTCTAAAAGTATTTGTGATTTCCCCACAAATTACTCTTCTTAAGCTCCAGATATTCATTGTAAGCTTTCTCCAGAATCTGTTTTTCGTTCGGAAACTTCAAGAGATGATACGCTTCGTGATACTTATAATATCCGGAATCAACAAAATATTCTTCCCGCTGCGGCTTGCTGTAATAACTGTCTGCCATCATAAGATACCAGTGGACGTCCTTCTCCACCGTGTCCTCCGGTACCGTAAAGGAATACTGGCTCTTGCCGACATATTTGATAATTGCCGCCTTCACCCCGGTCTCCTCCAACACCTCACGTGTTGCCGTATCCGGATACTCCTCCCCGGCTTCCACCGTCCCCTTGGGCAGAACCCAGCCTTCATACTTGTTCTTATAATTCTTGTATAAAAGCAATATCTTACCACGGAATATTACCACACCGCCACAGCTTGTTGCCTCTATCATTGCAATACCTCCCGATGTGGTCTTTTCATAATTATATCCAGTATAATACTTTTTCAGACTTCACGCAACCTCGTATGCGCTTAGTTCTCCCATGTATAATACGCATCAAAGATCTGTTTTGCAATCGGGACCGCATACTCGCTTCCCACGCCGGAATTCTCCACGATCACCGCCACCGCGATGTCCGGTTCCTCCCCGTTATGCGCATATCCCACAAACCAGGAATGTGTGGCGTCCGAGCTGGATGAGAACTCCGCCGAACCCGTCTTTCCGGCTGCCTCATAGCTGTCGCTCTTTAACTTGGTCGCTGTTCCTTCCTCCACAACATAGCGCATATATTCCTGCAAAACGGAAGCATCGCTCTCCGAGAGCAGTGTTTTGTACTCCGCAGGCTCATACTGCTCCACAACCTCGCCCTCCGCATCCGTGATGCGGTCAATCACATACGGCTTCATCAGCACACCGTCGTTGGCGATCGCAGAAGCGATTAACGCCATGTGAAACGGTGTCACAAGCGTCTTACCCTGTCCGATGGACGTCTCCATCACCGCTGAATCGCTGTCTCCCGGCTCCAGCACAAAGCTGCTCTTCGACGACTCGAAATCCGTCGGAAGCGCGGTATTAAACAGCATCTGGTCACAGAGATCATCAAACTGTTCCAGATCCAGTGTGAGTCCTAAGGACGCATAGGAGGAATTACACGAATTTGCGAAGGAGGTCTTTAAATCCTCCGATCCGTGCCGCTTATTGTTATGGCAGTGGATGGTCTTTGTGCCCACGGTATACTCGCCGCTGCAGTCAAAATGATAGTCCGCATAGTCCGCATTCTCATGAATGTACTCGAGCGTGGTAAAGATCTTAAACGTCGATCCCGGCGGATACAGCCCCTGGGTGGCACGGTTTAGAAGAACCGAGCTGTCACTGTCGTCTGACACAAAGGTATCCCAGTCATCCGCGATCGTGTTCGGATCGAAATCCGGCTTTGACACCATGGCAAGGATCCTGCCTGTCTCCGGCTCCATCACAACGACCGCCCCGTCATAGCTTCCCAGTGCATCGTACGCCTGAAGCTGCAGATCATAATTCAACGTCGTTGTGACACTGTCCCCCGGATTTTTCTCTCCCTTGATCTCACTGACCGCCTTCTCCATATACAGAATGTTGGAGCGCAGCAGATTGAAATTCGCCATCGCCTCAATGCCGGAAGTACCGTGTGTGGAATATCCGACAACATGCGCAAAGATCCTGCCCGCCGGATACTTTCTCGTCTCATTTCCCTCTGCATCCGTAACCGTCTCCGCCAGTGTGACTCCGTCGGCGGAATAGATACTGCCGCGCACGACGCTGCGCGTAAAGAGCTCCTGCCGTTTGTTGTACGGATTATTGATAAACTGTTCGCTCTCCACCTGCTCAAAATACACAAAATAGCCCATCAGGCACAGAAACAACCCCAGAAAAGAGTAGGTTACTACCGCAAATTCCCGGTTTTTTGTATTCTTTTTTTTCTTTCCGTTTTTATGAAAAAGTTTCCACATCTTCGTCAAATCCTGTTTTTCTTCGTCTTGGCGGTGCTGCATTTTTTCTTTCATTTGCTGCCCCCTCATCCTGCCGTCTGATGTATAAGCCCTGCACAACGGCAAACATGATCATCGTTGAAAATAGCGAGCTTCCTCCGTAGCTGACAAGCGGAAGCGTGACTCCTGTCGACGGAATAAATTTTGTGACTCCCCCGACGGTGAGGAACACCTGAAATCCGTATACGGTTCCCAGTCCCAGCGCAATCAGCTTGTAAAACTGCTCCTTCATCTGCATCGCCACGTTAAAAAACATCAAAAAGCAGCTGATGCACACCATCAAAAGACAGATTGCAAAAATGCCGCCCATCTCCTCCGCAATGGCGGAAAAGATAAAGTCCTGCTCGACCACCGGAATCTTTTCCGGCATCCCCTGGTATAGTCCCATTCCAAACCAGCCGCCGGTACCGATGGCGAACAGGGACTGGCAGATCTGGTAGCCCTCATTCTCAATTCTTGAGAGCGGATCTTGCCATGCCAGGACACGCACGCGCACGTGGGAAAACAGCTGATATGCCACCACCGCGGCAATACATCCGGTCAGAAGTCCTCCCGCAAAATAGAACAGCTTTCTGGTCGCCACATAGAGCATCACCAGGTAGGTCACAAAGAAGATCAGTGCTCCTCCCAGATCTCTCGATAACACCAGAATCAGGACATGCACCGCTGCCAGCACCGTCGCGATGCACACGTGCTTCAAATCCGTATTCTCGTAAAGCATACATGCCACAAAAAATACAAATATGATCTTGACAAATTCACTCGGCTGAACCGATATTCCGGCAAGCGAGATTGATATTTTCGCACCGCTGCTCGTGATTCCGAACGCCAGAACCGCCAGAAGACCGATGATCCCGGCAGCTGCGTAAAGCCACGGCATTTTCCGCAAAAAGCGCACTTTCTGAATCAGCACCGGTATAATGAGCGAACACACCATCGCCCCCACCGCAATGGCAAACTGCCGGATCGCCTTGTCAAAGGAAAGCCTTGTAATCATAATAAACCCGATCATTAACAGCATGCACATATTGTTGATCAAAAGCCCGGAAGCCCTTCCGTACACCAGGCGGTAACTGGAAATTGTGACGGCAATAAACGCCGCCTGCACCACATAGAACAAAATCATGCGGATATCGTCCGTCACCGCGTAGATTGCCAGAAACGCATCCAGATGAATGAGATACATCAGGCACATCTGACGCTTAAATATCTTCGCCCTTTTCTCCGGGGTAAGCTTCCCGCGGAATGAGGAAAAACACTCGTACGTATAGAACGCGAACAAAAGTGTCATGAGATATTTTGATAATTCTACAATCAAATCTGTCATTGGTTATTCGACCCCTCGTTTATAATGTCCCCTCGTGTAGCCGTCGGGAAACAGTTCCTTTACGCTGTGTTTTCCGGAAAGGAACGTCCGCTCAAAAAGATCCAGTATGAAAGCTGCCTGCTCTTCCTCCTCAATCGTAAACGATATCCGGTATGCGGCAATTCCCATGCGTAAAAAATCCGCGCGTTCGTCAAAAAGCATGAGCGGCGTGGTATTATAGATCGTATTATAACACTCCGTGCAGTTATTTTTGACCGGGAAATATTTTCCATACCGATCCTTCAGATATAAGATTCCGCGCTCCCTATCACACTTCTCCGTGTTCGCATGCACGCACTGCGCGGATGTCATCAGTGGAAGATAACCGTACACCATCGCCTCGCTGTGATGATTGTCTCTCGCAAACAGTTCGCTCCGGTTGAGTTCAAGCGGTACGGTATCGCGCTCTGGTGCAAGCTGCAAAAACACATCCCGCGCTGCACTGTTCCAGCTATAGAGACTGTGATCTAAAATTAACGGCGTCTCCGCACCCAGCTCCTGCCGCACAAATGCGGCGGCATCGTAACTTTTTGCCACAAATCCGTCCAGCGGCAATGCCTTTAAGTGCTCTATATTCTCCCTGTAAAATGCTGCCGTTCTGCTGCGAAATACCGCCGGCAGAATATAGTAGAATTTCTTTCCCGCCAGGTGTGCCTCTCCTGCATCTTTTAAAAGTGCCATCCATAATTCATCCCTGGTATAGCAGCTGCTGTCCGCATAAATCTCATGTACAAAGGAAGAACGAAGCACCACCGACAGCAGACACCGGTTCTCCAACGAAACGATGACCGTTTTACCGGCATCCTCTGCTTCTCTTCGCTCCTCCTGCCGCGTCCTTTTGTCCGCGCCACAGCCTAACTTCTCCGCCTCCGGGGACGCTGCCCCATCCCTGCGGTATCCCTGCAGAAGCTTCTCCTCCAGTGCAAGAAGTGCCTCCCTACGCAGCGCGTTTAACGCCTGCACCGGCAGAAACACATCCTCATCCATCTCAATGGCCAGCTGTTCAAATGCAAACGGTGTATTTCCTGTCTTTCGCATACAGACGTCCACCCTGTCACGGGAGAGCGGCTGTTTTTGCGCCTGCAATACCTGCTCCCCCTCACACGCGATCTCACATCCTTCACATTCCAGCTTCAGTGTAGCAGATAAATCTTTTTTTAATCTTAAGAATCCATTGATTTTTTCTTTGATTTCCTGCTCCGGCCGCACTTTGATATAGTGTTCCCGCACCGTCTTCTGCAGTGCCTCATCTGTCTTCGCATGTCCCGGGGAATCAAAGGTAATCATCTCCCTGCCATTTCTGCGGAAATAGTACCCGTCGGTAAAACCGCTGCGGTTGCCGAGCGCCAGCAGCTTTCTGTGATCCTCCTCCGTTACCGCGTAAGCCTTCTTCGCCCGCCGGCGTGCCTCATCCTCGCTGCAGCCGCCCGCTCTCTCCTCATTCAGCCGGTCCAGATAACGGTCCATATACTGCCGGTAAACGGATACAACGCCTGCCGCATACTCCGCCTGCTTCATCCGTCCCTCAATCTTAAAGGAGAATATGCCGCTCTCTGCAAGTGCGGGAATGGCATCAATCGTACACAGATCCTTCGGGCTTAACACGTAATTGCCGCACGCGATACGGGATTTCTGATCCTTTTTGTAGACCTCATAGGGAAGCCGGCACGGCTGTGCACAGCGCCCACGGTTGCCGCTTCTGCCGCCCAGCATACTGCTGAGCAGACATTGCCCGGAATAACAGTAACACAGTGCACCGTGCACAAAACTCTCGATCTCGATTCCCACCTTGTCATGGATTTCTCTTATCTCGGCAAACGACATCTCCCGCGCCATGACCACCCGGCTCGCACCGAGCTGCTTCATGTACGCCGCACCCGCCGCGCCGGTCACAGTCATCTGCGTGCTGGTGTGAATATCCATCCTAGGGAACATGCTTCGTATCCTTGCAAACGCCCCCATATCCTGCACGATCACCGCATCGAGCCCCTGCTCGTAATACGGCAGCAGATACTCATAGAGTCCCTGTTCCAGTTCCTCCTCCTTGAACAGGGTGTTCACCGTCAGATACACCTGTCTGCCATGGATATGTGCATAGTCGATGGCACGCAGCAATTCTTCCTCATTAAAATTATTCGCATATGCGCGGGCTCCAAAATGGCTGCCGCCCAGATATACCGCGTCCGCCCCCGCCCGTATGACCGCCTCAAACGTCTCGTATGATCCCGCCGGAGCCAGCAGCTCCAATTCTCTTTTCTGCATCATTTTTCTTACCTGTTATATGAAAATAAGGGACGAAAGCAAATCTCTTACGTCCCCGTATTGTCTATTCTTCTGTTTTATCTTTTTCCGTTACTTTGCCGAGCAGCGCATCCTCGAGACTCGCCTCCAGCTTAGCCTTGTTGATTAAAAGCTCCTTGTTCTGCTCCTCGAGCTCTTTTCTGGCTTTCTCGTCGCTCTCTGCCTTGATCTGATTGGAAATAAGATCATGTTTGAGATCGTAGATTTCCTTTTCCTTCTGCTCGATCTCACGCTCAAGCTTCTCCACCTGTGTCTTCGCCTTAAAGTAATCATCCGCGATATTTAACTGCAACAGCGTCGCCTTCATGTCGCCGGATAGATGTCTTAACTCTTCCATGCCCTGAAACTCGCCCAGCTTATTGTTGATATAGGTGGCAACCTTCTGTAGGTACTCCTCGCCCTCATAACCGCTCAGTGTGTATACCTTTCCACCGATGATCACTTCGGCGCTTGTCTTCTCTGCCATACCATTTCCTCCAAACTCGGGTATCCGCTACAATATATAGTATATTATACTGACATATTTAAGGAAAAGCAACTATTTCTATACGGAATGTTCGATTCCCAGATGCTGGTATGCCAGCTCTGTCACCACCCGTCCCTTCGGCGTGCGGTTGATCAGCCCGTTCTTTACCAGATACGGTTCATATACGTCCTCGATGGTTCCGGCATCCTCACCGATCGCTGCCGCCAGCGTGTCCAGCCCGACCGGTCCGCCCGCAAATTTTCCGATCATCGTCATCAAAATGTTCCTGTCATTTTGATCGAGCCCCATCTTGTCAACCTCCAGCAGATCCAGTGCAAAGGACGCTACCTCCTTTGAAATCCGGCCGTCGTATTTTACCTGCGCGAAATCGCGCACGCGCTTTAACAGCCGGTTCGCCAGACGCGGGGTTCCGCGCGAGCGTCTCGCCATCTCGTAAGCACCTTCCTCATCGATCTCCACCCCAAGTGTCAATGCCGAATGCAGGATGATCGTTTTTAACTCCTCCACCGTGTAGAACTCCAGATGATGCACCACGCCAAAACGGTCTCTTAACGGTGCCGACAAAAGTCCCGCGCGCGTGGTCGCTCCCACCAGGGTAAACTTCGGCAGATCCAGACGGATGGAGCGCGCTGTGGCTCCCTTGCCAAGCATGATATCAATGGCATAATCCTCCATTGCCGGGTACAGCACCTCCTCCACCTGGCGGTTCAGCCGGTGGATCTCGTCGACAAAGAGGACATCTCCCTCCTGCAGATTGCTTAGGATCGCTGCCATTTCCCCCGGTTTTCCGATGGCAGGTCCCGAAGTGACCTTCATATGTGTTCCCATCTCATTGGCAATGATTCCGGCGAGCGTGGTCTTTCCAAGTCCGGGCGGTCCGTAGAACAGCACATGGTCGAGGGATTCCCCCCTCGCCTTTGCCGCCTCGATATATATTTTTAAATTTTCCTTTGCCTTCTGCTGTCCGATATAATCGTCCAGCGTCTGCGGCCGGAGACTTTTCTCGATCTTAAGATCTTCCTCCTGCACCTGCGTGGATATGACCCGCTTCTCCATGTCCCAGCTTTCCTTTCTTCCGCCTTGCCGCTTCCCTTACTACAGGAATGCCATATTCTTAAGCGCGGCTTTTAACAGTGTTTCCACATCCATATCATCCGTGATCTCAATGCCGTTTAACGCCTTTAACGCTTCCGAAGAGGCATAGCCGAGCGCCACAAGCGCCTGCACCGCCTCATTCTTCACACCGTTGCTTCCGTTCTCGTTCTGTCTGCTCACATGCTCGGATTTGAGTTCAAACGCCTCCTCAAGCGACAGCTTGTCCTTCAGTTCTAAAATCACACGCTGTGCCGTCTTTGCACCGATTCCGGGCGCTTTGGCGATCGCCTTCGCGTCATCGCCAAGCACCGCAAACCGCAGATCATCGGTTGTCATCACAGACAGCACCGCCAGCGCCCCCTTCGGGCCGATACCGTTGACGCCGATTAACAGCTTGAAGACACGCAGATCATCCTTCGTCAAAAACCCGTACAGAATCATCGCATCTTCGCGCACATTCAGATACGTATAGAGCTTGACTTCCTCTCCCACAGCCGGAAGATAGTCAAACGTCTGCCCGGTCGTATAGATCCGGTATCCGATTCCGCCTGCCTCCACAACCACGCTCTCTTCTTCCACATCCGCAAGGACGCCTTTTATATATGCGTACACACGTATTTCCTCCTTATCGTTTCAGCCGTCCGCCAATCCTTAGCATGATCTCCTGGGCTGCCACACCGATCAGCAGTCCCGTAACGATGCCTGCCACGAAAAGCACCGGCAGATAGTAAAAAATGTTGATATTCTCCACCACAAACGCCGCCACGGCAATCTGACCGATGTTGTGTGACATTCCGCCCGCGACGCTGACCGGCAGCACACCGAGCTTTCCGGTCCGTTTCAAAAGATACATCACCAGAAAGCTGAACATTCCGCCGGCAAGGCTGTATAAGATACTGAACAGATTGCCGAACAGAAAACCCGCCAGGACAATCCGGAGCATCGAGATGGCAAACGCCTCCTTAGTGCCGACACAGTACAGCATCAGTACCACCACAATATTGGTGAGCCCCAGCTTTACCCCCGGTATTCCGAAATAAAACGGGATCAGGGATTCCACATAACTGCAGATTAGGGCAAGCGCAAGAAAAACCCCGAGATACGCCACCTTATCTCGCAATGGAGTCGAATCCGTTTTCTTCACTTCCCGTCACCTCCACAACCACTTTGTTCGGCAGACAGACAATCATCTCATGATTCTTAGAGATTGCCTTCTGATGGACACACAGCTTGTCCGGGCAGTCCGCCTCCGTCATGTCCGCCCTGCCATCGCGGATTGTCAGGACATTCGTTGTCACGCCGTCCTGCACAATCGGTATCTCCTGCTCCTCCCCGAGCGCATAGGTTCCGTACACGCTGCCGTCCACGGTGACGCGCACACAGGCACCCGCATCCGCGCGCGTTCCCGTCCGCTCATAGATCACAAGAAATACCGTAACCACGGCAAGCAGTATTGCAAGAAAAATCACATCGTTTCTGCTGATTCGCTTTTTCATACCGTCTGACCATTTCCGTCTGCCCGCTCGCCAAGGTAATAAAAGCCCCGGCACTCGGTCAGCTTTACATCCAGAATCTTTCCGATCATGTCCGCTGTCCCCGGCAGATGTACCACCGAGTTATTGCTGAGTCTTCCCGTCACAAGCGAAGCATCCTGCTCGTTTTGCTCTTCAATCAGCACCGGCAGCGTCTGTCCGGTCAGCGCCCCCGCTTTTTCTGCGGAGATCTTCTGCACTTCCTTAAGCAGGCGGTCAAAACGCGCCTTGATCACATCCTCCGGCACCTGCTCTTCCATGGATGCCGCCGGTGTCCCGGTACGTTTGGAATAGATAAACGTGAACGCGCTGTCATAACGCACTTTTCGCACCACGTCCATCGTCTCCTCGAAGTCCTCCTCCGTCTCCCCCGGGAATCCCACGATAATATCCGTCGTCAGCGCAATGTCCGGCACTGCCGCGCGGATCTTGTCCACCAGCTCCAGATAATGTTCCTTATCATATCTGCGGTTCATGATCTTTAAGATCCGGCTGCTCCCGGACTGTAACGGCAGGTGCAGATGTTTGCAGATCTTTTTGGATCGTCCCATCACCTCGATCAGCTCGTCCGAGAGATCCTTCGGGTGGGAGGTCATAAAACGGATACGCTCTAACCCCTCAATCTTCTCCACTTCCTCTAAAAGCTGCGCAAATGTCACCGGCTCCTTCAGATTCTTGCCGTAGGAATTGACATTCTGTCCGAGCAGCATGACCTCGACAACGCCGTCCGCCACGAGCTGTTCGATCTCACGGATGATCTCTTTCGGCTCCCTGCTGCGCTCCCTTCCGCGCACATACGGTACGATACAGTAGCTGCAGAAATTATTGCATCCGAACATGATATTGACGCCGGATTTAAACGAATACTTCCGCTCTACCGGGAGGTCCTCCACGATCTGGTTCGTGTCCTTCCAGATATCAATCGTCATGGAATCCGATTCCATCGCCGTCACAATCAGCTCTGCAAATTTGTAGATATTATGTGTTCCGAAGATCAGATCCACAAAGCGGTAGCTTTCTTTTAATTTTTCAACAACTACCGTCTCCTGCATCATGCAGCCGCAGAGTCCGATCAGCATATGCGGATTTTTCTTTTTATAATTCTGGAGTACCCCGAGTCTTCCGTAGACTTTGTTATTTGCATTTTCACGCACCGTGCAGGTATTGTAAATAACAAAATCCGCTTCCTCCGTATCCGTCTCCACATAACCGATGCGCTCCAAGATGCCGACAAGCTTCTCGGAATCGCGTGCGTTCATCTGGCAGCCGAACGTCGTGACATGGAACGTCAGCGGACTGCCCTTTTTTGCAGAGAGCTGTTCCACATAATTTTTAGCAATGTCCATGAAGTAATACTGGCGCTCCGGCTCGCTCTGTGGGATCTGCTTTTTATCGATTATTTCAATGTCTATTTTCTTTTTCATCTTCATCTTTACCATCTACGGACGTGTCTGCCCGTTTCCATATATAATATATTTTGTGCTGGTCAGCGCATCCAGTCCCATCGGTCCTCTTGCGTGAAGCTTCTGGGTACTGATGCCGATCTCCGCGCCAAATCCGAATTCAAATCCATCTGAAAAACGCGTCGATGCATTGACATAGACGCAGGCAGCATCGATCTCATCCAGAAAACGCTGCGCGTTCGCATAGTTTTCTGTGATGATTGCCTCCGAATGCCCGGTATTGTAGCGGTTGATGTGCGCGATCGCCTCGTCGAGGGAGGACACGGTCTTCACGGAAATCATATAATCAAGATACTCCCTGCCCCAGTCTTCCTCCGTCGCCGCTGCCAACAGTTCCTTTTTCAGTTCTCCGCCATTTGCCGTCTCCCGGCGCTCTGCCGCTGCAAGACTTTTCTCATCCGCATGAATGGAAACATCCTTCTGCTGCAGCGCCGCCGCAAGCTCTGGCATAAATGCATCCACGATTTTCTCATGGATCACGAGTGATTCACAGGCGTTGCACACGCCGATCCGCTGGGTCTTTGCGTTTAAGATAATACGGATTGCCATGTCGAAATCCGCACTCTCATCCACATAGATATGGCAGTTTCCGGTTCCCGTCTCAATCACGGGAATCGTCGCCTGATTGACGACGGCGCGAATCAGTCCTGCACCTCCGCGCGGGATCAGCACATCCACATACTCATTCATCTTCATGAACGCAGCCGCCGTCTCCCGGCTTGTATCTTCAATCAGCGACACTGCCGCACGCGGAATGCCATGTGTCTCCAAAACTTCCTGCAGAACTGAAACAATGACGATGTTGGACGAAATGGCATCACTGCCGCCTTTTAAGATCACTGCGTTGCCTGTCTTAAAACACAGTGCAAACGCATCCACCGTCACATTCGGTCTCGCCTCATAGATCATGCCGACCACACCAAGCGGGACGCGCTTTTTACCGATCATAAGACCGTTCGGGCGCTTCTTCATGGAAAGGACTTCGCCGATCGGATCGGCAAGGTCTGCAACCTTCCGCAGCCCCTCTGCCATCTGCTCCATCCGGGATGGGTTGAGCATCAGACGGTCCAGCAGTCCCTCGGGCATATGATTCTCTCTGCCGCGGGCGAGATCCTTCTCATTCTCGCGGATAATCTCATCGGTATGTGCCACAAGTGCCTCTGCCGCTGCACGCAGCACCTCGTTCTTCGTATTCGTGTCCAGATTGCCGATCTGTCTGCTCACTTGTTTTGCGCTCTTACAAAGTTCTGTCAGTTCCATATCCTTTCCATCCTTTCTGTCAGATCCGATATTCCCGCTCCTCCGTATAAATCCGATGCATCCGCACGTCGGTGGGAAGCACCGCAAGCTGTTCCTCAATCTGCCCTTCAAACGCTACCGCCATGCGGGACAGCTTCGGAAACCTTGCAAAATAGCGGTCATAATAACCGCCGCCATACCCGTACCGGTTCCCCTTACGGTCAAAGACCAGTCCGGGCACCAGCACCACCGCATCCTCTCCCCCGATCCGTTTGCAGCTCTCATCCGGCTCCATCACATGAAAGGCGCCCTCCCGCACCCTGGAAAGCTCTCTGATCCGGTAAAACTCCATCCGATGTGTGTCCTGCATTCTCTTCTCCCGGCCGCAGTCCCGCTGCAACCGCTCTTTTGATGTAACCGGAAGCGCCACCGTCTTGCCGTCCGAAAGTGCCTGTGCCAGAAACGGTAGACAGTCAGCCTCCGCGCCGAGCGGATAATAGCCGTAGATGACAGCGCTGTTATGATACCAGTCAGACGCCGCCAGCCTCTCACAGATCTTTCTGCTCTTTTCCTGCACTTCCTCCTGCGGCAGTTCCATCCGCCATGCTTTGTGCCGCGCCCTTATCTGCTGACGCGCCTTCTCCTGTGTCAGCGCTGCGTCAGGAAAGTCCTGTCTTTTTTCCATACTTATCTCCAAGGTTCTCCACAGAACCGTCCGGATTCACCATATCGATATTGTTAAGCTGCGCCGCCAGATTTTTCTTCACATCCGCAACATACTGCTTGCGCAGCAGCGCCTGCTCCTTTTTTTCTTCCTCCGTCAGCCCTTCCGCCTTCGACTTGCGGTATAACGCATTGATTCTGTCAATCTGTTCCTGGTTCATAGTGCTCCTTTTCCTGTATTCTTAACCGATCGTCTCCAAAATAAAATCTTCAATCCGGAAAGATTCTTTCTTCTTTGCCTGAAAAATGGTTCCCTTAAAGGAATCATCAAATATATGATGCAGAATGCAGACATCCCTGCCGTTCGCAATAATCATGTCTGTTCCCGAGAGCGTTGCAATTTTTGCGGCTGTCAGTTTGGTCGCCATGCCGCCGGTTCCAACATCACTGCCGGTCGAACTTTTCGCCATGCCGTAGATCGACGCATCCATCTCCTCCACCACTTCAATGAGCTTTGCACCCGGATTCTTGTGCGGATCGTCGGTAAAAAGCCCATCGATATCCGAGAGCAGGATCAAAAGATCCGCCCCGATCAGAGAAGCCACGATTGCCGAGAGCGTGTCGTTGTCGCCAAACTGCATCTCATAAGTAGAAACCGTATCATTTTCATTCACAATCGGGATTGCGCCAAGACGGAACAATTCGTCGAACGTATTCTTCGCATTCTCTCTCGAGACAGGGTTCACCATCGTGTTCTTCGTCATCAGCACCTGCCCTGCCACCTGATTGTATTCCGCAAAAAGCCGCTGATAGATCATCATCAGTCGCGCCTGACCGACCGCTGCGCATGCCTGCTTTGTCGAAATGTCCTTCGGCCGCTCATCCATGCCGAGCGTCTGTCTGCCCACGGCAATCGCGCCGGAGCTTACCAGGCACACATCCATCCCGCGGTTCCGCAGATTGCAGAGTTCTCTTACCAGATGCTCCAGCTTGGTAAAATTCAGATTGCCCGTCTCCCCGTAATTCAGTGAGGAAGATCCGATCTTGACTACAACTCTCTTTTTCTCATTAAAATGAAAATGCTTTTGTTCCATCTGTCTAACGTCCCCTTTATATGTAACATTTTCCAATCATTCAGCCCAAATGGGCATAAAGTCTCATACTGTATTACTCTATCATATCTTCGTCAAAATGGCAAATTGATGTTTTCACATTGTATGAACAGAAAGTTTATGGTACATTGGATGGGAAACATCAGAAATGGAGATTTTTATGATGAGAAAAAAGAAGGTACTCTCCTGTCTTCTGGTTCCCCTGCTCTCTGCAAATCTGCTGCTCTCCGGCTGCAGCCGCACGGCGGACGAACCGGTTACCAAGTCAGGATTTTATTTTAACACCGTCATCTCGGTCTCGATCTATGAAAAAGGGAGCGAGGAACTGCTCGATGACTGTTTTGCCCTTGCGCAAAAGTACGAGGGATATTTTTCCAATACGATTCCGGACAGCGATATTTCCAAAATCAACGATGCGGGTGGCGCTCCCGTGACAGTACACGACGAAACGATCGAACTTCTTAAAACCGGCATCGCATATGGCGACTTAAGCGGCGGCAAATTCGACATCACCATCGGCCGGCTTTCCGATCTGTGGGACATCTCAACCAAAGCGCTGCTTGATCAGACCGATGCCTCCATGATTCCCTCCGACGCGGACATTCAGACGGCTCTTGCCACAGTGGATTACCGGGAGATTCAGATTGACGGCAACACAGTGACTCTGCAAAATCCCGATGCCAGGATTGATCTGGGCGGCATCGCCAAAGGCTATATCGCGGATCAGATGAAAGCCTACCTGAACCAGAAGGGAATTACTTCCGGTTACATCAATCTCGGCGGGAATGTGCTTGCGCTCGGCGCGAAGACGGACGGTTCGGCATACACCATCGGCATACAGCGTCCGTTCGGTGAGGAAAACGAAGCGATTGCCTCCGTCTCCATCACCGATCAGACCGTCGTATCCTCCGGCGTCTACGAACGCTATTTTGAAGTAGATGGGACGCGTTATCACCATATCCTGGACACCGCGACCGGTTACCCTTACGATAACGGGCTCCTTGAGGTCACGATCATCACCGGTGCATCGGTGGACGGCGACGGTCTCTCCACCACCTGTTTCTCCCTCGGGCTGGAAGACGGTATGGCGCTCGTTGAAAGCCTTGATGCTACGGAAGCTATTTTCATCACAGACGACTATGAAGTACACACCAGCTCCGGCATGGGAACCGTCATTCCCTATGAGATTCTGGAAGATTAAACAACAAAACAGGCGTGAAGAATTCGTACTTATTACCGCGAATTCTTCACACCTGTTTTTATTTCACACTTGCATTCCACGAAACGATTCTTACAGGATGATTTTCGGAGAAAATCATTCTTACAGAATAATTTTCTTTGGACACTTCTGTGCACAGATACCGCATCCGACACACTTCTCCTGATCAATGTATGCCACGTTGTCAATGACATGAACTGCATCCTTCGGGCAGTTCTTCTCACACAGATGACATCCGATACATCCTACGGAACATGCCTTCATGACATCCTTGCCCTTATCCTTGGAGCTGCACTGTACAATGTGCTTTGCCTTGTAAGGAACAAGCTCGATCAGATGCTTCGGACATGCAGCAACACATTTTCCACATGCCTTACATACTTCCTTGTCAACCTGCGCAATGCCGTCCACGATATGAATCGCATCAAACGGACAAGCCTTTACACAGCTACCGTATCCAAGGCATCCGTAATTACAGGACTTCGGTCCGCCGTTCGGCACGAATGCCATGGCTGCACAGTCCTCGTTGCCGGTATACTCGTAATCGCGTCCTGCCTTCTCACAGGTTCCCGCACACTTTACAAATGCTACCTTGCGCTCGCCTTCCTCGGCTGCCACACCCATGATCTCACCGATCTTGGCTGCTACCGGCGCGCCGCCGACCGGACACTGATTGACCGGAGCCTCGCCCTTTGCGATTGCTGCTGCCAGACCGGAACAACCGGCATAACCACAGCCACCACAGTTATTTCCCGGAAGCACACCTAAGATTGCTTCCTCTTTTTCATCTACCTCTACCTTGAACTTTTCTCCGGAAATACCAAGGAAAAATCCAATCAAGATACCTACGCCGCCCACGATTAAGGCTGCAAATAAAATTGCTGTAACGTTCATCTTCTTTTTCCTCCTAAATCATTCCTGAGAATCCCATGAATGCGATTGACATCAGACATGCGGAAATCAATACGATTGCAGTACCCTGAAACGGCTTCGGGATATCATTGTACTCGATCTTCTCACGCACACCTGCCATTAAAACGATCGCAATCAGGAAACCAAATGCGGTTGCAAAACCGTTTACCACGCTCTCCAAAATACCGTATTCCTTGGTAACATTCGTCAGTGCAACACCGAGAACGGCACAGTTTGTCGTAATCAGCGGAAGGTATACACCAAGGCTCTGGTATAATGCCGGCATGGACTTCTTCAAGAACATCTCAACGAACTGTACCAGTGCAGCGATTACAAGAATAAATACAATCGTCTGCAGGTAGGTAAGGTCAATGCCCTTGCTCATCAGATAGCTGTTGGCAAGGATATATTTGTAGATCAGCGCTGTCACGAACGAAGAGATCGTGATAACGAATACAACTGCGCCACCCATTCCGGCAGCGGTCTCTGTTTTCTTGGAAACGCCTAAAAACGGACAGATACCAAGGAACTGACTTAATACAACGTTATTGACAATGGCAGAGCCGATTGCAATTAAAAGTAATGTTTTCATCCGTATCTATCCTCCTATTCTGCTTTTTCTGCCGGAGCTTCCGCTGCCGGTTTCTTACCGGTGCATGCAGCAGACATACCGCATCCTGCACAGTCTCCGGTGATACATCCGGACGGCTCGGCAAGCGGCTTGCCCTTGGCTGCCATCTTCTCACGGACGATCTTCATCACAGCTACCAGACATGCCAGTACGAGGAATGCTCCCGGTGCCATAACAAAGATGGTGATCGGTGTGAACCAGCTTAAGGACAGAATCTGGAAACCAAAGATCTGACCTGCGCCCAGAAGCTCACGGAACAGTCCGATCAGGGTAAGACCCATCGTAAATCCAAGTCCCATACCAAGTCCATCGAAAAGAGACGGAACTACCGGATTCTTGGAAGCATAGCTCTCAGCACGGCCGAGGATAATACAGTTTACAACGATTAACGGGATGTACACACCCAGCGACTCGGAGAGGCTCGGAGTATACGCCTGCATGATAAACTGCACCACTGTTACCAGCGATGCAACGATAACAATGTATGCCGGCATACGCACGCCGTCCGGAATCACCTTACGGAATGCGGAAATCAGCATATTGGAAAGTACCAGTACCACTGTTGTGGAAAGTCCCATGCCAAGTCCGTTGATTGCGGAGGATGTGACAGCAAGTGTCGGACACATACCAAGCATCAGAACGAAAGTAGGATTTTCCTTAATGAGTCCATTATATAAACGTTCTACATTCTTGTTCATTGATTAGTTACCTCCTTCTAATACGCTGTGGAAGTATGTAAGGCAGGCATTCACACCGTTCGCCATCGCCTTGGAAGTAATGGTGGAACCGGAAATTGCCTCGATCTCATTGTCCGCAGACGGTGTCGACTTCACAACCGTAAAGGAGTCTACGTTCTTGCCCTCAAACTGGCTGTAGAACGGCTCTTCCTGTGCTTTCATACCAAGTCCCGGTGTCTCGGAAATACTTGTGATGGAATAACCATTGACCGTACCGTCATTCTGGATGCCGACAGAGAATGTAATGCTGCCCTGGCTTCCGTCCTTCGCCGTTACGGTAAGCACATAGCCGAGCGGATTGCCGGAAGCGTCAAGTGCTGTGTTGACAGCCTCGATATCGTCAGAATATCCATTCTGCGCCATAAGATCTTCCGCTGCAGCGGTGTCGAAATCAGCGTACTCCTCAAAGGAATCCGCATCCTCAAATACCTGCTTGTAAGCGGACTGTGTCTTCTCATAATTTACCTGGTCGATCGGGCCTTTGGTAATGCCGTAGACCACGCCGAGGATCAGACCTAATACAACAGTAAAAGCAAATAAAACCAATGCGTCATGTACAATCTTCTTGTTCATTTCTATTTGCCTCCTTCCTGCTTCTTCGCTTCCTTCACCTGACCGAATGCCATCGGCACCGTGTGCTTCTCAATAAGCGGCACAAGGATATTGCTTAAGATGATGGCGAAGGAAACACCCTCTGCATTCGCGCCGAAGCAGCGGAACAATCCGGTCAGGATACCGCAGCAGATACCAAAGATGATCTGCCCCATCGGTGTAATCGGGGATGTCACATAATCCGTTGCCATGAAGAATGCGCCGAGCATCAGACCGCCGCCGCAAAGCTGTGCGGTAAGATAGCTGCCGTCAAATCCATGACCGCCGAATAAAAGCATGAATACAGCAAATGTAATAATGTAAGATGCCGGGATGCGAAGGTTGATCACACCCATCAGGATCAGGAAAATAGCTCCGATCAGAATAGCGATCGCAGATGTCTCACCAATGGTACCTGCGGTGCGTCCGATCAGCATATCCATCGTATTGACCGCCTCACCGTTACGCATGGCAGCAAGCGGTGTTACGCTGGAATACACTTCAATACCGTTCTTTGTGATGCCAAACTTTGTCATATCAGCAGCAAATGCAATCAAAAGGAAGCATCTTGCGCCCAGCGCCGGGTTCATGAAATTCTGTCCCAGTCCGCCAAACAGACATTTTACAACCACGATTGCAAACACACCGCCGATTACCGCCTCCCACCACGGAAGGGTTGCCGGAAGGTTCAATGCCAGAAGCAGTCCCGTTACAACGGCGCTCAGGTCATCGATCGTCTGCTTTTTATGTACAATCTTATTAAATACCCACTCTGATGCCACACAGCTTGCAATCGTTACCAGAATCAGAACCAATGCCTTATATCCGAAATTGTAAATTCCGAACAGGCTTGTCGGAAGCAATGCAATAATCACATACAGCATAATACGGCTTGTGGTATCTTTGGCACGAACGTGTGGTGATGATGAAACATGATATAAATCACTCACGATAATCCACCTCTCTCTTCTTGTTTTTTGAATTATTTTTTGCGTTTTGCAGCAAGTACCTGCTTTTTCATCGTCTTAATGGACTGTGCGAGCTGTCTGCGTGCAGGGCATACAAAACTGCAGCTTCCGCACTCCACGCACTCGAGTCCGTGCCAGGATTCAAACGCCTCAGCCAGACCGTTATTGGAAAACTTGGCAAGTCTTGACGGAATCAGCTGCTCCGGGCATGCTTCCACACAGCGGCCGCAGTTGATACATGCGGACGGCTCCACCTTGGACACTTCGTCCTTGCTTAAGCAAAGCAGTGAGGAAGATGTCTTTGTCGTGGGAATATCCAGGCTAAACATTGCAAATCCCATCATCGGACCACCGGAAATAATCTTCTCCGGCTGTGTCTTAAATCCGCCGGCAGCCTCCACCAGTTCTGCATAGCTGGTACCGATGCTGTATAAGAAGTTGCCCGGGTTGGCAATGGCATCGCCTGTAATCGTAGAAATACGATTGGTTACCGGTCTGCCAAGCTTTACCGCACGGTAAACAGCAATGATGGTCTCCACATTATCCACGATACATCCTGCATCTGCCGGAAGCATCTTGGAATTGATGGCGCGGCCTGTCACTGCATAAATGAGCTGACGCTCACCACCCTGCGGGTACTTGGTCTGTAAAGGACAGACCTCAATTCTCGGTTCATCCTTGACAAGCTCTGTCAGCTTTTCAATACAATCCGGCTTGTTGTCCTCGATGCCGAGAACACCCTTCGCATGATCGAACAGCTGGAGAATGATCTTCATTCCACCGATCAGTTCTTCCGGATTTTCGAGCATTCTGCGGTAGTCCGCCGTCAGATACGGCTCACACTCTGCGCAGTTTGCAATTACATATTCAATCTTTTCCGGCTCTTTCGGAGACAGCTTCACATGTGTCGGGAAACCTGCACCGCCCATGCCGACAACGCCTGCCTCTTTTACCTTATTGACAATCTCCTCCTTGGAGAGAGCCGTCACGTCTTCACACGGCGTGTACTCCACCTCTTCAAACGCCCCGTCGTTCTCAATGACGATGGAATTCACCATGTCACCGACTGCCACACGGTGCGGTTCGATTGCCTTTACTGTACCGGATGCCGACGCATAGATCGGGGATGACACAAAGCCACCTGCCTCTGCGATCTTCTGTCCTTTCAGCACCTTGTCACCAACCGCTACCACCGGAGTCGCCGGTGCACCGATATGCTGTGACAACGGGTATACCAGATCACCCTTAGGTAGAACTTCTACGATCGGCTGATCCTTTGCCAGTTCCTTTCCTTCATAAGGATGGACGCCGCCTTTAAATGTCTTAGAACCCATTTCTCGTGCCCCACTTTCTCTTATCTATATTATATTCTATGCCAAAAGTCATAGAATACCCTCGTGTAGATTATAGCACAATCACTCGGAAATTGTAGCAATTTATTGTATTTTTTCACGAACCTATTGACAAAGAATTCACAATATTTTTTCCCCATTTATGTTATAATGTACGTGAAGGCAAAAGTGAGCATGGAGCAAAAACATACGCTCATGCTTGCATGCAGCGGATGGTTCTGCTCCATGTGAACGCGCCCGCGAGTCCGGGAAGCCGCAGGCTTTCCGGACTTTTGCCGAAGCGTACATTGCTATTTGCCGCGAACGCCCGCGAGTCCGGGAAATCTATGCCTTTCCAGACTTTTGCCGGAGCGTACATTGCTATTTGCCGCGAACGCCCGCGAGTCCGGGAAATCTATGCCTTTCCAGACCTGCACAGCGGCAAAATTGGAACTCTTACCCTAATATTACATACAGAGGATTTTCAGATGATAACCTGGCATGAAGAACTGATTTTTGATTTTTCAGACCCCGTTTCCAACGAGGTATTTACAGAAAACTGCATTTTTTTTGATATTGAGACAACCGGCTTCTCGCCGGCGCGCACGGATCTCTACCTGATCGGCTGCGCCACAAGGCGCGGCAGTCTTTTGTGCATCGACCAGTTCTTTTCCGAGAACGCCGCCGATCAGCAAAATGTCCTTTCCGCCTTTCTGGATCTTTTGTCCGGCTATGATACCATTCTGACGTTCAACGGTATCGGCTTCGACATTCCATACCTGAAGGCGAAATGCAAGACGCTGCACCTTTCCGATCCGTTTGATGCGCACAGTTATATCGACCTTTATAAGGAAGTCTCACGGTTCAAATTTCTGTTTGCCCTGACCAGCTACAAGCAGAAATCCATCGAACTGTTTCTCGGGATCGACCGCATCGACGCCTACTCCGGCGGCGAGTTGATCGAAGTCTACAAAGAGTACGTGCGGCATCCCGCAAAGGATTCCCTCGCTCTGCTGAAACAGCACAACTATGAGGACGTTCTCTATATGCCGAGGCTTCTGCCCGTCCTCTCCTACCCGAAACTCTGGGAAAAAGCATTTTCGTTGCAGTCGCTCCAGGCGTCCGAGTACCGGTCGATGGATGGTGTCTCCGGCAACAAGGAGCTGTTTTTTACACTGGCGCTGCAGTACCCCGTTCCCAAACCGGTCTCCTTCTCCTACGATGACTGTTATCTCTCCATGAGCGGAAGTACCGCCCGGCTGCGTGTGCGTCTCTTCGAGGGAGAACTGCGCTTCTTTTATGACGGCAGTCCCAAAGATTACTACTATCTCCCTGCGGAGGATATCGCAGTTCACAAGAGTATTGCATCCGCCGTCGACAAAGAACACCGCGTGCAGGCGAACGCTTCCAACTGCTACGGCAAAAAATATGCCATCTTTCTTCCGCAGTATGACGCCATGTTTTCCCCGGTGTTCCGTGAACAGCCGCGCGGCAGGAAATGCTATTTTGAATTATCCGCGGACTTTGCCGCCGATCCCGCTATGCAGATGGACTATGTTCTGCATCTGTTAGAAACCATGCGTTCCCACCGCAAATAAACACATGGCAGAAAGCCCTGATATAATTACCACCAAAAACGGCAGGAAAGAATCTGGCATATACTGCACAGCTTCTTTCCTGCCGCTTTTTTGCTTTATAGAAAAATGCGTCCTCTGATATAACCTTACGCCTTCTCAAAGAAAAAGGACTTGTCTCTCTCAAATCCGATCTCCCGGTAATTCATGATCTGCTCCGTGCTTCCGATGAAAAGCACGCCGCCTGTTGCAAGCGCCTTATAAAACTTCGCATAAATCTCGTCCTTTGCCTCCTCGGTAAAATAGATCACAACGTTCCGGCACACAATCAGATTGCATCCGCCTGGATACGGATCTTTTAAAAGATCATGCTCCTTGAATTCCACACGTTTCTTGATCTCATCCGAGATCTGATACGAATTGCCGACCTTGGTAAAATACTTCTTCTTCAAATCATCCGGCACACTCGCGATACTCTTCTCATTGTAGAGTCCCATCCGCGCCGTATCGATCACCTGCTTGTCAATGTCGGTCGCAATCACCTTGATGTTTGCAAGCGGCAGGTGTCTGGACAATGCCATTACCAGCGAATACGGCTCATCTCCGGTCGAGCAGGCAGCACTCCAGATTTTCAGATTCTTGCCAAACTTCTGAATCAGCTTCGGGAACACCTCATTCTCCAGAATCTTCCACTGATCCGGATTGCGGTAAAACTCCGACACATTGATGGTCAGGAAATTGATAAACTGTTCAAACTTCTCTTTGTCCTTCTTGATCAGCGCCACATACTCATCATATGTCGCAATATGATTCTTCGTAATCAGCGTGTTGATTCTGCGCCGCATCTGCTTTTCCTTATAAGAATTCAGATCAATCTTTGCAAGCGCTAAAATATCCTTTTTAAACTTTTCATAATTGTCCGTTTCCAGCATATTTTATCCCTCGACTCTCTTTGTTATCTACAGGATGCAAATACAGAAATAGGCTTCCACCAACGTGCAAGCCTATCTGTAACTCTGCAATCATCGAAATCAGAGATTACTCCTCTTCCTTTGCAACCGCATCAATATCTACATCTGCAACATCTGCATCCGCATCTTCTTCCGGTGCGAGCAGTGCCTTCATAGATAAACTGATCTTCTTCTCTTCCTCGTTGAAATCAACGATCTTTGCCTCGATCTCCTGTCCAACTTTTAATACGTCGGACGGCTTCTCTACATGCTCCTTGGAAATCTGGGATACATGAAGGAGTGCATCCACACCCGGTGCAAGCTCAACAAATGCGCCGAAGTCTGTCATTCTTGCAACTTTGCCCTTTACAACGTTGCCGATTGCGAACTTCTCTGCTGCGCCGTTCCACGGATTCTCTGCCGGGAACTTCATGCTGAGTGCAATCTTATTCTCATTGATATCTTTGATGAATACGCGAACCTGATCGCCTACCTTGAATACCTTCTTTGGGCTCTCTACTCTGCCCCAGGACATCTCGGAAATATGAAGCAGACCGTCTGCTCCGCCAAGATCAATAAACGCACCGAAATCTGTTACATTCTTAACTGTTCCCTCTAATACATCACCAATCTTGATTCTTGCGAACAGTTCTTTCTGCTGCTCTAACTTCTTAGCAACCAGAAGCTGCTTTCTGTCGCCGATGATTCTTCTTCTCTTCGGATTGAACTCGCTGATAACGAACTCGATCTCCTGATCCTTGTATTTGGAAAGATCCTTCTCGTAGGTATCTGATACAAGACTTGCCGGAATAAATACTCTTGTCTCATCTACGTTTACGCATAATCCTCCATCCAGTACCTGTGCAACCTTAGCGGTCAGCACTTCCTTGTTCTCAAATGCTTCCTCTAATCTCTTGCTTCCCTTCTCGGCAGCCAGACGCTTGTATGTCAGTAATACCTGACCCTCACCGTCATTTACCTTTAAAACCTTTGCTTCCATGGTGTCGCCGACGGATACCAATGTGGTAAGGTCTACGTTTGCTTCGTTTGTGTATTCATTACGAGTAATGATTCCGTCTGCCTTGTAGCCGATATTCAGAACGATCTCATCAGGTTTCACATCGATAACGGTACCCTCAACTACCTCTCCATTTCTTATTGTTTTAAATGATTCTTCCAGCATTTGTTCAAAGCTCATTTCTGACATTCTTTTGAACCTCCTCAATAATATTGTTTGGGGTAGAAGCCCCTGCGGTAATACCTACGTTATCGACAGACCTGACTTCGGCAAGGTCAAGATCCTTTACAGTTTGTATATAGTAAGTATTTTTGCATTCGTTTTTACATATTTCAAATAGCTTCTGCGTGTTGGAACTGTTCCTGCCACCGATCACAATCATGGCATCCACCTGCTCCGCGATTGCCCGGGCTTCCGTCTGACGTTCCTCCGTAGCATTGCAGATTGTATTTAAAACAATTATATCATAACCTTTTTCTTTTATAATTTCAACTAATTCTTGAAATTTATTGTAATTAAATGTCGTTTGTGATACAATACATACCTTTTTCCCATGGGAAGCATCGTATTTTTCGGCCTCTTCGCGGGTTCCGATCACGCGCGTATCCTCTGCATTCGACCAGCTTTTGATGCCTTTCACCTCCGGGTGGCTGGCATTCCCGACGATCACAATGTGACAGTCCTCCCCACTGTAGCGCTCCACCAGCCGGTGAATCTTTAACACAAACGGGCAGGTCGCGTCCACGATGGAAAAGCCGAGCGTCTGTATTTTCTCGCAGACACCTCTCTCCACGCCGTGTGCCCGGATGATTACCGTCCCCTGCGGCTTCCCCGCAAGTTCGTCCACATCGTTTACCACGACGACGCCCTTTTCCTCCAGATCACGCACCACTTCTTCATTGTGGATGATCGGTCCGAACGTGTAGAGCGGTTCTTTTTCCAAAATCCGTTCATATACCGTATCCACGGCACGTTTTACCCCGAAGCAGAAGCCCGCGCTCTTTGCCAAGATTACATTCATATTCTCTATACCCTCGCATAAATCTGATAGATTGCGTCCACCACTTCGTCGATGTTCATCTCGGAGCTGTCCACTAACACCGCATCCTTGGCCTGCTTTAACGGCGACGTCTCCCGGTGCATATCGCGGTAATCGCGGTCTTCAATATCTTTCTCGATCTCTTCCAGATTGCACTGGGTTCCCTTGGCGGTCAGTTCATCATATCTGCGCTTTGCGCGCGTTGCAACGCTTGCCGTGAGATATATTTTTACCTGCGCATCCGGAAGCACACAGGTGCCGATATCCCTTCCGTCCATGATGACGTCCGTCTTTGTCGCAAGCTGCCGCTGCAGTTCCACAAGCTTTGTGCGCACAACCGGATAGACACTGGTCGCTGATGCCATATTGCCGACTTCCTCCGTCCGAATGACGCCGTTTACATTCTCTCCGTTTAAGAGCACCTGCTGTTCGCCGTTCTCATACACAATCGTCACGTCAACCTTCGGGCAGGCTGCCGCAATCGCCTGCTCATCATCTGGTGCAATGCCGTTCTGTAAAAAATAGTATGCCATCGCACGGTACATTGCTCCCGTATCCACATAGACAAACGCCAGCTTTTTCGCCAGTTTTTTCGCAATTGTGCTCTTCCCGGCGCCTGCCGGTCCGTCAATCGCAATATTCATACTCATCTCTTCTTCTCTCCTCTTCTATTCGATACTCTCACCCGCCAGATGCCCGGTCGACCAGGCAATCTGCAGATTAAATCCGCCGGTCATCGCATCCAGATCCAATAGTTCCCCGCAGAAATACAATCCCGGCACAAGCTTTGATTCCATCGTGGAAGGGTTCACTTCCTTTACGCTGACACCCCCGCGTGTGATGATCGCTTCATTGAAATCTCTGACACCGCAGAGCGTCAGCGGAAACGCCTTGATCAGATGCACAAATCCCATCCGCTCCTCTCTCGTGATCTCGTTGACCTTCTTCTCCGGATCAATCGCTCCGGCTTCTAACATCACCGGAATCATCTTCGCCGGGAACAGATGCACGACGGCGTTTTTAAACTGCTTATTCTTTGCCTCCTCGAATTCACGCAGAAGTCTCGCATCCAGCTGTTCCTCCGTGAGTGCCGGCTTTAAGTCGATCTCCATCGCCAGTTCCTTCTCCACGCGGCCCGGCTTGATTGCCGCACTGGCGCTTAAAATCAGCGGTCCGCTTACCCCGAAATGGGTAAAGAGCATCTCGCCGAATTCGTCATACAACAGCTTTTTTCCGTCCCGGATGCGCACCTGCACATTTTTCAGCGCCAGCCCCTGCATCCTCGCCGCGCAGGTCTCCTTCACGTAGAACGGAACCAGTGACGGCGTAATCTGTGTCACCGTATGTCCGAGTTCCCTCGCAAAACGGTAGCCGTCTCCGGTCGAACCGGTCGTCTGATAAGAAAATCCTCCGGTTGCAAGAATCACGCGCTCTGCTTCAAGAACGCTTCCGTCGGCAAGCTTCACGCCGCGCACCGCGCCTTCCCCGGTGAGGATCTGCCGCACTTCCGCATGAAGCTGCACCATAACACCCGTGCGCTTTAGTACCCGCTGTAGCGTGGCGATCACATCCGAAGAATGATCCGATACCGGGAATACACGGTTGCCGCGCTCCACCTTCGTCGCCAGACCATTCTCCTCAAAAAAATCAATCACTCTCTGATTGTCATAATCGTAAAAAGCGCTGTACAAAAACTTTGGGTTCGTCATCACATTGGCAAACAGGGTGTCCATATCCCCCGCATTCGTGATGTTGCACCGCCCTTTGCCGGTGATGTAGAGCTTTTTCCCAAGCTTTTCATTTTTCTCGAGCAAAACGACCTCATGTCCCCGCTCCGCCGCCGCAATGGCAGCAAACATTCCCGCCGGCCCGCCGCCGACTACGATCACCTTACTCATACAGTTCCGCATCTCCTACTTTTCCATACCGCATCTTGATGGAATCATCGATATAATTGATCTCATCGTTCTCGTAAACCTGGTATTCGTCCCAGATATCCTCTAACATCTCAAGCGTTTTCGCCACCTCGTTCTGCTTTTTCATGCAGAGCGCCACAATCAGCGCATTGATCACCGACAGCGGGGCAACCAGGGAATCCACAATGGAAGCCATATCGCTGTCCGCAATCAGATTGCAGGAAGAATAGAGGTTCATCGGGGAATGTACGCTGTCGGTGAGTGTGATTACCTTCGCACTCCGGTTATTCGCAAATTCCATCGCCTTTAAAGTACGCATGGAATAACGCGGAAAACTGATTCCGATGATCACATCCTCCTTGCCGATGCGCACCATCTGTTCAAAAATCTCGCTCGAACTGCTTGTCTGAATCAGATGAACGTTCGGAAACATCAGGGTAAAATAAAAAGCCATGAAGCTGGCAAGCGGCGCACAGCTCCGGATTCCGATGATATAGATATGTTTGGCGTGCAGGATCGTGTCAACCGCGAGTTCAAATGCGTTCTGATCAATCTTTTCCAGTGTGGAATGAATCTTGTCCGCGTCGGATTTCAGCACCGTCTCAAGAATCTTCGACTGGCTGATCCTGCCGTAAGTAACCTCCATGCGCTGAATGGAGTTCAGCTTATTGCGCACCAGTTCCTCCAGCGCACTCTGGAATTCCGGATAGCCCTTATATCCCAGATGCGTTGCAAAGCGCACCACCGTGGACTCGCTCACACCTACAACCTCGCCCAGCTTTGCAGCGGTCAGAAATACCGCCTTGTCATAATTGTCCGTAATGTAGGTTGCCAGCCGTTTCTGTCCCTTGCTCAGCTTACTGTAAGCATCATTGATGCGGTTACTCAGGTCATTTGTATTGCTCATGCTTCTCCTCACTTCTGCGGAATTGTGATCCGCTCAATGTTTTTATTATATCAAATACATGGTGTTTTGCAAGAAATTATGCATGGAACTTTCCTCACATGCAGCGCATTTTTCCGCCGCTGCATATAATAAACCAATGACACTCTTCCATTGAGGCAGCTATGCGCGATATCACACCAGCAACCAATTTTATTCATACACTGATGCAGTCTCCGCCGGATGCATCCGCCTGGATTGCCGGCGGCAACAATTTTCCTTCCATCTCCGGGCTTGCCCGGTTCTATGCCACAAAATACGAAGGAACTCTCGTGGAGGTTGAAGTCTTCGGTCTTCCGAACGTCGCGACTCCCGGCTCCAGTAATTTTTACGGCATGCACATCCACGAAAACGGCGTGTGCGTCTCCCCGTTTACCAGTGCCGGTGCCCATTACAGCCGTACGCCGGCCGAACACCCGAATCACAGCGGCGACATGCCTCCGCTTCTGGGCAACCAGGGTTATGCCTGGATGGCATTTTATGACAAGCGTTTTACGATTCCGGAAATTATCGGAAAATCCCTCATCATTCACCGGATGCCGATAACTTTACAACGCAGCCCGCGGGCGACTCCGGCGAACGGATTGCCTGCGGTGTGATAAAATAGCAAAAAAGGCAGCAAAAAAAGCAGGTGACTGGTCACCCGCTTTTTGTTATAACTGTTTTTTGATTATACCGGATATGCTCCGTTCTTAGTATCTGCGACGCTTGCATCGACCTTCTTCTGCTGTGCCTCACGGTACTTGAAGAATTCGGTTGCAACCTGCGGGAACAGTGCGTAGGACAGTACATCCTCATCCTGCTGCTTCCACTGCTTCATCTCAGCCTCGATCTTATCCAGCTCCGGCTCAAGCAGATCTGCCGGACGGCAGGTAATGGCGTTCTTCTTCTCCTCGCCAAGTACCTTGTCTACGATCTCCGGGTTGAACGGTTTTACAGTCTGACCGTACTTTCCAAGCAGTACGTCTTTGGTCTCCTTGGTTGCCACTTTGTAGCGCTCTCCCATCAGTACGTTGAACACAGCCTGTGTACCAACGATCTGTGAGGACGGTGTAACAAGTGGCGGCTCACCGAGGTCTTTACGCACACGCGGAACCTCTGCAAGAACCTCCTCGAACTTGTCTTCCTTGCCCTGCTCTTTTAACTGAGACAGAAGGTTGGATAACATACCACCCGGTACCTGATATAACAGAGTCTTGATGTTAACGCCGAGAACCTTCGGGTTCATCAGACCGCTCTCTAACGCTTCCTCACGCATCGGACGGAAGTAGTCAGCGATCTCAGCTAACAGGTTCTGATCCAGACCGGTATCGAACTCTGTGCCCTTGAATGCCTCTACCATAACCTCGGTTGCCGGCTGGCTGGTTCCCATGGAGAACGGAGACATTGCTGTATCGATAATGTCACAGCCTGCCTCAACCGCCTTCATGTATGTCATGGAAGCGACACCAGAAGTATAGTGTGTATGGAGCTCGATCGGAAGGTTGGTTGCAGACTTTAATGCCTGAATCAGCTCGGTTGCCTTCGTCGGAACCAAAAGACCTGCCATATCCTTGATACATAAGGAATCAGCACCCATATCCTCTACCTTCTTCGCCATCTCCATCCAGTAATCCAGAGTGTAGGCATCGCCAAGTGTATAGGATAATGCGACCTGTGCATGTCCTTTCTCTTTGTTACATGCGGTAACGGCTGTCTGCAGGTTGCGGACATCGTTTAAGCAGTCGAAAATACGAATGATATCAATACCGTTTGCGATCGATTTCTGTACGAAATACTCTACCACATCATCCGCATACGGACGATATCCTAAGATGTTCTGTCCACGAAACAGCATCTGAAGCTTGGTGTTCTTAAATCCATCTCTTAACTTGCGGAGACGATCCCACGGATCTTCCTTCAGGAAACGAAGGCATGCATCGAAGGTAGCACCGCCCCAGCACTCAACCGCATTGTATCCGACCTTATCCATCTTGTCTACGATCGGAAGCATCTGCTCGGTTGTCATTCTTGTCGCAATCAGGGACTGGTGCGCATCACGCAGCACCGTCTCTGTTATTTTTAAAGGTTTTTTAACAACTTCTGACATTTTTTCCTCCTTATCAGCGGATACTTTGATACCGCTATCCGTCTATGACGGCATTTGCTCTTTCACTAAATTCCGAAAATTGCCATGAATACACCGGCTGCTACTGCAGTACCGATAACGCCGGCAACGTTCGGTCCCATCGCATGCATCAGCAGGAAGTTCGTCGGATCTTCCTCCGCGCCGACTTTCTGGGATACACGGGCTGCCATAGGAACGGCAGATACACCGGCAGATCCGATCAGAGGATTGATCTTGCCCTTTGTGAGGAAGCATAACAGCTTACCAAACAGGACACCGGCTGCTGTACCGAACATAAATGCAATCAGTCCAAGTGCAACGATCTTTAATGTCGTTGTATTTAAGAACGCCTCCGCACTCGTAGATGCACCTACGGAAGTACCGAGCAGGATAACTACGATGTACATCAATGCGTTGGATGCGGTATCGGTCAGCTGGCGGACCACACCGCTCTCGCGGAACAGGTTACCAAGCATCAGCATACCAACCAGCGGCGCTGTCGTCGGAAGAATCGTACATACAACCACCGTAACCACGATCGGGAAGAGAATCTTCTCCAGCTTGGAAACCGGTCTTAAGTTCTCCATCTTGATGGCGCGCTCTTTTTTGGTTGTAAACAGCTTCATAATTGGCGGCTGGATGATCGGCACAAGCGCCATATAGGAATATGCCGCCACAGCGATCGGTCCCATCAGTCCCGACTGTCCTAACTTTCCGGCAAGGAAAATGGAGGTCGGTCCATCGGCTCCACCGATGATGGAAACAGCAGCAGCTGCCTTATCATTAAAGCCCATCATGATTGCAAGGAAGTACGCTCCGAAAATACCGAACTGAGCTGCAGCTCCAAGCAGGAAACTGATCGGGTTTGCAATCAGCGGTCCGAAATCTGTCATAGCACCGACTCCAAGGAAAATCAGAGACGGTAAGATTGACCACTCGTCTAACACATAAAAGTAGTGGAATAAACCACCTACACCATTGCTCATCTGCTCCGGGTCTGCAAAAATATCCGGATAGATATTTACAAGCAGCATACCGAATGCAATCGGAACAAGAAGCAATGGCTCAAACCCCTTCGCGATAGCCAGATACAGGAAAAAGCATGCGACAATGATCATCACAAAATTTCCCCAGGTAAGGTTAAAGAAAGCGGTCTGATGCAGGAGGTTCCCCATTGTCTCACTAAAATAGCTCATTGTCTTCCTCCTAAATTAGTTTAATGTTGCAAGTAATGCGCCCGCTTCTACCATATCTCCAACACTTACGTTGATACTTGCTACCGTACCGTCCTGCGTTGCAACGACCGGAGTCTCCATCTTCATGATCTCAAGAACCATGATGCTGTCTCCCTTCTTAACGGCATCACCGACAGACTTCTCAAGTTTGAATACCTTTCCTGCTGCGCCTGCCTCAATCTTAACGCTGCCTGTGCCTGCTGCAGCAGCCGGCTTTGCTGCAGGTGCTGCCGCCGGTGCTGCTGCACGTCTCGGTGCTGCTGCCGGTGCGCTCACTGCGCCGTTCTCTTCTACGGTTACATCATATACATTGCCGTTTACTGTAATTGTATAGCTTTTCATTGAAATATCCTCCTAATATGATTTCTTTTCATTTATACGAATTAGCGTCTGCGGATCGATCTCACAACGAAAGAATCCGCGGATGCACCGGTGCTTGCCGCAACCGCTGCGGAAATAACTGCCACAAGTTCAAGATCATCGGTAAGCTGCTCTTCACGCTGTCCGATCTGCTCTACCACAGCGCCTGCCTCTGCCTCGTTCTTCTTGCCCTTGCCGGCCACCTTGTTCTGTATTACAGAGATAAAGCGGAAACAGTAAATAATAAGGCTGATCAGGATCAGAACCACGAATACGGTTCCCATTCCCATCAGGGTATTTAACGCAGCCTTCTCCATCTTCTCACCCAGCGTATATACCTTGTCCGCGGATGCATCAGTAAGCTCCGGCTGCTCGGTCTCGTAATTGTATGTATAGATGTAAGAAACGATGACTTCACGATTCTGATACTCTACATACTGATCTACTGTTAAGGTTTTCTGTGCCTTTGTGATATTGAATTCTCCAAGTCCCTGATATGCGCCGACATCACTTGTCGCCTCATCCCAACTCTCGACAAGTTTCATTGCCGTATCGCTGCCGTAGGACTGGATATAGGTTCTGTTGTCGTCCGTAAGACCAACCAGCGCGGAAACTTCCTGTTCCATGCTGCTCTGCAGTTCATCGTAAGTCATTCCGAAATAGTCAACCGTTGTCGGATCTGTTCCGCATGCTGCAAGTCCCAGAGCCATAAAGCAAAGACAAAGTATAAGAGATAATTTTTTCTTCATAAACTTCACCTTTCTATTTTGTTCCATGTTTCTTGTCCGGTGTATATGCACACTTTGTGTATAACAGTTCAAACGCATCTACCAGATACTTTCTCGTATCTGCCGGATCAACGATCAGATCCACATAGCCTCTTCTGGCTGCTGTCATAACGCTGCCCTGCAGTGCATCATATTCCTTTGCCTTCTCTGCAAGCTCATCCGCAGATGCATCCGCGTACATGATCTTTACTGCAAGATCCGCATCCATCATGCCGACCTTCGCGTCCGGCCATGCATATACGAAATCCGCACCGATAGACTTGGAATTCATAGCAACATAAGCGGTACCGTATGCCTCTCCCGTGATCAGGTTCACCTTCGGACATGTAGCTCCCGCAAATGCGGAGGTCAGATGAGCAAGTGCCTTTGCAAGACGCTTTTCAGAGCACTTGCATGCCTTGTAGCCCTTGACATTTGTCAGAGTCAGTACCGGAATCTCGAATGCGTCGCAGAAAGATACGAACTCTGCTGCCTTCTCACATCCCTTTGCAGAAAGAACATTGTCAAACTTCTCGCTCTCTTTGCCCTCTTCGTCGTATACCGTTGTGCAGTTTGCAACTGCGCCGACCGTCATACCGTTTAACTTGATAAATCCGGTCACCATATCTCTGGCATAGCCTGCCTTTGTCTCGAAGAATGTATGGCTGTCCGAAATCTCACTGAGAAGATATCTCGGATCACCCTTCATGGCATCCATGCTCTCGCATGCACGGTTCAGGTCATCCGCACACTCGTCTGTGTAGACATCTCCCTCGTTGTTGAGCGGAAGCATGCCGACCAGCTCACGGATGTCTGCAAGGATCTCATCCTCTGTTCCCGTCGCGTCGATGCAGCCGTTCTCATCTGCCTGGAATGCCGCAGATGATGTGTCGCACTTCTCGATGCGGTTTCCGTCAATTGCGTTCGGAGAATTCACAAACATCTTTCCTTTGGATTCTTCGATAAAAGCAAAATCAGAAAGTGCCGGTACCACTGCCAGTCCACCGCCGCAGCTGCCGAATACGGCTGAAATCTGCGGAACCACGCCGGATGCTGCAACTTCTTTTGCATAGATCAGTCCGAAGCCATCAAGCGCATCTACAGACTCCTGTAAACGGACTCCCGCGCAATCGATAAAGCCGATCACCGGTGCTCCCATCTTCATCGCCATGTCATACACTGCAGCGATCTTCTTCGCATGCATCTCGCCGATTGTTCCGTTTAAAACAGAAGCGTCCTGGCTGTAAATGAACACCAGATTGCCGTCAATCAGGCCGTGTCCTGTGATGACTCCGTCGGAAGGAGTATCCGTTGCTGCAAGATTAAAATCTGTGCTTCTTGCGGTTACGAGAGAACCGATCTCAATGAAACTGTTCTCGTCGACTAACCTGGTGATGCGCTGCATAGCCAGGCTATCATTGCTACTATTCATTCTTTTTGCCCTCCATCTATAAATTGTTGTCCACATCCATTTGGGATGCGGCTTCATAGTGAATGATGTAAATCCATGCGTCTTTGTATAAAAATTCAACAAATTACGCTATGTTAAATTATAATTGCTTTTCTGCAATATTTCAAGTAAATTGTTAATTTTTTGACGCTTTTTGTTTGTGTTTTTTATTCGATCCAGAGAAGCCGAAGCACCTGCCCCAGACACCACGGATAATCGATCTTTCCGATTGTCTCCCCGGCTACCACACATCGCTCCGCGAGCGTCTCCTCCCCCAGCATATAACAAATCTTCCCGATGTAATCTCCGCTCTTCACCGGTGCATACAGCTGGTCTGCAATCTCATACTTAAGCGTAACCTCACTGCTTAGCGGCGCCAAGATACTCTCCTCCCCTGCATAGTTCCTGACAACTGGTTTTAAATACACCGTTTCGCCGATTTGTCCGCCCTGTCCGTCCCGCACCTCTATGGGCGCAAGCTCCGCTTCGTCTGGCTCAATCTGCAGCAGATTGATCTTTTTGAACTGCTCCAATCCGTAATTCATGAGTTTTCTGGTGTCGGACCACTTATAGGTCTTGTTGTTCGGCCATCCACAGGCGAGCAGCGCCACGATCAGCGTTTTGTCCTCCCGCTGCAGCGCTCCGACATAGCAGTATCCGGCGGTTCCGGTAAATCCCGTTTTTCCGGAAAGCGCCCCTTCCATCATCTGCAAAAATGCATTGTGGTTCGTGCACTGGTACGTGCATTTCCCCTCTGCATCAGAAAAAGAATACTGCGCCGTCCGTGTAATCTCGAGAAATTCGTCGCTTTTTAACGATTCCTTAATACAATATTTCATAATCTTAGCAAGGTCTGCCGCCGTCGTGTGATGAAACCCGGCATCATCCTTCGCATCCAGTCCGTTCGGTGTAATAAAGTAGCTGTCCTCACAGCCGAGTTCCTCTGCCTTCGCATTCATCAGCGCGGCAAATCCCTGCACCTCCCCCGCCGCAAATTCCGCGATGGCCACCGCACAGTCATTGTAGGATTCCAGCATCAGACCATATAAAAGATCCCTCAGATAAAACTGTTGTCCCTCGTGCATCCCCAGATGTACCTTCGGCTGGGACGCCGCATTTTTTGACACCGTAACCACGCTCGCCGGATCACAGTTTTCCAGTGCCACGATACAGGTTAAAATCTTTGTCGTACTCGCATTCGCCATCGCTTCATGCCCGTTTTTCTCATAGAGAATTCTTCCGGAATCCGCATCCATCAAAACGGCAGATTTTGCGTACAGTTCCGACTCTGCCGGCACATCCTGCGCCCGGACACGCACAGGCGAAAAAATAAGCAAGCTCATACTTAACAATAGAGAAAGAAAGCGTCGATACATGCCATTCTCCCAAAATGACTTCACTGATGTATATGCGTCCCTCATTTTTTGCAGAACAGAAACGGTATGTAAAAAGGAACTGCCGCAATAAGCATATCGTGCTTTGATAAGTAATATTATTAGAAACACACTTGGGGATTTCATGTGGAAATGCAGATGGAATATTCGTTGGAGAAAAATGTGAGCATT